>Ga0164242_10000168_pt1 | contig 80831 bp, 65 predicted proteins | sample OricomgcompostMG_FD_108783 | JGI IMG/M metagenome (GOLD analysis project Ga0164242, IMG submission 108783) | Miracle-Growth compost microbial communities from Emeryville, California, USA - Original compost - Miracle growth compost (MG) ... | reverse complement strand
ACGATGCTGCACTACAGCGAGAACTCGCGCACGATGAAATCAGGCGACCTGGTTGTGATCGATGAGGCGGGCGAGTACAGCATGTATGCCTCTGACATCACGCGGACGATGCCGGTCAGCGGACACTTCACAGCGCGTCAGCGTGAGATCTATAACATTGTGCTTGGAGCACAACGTGCAGCCGCGGCAGCCTTTGTCGCTGGGAAATCGAAGATTAATGATCCGGAGCACAAACAGCCGGACTCACTGGATACCGTCGCATTCAATTACATCAACGCGCATGGCAAGGACCTGCACGGGAATCTGCTGGGCCAATACATGGTGCACGGCATTGGACACCTCGTGGGCATCGACGTGCACGATCCATGGAACTATGCAAAGCCTCTGCAGAAGGGAATGGTCTTCACCATTGAGCCGGGAATTTACCTGCCCGAAGAGGACTTCGGGGTGAGGATTGAGGACGTCTTCCATGTGGACGAAAACGGAAAATTGATCGACCTGATAAAGAATCTTCCTCATGAAGCATCGGAGATTGAGGCAGCGATGCGAAGGTAGGAATTCGCTACAGAGAGGCCCGGCTAAAGCCGGGCCTCTCTGTCTGCAAAAAGTTTTACCAGCGGAGGCCAATCGTTACAGGAAAGTATCCCGTGCGCTTGTTGTTCTCCGGATACAGGCCATTGATGGAGTTGGAGCTGGGCTGATTGTCTACCCAAACGTAGCGGGCCTCGGCATAGAGCTTCTGGGAGGCGAAGCGCGACAGTCGATACGTAAAGCCAATACCTCCATTCACGCCGCCTGCGTTGTTGGAGTAGTGATCGAAGGTCTGGTTTTGCGTGAACTGGTAGCAGAAGCCAAAGTAGTCGCAATAGACGCCCGTCGAAGGAAGAGTAAAGTTGGTGACCTTGCGGTAGAAGCCGCCCCCTCCAATGACGTATGCGCCGAGACTGTCGCCCTGGTAGTAGGTGTACATCGGATTCAGGGTGATCGACCACACATGGGCGTTTCCGTCGAGTCCGGCGAAGCTGACCGGAGCACCGGTATCGTCGACGAGGCCAAGATTGTTATACCGGACGTACTGACGGTCGAGATTGCCGCCGGTCAGGCCGAACCTGTCATAGTCCCACTGCAACAGCACAGCAAATTTCCTGTTGAATCGATATCCTCCAGCGACCTGGAACTTCCAGCTCAGGCCCAGATCCTTTCCGGCAGATCCGGCCGGAATGCCGAAGCCTCCACCTGCAGCAAAGGTAAATTTGTTGGAGCCGTCCGCATGGTGCCATCGGTCGCTATAGTTCGTGCGCCGGCCGTAGCGTCTGCGCGGTGGTGGCTGATCATTGGCAGGGCGTGGCATGAAGTTTTCTGCCGAAGCCATCTCTTCGCCTCCGGATGCGCTCGAACTGTAGCTGAGATCAGAGGGTCTGGTAAGGTCGACAGGGGCCATCAGGCTCTTCTTCAGGTCGATCGTTTTTCCGGCAGAGGACGATACCGCAGTCTGCGCGGACAGGCACAGAGCGGTCGCTGCACCGAAAAAAGCCACAGCCACGGTACGGGACATCACCGTGAAGAGGCGGTGTGATCTGGCACTCGAATACATCACATTACTCCTGACTAGAATCTGCTGATTAACCTGTAACCCTATCTTTTCGGGCTTGTTGTGTAGGACGCGCAAAAACATCTTTTGGATGACAATAGAGGGCATCTTTTGCGCACGCAAATAGGAAAGGGCACCCCATGGATGCCCTCCTACGCTTCATCACATTTTTAATGGATATCGAACTGCTCTGGATGCAGACTAGGGTCGGATTTCACGAGGATCGTCTTGCCGACCATCTCTTCCATCTCCTGAAGCCACTTGGTCGATGACTTCAGCTGTTTGACCACATCCGGATGCACACGCAACATCACGTCTCCCCGATCCAGATGCTTCGCCATCTTTCGCATCTCGATGTAGATGTCATTGCAGACGGTCACCGGAGATTTGACCATTCCTGTACCCGTGCAAATGGAGCAGGGCGTCGAGAGCGTACGCTCAAGCGACTGCTTTACCCGCTTGCGGGTTATGGCCACAAGTCCAAAATCGTTGAACTGAAGAATCTTCGATGGAGCGCGATCCTTCTTCAACTCCTCTTCGAGCGCAGCCATCACACGATTGCGATTCTTGCGCTCATCCATGTCGATGAAATCGATGATGATGATGCCACCCAGGTCGCGCAGACGAATCTGGCGAACGATTTCGGGGATAGCGTCGAGGTTGGTCTTGACGATGGTGTCCTCAAGGCGCGCCGTCTTGCCCACGTACTTTCCGGTGTTGATATCGATCGCCACCAGCGCTTCGGTCTGGTTGATCACGATGGATCCTCCGGACTTCAGCCAAACCTTCGAGCGCAGCGCCTTGTTGATCTCTTCACTGATGCCGAACTGTTCAAAGAGTGGGGTTTCCTTCGTGTAGAGCTTGACGCGCCGAATGAGGCTCGGCTGGAAGCGCTGCAGGAAGCGAAGCACGCGCTCGTACTCTGTTTCAGTATCGACCCAGATTGCAGAGAAGTTGTCGGTGACCTGATCGCGGAGGATGCGTTCCACCAGGTTGAGGTCGTGATAGATCAACGCCGGGGATTTCGACGACTCCGATCTCTGTTTGATGTCGGCCCACAGGTTGAGCAGAAAGCGAAGGTCGGAGCGAAGCTCTTCTTCCGTTGCACCTGCCGCCGCCGTGCGGACGATGAAGCCGCCAGGGGCGGTGCCCTTCTCGCTCAGCAGAATCTCTTTGAGCCGACGACGCTCGCCGTCCGACTCAATCTTGCGGGAAACGCCAGTGTGGTTGACCGTCGGCATGAAGACCAGGAAACGTCCCGGCAGAGCGATGTGCGAGGTTATACGCGCGCCCTTCTTGGCAATCGGCTCCTTGGCAATCTGTACCAGGATCTCCTGTCCGGGCTTGAGCAGTTCGGTGATCGCTGGCATATCCGTCGCCTGCATGGAGCTGCGTCCGCGGCCACGGCCACCTCTGTCGTGCTCTCCGACGCCTGTGTGGCGACGCTCCCGTCCACGACGGTCACGGCGTCCACGGCGACGCTCAAAGTCACGTCCCCGTTCCTGTCCAGGCGCAGGCTCTTCTTCTGCCTGAGCAGCCGGCTCGCCATCTTCCGCGAATTCGTCCTGGATCAGCTCCTCTTCGCCCTCTTCCACCGCAGCGTACTGTGTGCTGAACGAAGTATCGTCGACTGCGTCCTCTTCTTCGAAGTCCTCTTCCTCTTCTTCAACTCCAGCGCTGGTGATCTCGTCGATGGACATCTCGCGAATCATGGTACCGAGGTCGGCAGCGCCTTCGAGTGTCTCCTCCTCATCAAGATCCTCCAGCTCTTCGATTGAGGATGCGTAAAGAACGGAGGCATCTGCGTCCGCCTCATCCTCGAGAATCTCCTCTTCCACGATCTCGCCAGCACCGGGCTCGAACGCCTGATGCTCCGCTTCTTCCTCTACAGGATCGGCCACTGGAGTAGGCGAGACCATCTCGCCAGTCGCGTGGATGGAGGTGACCTCGTGGAGTGTAGCTGTGTCCTCTGAAATCCGCTGTTCGATGTGGCTGGTGGGTGGCTGGAGATCTTCAACAACAGGCCTCTCCGGCTGTTCACCGAGATGCTCGACCTGTTCAATCTCAGGATGCGGCAGCTCTGTATGGGCCGCTACAACCTCTTCAAGCACGGGAGCGGTTTCAACGCCGGGAGCCTCTTCCACAGGAAAATTCTGTCGAAACTCACTTGGCGGCGCAGGATCGAAGCGGTAGGAGGCGGAAGCTTCCGTGGGCTCATACTCTGTCGGCTCGGCCCGCTCAGAAGTCATCGCCGGAGGCGGTTCAGGAGCAGCATTCTCTGCGGTCACCGCTTCAGTTGCAGTGGGAACCTTCTGCGGTTCGACAGCGACGGGAGCAGCCTGCGGGCGGCGGCGAGAGAGGGATTCTCCCGGCAGCACCAGACCCCCATCCCATCCAGCCGGAATCTCATAACCGGGGGCAGTAGGGGCTGCAACAGCGGGCGCTGCTTTCTTGTGATCCTGGTCCGCCGCTTCGCCACCGGTCCTGTACTTTGAGAGGGACTCGCCGGGCAGCACAACCATGGCCGGCGGCTCGCCCTCAGACGAACCGGCCTCGTCGGCGTCGTCGAGGCCATAGAGGGAGGTCTTCGGCGCAAATCCACGCGGCGCACGATGATCCCGACGGTCACGTCCTCTGCCACGATCACGCTCACGGAAGCCTGTCCGCTCTTCGCGTCCGGTGCTCTGCTGCTCCTCTGTGGCAGCTTCGACTTCAGCCGGGACCGGCTCTGGCTCTGCTCCGGCGTCAAAGTCATACTCCGGTTCTGCAGGAGCGGCTTCGGATGGGCTATCATGCATCGATTCAGGAGCGCTCTGACGACCTCTTCCGCGCCGGCGGCCGCGGCGACCTCTCCAGCGACGGCTACCATCGGCTCCGGGAGCACCTTCGCCCACGCTCTCGGGACTCTCCCCTGTCACCTCTTCAGGAGATTCCAGGGCCTCGGCAGCGTAGCCTTCTTCGGAGGCATCGCCCTCGGACAGAGGGGACGGACTGGATGGTTCCTGACGGTTGCGATCGCGCCGGTCACGGCGTCCTCTTCCCCCGCGGTTCGGCTCGTCGGATGTGGAGACCTCGCCATCGCCGGAGCTCGCCTGGTCGCGACCTCCACGATCACGCTTTCCGCCCCGCTGCGCGCCGTCGCTGTCAAATTCAGCCGAGTCGCCGGCCTCTTCCATGAAGTCCGTGATGTACAGGAAGGCGTCACGTTCCAGGCCGATGTCCACAAAGCTGGACTGCATACCCGGCAGTACCCTGGTTACTCGACCGTTATAGATCGAACCCGCGAGAGTGTACTCATTCTCGCGCTCGTAATAAATCTCGGAAAGTGCGTCGTTTTCGACGATGGCAAGCCGCGTCTCGTGCGGCGTACTTGAAATGTAAATCTCTTTCGACATTCTTCTGCTCTTTCTGCCCAATGGGCGGCAGACGCAGCAGAGAGAAATCGCAAGCTAACTAAGCGAACCACCCGCTTGGTACAGCTCTCCGGAGAACGGACAGGATATGGAACAGATGCAGACTCGAATTAGCGTTCGATGGAGGGTAAACAACTCTGCCGACAGACCTTCCAGGAGGTGCGGTCAGATTGGAACGATCGGGATCGGATACGCCGGGGGGACCTTCGAGCAACTGCGGGCATGCGGACTTTGTGACCAGAACGACCTCAAATGCAAGAGCTTGAGGCGGGGCCGTTTGCCATCCGGATGCATTCATCTTCCGTGAAACCTGTCCGGCCAACGGACTGATTGTCTCTCGCCTGGCCGGCCTTTTTTCAAAATCTTTTTATCGCCGCTCCGGCAACCGTGCCTGAGAAGAGCGGGTATCGCTGACAAGGCATCTACAGCCCGTCAGAGTCTCCCTCTAGTATTGCACTAAATTCCGGGCAGCGGCGAGCATTGTGAAATATACCTCAAACCATGGAAGAGGTCCTTTTCCCTCACGCCCCTGTCATCTAATTCACAAAACGTCGCATCCGGACGTTCATCACAATACCTAGTGCCAGAAAGGTGAACAGGATGGAGGAACCTCCATAGCTCATCAGCGGGAGAGGAATGCCGGTGACCGGCATCAGTCCGACGACCATGCCGATGTTGACGAAGATCTGGAAGAGGATGACAGCGACAACACCCATCACGATATATGTACCGGGCAGGTCGGCGGCGGTTTGGGCGTTCTGAATCAGGCGCATGAGAATGAGGAAATAGAGCAGCAGAACCCCCATCGCTCCGACAAAACCGTGCTCCTCACAAAACGCGGCAAAGATAAAATCGGTATACGGGATCGGAAGAAAGTCGCCCTGAGTCTGGGTTCCCTTGTTAGCTCCCTTACCCCAGATGCCGCCGGATCCGACGGCAATCAAGGACTGGCGAATCTGATAACCCGATCCGCGTGGGTCGGAATCGGGATCGAGAAAAGCATTGATACGGGCCTGCTGATACGGCTTAAGACGCTTTCCGCTCTTCCATGCGATCCCCCCAAGCAGCAGCACGATCACTGCAATGATGCCGATCTGACGGAGACGGATCCCGCCCAGGAACAGCCCTGAAAGCAGAATAGGGAAGTAAGTCAGCGAGGTTCCCAGGTCTGGCTGCGTCAGAACCAGCGCCATGGGGATGCAGATGAGGGCGACGGCCTTGCCGATATCGCGCCAGGATAGCTCCCTGCCGGCGAGGTTCCAGAAATATCGGGCGGCGGCGATGATCAGGACCAGCTTGACCCACTCAGAGGGCTGAAAATGGATCCCTCCTCCCAGATTGATCCAGCGCCGCGCTCCAAGCACCTTCTGCCCCGCGACTTTCACGGCGAGCAGCGAAAGGATGCTCAATCCGTAGGCCCAGGGTGCAATATCAAGCAGCCGGTGATAATCGATCATCGAGATCAAGAACATCAGCAGCAGGCCCAGGGCAAGAAAACCAATCTGCTTGTGATCGAAGCCATGGAACTTGGTGTGCAGCGTGGCCGACTTGATCTCTAGCACGCTGATCACCGAGAGAAGAAGGACGAATCCCAGGAGGACCCAATCGAAATCGCGATAGGAAGAGAGCCGGAACATCTTGAGAGTGTTTTATCAGTGTAGTTTGAGTTTGGGCACGACCGACATGCTAGTTATTCCGCGCTGCGCTTTCAGGAGCACCGGACTCGGTTTCAGGCTTTTCGCCACCCTGGCCAGCGGCGGGGCTAGGGCCGGAAGGAACCGGGGGAGTTGCCTGGGCGATGCGGAGATTATTCTCCATGCGACGTTGCTTGGTGACATAGGCATTAATGATCTGGGCTCCAAGTTTGGCCGAGTTTGCTCCCCAATCACCGTTTTCCCAGAGAACAGCGACAACAATGTCAGGATTCCTCCGGGGCGCCATTCCTACAAACCATGCATTTGGAACCGTTTTGCGCCCGCCTCCGCTGCGGGCCAGGGCGGTGTGGCTCATCACCTGAGCTGTGCCCGTCTTGCCGGCGAAGTCAATTCCTTCCAAATGAGAGGCCGCCGCGGTACCGCTGACAGTGGTCTCGGCCATCGCATCGGTGATGATCTGCCAGTTCTCCGCGTTCATCGGAACCGTCTTCTCTGCTGAACCCGGAAAGCTCTCGTGAATTGCCTCGAGCTGATCGGGGGGAACCTCATCCGGGAACACGAGATGCGGACGATGCAGAACACCTCCTGAGGCGATGCCGCCGATGGCCCGGGCTAACTGCAATGGGGTAGCTGCAACGGCTCCCTGGCCGATACCGACAGAGATTACCTCACCGGCATACCACTTCTCGTGAAAGGTCTTCATCTTCCATGCCGTCGAAGGCATGGTGCCGGCGGCCTCATCCGGCAGATCCACCCCCGTGCGTTCCCCGAAGCCAAGCTCGTTAGCGTACTTCGCTATTGTGTCGATGCCCAGCTTGTTGGCAAGTGTGTAGTAAAAGGTGTCGCAGGACCACGGAATCGCATGATTGATATCCACCATGCCGTGGCGCTTGTCACAAGCAAAGAAGTGACCGTAGAAGGAGGCTCCGCCGTTGCACATGACATGCATGTCCTGAGCTTCGTTCTCCTGAAGACCGGCGTAAGACATGATGATCTTGAAGGTCGATCCTGGAGCAAGCTGAGCCTGGATCGCCTTATCCAGCAAGGGATGATCAGGGTTGTTGAGGATTTCGTTCCAGTAACTTCTGCTGAGCCGAACGGAAAACTCGTTCGGGTCGAAAGTAGGCCGGGAGACCAGGGCCAGAATCTCGCCTGTGTGGGGATCGATCGCGATAGCGGCGCCCGTCTTGCCCTCCATCGCCTTCTCGGCAGCCATCTGAACATCCAGATCGATGGTGAGGCGGAGATCTTTGCCGGGGACAGCCATCGTCTCGCCCATCTGCCCAATCTCTTTGCCGTGGGAGTTCACAATCACATCCCGACTTCCGTCGACGCCACGCAAAAGAGCATCGTAGGTGGCCTCTACTCCGGACTTTCCAACGACATCGCCGGGCTGATAAAAGGCATACTTCTCCTTATTAAGATCTTCTTCTGAGATCTCGCCCACGTAGCCGATCAGGTGGGCGGCAAAACCGTCCCGCGGATAGACTCTCCGCTGCTCCTCAAGCGTCTCAAGCTCTGGAAGCTCGTTCCGATGGGCCTCAATAAATGCCTGCTCGTCGGGTGTGATGTCCTGCTTGAGCGGGATCGGCTGATATTTCGGGGCTGACTGGAAGCGCTTGAGCGCAGCCTGAATCTGATCGACAGTGAGATGAAGTCCCGCGGAGATCATCGGAAGATCTGCATTGAGATCCTTCACCTGCTCACGCAGAAGATAGCAGGACACCGAAGGATAATTGTCGACCAAAAGGCGACCCTGACGGTCGAAGAGCCTGCCCCTGGGCGCCATGACTGGCACCTTTCGGACCCGATTTGCCTCGGCAAGAGCACGAAAATTATCGGCGCTGACGACCTCAAGCCGCCACAGGCCAATCGAGAGAATCAGCAGGACCGCCGCCACGATGTACTGTGATACGTGCAGCTTGCCCAGTGGCAGCTTCTCTGCCTTTACCACGGCCAGCTCGGTTTGCGGATTCAGTTCCATTTCTCTCCGGAATCTTCAGGTTTGACGAACAGACCAGTCACTCGGCTCGCTTGGTTCTGTCTAGTAGCAGAAAGACAGGAACAGCTATGAACGCGTTCGCCAGGGCCCGCACTAGCTCCTGCCCCCAGTGCAGATGAAGTTGCGTAAGTCCCAGCAACCTGCGATCGATGAGGAACAGAATCAGGCCATTCAGGACCATAAAGACGAAGTTCATCAGAAAGCGGGTGGCAATATTGTCGACATCCACCTGGATTCCGATACTGGCCGCGATGTAACCAATGACCGACTTCGCCATACCGTTGACCCCGATGGGTCGTGCGGTAAGAGCATCCTGCAGCAAACCGATCACGGCTCCCGTAACAGTGCCAATAGCCGGACTGCGCCGGGACACTGCGAAGAAAATCGCCACGATCAGAGGAAGATCCAGCATGGAGAACCGCCAGTAGAGCTTCGACAACAGCACCTGCAGAACGACCGCCGCCACTGGAACCAGCAGGGTTACCACAAGGGAGAAGCTGTGCTCCTCGATCTCTCGACGGGATGTATAGCTGAGACTGGGCATAGGTCAGCTTTGGGGGCCGGAGTCCGCCGGCCCGGAACGGCGCTGCGTCTGCTTCGACGTCCCTGGTTCTTCGATGGAGTCCTGTTCGCGGCCAGGTCCCTGAACGGGCGTGGCCTGTGGATAGGTCGTCTCCGGGTGCTCAGCTCCAGGCTTGAGAGCAGATGCGGGAGGAGTCGCCCCAGGAGTGTAGTGATCGGGATGAAGAGGGGGAACGGGTTTGGGAACCGACGGATTTGAGATCGCCGGTGTCGCTATCGCACTAGCCGGTCCCTCTGTTGTCTTCTGGTCGTCGTGAAGGCTAGGCAGCTTCTCTGCAATGATCTGCGCCGCCGACTGCGCGGCAGCCTCCTCGGCAGCCTCTTCGGCCGCCGCCCTGGCCTCTTCGATCTGCTTTGCCGTAGCAACGCCCTGAGCCAGATCCTTCTGGGCCTGAGCAGGCAACTGATCCGTGGTTCCGGTGATTACCAGGACTTCTTCCAACTGAAAGAGGTTTGCTGCCGGCGCGATGGCTATCAGCGTGTAGGGCTGATGATCCGGGTCGGGCTTGATGGACTGGATCGTTCCGACATTGAGCCCACGCGGATATATCTGGTCGCCGCCCGATGTCAGAACTTTTTCTCCCGGTTTGATGCGGGAGTCCGGGGTCAAATTGTTGATGATAACGTGGCCTTCCTGGCTGCCGTGCAGTATTCCACGAATATGGGTGGAGGCCAGCAAGACGCCTGCACCGGACGTAGGATCGTTGATCAGGAGCACCTGAGAGGTATGTGCCATCACCTCCCTGACCTTGCCGACGATACCGTCTGGCGTTATGACGGCCTGATCGATCTTGAGGCCATCTGCGCTTCCTTTGTCAATGTATAGAACACGGGACTGGTCGGTTCCACTGGTTCCAATGACCTGTGCAGCCACCGTGGAAGTCACATAGTGACGCTGGAAGTTCAGAAGGGTCTGCAAGCGCTGCCCCTGTAGCGCATCCTGGGCCAGCTCCGCCTGCTCAAGCCGCAGCCGGGCTATCTCGTCCTTCAACTCCTTATTTTGTTGGCGGGTATTGCGCAGGTCGATGTAGCTGAACCACGTGGACCGGACGTTCAAACCTACGCCATGCAGCAGCTTTTCCACAGGCGCGATCGCCCCGATAACCCACGTGCGAAGCAAGGTGACCTTCTTCCCTTCAGGCGCGCCACCCTCGGGAGGCCGACGCACCTGGATAGCCAGGCCGATAGTCTGTGCCAGCAGCACGACGACCAGGACCAGCACGTTCTTAAATCGTGTAAAGAAGGACTCCATGGATTTTCTTAATTATCCCGCGAGTCTCGGTCCCGTGCAGACGAGTGGGAATAGCGCTTTTGGGTCACTGGACCAGATTGGAAGAGGTCAGAAGAGCATCGAGACAAACTGGATCAGTCCCTCGCGCCAGAGGATGTAGCTGTGGGTGCCCTCCGGCTCTTCAAACCCAACTTTTTGCCCCTTGCCTCTCAGCCAGTCTTTCATCCGGCGGTTGCTCTCAAGCAGTTCATCGTCTTTTCCGCAGATCATCCAGACCGGACGGGATGCCGGAGCGAAATGCGGTAGTTCGGCATCGAAGTCCATCTTTTTCAACGCGGAGCTCTCGCCGCCTACCCAGCCGAAGCGTTCCGGATGACCCAGCCCGACGATCATGCTCTCGAGGCCCCCCATGGACGCCCCCAGGATTGCCGTCCCCTCCGGGTCCTTGCGGACGTTATAGATCGAGCCGACCTGAGGCATCACCTCGTCGAGCAGCGCCCTTTCGAAAAGCCGCAGATTGCGCTCGACGGCGCGGGGATCGTTCCACAGATCGTAGTCTTCAGAAAAGCGCATGTCGCCGTATCCCAGGGGCATGACCACGATCATGGGTTTAACTTTGTTCTGCGCAATCAGGTTGTCCAGGATCAGATTGGCCTGGCCGAAGCGGTCCCAGCTTTCCGGACGATCTCCCCAGACGTGCAGGAGATAAAGGACGGGGTACGGCTTACCCTTTGGGTCGTATCCGGGTGGGGTGTAGACAACAAAGCTGCTTCGGTCCCCCGGTAAACTCAAGACATACTTTGTTACATAATTGTGTGTGGTTACAGTGCCGCGAGGAGCCCCGCTCTCCTCCCATGGCTTCGGCGGATATCCCGGAATCAGCAGGAGATCGTTTCCGTAGCGCCGCGAGGAATTCTGAGGGTCGTGAACGGTCTGAGGCTTGCCATCCGGCGCAAAGCGATAGCCGTAGATCTCCGGGCGCAGAGGAGCGGTGGTGACGCTCCAAATCCCGCTCGGCTCTTTGTGCATCGGGATGCGAGCGGCGCGGTTTTCGAGGACGAGATCGACCCTGCTCGCCGCCGGCGCGAAGTAGCGGAAAGTGACGCTGTGATCCGGGTGAATCTCCGTCGATCGAAAGTCCGGCGCAGACTGCGCAGTTGCTGGAGTGCTAAGAGAGAGTCCCAGAATGACCAGGGCCCATGTGCGAAATGCCTTGTTAGCGCGACAGGTCATCACCGACAGTGTAGCGGAGGCTGCCTGCAATCCGGACGGCACAGCGCATAATAGATGGGATGCCCTTTCGTTCCGGATTCGTCTCCATCATCGGCCGTCCCAATGCCGGCAAATCAACGCTGCTCAATGCGCTGCTCGGCCAGAAGCTCGCCATCGTCACCCACAAGCCGCAGACGACCCGCACACGCATTCATGGCGTGCTGGAGGTTCCCCTGCGGAAGAAGACCCGCACCGATCAGGGCCATCCGGCAGCGCAGGTCGTCCTGGTAGACACCCCGGGCATTCATAAGCCGGAAACCCAACTGGACCGCCGCATGATGCAGGAGGTCCAGGATGCGCTTGAGTCGCGCGATGTCGTACTTTTCCTGGTGGACTCGACGCATCGACTTCCTCGCGAGCAGAACGGGCGAGAGGACAAGTCGCCGGGAGCAGCAAAACGTAAGCTGTCAGCTGCCGAGGACGATTTTGCTCTCTCCTTTGTAAAGAAGCTCACCTGCCCCGTAGTCCTGGTCCTCAACAAGATCGATATGGTCCCCAAGGCTGATCTGCTGCCGCTGATCGCGCACTGGAGCTCGCTTCACAACTTCGTAGCGGTTATTCCAATTTCGGCACGCAAGAAGCAAGGGCTCGACCTTCTGCTGGACCAGGTCGTAGCGAGTCTGCCGGAAGGCCGACGCTATTTCCCCAAACATCAACTGACCGATCAGCCGGAGCGATTCCTTGTTGCGGAGATCATTCGCGAAAAGATTTTGCTACTGACCGGAGAAGAGGTACCTTACGCTACGGCCGTCGTCATCGAAAAATTTGAAGAACCTGCTTCGATGAAGAAGACGAAGGATGGAAAGCTGCCCGTCACCAAGATCGCCGCTGCTATCTTCTGCGAGCGCGCCGGACAAAAGGCCATCCTAATAGGTAAGGGCGGCGAGATGCTGAAGCGCATCGGCACGACGTCCCGCAAGGAGATCGAGTCGCTGCTGGGCACGCGTGTCTTCCTGGAGCTGTTCGTGAAGGTGGAGGAGGACTGGCGAAGCTCAAGCCGCTTCGTTGAAGATCTCGACTGGCGACGACAACTGGAAGAACTCGCCCTGAAGCAGCCAGAAGAGTAGCGCCACTTGACGCCCCTCCGGCTGAGTTCATATTCTCCTCGCATCCAAAGATTTACGGTTTCTGCGTTAGCGGTAACGAGATGCATGGCAGGTCCGCATCAAAAAGCAACGCAGCGAAGAAGGGTGGAGACGGTTGCGCGACAAAGATTCCGGATGGAATATGAATCGACGAAAGTTTGTGAAGTTTGCCGCACGGGCAACGGCGGCTGCAGCATTGCCAGCCAGTATGCGGGCTGAGACCACTGCTAAGTACAAGCCGTTCACGATGGGTCTGCTGATCAAGCCCTCTCCCAATCCTGAAGAGAAGATTGCGCTGGTGCGCCGGCTCGGTTTCTCCACCTGCTTTCTTTCCGTTGATGACTACATCGGGAAATTCACGCCGGAGCTGGTGCGCAGGATGCGCGACTCACTCGATAAGCATCAGGTGATCGCGACCACTGCTGAAGTAGTTCGCCCGGAGCCGCTGAAGTGGAACTTCCTCGATGGTCCGTCGACCATCGGCATTGTGCCGCCAAAGTATCGCGCTGCGCGGATGGATGCGCTGAAGCAGACATCGGACTTCGCCAAGCAACTGGGCATCGACAAGGTTCAGACCCACTGCGGCTTTATGCCGGAGAACCCGCGGGACCCGCTTTATCCAGAGACAGTAGAAGCTATCAAAGAGCTGACCTTGCACTGCGCAGGGAATGGGCAGAGCTTCCTGATGGAGACCGGGCAGGAGACACCCACGACCATGCTGCGAGTGATCAAAGACGTCAATCATCCCGCACTCGGCGTCGGGCTGGATACGGCTAACCTGATCCTGTACGGCAAAGCCAATCCTGTGGATGCAATCAAGATCCTTGGACCATACATTCGTGCCATGCATGCAAAAGACGGCAAATGGCCGACGAACCCGATGGAACTTGGCCAGGAGGTCGTGATCGGGAAGGGCGAGGTGGATTTTCCCAAGGTCTTCAGCGGCCTGAAAGCTGCGGGCTATAAGGGCGCAGTCACGATCGAACGCGAGACGTCCGGTCCGCAGCAGATTGAGGACGTTCGCAACGAAAAGACGTATCTCGAGCGCATTCTCGCGCAACAGAAGATCTCGTAATAGAGCTATCAGAAAAAGGAAATAACGAATGGATCGAAGGAAGTTTGTGCAGGGCGCGGCCACCGCTTACGGGATGATGATTGTAAAACCGGAGACTGCATTCGGATATGCAGCCAACTCGCGCGTTCGTTGGGGATTGCTGGGCTGTGGCCGGCGCGGAACCGCGGTAGCAACATCCTTCGCGAAAAATGCAGGCGTTGAGATCGTCGCGCTGGCCGACATCTTCCCCGACCAGCTTGCCACTGCAAAGACACACTTCGATGCCGTAAACGCGTCGCTGAACCTTCCTCCGATCGACAGCAGCCGCATGTTTCGCGGCTACGAGGCGTCTCATGCAATCGCAGCCTGCAAGGACGTCGATGCCGTCCAGATCTCAACGCCGCCGTTCTTTCACATCGGCCACCTCGATACCGTCACCGCTACCGGCAAACACGCCTACTGCGAGAAACCGACGGGAGTCGACGTGCCGCAGACCCGTCGCGCCCTGGAGATTGCTCAGCGCGAGAACGGGAAGGTGAGCATGGCCGTGGGATTCCAGATTCGCTCTGCGCCGCCGTTTGTGGAATTGGTCAGGCGCATCCACTCTGGGCAGATCGGTGACATCGCGCAGATTTCGGCGTTCTATAACGCTCCTCCGGCTGTTATGGTTGATAAGGGAACGCCGTCGTCCGACGAATATCGTCTTCGCAACTGGCTGCTCTATCGGAATCTCTCAGGAGACATTCTGCTGGAGCAGAACATCCACGTCATCGATGTCTGCAACTGGGTGATGGGAACGCATCCGGTATCTGCCTTTGCGAAGAGCAGTCGCAAGGTCGTAAAGAATCCAGGAAACACCTCGGATAACTACGAGGTGATCTTCACCTATCCGAACGGCGTTGAGTTGAGCTTCTCATCGACACAGTTCAACAAGAACAATTTCTTCGACGTCTCCGAGCGCTTTTTCGGATCAGAAGGGCTGGCAGACGCACCGTATAGCGGCACACTTCAGATACGCGGCACACGGCCTTGGGTCTGGAACTCCGGCAACGGCGCCACGACTGGTCAGTTTGCTGCGAACGGTTCATTCAGTGACAACCTGGCCGAGGCCGACGCGAAAAAAGACCAGGACTTCGTCCAGAGCATCGTTTCGGGCAAGCTGCAGAATCAGATCGCTGCCGGAGTGGACAGCGCTCGCAGCTGCATGATGGCCCGCAAATCTGCAGAGACCGGTCGCACCGTCACATGGCAGGAGATTGAAGCAGACACCCAGGCCTACTCGCTGGGGATGGACCTGAAGCAGTTCACCTAGCCGGTCCGGATTTATTCCTTCACGTTGACGCCGAGGGCCTTCATCTTTCGGTAAAGGTGGCTGCGTTCCAGCCCCAGGCCTTCGGCTGCACGGCTTATGTTGCCGTGCACCTCATCGAGCTTCTTGAGGATGAATTCGCGTTCGTACGCTTCGCGCGCTTCTACAAGCGTGGAGAACTCATCTGTCCTTGTATTGATACGTCCGGACTCCGTCAGCTTGGGGCCGCGGTAGACCAGCATTGGCAGATGCTTCTTCTCGATGCGGTGCACCTTGGGATTGAGGATGAGAACTCTTTCGACGAGATTCCGAAGCTCGCGCACATTGCCCGGCCAGTGGTACTGGCGCAGAGCAGTAACCGCTTCTTCGCTCATCTCCAAACGCGGCCGGCCATAACGCGGACCGAACTCGTCCAGAAACTCCTTCACCAGCAGCGGAATATCTTCTTTGCGATCGCGCAGGGGAGGAACATAGAACGGAATGACGTTCAGTCGATAAAAGAGATCTTCGCGGAAGTTGCCGCGGGCAATCTCTTCTTCCAGATCTTTATTGGTCGCAGCAATCACGCGCACGTCTACGTGAACCGGATGCGATGCACCGACAGGAAGAAATCTCTGCTCATCGAGCGCGCGAAGCACTTTGGCTTGCGTCTTGAGGCTCATATCGCCGACTTCATCGAGAAACAGCGTACCGCCGTCGGCCCGCTCAAAGGTGCCACGCTTCTCCGGAGGCCCTCCGGGCACGGCACTGTGGCGATAGCCGAAGAGCTCGCTCTCGATGTAGTCCTCAGGAATGGCAGCGCAGTTCAGCTCGACAAAGGGACGGTCCTTCCGCAGACTGGCAGCGTGCATCGCCCTTCCAATCAGCTCTTTCCCGGTGCCGCTTTCACCGAAGATGAGGACGCGGCCGTTCGTCGGCGCCATTAACTGAATCTGCTGACGCAGAGCCTTCATGGCTACGCTCTGACCGGTCACATTTCCTTTTGCGGCAAGCTGCCGCGCGAACTCTGCATTATCGTCGCGCATCTGGCGCGCCCGCATCGCATTCCCGATGACGATCAAGGTGCGTTCTAGCGACAGAGGCTTCTCAAGAAAGTCGTATGCACCGAGCTTGGTGGCTCGCACGGCAGCTTCAATGGTCCCGTGGCCGCTGATGATGACGATTTCCGGAAGGCCGGGGGTTTCCATCCTGCGAATCTCGCCGAGCGTCTCCAGACCGTCGCGGTCCGGCAGCCATATATCGAGCAGAACGACATCATAGTCTGCGTCGCGGATCAGCTCCAGTGCTTCCCCTGCAGTCGCGCAGGTGGTCACCAGATAATCTTCCTCGCGAAGAATGCCTTCCAGCGACTCGCGGATCTCCGCCTCGTCATCGACGATCAGTACGTGGTTCAAGCCGTAATACCTCCATCTCCGTTGACGACGGTCGCTGTCTCCGCCTCACCATCCTGCCCTGTTGCAGGTCGCAGTTCGATGATGAACTTCGCTCCTGCAGGGACATTCTTCTCGGCCCGGATGGTTCCCTGATGTTCCTGAACGATCTTCGCGGCAATAGCAAGCCCGAGGCCGGTACCCCGCTCCTTTGTGGAGAAGTACGGCAGAAAGAGTCGTTCGCGCATCTCATCGGTCAGCCCCGAGCCTGTATCGGCGACTACCAGCTCGACCACTCCATTTTCGAGCAGACTGGTTGAAATCCGCAGCTCGCGCAGCAGGCTGGACTGCATCGCCTCCGCAGCGTTATCGATGAGATTGCCAAGCGCGCGCTTGAGAGCTTCAGGATCTGCCATCACAAGCGGAAGACCCCGTGCCATTCGCTTGAGAACTGTGATGTTCTGCATTCGGCCCGCGAACATCGCCAGCGAGTTCTCTACGATGGTGTTGAGATCGGCGGGGCGCGGTTTGGCCGTCGGAAACTCCGCCAGCGCGGAAAACTGATCGACCAGCGAGCGCATGCTCTCGACCGAACCAGAGATCACCTCACTGCAGCGGCGAATGACCTGGGGCGAAGGAGACTCGATCTGGCGAGACCGAAGCGTCTCCGAGAGACGGTCGATATGCCGTCGAATCTGCTCTGCGCTAAGACCGATCGGGGTCAGCGGATTCTTGATCTCGTGGGCAACGCGACGCGCAACCTCTTTCCACGCCGACTGCTTCTGTGCGTGCAGCAGCTCGGTTGCATCTTCGAGAACAAGCACATAGCCGCGGTGTTCCCGACGCAGGCGCTCCGTAGTCGCAGCTGTCTCCAGCAATGCAACGGTAATCAGCAGATTCAGCGTGCCGCCAGTTCCCTCGCGCCCGGGGGCTGCGATCTCGATCTCGCTTGATGCCGTGCCCATGCGATGAGTGCGGCGGATGAGTCGGTCAAGCATCTCCACCAGCTCGGCAGGGAAAACCTCTTTGATGGTAAGTCCGAGAAACGGCCTCTGTCCGCCTGGATCAATCAGCTCGCTGAGAGCACGGTTGGTCAACAGAATCCGGCGATTGGAGTCTAGCATGGCGACTCCGTTTGGGATCGTCTCGAGCATTGTCTCCAGCTCGCCACGACGTGCTTCGAGCGCCGCGTTGGCCGCACTCAGCTGCACGGTAGACTCCTCCACCGCCCGGCGGCTCCCTTCAAGGTCCGTTGCCATATGGTTGAAGCTGCGAACCAGTTCCCCAAGCTCCTGCGTTGCACTCTCCTGAACGCGGCGTGCGTAGTCGCCAGCGGCAATTGCGGCCATAGCGTCGGCCAGAGCCTCGACCGGCTTGGTCACCTGCTTGGAGAGATGCAGAGCAAGCCAGCTGGAGGAGAATAGCGCGAGGCAGGTCATCATCAGCAGCAGAAGCATATAGAGATTGCGTAGCTGGCGGCGGCTACGAAAGAGCGTCCAGTAGGTGTCGGCAGCCGAACGAAGCGTTGACATGGTATCCGCCAGGCCATGAGGCATGGGCAACCCAACGACCACCATCACACCATCCCGAGCTGTTGCCGTGCCCAGAGCGTAATCCGTATCGCCTACGCTGAAAACCGGTGTATCGCTGCGTCGCGCCGTGGCGAAGATGGCGCCGTTTCTCGAGATACCGCCTTGGGCCGTGACGATCTCACCGCCCTTCTTTTGCCCGTTTTCCGAAGCAGCCTCCGGCGCCCATGGCTTTACCCGCACAATGGCGCCGCTACCCTCCGGGACCTGGAAGGATGCGATCAGCTGCTGGTCGCGATAAACGGCTACAAACCCGCTTTGCAGCGTAATCTCATGACGACGAAGGACCGCTTGCACCTCGGTGCTGTACGCTGTGGGAGGCCCCGGAGTTACATCCGGAATCGTAGTTGCAATCGATTCGGCCTCTGCACGTGCGTTTGCAGTCGTATAACGGGCCAGCTCAAAGGCCATGTTCGTACTGGCATCCCGCATCTCCGTCACCGGCTGCGAGAACCAGCGCTCAACGGCGCGGTTCAGCAGTAGATAGCTGAATGCGAACATAAAAGAAATCGGCAAAAGGCTGACGAGAACTGCGCCCCACAGCATGCGCGTGCGCAGCCTGGTCCCCATGACGCTGCTGCGTTGGTCCGCATACAACTTCAACACATTGCGGACCAGCATCACCAGAACTGCAACAAATAGCAGGAAGGCAACAATGGACAGCCCAGTGTAAATGAAGATCTGCCCAGTGGTTTCAGGATCGAGGAAGCGCTTGTTGAATGCATTGAGGGCTGCCAAAGCCGCCAGCAACACAAGCAGACAGGTCCCCAGCGCGATGCTCAGTACCTTCCGCCTGCTATCGTTCATCGAAGACCTCCGCGGGACAGAAAACTACACCAGCTCTGCCACGCTCTTCCAATCCCGCTTCTGGGCTGCGGCAACCGCCTCGTACGTCAGCACCCCATCGTACGTGTTGACTCCCTCGGCGATTCCTTTGTCCTCGCGAATCGCCTCACTTGCCCCCAGCTTCGCCAGTTTCATCACGTATGGGAAGGTAGCATTGGTGAGAGCCAGCGTTGAGGTATTCGGGACCGCCGCCGGCATATTGGTCACGCAGTAATGGACCACTCCGTTGACCTCAAACGATGGATCACTGTGAGTCGTCGGATGCGCTGTCTCGATGCAGCCCCCCTGGTCGATGGCCACATCGACGATGACTGCACCCTTCTTCATCCTCTCGACCATCGACCGAGTGACAATCTTGGGCGCAGCAGCTCCAGGAATGAGGACGCCTCCGATCAGCAGGTCGGCTTCGCTGGCCGCTCGAGCGATGTTGTAGCTGTTCGATGCCATGGTGAAGACACGTCCGTTGAAGATGTCGTCCAACTCCCGCAGCCGATTCAGATTCAGGTCGATCAGGGTGACCTTCGCGCCCATACCCAAAGCGATCTTGGCAGCATTGGTACCGACAATTCCGCCCCCGATGATGCAGACAGACGCAGGCGGTACACCGGGAACGCCACCCAGCAGCAGACCGCGGCCGCCGTGCTCTTTCGTCAGGTATTCGGCGCCTACCTGTACGCTCAGTCTTCCTGCGACCTCACTCATCGGGGTCAGCAATGGGAGCGCCCCGGTACCGTCTCGCACAGTCTCATAGGCGATTCCGGAGACCTTCTTCTCAAGCAGAGCGTCTGTCAATTCCTTGAGAGGCGCCAGGTGCAGGTAGGTAAAGAGCACAAGCCCTTCGCGAAAGTGCCGATACTCCGTCTCGATGGGCTCCTTCACCTTCACCACCATGTCGGCCAGGCGCCAGACGTCATATGCGGAGCCTACAATCTCAGCTCCGGAATCCTGGTAGTCGTCATCAGGCATCGCGGAGAGCGCGCCGGCGTTGTGCTCCACCAGCACTTTGTGACCGGCCTCGACCAGGGCCCGCACGCCCGCAGGAGTAATACCAACGCGGCTTTCGTGATCCTTTACTTCCTTCGGGACACCGATGATCATTCTCTTCAACACTCCAGATTTGATTGTATCTATTTCAGGGACTCAGCTATTCTGACCCTTAGTATGGGCCTCCCCAAAGCCGAGACGATCAGCTTCTCCCAGACCACTGCCTCTGTTCTGCTGGACCTTGTCCGTGGATTAGCGGCGGTGCTGGTTCTGCTCTCTCATTGGAAGATCCTGTACTTCGTCGACTATCCTCAGATTCCATCTCACAAATTACTGTTTGCCCTCCCCTATGTTCTGGCCGCTGCGGGGCATCAGGCCGTTCTCATCTTTTTCGTACTGAGCGGATACCTGATTGGGGGCAGCATCTTCCGATCAGTCGATCGGGGAACCTGGAGCTGGAAAACCTATCTGACGCATCGATTCGTGCGCCTCTGGGTCGTTCTCATTCCCGGCCTTGTGCTCGGAGGGATGCTGGATTGGACAGGCCTCCATCTTCAGCTAACGCATGCTCTTTATAGTGCTCCGAGTCCGAAGACACACAACCTGGATATCGTGCATAGCCTGTCTCCGCACGTCTTCCTCGGCAACGTTGCGTTCCTGCAGACCGTGATCGTACCGATGTTCGGTTCCAATGGCTCTCTCTGGAGTCTTGCAAACGAATTCTGGTATTACCTCCTGTTTCCTCTCCTCTGGCTTGCCCTCGCTCGCAGCTCCGGCACTCCAATCTCCCTCCTTCGGCGAATCCTCTATTTATGCCTGTTTCTGGGGCTTGCATGGTTTGTCCGATCATCCCTGCTGGAACTATTCCCGGTCTGGCTTGCTGGCACCGTCCTTGCACGCATTCCTCCTCCCGCATTTGGACTCAAAATACGGACGGTCTGCGCATTGCTCTACTTCCTCCTCTTAATGCTGAGCACAAAAGTTCATGTATTCCCCGGACTGGCGCAGGACTATATCCTCGGCGTCCTCACGTTCTTCTTCTTCTGGAGCATATTGTCTGCCCGGAGGCGAGCTGCGGATTCGGCGTTCACCCGTTTCTCCCGCAACATCTCACGCTTTTCCTACACTCTCTATGTAGTGCACATGCCGGCACTGCTGTTCCTCACTGCGCTATTCGCTGGTTTTCAGGTGTGGAGTCCCACGGACATCCCTCACCATCTGATGGCGCTTTCGATTCTTGCAACCGTCCTCGTCTACGCCTGGATCGTCGCAGCCTTCACGGAATTCCGGACGGATCGGGTGCGACGGTGGGCGGAGAAGCTTCTCGGCGCACAGGGTTCTCAGCAGGCGTCCGCGTCTTCCATCGCTGTTCAGACCAAAGGATGAAGGCGTCTATCCATGTACAAAGCCCCAACCGGCAACTCGGATAAAATCTGAGCTGCCTGGAACTGCAGAATCAGGCCGTACTTTCTAAATCTATCTTTGAGTGACAGCGTATGCGCCCTCCCCAGCGTTACTTTGCACCAATAGACTTCAGATCGCGCTTCCCTGCTCTTGACGGCATTCGAGCGCTCGCAATCACTTTGGTCTTCGCTCTCCATTTTGGAGGGGGAACTCACGGCGGCTTCGCTCTGAACCTCGTCAATCAGATCAGGCTGCGAGGGTGGACTGGGGTTGACCTGTTCTTTACACTGTCTGGATTTCTGATCACCGGAATTCTTTACGATACGAGAACAGACTCGCATTACTTCAAGCGCTTCTTTGCGCGGCGCAGTGTGCGGATCTTCCCCATCTTCTATCTGGTCTTCTCAATTCTTCTTATCCTCACCCCAATGCTCCATTACGAGTGGAAGGGGGGACACCTGCCGTTCCTCTTTTATATGGGGAACCTCTCATTGGCGCTGAACCCTTCTCTGGAGATCATCCGATCCTCTACCCACCCGGAATGGTCTGCACACCTGGTGCATTTCTGGTCCCTGTGTGTGGAAGAGCAGTTCTATCTCATCTGGCCGATTGTCGTATGGCTGGTGCGAGACCGGGTCCGCCTCATTCAGATCGCCGCCGGACTTTCCACTGTGGCCCTGCTTCTAAGGGTCGGAATGGTGATGACGGTACCAACTCCGAAGCTGGAATCCTGGATGGTACACCAGCTGCCATTCCGGATGGATTCTCTCCTGTTAGGAGCAATTCTCGCGCTTGTTTTACGGGGACCGAACGCAGATACCTGGCAGCGGGCTTGCAAGTGGTCGTTTCTCATTCCAACAATTGCCTTCATCGGATCTTCCATTTCGCTTCCTCAGCTCGATGCTCCATGGCTGAATACCGTTGGATTCCTGATGCTGGCGCTGGCATCCGCAGGACTGATTGGCGCTGCCCTGCGACCGGCCTCCCCCACTTTCCGATTCTTCAACCTGAGGCCACTCAGAATTCTCGGGAAATACAGCTATGGGTTCTACGTCTATCACCTGCTTTGGGCCGGAGCCTGGGCAGATCTCGTCCGTTATCTCACTCCGAGATTTCACTCAGCCATTCTGGCGAACGCGACCTCAGATCTCCTCAACTTTTCCGTGACCTTCCTGGTTGCAAAGCTCAGCTATGACCTCTTCGAGGTCCGCTTTCTTCGATTCAAGAAAAACTTCGAGTATGACTCCGAGCTTCGTGAGAAGAAGGCAAACTTTACACAGGAGCTGGCAGCGTGAAGCCTTCTCTTAAGAGGGGTACTCCTTCGAACTGTCTCCCAATCTGGGATTCGAGTCTCGTCTGAGATATCCCACAGCTCTTCCAACTGGCCGTACAATAACCTTAGTAATCGTCCATCAGAAGGCTCGCGCACCCGAACATGCCCTCAAATTCGTTCAATACCCGGTACTCCCGCATCCACAACATGCGGTCTCTTTTCAGCTTATTTTCCAGCGACTTAGCGATTGACCTGGGAACCGCTAACACCCTTGTCTTTGCTCGCAGCAAGGGCATCATCGTCAACGAGCCCTCCATCATCGCCGTCAATAAGGTGACCAATGAGGTAGAGGCGGTCGGCAAAGAGGCCAAAGACATGCTCGGCCGTACACCGGGCAACATCGTGGCTATCAAGCCCATGAAAGATGGCGTGATCGCGGATTTCCGGCACACCGAGAAGATGCTGAACTACTTCATCCAGAAGGCGCACAACCGCAAGATGATGGTTCATCCCCGCATCGTGATCGGTGTTCCTTCGGAGATTACGCAGGTAGAAAAGCGCGCTGTTATGGACTCGGCCTATCGGGCCAAGGCGTCTGAAGTGCACCTCGTCGAGCAGGCAATGGTCGCGGCAATCGGTGCCGGTCTGCCGATCACCGAGGCCGGTGGAAACATGGTGGTCGATATCGGCGGCGGAACCACAGATATCGCCGTGATCTCACTGGCCGGAATCGTCTACTCGCGTTCGGTGCGCATGGCCGGCAATCAGATGGACGAGGCCGTCATCACTTACCTGAAGCGCAAGTACAACCTGCTGATTGGCGAGCGCACGGGCGAGCAGATCAAAATGCAGCTGGGCTCGGCCTATCCGCTCGACAAACCTCTCTCGATGGAGGTCAAGGGCCGCAATCTGATCGAAGGCGTGCCGAAGACCATCACCATCGACGATTCCGAGATTCGCGAAGCCCTTTCGGAGTGCATCTCCACCATCATCAATGCCATTCGCGTGGCCCTCGAGAGGACCCCGCCGGAGCTTTCGGCCGATATCTCTGACCGCGGCATCGTGCTGACCGGGGGCGGCGCCCTGATTAAGAATCTCGACAAGCGCATACGGGAGGAGACGGGCCTTCCAGTCTCCATCGCCGACGATCCCCTGGCGTCGGTGGTTCTAGGGACCGGCAAAATGCTGTCGGACTTCAATCTCCTTCGCAAGATCTCGATCGACTAGCTTTTCCAGATCGCTCCACGCCAAAAGCCCGGCTCCTGGCCGGGCTTTCGTGTCCTTCAGCGAAAGAGGACTAATGGCTCAAGCTGACCCGCACTCTTCCGATCCTGCGATCGGTCGACGAGAGCACCTCAATGCGAAGACCGTCCCGCTGCACCACCTCACCGGCCATAGGAATATGCCCTGCCATCTCAGAGACAAGCCCGCCCACAGTCGTCGATTCATACTGATCGAAGACAAAGGGGAGATCTTTCTCTTCTTCAACGCTCGCAGTTGCCTCTTCCGGGGTCTCTCCGTCCTCGGCAGGCCGGTTGGGCACGTCTGTCATCTGCTCTGAAAATAGCTCCCTCAGGCGCGAGACGTCGAAACTGCCGGGAACGATGAACGACCCGTCAGGTTCGTGCACGGGGGACTCATCGGGCTCCGGCTCATCGTGCTCATCGGCAATATCTCCCACGATTGCTTCGAGCAGGTCTTCGATCGTCACCAGGCCTGCTACTCCCCCATACTCGTCGATCACCATGCGCATGTGTTGCTTCTCGCGCTGCATCTCGCGCAGAAGCTCGGCAACCATCTTGGTCTCAGGTACAAAGGCGACGGGCCGCTGAATCTGCGCCACCGTACGCGTGCCTGCTTCGACATCAAGCACCTTCAGCAGGTCATGGGCGAAGGCAATTCCAGTAACGTGGTCCAGGGAATCGGAGTACACAGGCACACGTGAGAAGGCATGCTCGTTAATCTCGGAGGTAAACTCCTTGAGCGTAAGGGTCCCTGGGACAGCGAAGATCTCCGGACGGGGAGTCATGACCTCGCGCACCACCTTGTCCCCAAACTCAACCGCGGACCGTACAAGCTCGCGATCTGATTCCTCAAGAATGCCCTCTTCCTCACCGGCCTCGAGAAGTGCTTCCATCGCCTCCGACGGCCGCTCCTCTTCCTCTTTGTCCTCCGGTTCGGCAAGTGCCGCAATGGAGAGCAGGAGCTGAAGAACGATCGTTACCGGCAGGATAAGGTAAAAGATGACCTGCAGGAACAAGGTGATCCTGCGGATCCAGAGCCCACGTGTGCGGGTGAAGAAGACCTGTGGGATGAGACGGTCGCAGACCAGGATCAGAAGGATCAGCTCAGCAACGGCTCGCAGGATTGTCCCGCCACCCGGAGTCTCAATCCTTCCGTTCGTAAACTGGCAGAGCTGAAGTCCCCAGAAGAGCGAGATTCCCGCCAGGGATAACTGCCGCAGCACCGACGCAGAGAGCGCAATCGATTCCCTTCCAAGGCGGAAACGCGGCTCGATCAACTCCTCCCAGGCATCGATATTGTCCTGGTATTCGCGAGCAAGAAACTTTCCCATCTCGGAGTAGACGCGGTCAATGTAGGAGGCGAGGATAAGCACGATCAGCAGCAGCGCGATCGTGGCGCTATGGATCATACCGACCCAGTTCATCGGGAACGTCTCCGGACAGCCTTCGCTTGCACCCGCGGAGGAGATACCCTCTCGATGAGGGAGATCGGCAGCTTCAGTTCTGCGCGAAGCTCGGCCTCTTTCGCAGCCATCTCTCCGGAGTCGACCTCGTGGTCCATGCCTGCCAGATGAAGAAGTCCGTGCAGCAAAAGTATCTTTACCTCGTCGTTGAGTGTGTGTCCAAAGCTCTCCGCCTGCCGGGCCGCGGTATCGACCGAGATTGCCAGGTCACCGTCGTGCTCTCCTGCCAGCTCTTTCGGCGCCGGAAAGCTGAGCACATCGGTAGCCTTGTTCTTCTTCCGAAAGGTTCGATTCAGCCGCCGGATCTCCTCATCCGACGTCAGAAGCACATCCACCTCTCCTGCCAGTCCCACCGCCTTCTGCGCACGATGCAAAAAGCGCGTGAGAGCGGACTTCGATCTCATGATCGCGTTGGAACCTGTACCTGGGGGCTCGATGTTGATCATCGTATGAGCATGCGCACAACGGAAAACGTCATCAGGAAGAAGCGCTCACCGCTGCGCCCTTCCCTGATGACGATAGTATCTCACTGCGATTATTGAGGTTTGGTTGCGTGCTGCTGGTTCTTCTCCGCTGACATCGGTGATTCGGGCAGCACACCGTCTCCCATCGAGAGAGGAAGCTCCTGCTGCGCCCGGCTATAGCTGTCATACGCCCGAACGATTCTCTGCACCAGATGATGACGAACGACGTCGACATCCTCGAAATGACAGAAGCGGATCCCTTCAACCCCGTCGAGCACGTGCAGTGCCTCAAGCAGACCTGAGCGCTTCGGATTCGGCAGATCGGTCTGGCTGAGGTCTCCCGTGATGACGGCTTTCGAGTTATTGCCCAGACGCGTCACGAACATCTTCATCTGCTCGGTGGTCGTATTCTGGGCCTCGTCCATGATGACGAACGCATCATTCAGCGTCCGCCCACGCATAAAGGCCAGCGGAGCAACCTCGATGACGTTCGTCTCAAGCATCTTGTCCACCTTGGGAGGATCGAGCAGATCATACAGAGCGTCGTACAGCGGACGCAGATACGGATCGACCTTCTCCTGCAGCGATCCCGGCAGGAAGCCCAGGCGTTCCCCGGCTTCGACAGCGGGCCGCACCAGGATGATTCTGCTGACCTTTTTGGCCAACAGCGCAGAGACCGCCATTGCGACCGCAAGGTAGGTCTTGCCCGTGCCTGCCGGGCCAAGGCCGAAGACCATATCATGCTGCTCGATGGCTTCCACATAGCGGCGCTGGTTGATGGAGCGCGGCTGAACCATTCGCTTCACGCCGGCAGAGCGCTGACGGCCTGCCTCCATCAGTGACTTGAGCGTGGCGGCCTGGTCGGCCACGATCATCTTGAGCATCCCCCGAAGCTCTCCGTTGTGCAGATTCACTCCCGACTTACGGAGAGATTCGAAATCCGTAAAGACGCGTTCCACCCGCGCAACGCTATCCGCGTTGCCGGTTACGTGAATCGCATCGGACCTGAGGTCGATGGTCACATGCAGCCCGTCTTCGAGCAGGCGTAGGTTTTCGTCATGAGTTCCGTAGAGCGTTTCGATACCTGGGGTGATCTCAATGGCTTGTTTAATCAAGAGCGGGGCTGACCTCCGTCAGAAACAACAGGGTTATCTAATAGATTGGATACACAGGGGGTGGCTGAGGTTGCGGGAAGGCCCGAATGCACAGGGAGAGTACCCAATTCAGGCATTGCGACCGGGTTGGCGATAGTTGCCAATCGTGAGCCGAAGATGCGCACAGACTAGCGCCGTCTCAGTAGGCAGTCAAGAGAGCTTTTTCATCTCATTGAATCTAAGGGAGTACTTCCCGAGAATTACAAAGTTGCACACCTTCGCTCGCCGTGAGGCTGGAAGGGGAGCTTGTATATTGACCCAAACGCTGAGATTCTTTACACTTAGTGTTTGCAGGGGATGGTTCAGGCTGTGTTTCTGGCCAGCCTGAGGCCTGCAAACCCCAAAATTTCTCCCGACACCTTCCGGGCAAAAGAGAGTTCAGAATGGCAAATCATGTTTCGTCGCTGAAGCGCACTCGTCAGACAGAGACCAAGACCACGATCAACCGTGCCAACAAGAGCAAGCTGCGGGGAAGCCTTCGCGCCCTGCGTGAGGCTATCGCCAAGGGCGATGCCAAGACCCTTGGGGCCGTCTACAGCGCCACCGTCTCCACCCTCGACAAGAGCGTACAGAAGGGCATCATTCATAAGAACACCGCCAATCGCTACAAGGCTCGCCTGAACGCCCGCGTCAAGGCCGTGGTCGCCCCCAAGGCCGCCTAAAGCTATCCTGTGATCTTCAAAGAGGCCCGTTTCGGACGGGCCTCTTTTCATTGCCTGCCTATCGAGGATCATTCCTGTGAGCAGGATCGTTACCATGACTCTCACCGGGAGCATAAAGCGTGGGCGGACGCCTTGTCTGCTCGGGAGCATCCCCACGGCTTCCCGTTGCAAAGGAGCCCTGCCGGTCCGCTTCCCCGGTCGTCGGTGGGGCCTTCGGTGACAGCGCAGGTTCCGATGACGCTGAACCCGCAGAAGGAGCGTCCGGTGCAGCTGGGCCCTGCGATACGACGGTATTCGATGGGAGCGTACCCGCATTCGTGGGGACTGGAGCAGCCGAAGCACCTGAATCCGCCGGCTCCCCGCTACTCGATGACATGAGCATCGCGGGATCGCCATCAATCTGGGGTGCCGCTGCCTCCGCCATCTGCACGGCCTTGCGCTCGGCAGAAGTGAGTTGCGGAAGGTTGTAAACCTCCAGAGCGCCATCGCGAATAACCGCAAGCCGCAGACCATCCGGCGACAGAGAAAAGTTCTGCCCTGCGCGTGCGACAGGCGTCGCCTCGACGCGCAACAACTGACGACCGCTGTCAGTCTGATACACCGTGATCGCCTGGCCATCGAAGATCTCCGGACTGACCGCCTCGGTCTCAACCATAGAAGCATGCGTCAGCACCCGACTCATCGCAAACCGACCGCTGCCCGGTGCGTAGGAGAAGCTGGGGGAGACATAGCTTTCTGTCATGTTCTGCTCCCACATCTCCTCCCCCCGCATATTAAAGGCCGCAATCACCTGCGGAGTGTGACTGGCATGGCAGCCAAAGGCAATAAATTCACTTCCGCTTACCAGAATCGGAGAGGGGCGGCAGGTGGAATCGAAGCCCGCGAGCTCCTTCGTCTTGCCTCCATAGCTCCTGAAGTCGAAGCTCCAGCGCTGGTGCCCCTGGTCGAGGATGGCAATGAATCCGGCTGCATTGGCCGGAATGCGTCCAGGAACCCGGGAGCGCAGCGCCCCTGCGGGCCGTACGTCGATATCGTCTCCGGCCAGGCTGATCAGGCGAAAGAAGTTGATCTGCACGGGAGTGTCATCCTCTTCATGCCGATCTCCAAGCACCTCTTCCGGGTTCTTGCGGTCCAGCGTCTCAAGGATCATCAGGTCGGCGTCCGGGGATAGCAAAATTCCGCCGATACGACGGTCGGTCCGAATGAAGGCGCGCTGGGCGAAGGCATCGCCCCGCGGCAAATTCACCATTGGGGCAAAGGTCGTCAGATTATCTCTGATCCGAAGCATGAAGCGACCGCGCCCGAGGTTCCACAGATACTGGCCATGGTCATGCGTGCGCCAGGACGTCCGGGCCAGGGCCTTGCCGGACGGAAGTTCCAGTAGAACGGCATCAACCACGCGGTCCTGATCGCTTGGAGGACAGTCGGACAGGCGCTTCAGCAGTCGCTTTGCGCTGTACGTCAGCAGCAGGTGGTCGGGATCGACAAAGTCGACGGTGAGCATCGAGCTGCCGGCCAGCATAAACTGCGTCTGCGGAGACTGAAAGCCGAGCGGTGCGAGCGGAATGCTGGTTGACGGGGCAGGCCCCTTCGCCTGCGCGCTGTTCGTCATCAATGCGAGCAAAAGCCCAAATAGCAAACCACACGACCGCTTGCGGAAACGAGGACTCGCGAAGATGATGCTGGGAACCGGCATGGCAGACGACGCGTATCCCCGAAGGGACGATTGGGTACTACTGTTTCACAGACGACGCGTGCCCGCCAATGGGAAGCAGCCACCCATCCGTGCCTCCGCTGTTGCTCCCAAACAAAACTGCCCACGAATAACCATAGAATGACAAGACCAGACGAGATACTGAGGAAAGCATGATGACGAGAGAGATCACACCGCAGCTTCGTATAAGGAAGGCCGTACTTGGAGCCGCAGCAATACTGCTGATGACTGCTGGAGCGGGCGCTCAGACGAGCCGGGAGGCTGCCCCGTCTGCCAGCAATCCCGCCATCGTCTATAAACCCATTCCGGGATTCGATGCCTCTTCCCTCGATACCAGCGTCGATCCCTGCAACGATTTCTACAAGTTCGCCTGCGGAAGATTCGCCGCCAATCATCCCATCCCCTCAGACCAGCCAGAGGTCGATCAGTTTTATGCTCTGTACAACGTCAACACTCAGTCGCTGAATGGCATCCTGACCAAGGCCGCTGCCGGAGGTGCAAGTCGCAGCGCCAATGAACAGAAGATTGGCGATTACTACAAGAGCTGCATGGATACCGACGTTATCGAGTCCAAGGGCCTCGAGCCTCTCCAGCCGCTCCTCGACAAGATCAACAACCTGCAGTCGATTAACGAGATCGCTCCGTTGATCGGGGAGCTGCAGCGTTACGGAATCGACGTCTTCTTCGGATATGGCGAGCAGCAGGACTTCAAGGATGCCAGCAAGCAGATCGCCTTCATCGACCAGGGCGGCCTTGGTCTGCCGGAGCGCGACTACTACTTCCGTACCGGCGCCAAGGATGACACGGTTCGCAAGCAGTATGTCGAGCATGTCGCCAAGATGCTGACGCTGGCAGGCACTCCTGCGGAAAAGGCGAAGAAGGATGCCGACGCCATCATGGCCTTCGAGACCTCGCTGGCGAAGGTCTCCATGCCCGTGACCGAGCGCCGCGACCCGGAGAAGGTCTACCACCTGCAGACGTTGGCTACCTTCACCCAGACGGTCGATCCCGACGCCTTCGATGGCTTCCGCACCGCGATCCACTCGCCTGCCATCACTGAGATCAACAACGCCAACCCCGAGTTCATCAGCGCTCTGATGGAGAATCTGCGCGATGCCGATCTGGAAACCCTGAAGGCCTACATGCGCTACCACCTGCTGACGGGTGCGGCCAACCGCCTGCCGAAGCGCTTTGATGATGAGAACTTCGACTTCTACGGTCGCATCCTGACTGGCCAGCCAGAGCAGAGCGCGCGGTGGAAACGCTGCTCGAACGCCGTCAACGGGGCGCTTGGAGAGGCGCTGGGGCAGGTCTACGTCGAGCAGTACTTCGCCGGCGACAGCAAGGCCAAGATGCTCGAGATGGTGCACGACATTGAAAACGCGATGGGCCGCGATATCGACCAGCTCGATTGGATGTCTGCTGCGACCAAGGTAAAGGCCAAGGAGAAGCTGCACGGCATCGCTAACAAGATCGGCTATCCCGACAAGTGGCGCGACTACTCCAGGCTGGAGGTGAAACCCGAAGAGGCGCTGTGGAACAAGTTCCGCGGCACGGCCTTTGAAAATGACCGCCAGTTGAACAAGATCGGCAAGCCGGTCGATCACACCGAGTGGAGCATGACCCCACCGACGGTGAACGCCTACTACGATCCCAGCATGAACGACATCAACTTCCCGGCGGGAATTCTGCAGCCCGCCTTCTACGATCAGAGCCAGGACGACGCCGTCAACTACGGTCATATCGGGGCCGTGATCGGACACGAACTGACTCACGCGTTCGATGACGAAGGGCGCAAGTTCGACGCTAAGGGCAACATGGAAGACTGGTGGACCCCGGAGGACGCAAAGAAGTTCGAGTCCCGTACGGATTGTCTGGTCAACGAGTACGGTTCGTTCACCGCGGTCGATGACGTCAAGGTGAACGGCAAGCTCACACTGGGCGAGAACACTGCAGATAATGGCGGCCTGCTGCTGGCCTACCTGGCATATCTGGAACGCGCCAAGAACGACAAGGTGGATCTGAACGCAAAGGTCAACGGATATACCGCACCGCAGCGCTTCTACATCGCCTACGCGCAGAACTGGTGCGAGAACTCGCGGCCAGAGGTCATCCGCCAGCAGGTCCTCACCGATCCGCACTCTCCGGACCACTTCCGCGCGAACGGAGCAATCGTCAATCAACCCGGCTTCGCGGCGGCGTTCTCATGCAAGAAGGACACACCAATGGTTCCTGCGAACAGCTGCCGCGTCTGGTAAGCAGTCACTCGATCATCCTGAATCGGGTGATCGTCACTCGATTCACCGCAAAGGAGCGCCCTTCCGTGGCGCTCCTTTCGTTTTGTGCGACAGTGGAGATATGGCCGCCATACAGAAGCACCGCGCCATCGGCTTCCTCGCATGTGCGCTTGCCAGCTCCTTCTGGGGCTGCGGGTTCTTCTTCGGTAAAATCGCGCTCGCCGAGATGTCGTTCGCCCACATGGTGCTCTATCGGTTTCTCTTCGCGATGGTTGTTCTGCTGCCGCTTCTGGTTACGCACCGTCCAGGATTGAACAGGACCGAGTGGGGGACGCTCGCGGTCGCTGCATTTCTCGGCGTCCCGGTCCAATTCCTTATTCAGTTCTACGGACTCTCGCTCACTACGGTGTCGCATGCTGCGTTGATGGTCGGTACGATGCCGGTCATCCTTGCTGTCGGGGCGACCCTCTTCGCTCACGAGCGGTTAGACAGTGTCGGCTGGATCTCGCTTGCGGGCTCTACCACCGGCGCCGCCCTGATCGCGCTGGGACATCACGCCACGGGCGCCGGACAGCCTTCGCTGAAGGGCGACCTGATGGTGGTTCTCTCGCTGGGTATCGCTCTTGGCTGGATCCTGCTGAACAAGCGCCTCATGGATCGTCACTCTCCTGTCGTCGTGACGGCGTATGGATTGTTGCTCGGTACTGCGATGCTCGCCGTGTGGGTGCCGCTGCGTTACGGGTTGCCGCCGGTCGCGCAGGTTTCGGTGAAGGCGTGGCTGGCGCTGGCAGCGAGCGGCGTTCTCTGTACAGCTACGACGACGCTGCTGTGGAACTGGGGAATGACACAGGTTCCTGCATCGCAGGCTGGAGTTCTGCTCAACATGGAGCCGCTGATGGGAAGTCTGCTCGGCGTCTTTGTCCTCGGCGAACATCTTGGTCCGTCGGCCTGGACCGGCGGCTGCATGATTCTGGCAGCGGCCTTCATTCTGACAACGCGGTCAAAGGCGCATGTGCTGGAGGTTCAACCCGCAGCCTGAAGGCTGTGAAGCTAAACTCTTTTCTTCACAGGCGCTGCTTGCATAGGGCCAATGAGAGTCAGGACACGAGGCTCTTGTGCGAGAGCAAGCGCGTCGTCCGGGCCCAGACCGTGGTCAGAGAGATTCCGGCGACGACGAGGCCGGCGCAGAGACCGATCCAGAGTCCCAGCGCGCCGTGGTGGAGGCGGAAGCCCAGCCAGCTTCCGATCGGCAGACCGATGATCCAGTAGCCGACGATCTGGACGATGAGGCCCGCGTGCGTGTTCCCTGCTCCGCGGAGGGCTCCGGTGGCGGTGATCTGCAGGCCGTCGAAGAACTGGAAGGCCGCGGCGACGTAGAGGAGAGGAACGGTCGCGGCGATCACGGCGCGGTCTGGAGTGAAGGCGCGGGCGATGGGGTGCGCGAAGACGCTGAGGACGATGGAGAAGGTCGCCATGCAGCCAGCCCCGAGCAGGATGGCGGTCCATCCGGCGCCTGCCGCCTCGCGTGGAGCTTCGCGGCCGATCGCTTGTCCTACTCGGACGGCCGCGGCGGCGGAGATGGCGAAGGGCACCATGAAGGTGAAGCTGGCGCAGTTGAGCGCGATCTCGTGACCGGCGAGCGGCAGCGGCCCCATGGTCCCGATGAGGAAGGTGACGGTGGCGAAGATGGAGATCTCGACGAAGATCTGGCCGCCGGCAGGCGCGCCGAGCAGGGTGAGGCGTTTGAGCCGGCTGGATTCGATGTGGCGGAGCATCGAGCGCAGGCCATAGCTGTGCTTGTGCTCGACGTGCCAGATGGCGGCGACGAGGAAGAGAGCGAGGTAGGTGCGCGAGAGCGAGGTCGCGAGGCCGGAGCCGACGATCCCGAAGGCTGGAATTCGGACCGGCCCCCAGTGATGACCGTAGATCAGGAGCCAATTGCCGAGGACGTTGCAGAGGTTGGCAGTGACCAGCGCGAAGGCGATGGGACGGACGTGGTTGAAGGCCTGCAGGTAGCGACGCAGGGTGAAGTAGAGAAAGAGGGTCGGGGTGCCCCAGTTGAGGGCGTGGAGGAAGCGGATGGCTCCATCCATGACACCCGGATTGATGGGCATGCGGTTCATGACCAGCGGAGCCAGCTCGATGAGGCCGAACAGTGTTGCGGCGAGGACGGCAGCGAGGATGAGGCCGTGGTAGAGCCAACGGTTGGCTTCGTCGTAGCGTTCGGCGCCGTGCGACTGCGAGAGGAAGGTGTCGAGCGAGAGCAGGACGCCGGCGATGCCAAAGGCGAGCGTGTTGTAGAGCACCTGGCCGAGCGCGGCGGAGGCGATGTTGATCGCCGCGTTGTCCATGTGGCCGACCATGATGGTGTCGACGATTCCCATCGACATCCAGCCGAGCTCGGCGGCGATAAGCGGGAGAGCGAGGACGAGCATGTGACGCATCTGCTGGCGAGCTGTCATACCACCTCTCCCCCTTGTTTTCCTGCAAAGTATTCCAAAGATTAGACTTAAGTCCGGACTTGAGCGCACGTTCGTTGCCAAACGGCACGCAAGAATTGTCGGCACGACCGCAGGCGCGTATGGCCTGAAGACAGCAAAAGCCCCGGAGAGCCGGGGCTTTTCATCCAGGTTCCATTATAGCGGTTCAGGTACAGGGATTCGGCAGAAGTAAGTCGTTCTTATACCGTTGGATAGGTGGCAAGGCGACTTGACAGGACGAATGGGGCTACTGAGGTTCCTGGGCTTTCTGCTGTTCCCGGTTGGCCTTGTCCTGGGCTTTGTCAGCCTTCTTCTGCTCGTCTGTGTCGAGGGCCTTGCGTTTCGCCTTGTCGGCTTTGGCCTGTGACTTTTCGGCCTTCTCCTGTTTTTTGAGCTGCTTCTTCTGCTCCTTGGTCATCTGCTGGTTGGCGTGCTGGGAATCGGTCTGGGAATCGCTTTGGGAGTAAGCCGGAACGATGGGAGCTGCGAGGGCGAGGGTGAGAGCCATGATGGGGAGAAGATTGGGGCGCATGGATAGATCCTCCGGTAGGGTGGGATGCTGGGGTTGCGGGTTTGGTGGTTCTGCCTGGGAGTTCAGAGGGTGGACCCCGGAAGGTCCTTTGGGTTCGCTCAGGAGTGACCTCAGGGGCTTCCGAGCGAGGGCGCAATCCGGGGTGTTGCTGAAACGGAGAGCAGACGGAGGTCTCAATCCTCGAAGAGAAAACGCAGAGGGCGCTCTTTGGCCTTGCTGAGGCCGATGCGCGGTGTGGTCCGGATCTTTCCCGGATGGACGCCGTCATCCTCAACCTGCAGAGACGAGGTTGCTTTCGTGACGTCAATCCCGTTGTGCTCTGCGCGGGTGATGCCTAATGCCTCGCATAGCTTTCCGGGGCCGCCGGTGAGTTGTTGTGGTTTAGCGTTCTCTGGCAGGCCGCGAAGCCGAGCCATGGTCTTGATTCCTTCAAGAGGAACGAGGGCGCGAATCAGGACGCCGCCGGGCTCGCCATCGGGCAGGCAGGAGATGTTGACGCAGTAGTGCATCCCGTAGATGAAGTACACATACGCCCTGCCGGGTGGTCCGAAGAGGACCGCGTTGGCGGAGGAACGTCCCCGGAAGGCGTGGGAGGCGGGATCGTCGAGGCCGAGATAGGCTTCCACTTCGACGATGCGGCCGCTGAGCCGTTCTCCTTTGCGGCGATGCACTAGAACCTTACCGAGCAGATCGCGTGCGACGATCTCCGGCGAGCGCAGAAAGAAACCGTACTTGAGGATGGGAGATTGCGAGGACCGACGGCTCATTTTGATTGCAGCATGGAGAGCAGAACGAGCGCCTCATTGTGCTCTTCGTCCTTCGCGCCGTAGAGCAGGGTGACGGGACCGTGATGGAGCTTCTCTTTGATGAGGTCCAGCTGATCGCCCTTCGATTTGAGTTCCTGCTTGTAGCGCTTCTGGAACTCCGCCCACTTTGCCGGATCGTGCTGGAACCACTTGCGGAGTTCCGTGCTGGGGGCGACCTCCTTGAGCCATAGGTCGACCTTTGCTTTTTGCTTGCTGAGGCCGCGGGGCCATAGTCTGTCGACGAGGATACGGAATCCGTCTGCGGGGTCGGGTTCCAGATAGACGCGCTTGATCGCGATTCGCATGGCGAAGCTATCTTACTGCGGGGTGATGATGCCCCCTACTGGCAGGCTGGTTGGGAGTGAGCCGGGGCGGCGGAGGTGCATGGCTTCGGCGGTCATGTCGGTGTACTTGAGGCCGGCGCCGGTGTTGAAGAGGACGACCTTGTCGGTGGGCTTGAGCTCGCCGGATGCGAGGAGTTGGTCGTAGGCGGCGGTAGCAGCGGCGCCTTCGGGTGACAGGAAGATGCCTTCATTGCGGGCGTAGTCGAGGATGCTCTCGAGGATGGTGGCGTCGTCGGAGGCGATCGCCTTGCCGCCGGATTGCTGGAGGATGTCGAGAATGATGTAGTCGCCGTAGGGCTTGGGGACGCGAAGGCCGGCGGCGAAGGTGTCGGCGTTCTGAAAGAACTCGCTGGTGGGCTTTGCTTCTTCGAAGGCCTTGACGATGGGCTCGCAGCCTGCCGCCTGGAGGGCGTACATCCTGGGGCGTTTTCCGGTGACCCAGCCTAGCTGCTCCATCTCTTCGAAGGCCTTCCACATGCCGATGAGGCCGACGCCTCCACCGGTGGGGTAGAAGACGGCGTCGGGGTAGGTCCAGCCGAGCTGCTCGACGAGTTCGTAGCCCATGGTCTTTTTGCCTTCGACGCGGTAGGGCTCCTTGAGGGTGGATATGTCGAACCAGGTTTCGGCTGCGGGAGTATTGGCTTGTTTTTGTTGCTGGATGCGCTCGCTGACGATGCGGGCGCAGTCGGAGATGAGGCCGTCGATGAGGTTGACGTCGGCTCCGTAGACGATGCCTTCGACGTGGTTGGCGAAGGGGACGTCCTGGGGCATGAAGATGTGGGCCTTGATCTGTGCGGCGGCGGCGTAGGCGGCGAGTGCTCCGGCGGCGTTGCCTGCAGAGGGGACGGCGAGGTGCTTGAGGCCGTAGTGACGCGCCATGGTGACCGCCATACCGAGGCCGCGAGCCTTGAAGGTGCCGGTGGGGTTGGCTCCCTCTTCCTTGATATAGAGGCCGGGATAGCGGCGGGAGTGGATCATGGGGGTCCAGCCTTCGCCGAGGCTGACCGGGATGACGTCAGGCAACACGGCGGAGTAGCGCCACATGCCGAGCGATGCCGGGGATGCGGCTGCCTTGGTAGCGATGTCTTCGCGGCGTGCAGTACGGTTGAGTGCGGCCATGTCGTAGCGGACGTAGAGCGACCCGGCGCAGGCGGGGCAGACGGTCTGCGGGGTTTCGGCGGAGATGTGGTTGTGGCAGCGGGAGCACTCGAGGAAGGCGATGCTGGGCATGGGTTCGATGCTACTCGATCGGGATTCTGCAAACCCACCTTAGGCGCGATGAAGCCGCGCCGAAGATGGGGCACCCGGTTTTTTGGTGCTCCCACTTTTTTGGGGCAGCTACTTTTTGTCGGGCAGGCGATCGGAGAATCCTCCAAACCCACCTTAGGCGCGATGAAGCCGCGCCGAAGATGGGGCACCCGGTTTTTTGGTGCTCCCACTTTTTTGGGGCAGCCACTTTTTGTCAGGCAGGCGAGCGGGGATTCTGCAAACTCACCTTAGGCGCGATGAGGCCGCGCCGAAGATGGGGCACCCGGTTTTTTGGTGTTCCCACTTTTTTGGGGCAGCCACTTTTTGTCAGCAGGCGAGCGGGGATTCTGCAAACCCACCTTAGGCGCGATGAGGCCGCGCCGAAGATGGGGCACCCGGTTTTTTGGTGTTCCCACTTTTTTGGGGCAGCCACTTTTTGTCAGGCAGGCGAGCGGGGATTCTGCAAACCCACTTTAGGCGCGATGAAGCCGCGCCGAAGATGGGGCACCCGGTTTTGAGAGGGAGGAAAGAAATTCTGGAACCCACCTTAGCCATTATCAGACCGCGGCTAAGATGGGCGTTCGATTTTGTGGCGTCGATCTCCGAAAACCGCAGATCCTTCGACTCCGCTGCGCTTCGCTCAGGATGACACTTTTCTCCGGACAATGCGCTTTGGAAGATGAGGTAGCCACTCCATTCCGTCGGAAAGCTAAGATGGGTGCCCATTCCGTTCCATTCCACTGGCAAGCATAAACAAGCTTGGAGGTTGCATCCTATCGCGGAGGCGGTGAGGAGATGCCGATGCAGGAGATGAAGGAGGCGGGACACTCGCACGCTCATGTCGCCAGCGCGAACTCCACGATGCTGAAGTGGGCGCTGGTGCTGACGACGGTGTACCTGTTTGCCGAGGTTGCGGGAGGAGTGTACTTCAACAGCCTGGCACTGTTGTCGGATGCGGCGCACATGTTGACCGACGTGGCGGCCCTTGTGATCGCGCTGATGGCGATTGCATTCGGGAAGAAGTCGGCTGACAACCGGCGGACGTTCGGGTATCGGCGGTTTGAGATTCTGGCGGCGGCGTTCAATGCCGTTCTGCTGGTCCTGGTCGCCATCTATGTCCTGATCGAAGCGATCAAGCGGTTTGCGTCTCCTGAAGCGGTGCAGACGAAGGGGATGCTGGTGGTGGCCGTGACTGGCCTGGTGGTGAACTTTATCTCGATGCGGCTTTTGATGGCCGGCAAAGAGGAGAGCTTCAACATAAAGGGCGCGTACCTGGAGGTATGGGCCGATATGATCGGTTCCGCCGGCGTGATTGGAGGAGCGCTGCTGATCCGCTGGACGGGCTGGACGTGGATTGATGCAGTGGTCGCGGTAGGGATAGGGCTGTGGGTGCTGCCGCGAACCTGGGTGCTGCTGCGCGACACGACCAATGTGCTTCTGGAAGGAGTACCGAAGGGGGTCGATCTGCATGAGATTCGGGCAACGATTCAGAGTGTGGACGGTGTGAAGACGGTGCACGATCTCCATGTGTGGTCGATGAGCAACGACGACATATCCTGCACGGCGCATGTGCGGGTTGGGCCGGGGATGGAGCCGGCGGATGTTCGCAAAGAGGTTGCGGAGTCGCTTCATGAGCGCTTCAACATTCTTCACTCGACGATTCAGGTGGAGGATCCCGGCGAAGACTGTCCGGGTAGAGGAGCAAACCATCCATGATGGCAAGTACAGAGTGAGGTTTGGTGACAGGAGGCGGCGGAGCGGACTTTGGCTGCGATGAGAGAATGGAGAGATGAGCCACCGGGTCCGCATGATTGCCGTAGATATAGACGGGACGCTGCTTGGCCCGGATGGGCAGGTGAGCGCTCGGAACCTGGCGGCACTCAAGGCTGCGGAACGGGCTGGAGTAGAGATCGCGATTGCGACCGGGCGGCGGCACAGCTATGCCATGAAGGTACTGCGAGGGCTTGGGCTGAGTGAACAGAACAGCGTGGTGAGCTCAAATGGCGCCGTGGTGAGGACGATTGGAGCGCGTCTGGTCGAGCGGACGCTGCTGGAACAACCGACAGCGGAGTGGCTGGTGGGCCACATGGACGAGTTCCGGCGGTCGCTGCTGGTGACCTTCGACCGCGTGCAGGCCGATGGGGATGACGTGCGCGGCGCGCTGGTGGTGGAAGAGATGGAGGAGCTGAATGGCAGCATCAGCCGGTGGATGGCTGCCAATGAGCCTTATATCGAGCGCGTTGTTCCGATGGAGGACGCGCTGGGGCGCGAAGGTCTGATCCAGATGATGCTGTGCGGCACGATCGAGAGGATGCGTGAGGCGGAGGCAAGGCTGCTGGGCGATGCGAAGGTGCTGGGCGTCGGTCTGGAGTCGCTGCGGAAGAGTGACGTACGCCGCAGCGGGGCGGAGGCCACGTCGGCCCCTGAGGCGGCCCTGCACAGGACGGAGTATCCGGAGCGGAATCTGAGTATAGTCGACCTGCTGCCTGCGGGCTGCAGCAAGGGCAAGGCAGTGCTGGGACTGGCGGAAGGCCGGGGAATTGCGCGCGACGAGATTCTGGCGATTGGAGATAACTGGAACGATGTCTCCATGCTGGAGGCGGCGGGAAGCGCGGTCCTGATGGCGAATGCTCCTGAGGACCTGAAGGATGCGGGAGTTGCGCGAGGCTGGGCGATGGGAGCGCACCACGCGGAAGATGGGGTGGCGATTGCGGTCGAGGCGGCGCTGGCCGCGCAGCCGCATCCTTCGCTGGTGTGAACGGCCTGAGTGGCCCCGGGTGATAGGCTTTTGGATGTGAGATTGCAGCTCAGGTCGTTCGGCTGTCGGGGTATGTTTTTTGCATTGGCCCTGGCGCTGCCCCCGATGGCGCAGGCCGCGCAGCACGTCACGCTGCGTAACGGATTTGAGCTGGACTGCACGCGGCAGGAGTCGCATGGCGATCGTGTGCGACTGTACCTGGCGACGAAGGACCGCACGAATACGACGAACTATATGGATGTAGCTTCCGACGCGGTGGTGCGTGTGGAGACGGTGCCTGACGCTCCGCAAACGATGGTGACCGAGCAGGCACATGGTTCCGAGGCGCTCAGTACGGGTTCTACAGTGCTGACGAAGCAAGAGATGAACACAATTCTGGCGAGCGCGGGCGCGGAGCACAACATCGATGCCGATCTGCTGGCGAGCGTAATTAAGGCTGAGAGTGGGGGGCGCGTACGAGCGGTCTCCCGCGTGGGCGCGCAGGGTCTGATGCAGTTGATGCCGACGACGGCGCAGCAGTTGGGAGTGAAGGACGCCTTTGCACCGAAGGAGAACATCGACGGTGGAACGGCGTACCTGGATATGCTGCTGACCCGCTACAACAATAATGCTGCGCTGGCGCTGGCGGCCTACAACGCCGGGCCGGCAGCGGTGGACCGTTATCACGGGATTCCGCCGTATGCGGAGACGCGAGCCTATGTGGCGCGGGTGATCCGGGAGTTCAACCGGCGGAAGCGCAGTGCGGCCTTCCACGAACAGGTCGTTGCATCCAAGTAGCGAAGACAGAAGACGAAGGGATAGTTCCGGATGAAGAGAGGAAAGGGAGTCCTGTGGGCGGTTCTGATTGGCGTGCTCGCGGTGATCGTCTTTGTCTATCGCGACCGGATCCACTTTGACTGGAAGAACTTCGGCGAGCAGCTGCGGCACATTGAGGGGGTCCATGCCGTCATCGGGATTGGACTGATCTATGCGACGTACTGGCTGCGCTCCGTGCGCTGGAGCGTGATGGTGGAGCCCACGAAGAAGGTTCCTGCGAGCGCGCTAGTCGGACCGCAGTTTATCGGGTTTACAGCGGTGGCGCTATTTGGGCGCCTGGCGGACCTGACGCGACCGTATCTTGTTGCGCGGAAGATTGAGCTCCCTCTGAGCTCGCAGATTGCGGTGTACACGCTGGAGCGGATGTTCGACCTGGGAGCGGCGGCGGTGATCTTTTCGACCGCACTGGCGTTTATGCCGAAGGACATGCCGCACCAGCAGATCTTTATGCGGGCCGGATTAGGCAGTCTGGCGGTGACGCTGTTGATTGCGCTGTTTGCCATTGCTGTGCGGGTGGCCGGAGGCGCTGTTGCGGGCTTTGCGAAGGCGGTGCTGAATCCGCTCTCGGAGAAAGTGGCCCAGAGCATCGCCGAAAAGATCGTGGGATTTCGCGAGGGCCTGAATGCGCTGAAGAGCTGGCGCGAGTTTGTCGTCGTCACAGTGATCTCGCTGCTGATGTGGGGCATGATTGCATCGGCCTACGTGCAGACGGCGCATGCGTTTGTGCAGACTCCGGAGCTGGCGAACCTGTCTTTTTCGCGCGCGATGCTGCTGATGGCTGCAAGTATTGGCGGAAGCCTGCTGCAGCTTCCGATTGTGGGCTGGTTCACGCAGATTGCGGTGACGGCGGCGGCGATGCATACCTTCTATGGCGCGCCCATCGAAGCGGCCACGGCGTGTGGAGCGCTGCTGCTGGTGGTGACCTTCCTCTGCATTATTCCGGCGGGGCTGATCTTTGCTCAGGTTGAGCAGGTGAGTCTGAGCAGGATTGCATCGGAGAGCGAAGAGGCGGGGAAAGAAGCCGAGCCGGTAGGGGAATAAGGGATTCGCACTTTCGTGCGAATCGTCCGACCTTAGCGACGATAAAGCCGTCGCGAAGATGGAGCACCCGGCACCCGGTCTTTGGGTGATTCTGCCGTGGAGATTTTAGACGGTATCAGCGAAATACAGGGATCCTCCGCGTTGCTCAGGATGACGGTGCGCCTTGAGACTGATGATGATCCTTCAAGACTGCTGATGGCACGTAAGACTCCCGTGGGCAGGACGGCTTTGGCTGCGCTGCTAGAATCGAGATAATCCAATGAAGTGTCCTTACTGCGGTTTTACCCAGGATCGAGTCGTCGATTCCAGAGAGAGCAAGGAGGCGGACTCGATCCGCCGCAGGCGCGAGTGTGAGGGCTGCAACAAGCGGTTTACCACCTACGAGCGCATCGACGAGATTCCTTACATGGTGGTGAAGAAGGACGGCCGCCGTGAGAAGTTTGATCGACAGAAGGTTCTGAGCGGCCTGCTGCACGCCTGCGAGAAGCGGCCGGTCTCGGCGCTGAAGCTGGAACAGATTGTGGATGAGACTGAAGCGTTCGTGGTGGATTCACCGGAACGCGAACGGTCGACCGCAGAGGTAGGCGAGCTGATCATGTCGCGGTTGAAGGACATCGACACGGTTGCGTATATCCGCTTCGCCAGTGTTTACAGGGACTTCAAAGACGTAAGCGAGTTCAAGCAGGAGCTGGAGCAGCTTTTGAGCGGCAACGGCAAGGACCAGAAGAAGAAGCGGTGATTGCGGATTCAGCCGGCCTGGGGAGAGGCAGATCGCTCTGGCTTGCGACTCTGCGCCTGGAACGACCAGAAAACTTTGCGGAGGGAGAGAGATGGCAATCGAGAGGACACATAAGATTACGTTGATTCCGGGCGACGGGATTGGCCCCGAGGTCTCTGGCGCGGTCGTCAAGATTGTCGAAGCAGCCGGAGCGGCGAACGGCGTCGGATTTGAGTGGCATCGGTTCGCCGCGGGCGCAGAGGCGTTTGAGCAGACGCGCGAGTACATTCCGCAGGCGCTGTATGACTCCATTGAGCAGAATAGAGTTGCGCTGAAGGGGCCGGTGACGACCCCGATCGGCGGGGGATTTGCTTCGATCAACGTGACGCTGCGCAAGAAGTTCGAGCTGTTTGCCAACTTCCGTCCGGTGAAGAGTCTGCCCGGACTGAAGACGAAGTACGAGAATATTGACCTGATCATCGTTCGCGAGAACATGGAGGACCTGTACGCCGGGTTGGAGCATGAGATTGTTCCCGGCGTGGTGCAGTCGTTGAAGATCATCACGGACAAGGGATCGAGCCGGATTGCGCAGTTTGCCTTTGACTATGCGCGCAAGCATGGACGCAAGAAGGTCCATGCGATCCACAAGGCAAACATCATGAAGCTGTCGGACGGGCTGTTTCTGCGTTGCTGCAGGAGAGTTGCCGAGGAGTTTCCGGAGGTCGAGTACAAGGAACACATCGTCGATAACACCTGCATGCAGCTGGTGCTGAATCCTTACCAGTACGACATTCTGCTGACGGAGAACCTGTACGGTGACATTCTGAGCGACCTGTGCAGCGCGTTTGTGGGCGGGCTGGGCCTGGTTCCTGGCGCCAACCTGGGAAATGAGTGCGCGATCTTTGAGGCGGTCCACGGATCGGCGCCGGACATTGCCGGTAAGGACATGGCGAATCCGACGGCGCTGCTGCAGTCGGCGGTCCTGATGCTGCACCACATCGATGAGCCTGCGACGGCACGAATGGTCCAGAACGCAATCGAGCAGGTGTATCGCGAGGGCAAGACGCTGACTCGCGACGTGGGTGGCGAGAGCGGAACCAGTACGTTTGCCGATGCGGTGCTGGAGGCGATGGCTTCGCCTGCGGCTGCGCAGTAAGGAATGGCCGCCGCCTGAGGCGGAAGAATTGATGAGAATGATGCGGGCGCGCCCAGATAACGGCGGGCCCGCATTTTTTTGCTCCGCTGCTGTTTCCAAGTCTGCATGGAAGCAGACGAATACGCTGGGTATGCATCGTAGAGAGTGCTAATGTTGAGTTCCACCAGAGAGGTCCATGGAGGAGTGGATGGGGATAGCGTCTGTTCTTTGGCAGGAGGTCGTGCGGCAGGGGTTCAATCTGACGCTGGTTACGCATCAGCTTCCCTTCTGGTTTCTGGTATTCGCGCTGTTTCTTCCTCGTGTGTCGCTGGTGGTGGCGTGGTTTCAGGGAGTGCTGGTCCCGTTCCACCTGATGGGATGGATTCCTCTGATCTTTGCCATCTTGCTGCCGAGGGCCCTGGTGCTGTACCTGATCTACCTGGACCAGGGGCTGAGTCTGTGGTTTGTGATCCATCTGGTGGTCGCGATCCTGGTCTGGATGGGTGGCGGGCATACCTACCGGAGCCGCCGAGGGGATTAGTGGAGCCGGCGAGGCCGCAAAACGCCAAGTTTCGCGCGGAGATCGTGACGCAGGTTGATGCGCCGCGTTATTCTTAAAAGACTATGGAACGGCGACGGGTAGGCATTCTTGGCGCGACCGGCATGGTCGGTCAGCGATTCATTCAGCTTTTGCACAATCACCCCTGGTTTGAGATTGCGTGGCTTGCGGCCAGCGACCGCAGTGCCGGAAAAACGTACGGAGACGCCTGTAAGTGGAAGCTGGACACGCCGTTGCCGGCGAAGATCGCTGCGATGAAGGTGCAGCCGAACGTACCGGAGCTGTGCGAGGGCGAGCTGCCGAAGATCATCTTTGCCGCGCTGGACGCCGATATTGCGCGTGAGCTGGAGCCGAAGTTTGCGGCGGCGGGCTGCGCGGTGATCTCGAACTCGAGCGCCTTCCGCATGGTCACCGACGTTCCGCTGGTTGTGCCCGAGGTCAATGCCAGCCATCTTCCGCTGATCGAGGCGCAGAGCTGGCGGCGGGAGAGCGGCGGCTACATTGTGACGAATCCGAACTGCTCGGCGATTGGGCTGGTGCTTGCGCTGAAGCCGCTGGAGGAGCGGTTCGGGATCGAGAGCCTGTTTGTTTCGACGATGCAGGCGGTCAGCGGCGCTGGATATCCCGGCGTGCCGTCGCTCGACATTCTGGGCAATGTCGTTCCCTTTATCAAGAACGAAGAAGAGAAGATGCAGGAAGAGGTGGGCAAGCTGCTGGGTCACCTGAACGGCGACGGCGTTGCGATGCTGGACGCGAAGGTGAGTGCGCACTGCAACCGCGTTCCCGTGGAAGACGGCCACACCGAGTGCGTCAGCATCAAGTTCCGCAAGAAGGCGACGCGCGAGGAGATTCTGGCCGCATGGAGCGAGTTCGCTCCGCTGCGCGGACAGGGTCTGCCCAGTGCGCCCGAGGTTCCGGTGGAGTTCGACGCGTCGGTGGATCGTCCGCAGCCGCGCCTGGACCGGATGCGCGGCAACGGCATGGCGGCAACGGTGGGTCGGCTGCGTGAGTGTAGCTTGCTGGACTGGAAGTTTGTCGTGCTTTCGCACAACACGATTCGCGGTGCGGCGGGCGCTGCGCTGCTGAACGCCGAGGTACTGGCAAAGATGGGCAAGCTGGACAAGCTGGGTGTTCCGACCGGAGCTGTGCAGGGTCAGGCGGTGCTTGCTTGAGCGTCGCCCGGGAACAGTTGGTCGTGATGAAGTTTGGCGGAACCTCGGTTGAGGACGCCAAGGCGATGGAACGGACGGCGGCGATCGTCGGCGGCCGGAGGAACAAGGGTCTCGAGACCATTGTGGTGGTCTCGGCGATGGCGAAGGTAACGGACCAGTTGCTGGCTGCGGCTGCTGCGGCGGGTCGCGGCGACAAGGCCGGCGCGCTGGCGATCAGCGCACGGCTGCGGAGCCGACACATCGAAACGGCGAATGACCTGGTCGAGAAGGACGCGTTTATTGCGCTCGAGATGGCCATCCATCAGGAGTTCGACGCACTGGACGACCTGCTGCGCGGCATTGCGGCTGTGGGTGAGCTGACGGCGAGGACGAGCGACCTGGTGGTGAGCTTCGGCGAGCGGCTTTCGAGCCGCATGGTTGCTGCGGCGTTCGATCAGCGCGGGCTGAACGGGACGCATGTCGATGCGCGCACCTGCATCATTACGGACGCGAATTACGGCAAGGCGGCTCCCCAGGAAGCGGCAATCGAGGCGAAACTGACGGAGCTTGTGCTTCCGTTGGTCGAGGCCGGCAGAACGCCGGTGATGGGCGGCTTTATCGGGTCTACCGCAGAAGGAATCACGACCACTCTGGGACGCGGCGGCAGCGATTACACGGCTGCGCTGGTGGGCGGTGGTCTGCACGCGGGCGCCATCGAGATCTGGACGGACGTCAACGGCATTATGACGACCGATCCGCGCATTGTGCCTGAGGCGCTGCGGGTGAAAACGATCAGCTTCGAAGAGGCTGCCGAGCTTGCCTACTTCGGCGCGAAGGTGCTGCACCCGGCGACGATTCTTCCGGCTGTGCAGAAGAGCATCCCGGTGTGGGTGCTGAACTCGCGCAATGCGGAGAACGAGGGCACGAAGATCACGGCGGTGGCTCCGAAGTGCAAGAGCCCCTTCAAGAGCATTGCAGCGAAGAAGAAGCTGACGATCATCGATATCGTCGCGAGCCGCATGCTGATGTCGCACGGGTATCTGAAGGCAGTCTTCGATGTGCTGGACAAGTACAAGTGCGTGGTCGATATGGTTTCGACCAGCGAGGTCAGCATCTCGCTGACGGTGGATTCCAACGAGCGCCTGCCCGAGGTTGTGGAGGAGCTTTCGAAGATTGCCGACGTGAAGATGGAGGGCAACAAGGCCCTGATCTGCATGGTGGGCGAGGATATTCGCGGCCACAACGGCATCGCCGGGCAGGTGTTTACGGCTGTCAGCCACGTGAATGTGCGGATGATTTCGCAGGGAGCAAGCGAGATCAACATGAGCTTCATGATCGATGAGGAGGACGTGGAAGAGGCGGTGCGCAGCCTGCACAAGCACTTCTTTGCGGAGCCTGACGAATCGATCTTCGACGTAGAGGCACGTGCGGCTGCAGTGAAGGCGTAGGAAGGAAATCGACAGGATGCGCGTACTGGTACTGGGGCACGGCAAGACAGGCAAGCTGGTGGCCGAGGTGGCGGCCGAGCGCGGGCACAGCGTTCATGTGCTGGATGCGAAGGAGAATACCAACGCTTCGGCGCTGACGCCTCCCTTTGTTGCAGGGTTCGACGTGGTGATTGACTTCACCACCCCGGAGGCCGCGGTGCAAAACATGCGCGCCGTACTGGCGACCGGAGCCAAGATGGTCGTCGGCACGACGGGCTGGTACGACAAGCTGCCTGACATGCGCGGCCTGGCAGAGCGCAGGCAGGCGGGCTTGCTGTATGGCACCAATTTCTCCGTCGGCGTGCAGGCGATGCTGCAGATGGCGAAAAAGATGGGCGAGTTGCTGAAGAGCGCGGGCTACGAGTTCTCGATCGAGGAGACGCATCACGTCACCAAGCTGGATTCGCCGTCAGGCACGGCGCTTACGCTGGCCAAGACGGTGAAGGCAGCTGCGGGAGTGAGCGACGTGCCGATCAAGGCGAATCGCGTGGGTGATGCCGCTGGCCTGCATGTGCTGGAGGCGAAGAGCAGCGCCGACAGGCTGGTGCTGACTCACGAGGCGTATTCGCGCCGCGGGTTTGCCGAAGGAGCGGTAAGGGCCGCTGAGTGGATCTCCACGCACAGCGGATGCTACGACTTCCAGGACGTCTGCACGAAGGTTTGAGCGATGAATCGCTTCATGCGGGCTTTGCGTCAAACCAGTTGAGGAAAGGATGACCATGAGTGTTGCTGAAGCGGTACAGACGAAGGCTTTTAGCGAGTTGAATCTGGATGAAAAACTGGACCGGCTGGCGGAGGTCGCGGTCAAGGTGGGACTTGGCCTGAAGGAAGGCCAGGAGCTGATCATGACGGCTCCCATGGATGCGCTGCCGCTGGCCCGCAAGATCACGGAGCAGGCGTACAAGGCCGGAGCGAAGCTGGTGACCACCTTCTACAGCGATGATGCGAGCGTCCTGGCGCGGTACAAGTATGCGCCGGATGCGAGCTTCGACTATGCGCCTACGTGGCTGCAGGATGCGATTGCGAATGGATTTCGCAGCGGAGCGGCACGGCTGGCGATTGCGGGCGCGAACCCGGCGCTGCTGGCGCAGCAGGAACCGGCCAAGGTGGCGCGCACCAACGTTGCGGCCTCGAAGGCAGGCAAAGCGGCGATGGAGCTGATCACGCGGCACGAGATCAACTGGACCATCGTGGCTGCAGCGACTCCGGAGTGGGCGAAGCTGGTGTTTCCGGGAGAGCCGGAAGAGGTTGCGCTTGCGAAGCTGTGGGATGCAATCTTTGCGGCGTCGCGTGTGAACGTGGATGATCTTGTCGCGGAGTGGAAGCAGCACGGGGAGCGCCTGAAGAAGCGGGTGGACATGCTGAACGCGAAGCGCTTCTCTGCCCTGCACTTCAAAGGTCCGGGGACGGATTTGAAGGTAGGACTGGCCGATCAGCACCTTTGGGCCGGGGGCGGTACGACGGCGGGGAACGGAATCTATTGCCAGCCGAACATTCCTACGGAAGAGTGCTTTACGACCCCGCATAAGGATCGCGTCGATGGTACGGTGCGGGCGTCGAAGCCGCTGTCGCACCAGGGGACGCTGATTGAGAACATCGCCGTGCGGTTTGAAGGCGGCAGGATCGTTGAAGCGACTGCAACCGCAGGCGAGGACGTTCTGAACCGGCTGATCTCGACCGATGATGGCGCGCGGCGGCTGGGCGAAGTAGCGCTGGTGCCGCACAACTCACCGATTGCGCAGAGCGGGATTCTGTTCTGGAATACGCTGTTCGACGAGAACTCTGCCAGCCATATCGCCCTGGGTCAGGCGTATTCGACCTGCCTGATTGGCGGAGAGAAGATGGATTCGGCGCAGCTGGCTTCGCTGGGTGCGAACGAGAGCCTGATCCATGTGGACTGGATGATCGGTTCGGCGGAGATGGACGTCGATGGCATCGATGCAAATGGGAATGCTGAGCCGCTTATGCGTAAAGGCGCCTGGGTGTAGGGACGCTGCTGAAGGAAGTGCGGAGATGCCCGGCTTGATGGCCGGGCATCTCTTTTTTTGTCGTTGTATCGGTCGCACGATTGCGTACCTTTGGAGCTGTGCCGCGGCTACGTTTTTTTCAGGCGTCATCTCTGGGTGTAGTTGAGGATTCCGGCGTTCTGTCCGGAGAGCGTAGTTTTGGCAGAATCGTTCGCGTTGCTCAGGATGGCGGTGCCCTGGCTTCAGTTAACGACCGCTGCCTTATCTGGGGAGACAGAAAGATTTGCGCCCACTGGGACAAGGGCCTGAGCAGAGCCTGCCGACGACGCGGTAAACTTGCATTCATTATGGAATTGATGGGCTGTGGGACGGCGCTGGTAACTCCCTTTCGCGGGGATGAGAGCGTGGACGAGAGCGCTCTGCGGGCGCTGGTGGAGTGGCAGATCGAGAGCGGAATCGGTTTTCTGGTTCCCTGCGGCACGACGGGCGAGGCCGCGACCCTGACCGAGCAGGAGTGGCTGCGCGTCGTTGAGATCGTCGTAGAGACAGCGGCGGCCCGCGTGCCAGTCTTCGGTGGCTGCACGAACAACTCGACCCATGAAGCGGTTGCCAAGGCGAAGAAACTTGCCGCAGTGAAGGGCCTGACAGGCGTACTGACGGCGAACCCCTACTACAACAAGCCTGGGCAGGAGGGGCAGTATCGGCATTTTCGCGCGATTGCGGAAGCGGTCGATCTGCCGGTGATGCTGTACAACATTCCCGGCAGGACAGGGGTGAACCTGGAGCCTGCGACGGTGCTGCGCCTGGCAGAGTTGAAGAACGTCGTTGCGATCAAGGAGTCGAGCGGCAATATCGTTCAGATTACGGAGCTGCTGACCTCTGTTCCTGAAGGTTTCAAGGTGTTCGCTGGGGATGATTCGCTGGCGCTTCCGGTGCTTGCGTTGGGAGGCGCGGGGCTGGTCTCGGTGGCGTCGAATGTGATTCCGGCGGAGATGTCGGCGATGATTCGCGCTGCAAGGGACGGAGACTGGGCGACGGCGCGGAGTGTTAATCGCCGCTACTTCCGGCTGATGCAGGCGCACTTCTGGGAGGCCAGCCCGGCTCCGGTGAAGGCCGTGATGAAGATGACCGGGCGCGGCGAAGATGTGCTGCGGCTCCCGATGGTGCCGGTCAGCGATGCAACGCGGAAGCGGCTGGAGGCACTGGTGAGTGAGCTTGGGCTGATCTCCGAGGCTGTTGCGGGTGCGGCTTCGCGCGCTTCGTAAATCTGGAGCAGGTTTTCAATCAATCAGAAAAGGTGACAGGTGAGTTTGAACGGTTCTTTGCAGGAGCGGATTGAGCACTGGTTTGCCCAGGGCACGGATGCAGTTGGGAACAAGGAAGCAGAGGCAGCCTTCGGTGAGCTTCGTGCGGCGCTTGAGGCCGGAACGTTGCGGTCAGCTGAGCCGGACGCTGCACAGCCGCTTGGCTGGCGCGTGAATGCGTGGGTGAAGCGCGGCATCCTGCTGGGTTTTCGCCTGGGACAGATGACCGAGATGGGCTCGCAGGAGGGGCTGTCGTTCGTGGATAAGGCGACGTACCCGGCCCGGAGGTTCAGCGTGGCCGATGGTGTGCGCGTGGTGCCGGGTGGTTCAAGCGTTCGCAGCGGAGCGTATCTCGCCAAGGGTGTTGTGGTGATGCCGCCCGCCTATGTAAACGTGGGCGCCTTTGTGGATGAGGGCACGATGGTTGACTCGCACGCACTGGTGGGAAGCTGCGCGCAGATTGGTAAGCGCGTGCACCTGAGCGCCGCTGCCCAAATTGGCGGAGTGCTGGAGCCGGTGAACGCGAGCCCTGTGATCATTGAAGATGATGCTCTGGTCGGAGGCAACACCGGGGTGTACGAAGGCACCATCGTGCGGAAGCGCGCGGTGATTGCGGCGGGAACGGTGCTGACGCGCGGAACTCCGGTCTATGACCTGGTAAAGGGCGAGATCTACAAAGCGACGGCTGAGACTCCGCTCATCATTCCTGAGGGCGCTGTTGTGGTCCCGGGTTCTCGTGCCGTGACCAAGGGCAAGGGAGCGGAGTGGGGCCTGAGCGTGGCGGCCCCGGTGATCGTCAAGTACAGGGACGAGAAGACGGAGCTTTCGCTGGTGCTGGAAGACGTTCTCCGCTAACGGATTGCATCAGGAGCAGCCCGAAGGCTTCACAGCTTCTTCGCCGAACAGCGGAGAAGAGGCTGATGAAGCCTTCGCCCATTGTGGGGTGGGCGAAGGCGATATCTCTCAACACCCCTGCAGGCAGGTTGGCGGACATGGCCCCTGAACGGGCACAAGCAGAAGCGCATCATAGGTTTCAGGAGCAGACACAGGACCTCTCCGATGTTAGAAGGCCGGTTATCAGGGTAAATAGGCGTTCTGAGTGTCTCAACCCGCTGGAGAATTGAAGAATCGCCCAAGTGCAACTGCTGGAGCGAAGGGGAAGCGGGATTGCCGATGCTAAGATTTAAGGCTCATGGCACAAGATAAATTGAAGCTGATTCCGCTGGGAGGGCTGGGCGAGTTCGGTATGAACTGCATGGCTCTCCGCTGGCAGGATGACATCATTGTCATCGACGCTGGCCTGATGTTCCCCGAAGACGAGCTGCTGGGGGTGGACATTGTCGTCCCGGACATCAGTTATCTGACGGAGAATCGCGATAAGGTCCGAGGCATTGTTCTTACCCACGGCCACGAGGACCATATTGGCGGCCTGCCCTGGATCTTGTCGGAGCTGAACGTCCCGGTCTACGGGACGGAGTTCACGCTGGCCTTTGTAGAAGGCAAGCTGGAAGAACATGAGCTGCTGGACGACGCGGAGCTGAACGAGATTATTCCTGGCCACAGGGTGACTCTTGGGCCTTTTTCCATTCTGCCGATCCGGGTGACGCACTCGTTGGTGGATTGCGTGGCGCTGGCGATCTATACGCCGGTGGGCATTGTTCTGCATACGGGCGACTTCAAGGTGGATCTGTCCCCGACGGACGGCCGTCCCTTCGATCTGCAGGCGTTTGCCGAGTTGGGCAAGCAGGGTGTACTGGCGCTGCTGCAGGACTCGACCAATGTGGATCGGAGAGGCTACACGCCCAGCGAAAGAGCCGTGCGCCCGCGGCTGGACGAGATCTTCGGACAGACGAAGAAGAAGCTCTTCTTCAGCTGTTTTTCGTCTTCGATTCACCGGCTGCGGCTGGCGATGGATCTTGCGGCGGAGCATGGCCGGAAGATTGCCATCATTGGCCGCTCGCTGGATAATGCCACCGAGATCGCACAGGACCTCGGATATCTGGACCCCGCGCCGGGCCTGATCATTCATCCTGGACAGATCAAGGACTTCCCTGCAGAGAAGCTGTGCATCATGATCAGCGGAACGCAGGGCGAGCCGATGAGCGCTCTGAGCCGGGCGGCGGTGAACAACCACAAGTTCGCCCGCATCGATGCCGGCGATACCGTGCTGATGAGTTCGCGAGTCATTCCGGGCAATGAGAAGTCGATCTATCGCGTGATTGACCATCTGGAGCGGCGCGATGCGAACGTGATCTATGACGACGGAACGGCGGGGCTGATTCACGTGAGTGGACACGCCAGCCAGGAAGAACTGCGGCTGATGATTAATCTCGTCCGCCCGAAGTTCTTTATCCCCGTCCACGGCGACTATCGGCATCTGAAGCGCCATGTTGAGCTGGCCTCCTCGATGGGGATGGTGGAGCAGGCCATTCTGATCGAAGATGGCGAGGTCCTGGAGCTCGACAGGACTTCCGCGGTAAAGACCGGGAAGGTGACTGTAGGCCGGGTCTGCATTGACTCCGGCGGTGCGGCCGCCGATGTCGTCGAGGACCTGGTGATTCGCGACAGGAGACATCTGAGTGAAGACGGAATTGTTCTGCCGATCATCGCGATTAACAAAGGTACGGGCAAGCTGGAGAATCTTCCGGAGATCGTGATGCGCGGAATGGCGGTTCCGGAAGAGGGCCTGATCGCGGAGGCCAGGCAGGTCGTCCAGCGGACGCTCGACGGATCTTCAAGCGAAGAGAAGGCCGACTACGGCGTGGTGAAGGAGAAGATCCGGACCGACCTGAAGCGGTTTATCCAGAAGAGCATGAGCCGCAGGCCGCTGATTATGCCGGTCATCCTCGAGATATGAATTGGCCTGCAGCAAGGCAGCGGGGCGCGCCAGCAGTAGGCGCGCCTTTTGCTTTTCGGAGGTATCACCCTGGATGCCGGGTGCGGGGATATGCCGGAAGCTCCAGCGTAAGATGAACTATGGCCTTCGATGACTACGAAGACAGCACGTTCAAGCCGGTTCCGACTGATGGGGTGGGCAACCGGGGGATGGGTCGGACTATAGAGAAGATATGGTGAGTCTTACACCTCCCCGCTGCCTGCGCGTGGTCTTTGCAGCAGCGCTGCTGTCGGTCGGAACGCTGTCGTCAGCGCAGCAGAATCCGCTTCCTCCAGATCGCGTGCAGCAGACCGCCGCGATTGGCGGAAAGGCGCGCCCGAAGATCGGGTTGGTCCTGGAGGGTGGTGGAGCGCTGGGCTTTGCCCATATCGGCGTTCTGGAGTGGATGGAAGAGCACCATATCCCGGTGGATTCAATCGCAGGTACCAGTATGGGCGGTCTGGTGGGTGGCCTGTATGCGTCGGGACTGAAGCCTGATGAGATTCGCCAGTTTGTTGAACAGATTGACTGGCCTTCTGTTCTGAGCGGGCAGGTTCCCTTTCCTGCGTTGAGCTACCGGCGGAAGGAAGATAAGCTTGCTTACCCAAACCACCTGGAGTTTGGCCTGAATGACGGGATCACTCTTCCGAGCGCGCTCAACTCGGGAGCTGCGGTGGGTCTGCTCTTCGACCGCACGATGTTGCCTTACTGGAACCTGAGGAGCTTTGACGATCTGCCTATTCCGTTTCGGTGCGTTGCAACGGAGCTGAACACGGGTCAGCCTCATGTATTCGAAGACGGCTCTCTGGCACAGGCGCTGCGGGCGACGATGTCGATTCCGGGCCTGTTTGCCCCGGTGCATCATGGTAATGAGATCTATGCGGATGGGGCTGCGGTCGACAACCTTCCGGTGGATGTTGCGCGGGAGATGGGCGCGCAGGTGGTGATCTCTTCATACCTGAATGCCGGGCCCGTGCAGAAGGATGTGCTGAGCTCGATGACTGGCGTGATGGGGCGGAACATCTCCATCATGGTGGCCAACAATGAGATCAATAGCCTCAAGAACTCGGATATTGTTGTTTCTTCAGACGTCAGCCAGGTAGGGGCGCTTGATTTTGAGAAGAACAAGCAGATCATCCCGCTGGGGTACAAGGCAGCTGAACTTGAGGCGAACGATCTGGAGAAGTATGCGCTGAATGATGCGGAGTGGGAGGCGTATGTTGCGGCGCGCCAGGCACGGCGCGAGACGGAGATCCCTGTTCCTCAATTTATCGAGGTCTATGGGATCAGCGGCACGGCGCAGGCGGATATTCAGGAGCGGTTTCAGAAGTTCGTCGGGAAACCGATCGATACTGGCGCGATTGAAAAGACGATTGCGACTGTCCAGGGCACCGGCCTTTACTCCACGATCAACTACAACATGACCGAGCGCGACGGCAGGATCGGCCTGTTGATTCGCCCGCGGAACAAGTCATGGGGACCGCCGTTCATGAATCTTGGCTTCCCTATCCTTGCCAATGACGCCAACAATGTGCAGTTGGGGATTGGGGTGCGTGCAACGTTCTTCAACCTGTATGGACCGGGTTCAGAACTTCGCCTGGACGGCGCGCTGGGTCAGCCTGCGACGCTCAGTGCAGAGCTGTTCAAGCCTCTGTGGGGCGGCTCGAAGGCGTTCGTTGCGCCGCATGGCTATCTGTCGCGGCAGATCAATCCTTACTACGTGGGCGATCAGCAGCTGGAGCAGTACCGCGAGTACCGCAACGGGTTGGGTCTGGATATTGGTTACCAGTTCAATACGCGGACCGAAGTGCGCGCCGGGGAAGATGTCCAGTGGTTCAACGAGCATCGTACGATCGGCACGGATGGACAGCAGGAGTTCAGCCTCGTTCCGTTCGTGAGCCGGCTGCGCTTCCAGTACCTGGGGCAGAACGATGTGATGGTCCCGACGTCAGGCAGCGTGGTGTCGACCGAGTACAACTACTTCACCAAGCGGCCCAAGGGCGCTGGCGGGTACTCGCAGATATCGGGGAGGCTGGAGCAGTTTCTTCCCATCAGGAAGAAGGACGTTCTGTTTGGCCAGATGCAGGGAGGCACGAGCTTCGGGGCCGACAACCTGGGGCTGGCAGGGCTTACGCTGGGGGGCCCGCTGCGCCTGAGCGCGTATGCCAGAAACGAGTTGCTGGGAACGGATTACTTTCTCGGGCAGGTGGGCTATCTGCATCTTCTGGCGCGTCTGAATCCGATCTTCGCGGATGCGGTCTATGCGGGCGGCGTCTATGAGATTGGCAAAATGTATGGCGGCAACGCGCAAACGCCATCGACTCCCAATGATGTGGCGGGCGCCATCGTGATCAAGACGCTGATTGGCCCTGTGTTCGGCGGTTTGAGCATCGGCGACAGCGATCATCGTCGCTGGTTCTTCGGGGTGGGGCGGATCTTCTAGTTCGAGAGCATAGCAGCCGTGCGCGGCCATTTATGATGGCTGACTATGAGCGAGTTTGTGACCCTGGATGAGATACGGGCGGCGAGAGAGAGGATTAGCGGAGTCGCTGTCCGGACATCGCTTTATCGGGTTGAGAGAGCGCGCCTGCGCATGGCGAAGCTGCCGGAGCCGGAGTTCGAGCTCTACATCAAAGCCGAGAGCGAGCAGCCGATCGGGAGCTTCAAGTTGCGCGGGGCCTTCAACATGGTCTCGCAGCTTTCGCAGGAGGCACGAGCGCGCGGGGTGATTACCTACTCGAGCGGCAACCATGCGCAGGGCGTCGCCTACGCTGCGCGCGCGCTGGGGACGAAGGCCGTTATTGTGATGCCGTCCAATGCTCCCGCGGTAAAGAAGGCAGCTACGAAGGCCCTGGGCGCAGAGATTGTGGAGGTAGGTCCGGCTTCGTCGGAGAGACGCATCAAGGCGGAAGAGCTGGTCGCGGAATTTGGTTACGCCATGATTCCGCCCTACGACGCTCCGGAGATCATCGCCGGACAGGCGACCTGCGGGCTTGAGATTGCTGAGCAGCTTCCGGATGTCGACCTGGTGATCTCGCCGGTAAGCGGCGGAGGTCTGCTGAGCGGAGTGGCTACGGCGGTAAAGCTGGCCGCGCAGGAGGGTCTGGCGTCCGCTGATGTGAAGGTATGGGGAGCGGAGCCGGAGCTGGCTGCAGATGCGCGCGAGAGCTTCTATGGAAGGAAGCTGGTGGAGTGGCCTGCGGAGAAGACGGTGCGCACCATCGGAGACGGACTGAGGACGCAGAGTCTCGGGGTCCTCAACTTCGAACATGTGCTGCGATTTGTGGATGGAATTGTCGCTGTGACTGAGGAAGAGATCTTCGCGGCGATGCGGGTCATTTTGACGGCAACCAAACTGGTTGCTGAGCCCAGCGGAGCGGTCACACTGGCGGCGGCGCTGTTTCATGCCGGTGAGCTGCCACGAGCGCGAAAGGTTGCAGTCATTCTGAGCGGAGGGAACCTGGAACCCACGCTGCGAGAAAAGCTGGATGCGGAGATCGCGCAGACGAGGTGACACAGACGACGCGCCGCTGCCTGCAGGCCTGAAGCGCCGTCTAATCTAATATGTCGGCTATGAAGATGATTCGATTGCGTTTGGCGGGCCCTATTGCGATGCTGCTGGCGGGATGCGTGGGGGGATGGGCGCAGAGGCCGGATAAGAGCTCCGGCTACGATCTGGCGGCGCGGGCAACGGTCCTGCATGAGGCGAATGTTTATGTTGCCGCCGACGCCGGCTCGCAGCAGGTATCGACGGTACTGCCGGGACACGAGGTGGTGGTGGTGGAGCGCAGCTCGCCGTGGGTGAAGGTCTTCGCCAATACGGACGTACAGGAAGATCCCGAGGACAAGCCGGAGTTCGGCGATGAGACTGCTCCCACACCTGCGTCGGGTTGGATTCACGACAAGGGAGTTGTTGGTCCGACGACTCCCGGCGGCGATGCAATTCTGTATGGCGCCGCGGCAAACCTGGAGGATATGGCCAGCCGGCCGAACGCGCCGAAGAATGCTGCTTCGGAAGCGCACCTTCTGTACCGTCGGGTGGCCGATTACTTTCCTCAGTCCACGTTCGCCGCGGAGGCGGCATGGCGTTCGGCTGATATTCGCTGGCAGCTGCAGAAACGGGATATCAGCACCCTGCCCTCAGCCAGGGAGCAGGATCCGAGCCTTCGTCCGGTGATCTTCGAAGGCGAGATGAAGAAGATCATCAAGAACTATCCGGGGTCGAAGTATGCTGCGATGGCTGCCTACGAGATGCTGGACAACAAGCTGTGCGGCGACTGGCAGGGGCTGCCGAAATGCCCGGAGAGAGAGGCCGAGCTGTATGAGAAGTACGCCCGGCAGTTTCCGGACGGCCCACGGACAGCTCAGGCGCTGTACAACGCCGTCTACCGCGAAGCCACCGTTGTGACGATGTATACCGTCCAGGAAGACAGGAAGAAGGCCGGGTCGGCTGCGTCGAAGACGGAGGCTCTGGCTGCGGAGTTGAAGGCGAAGTATCCGCAGACGGACTACACGGCTCGGGCGATCAGCATAGCCTATAAAGTTGCCCAGGGGATCCCGATCTATGGCAATGATCGCGATTGATGGCCAGGAGGTCGTAACGCGAGTGATTGCCTTGGAAGACGCCGAGGCTGTGGCGGAGTTGACCTGTCAGCTGGGCTATGAGACGTCGGCTACGAAGATGGGCGAGAGGATCGCCAGCATACTTCCGCTCGCAGAGGACCATCTGGTTCTGGTGGCCTGCGTTGACGGTCAGGTCGTCGGCTGGATCGAAGCTGAAACAGGCCGGCATCTGCAGTCCGAACCCCACACTGTGATCACAGGCCTGGTGGTACGGGACGGCGCCCGTTCGGTCGGCATTGGCAGCCGGTTGTGCGCCGATGTAGAGGAGTGGAGTATGCAGAGAGGGATCGCGGTGTTACGGGTTACGTCGAGAATGACGCGCGAGCGCGCCCACCGCTTCTATCTGCGCGAAGGGTTCGTACAGACGAAGGCCTCCGCGGTATTTGAAAAGATACTCTCCAGCGAGACCGAGTAATCCTCTTCACGGAATCCTAAGGGCCAGCATGTAGCATTGGAACTATGCCGATCCTGAAGGTTATGGTGCTCGCCATTGTGCAGGGACTTGCGGAGCTTCTGCCGGTCTCGAGCTCTGCTCACGTTGTTGTTGCGGAAAAACTGATGGGGCTCGATCCGTCGTCTCCCCAGATGACGCTTTTGCTTGTCATGCTGCACACCGGCACGATGTTTGCAGTCATCGTGTACTTCTGGAAGCAGTGGAAGCGGACCTACTTCGCCAACGGCGATGCCTTCAAGCGGTTTCTGATTCGCGTGGTGTGGGCGACGCTTCTGACCGGCATCATCGGCGTCGTGATCAAGACGGCGATCGAAAAGACGATGTTCCACGGAGCGCCAAAGGCGGAGATTGAAGAACTCTTCGGCAGGCTTGACCTGATTGCCCCGGCGCTGCTGGCAGCGGGTGTGCTGATCCTCATCGCCGGTCTGCGCGAGAAGAACGGACCTGCACCCCAGCAGGTCTACGGCAACAGCGTCACCATGCGGCAAGCCGGATGGATGGGAGCAATTCAGGGACTCTGCCTGCCGTTCCGCGGCTTCTCGCGCTCTGGAGCGACCATCTCGACCGGAATGCTGGCGAACGCGAGCAAGGACCGGGCGGAGAGGTTCAGCTTTGCATTGGCTGTAGTCCTGACGCCGCCGGTGGTCCTGCGTGAGGCGATGCGATTGGTGAAGGCTTCGCATGCCGCCTCAGCTACTGGAGCGCCGATCGATCTTCAATCGAGCGTGGCGACCAGCCTGATCGGTATGGTCCTGGCGTTTTTAGCGGGTTTGGTTGCGCTGCGCTGGCTGAGCGCATGGCTCGAAGAGGGTCGGTGGTATCTCTTCGGGATCTACTGCCTGGTTGCGTCCGGCGCAGTGTTCTACCTGCATCACCTGGGGTTTTAGGGAGTACGGAAAGGGGGAGGCATCGATGCTCTCCCCCGGAACGCGTGGCTGCGGATTACCTTGCCTGGAGCTGGTCTCTGTAGCCCTTTACATACTCGTGCGAACCGAGGACGTGGGCCTGCTGCTCTGCGAGAATCTGACGGATGGGCAGCGGCAGATCCTGATTGAGGACGTCAGCATAAGCATCGGTGGCCGCGTCTTCACCTTCTTCAGCCGCCGACAGAAGGCTCTGATCTCCGCCTCCGAGCCTGGCTTTCAGGTCGCTCCAGACGCGATGCAGCGTGCCTGCCGTGGTTCCTGATTCCTTGATGTCGTGAAAGCCGTTCTGGTGAAGGACCTCTTCGAGGTCGCCGCGGAAGCGTGCCCGTTGGAGCGATTCGGCAAGGAAATAGCGCTTAAGGGTCTCATCCTTCAGGTGATCGGCAATCTCTGCGAATCCCTTCTGTCCGTCGATCAGGATGTTGATGACGGAGGTAAGGGCAAGGTGCATCTCGTTCCGCTTGTCTGCGCCAGTCGGCATGAATTGTTTTTCCTCTCAGGACGGTAAAAGCGGGAGTACCGGGACGGCAGGGTCCGCCGGCTGTTTGCGATTCTCCTTCGCCGGCGGCAAGCAGGAGAAATCGCGAAAATCCCGCGCCCCTGCCTACCGGATTACTAAGGGCCGCCGAAGCTGATTCGGCGGTGAGGTAGAAAGATAGATGCCGCTTTTGCGCGCGGGTTTGCATTCGGATACCTCGGCCCAGTTTTTCGATTTTGTTTCGCGTTTCCCGCAGGGCGGTCTGGGATAATCGAAGCTGCTCTGGTGGTTGAAGCCTCGATAGCCCTCTGCTACGACCGGCTGGCACGGAGAGGCTCGGCTGCCGGCGTGTGAGAGGCTGTGCGAACCCCCGATGAAGACTCTTAGACTCGTCTCGACCCCTACCCGCAATCGTCGTATGAATGAGATCATCGGCCTCACCGTTCTGGTGTCAGCTGGGCTGCTTCTCCTTGCGCTGGCGAGTTACACCCCGACTGATCCCTCGCTCAACACCGTGGGCAGCTATGTGACCGGGCGACCGGCACACAACTGGACAGGTATCGCCGGAGCGTATGTCTCCGACGCGATGCTGCAGTCGATCGGGGTGGCGGCCTTTCTTCTTCCGCTGGTGCTGGGGCGCCTGGGAATGTGCTGGATGATGTCCCGGCCGGCGGGTTCTCCGGTTGCCAAAGCTGTCGGTCTGACGATGTGGGTCGTGTTCGGTCCTGCGGCGATTGCTCTGCTGCCAGGCCATCTGCTGTGGAAGGGCACGCTGCCGATTGCAGGCACCAGCGGGCGCCTGCTGGCCGACATGCTGGTGACTTATCTCAATCTGCCGGGAGCCTCCATTGTCCTGGCGCTTATGGTGGCACTGTCTCTCTACCTTGCCACTACCTTCACGTTCAACACGGCGCGCGAGTGGACCACGATGCGTTTCGGCTTTGCGCAGAGGATGTGGGAGCGCTGGGTACAGTGGCGTGAGAGCCGGCAGGGCGCAGACCTTCCCGTCGAGCAGTATGGCAGCAAGCGGGAACGAGCGGAACTGCGGGCGCGGCGCGAGCGGGAACTGGCGGAACGGAAAGAGCATGAGGCAGAAGTACGCAAGCACGCACCAACGACAACTCTGCTGGGCGGACTTTTCGGCTGGCTGAGCCGCAGACGACAGAAGGCAGTTGTTGCGACGGAGACAGAAGACAGCGCTGCCATGCCCGACCAGTCGGTGTGGCATGCGATGCCACGCACCATGGTCGATGCACCCCCGGTGACGGCGATCGGAACCGCGACTGCTGCGGTTGCTCCGTATGCCGAGGAGCTGGCAAAGGCGGCGACGCCGGTCAGAGCGATCGACGATGCCACCAACTTCGAGGCGGAGACGGCTTTGCCTCGAATTATCGAGAAGCAGGAAGCTCCTGCGCCGCGGGCGATCCGGAAGCGGGCGGAAGAAGTACAGCCAGTGGGGGCAGCACCCGAGGAAGCATTGGGCGGCGACATCTCTTTCGGCAAGCGTGCGGACGCGGACATAAAGGCAGTCGCGATCACTCCGAAGAGCGTCCGGGGATACAAGCTGCCTCCTTCCTCTCTGCTGCATAAGAGTGAAGAACAATCCACGATCCGTGAAGACGTACTTCGCGACGAAGCGCGAGTCCTTGTGGAGAAGTGTGCTGAATTTGACGTGGATGGCCAGGTGACGCACATCAATCCCGGCCCTGTTGTTACCACGTTTGAGTTCAAGCCGGATGCGGGCGTCAAATATTCGCGGGTGACTGGGCTTGCCGACGATCTCTGCCTTGCGATGGCGGCAGAGAGCATCCTGATCGAGCGCATGGCAGGCAAATCGACGGTCGGGATCCAGGTTCCGAACTCGAACCGGGAGACGATCTGGCTGCGGGACGTGGTTGAATGCGAGAGCTTCGCACAGTCCAAATCGCGGCTGCCGATCGCGCTGGGCAAGGACATTAACGGCCGCATCGTCACCGCAGATCTCGCGGCAATGCCGCACGTACTGATTGCCGGATCGACGGGCTCGGGTAAATCGGTGGCGATCAACGCCATGATCATGAGCGTGCTCTTCAAATCGACGCCAGAGCAGGTACGCATGATCCTGGTCGATCCGAAGAGAGTGGAACTGGGAATGTACGAAGGCATTCCGCATCTCTTTACACCGATCATTACGGAAGCCAAACTGGCGGCGAATGCGCTGCGGAACGCGGTCAAGGAGATGGAGCGCCGCCTGAAGCTGCTGGCCGCGAACCATGTACGCAACATCGATCAGTTCAACAAGCTGTTCGACAGCGGCAGCGGCCACCTGTTTGAAGACGTTAACCAGGAGCCTTTGCCCTACATCATGATCATCATCGACGAGCTGGCCGACCTGATGATGCTCGACCGGGCCAATGTGGAAGAGGCGATCACGCGACTCGCGCAGATGGCGCGCGCCGTCGGCATCCACCTGGTGCTGGCGACGCAGCGACCTTCAGTCGATGTCATTACGGGTCTGATCAAGGCCAACGTTCCTACGCGGATGAGCTTCCGTCTGGCGACGAAGGTGGACTCCCGCACGATCATTGATTCGAACGGCGCGGAAAGCCTGCTTGGGCGAGGCGACATGCTCTATCTGCCCCCTGGCACGAGCCGTGTTCAACGCGTGCATGCTCCTTTCGTGACCGAGAAAGAGATCTCCGCCGTTACAGAGTTCTGGAAGGCGCAGGGCGAGGCTGAGTATGTGCAAGGCTTCCTTGAAGGACCGAAGGATGAGGCAGGCCGCGACCTGGATGGAGGATCGGATGGCGAAGCTGACGATCCCATGTACGATGACGCGGTCCGGCTGGTCTTTGAATTCGGCAAGGCCTCGACGTCGCTGTTACAGCGCAGGCTTCGCATCGGTTATGGACGCGCCGCCCACCTGATCGACATGATGTACAACGATGGCCTGGTGGGACCGGCAGATGGTTCAAAGCCACGCGAGCTGTTGAAGTCGCCGGGCTGGATCAAAGAGGTCGACGCAGCCATGCAGTAACCGGAGGAGCCGCCGCTAGCGGGGCAGATGTCTCGAAGAACGGATGGCGATTACGGCAAGGATGCATATGACTCCGAGGAACGCCACCCACACCAGTTCCGGATGGCGTTCGGTGAGGGATCGAGTATCGGGACGAGCCATATAGACCGGGTTGCGCTGCTCGGGGCCGAGGCGCGCGATCCCTGTTCTGCTGTCAAGCTGGATGGTTCGAGCGAGATCGTAATCCGGCGCAATCAGAGTCGGATCTCCGTAGAAGAGCGTGAGCGGATCGGTGGAGGAGGCGTTGAAGCAGAGGCGTCGCTGGCGCATCTGCAATTGCACGGCGACGATTGGAAGCGGCGAGTCGTCGCCGTTGTTGACCGCAATCTCCACCTCGGCACTGCTTTGCAGATTTGAGCCGAGCGTGGCCGGCACGCTGAGCTGCTGCTGATTAATGTCGTGCCCTGCCTGGTTGAGTCGCACGCGAAAGATGTTGCCGGAGATGGTCTCTCCTGCAGAGGCGGGCGTTCCCGAGGCATGATCGCTGATTGAAACATTGCGGCTGAAGTTTGACCGGTACTCCGGTGCGAGGACGAAGTGGATACGCTCTACAGGAACACGCTGCGGGAGCGTGAACTGCGCTACGGTCTGCCGTCCGCGCTGCGCCAAATTGCGGGTCTCTGCTGCGGGGGCAAAGACGGTTTGGGCCTCGCGGCTGGGTGGAACAGTGGCTCCCCGGACCATGTCGCCGGAAAACCGGGTCCGTCGCGCTCCGGGAGCGGGAGAGATCTGCAAGGAGATATGCAGATACGGGAAGCTGGACTCCTGCAGGGAGAGCTTTGTACTGCGCGAGAGGTGCTGCGACGTAAGGTCAAAGAGCGTGAACTCGCCGAGACGCGTTCCTGTCGACTCTCCCGGTTTTTCAGTCCCTGTAACCGTGGCCGAAGCGATATAGTCTCTGCCGGCAAGATCAAGTAAGACTTCTGTGTAGGGACGCTGCGGCATTGCAAGATCGAAGGTAATCGCCCGACCGGTGGTTCCGCGATTGAAGATACGAGCCGCTTCAACATCCGGCTGCACGGGCTCGCTCAATGTAATGGCATAGGGAATTTCGTGCGGCTGAGCGGACTGCATAAAGAGCCTCAGGTCCCGCAGCGTAGGTGCGGCATGCTCGAATAGGGCTGCGTCGATGACGGCGCAGTTCTGTCCGACGGCTGCGGGCACGATGGCGCGCTGATACCGGAAGAACTGCCGCTCCGGGGTGAGGGAGCGCGGAGCTGGAACGCCAGCCTGCCAGAGCAGCAGAAGAAGAATCCACCTCACTGGCTGCTTCCCGCTTTCTGCACTTTGCGCTCCATGCTATGCCCACGCAGCGAGAGCCAGTCTTTCTGGTATGCGAAGCTGACGGCCATCAACAGGATGCCCAGCGCCAGGAAACTGACCACGCGGTACCCCTGGCTGAGGTTCCGCATATCGTAGAGGAAGGTCTTGCCGATGGTGAAGACGAGCAGGAGGAGTGCCTGCCAGCGAACAAACGCGCTGCGCTTCCAGAAGCCGACGGCCAGCAGGATAGCTCCGTAGACCATCAGAAACGCCGAGACAGCGAGGGCCCGCCGCAGCTCAGCCTCCGGCGCGGAGAGTGCCGCCGGCCACAGGGATCCAATCTCGCGAACTCCCGAAAGCACTGAGATAAGGTTAATGGCCACCACTGATAACGCAGAGAGCTGTGCCCATATCAGGTCCTCCTCGCCGCCGAGTGCGATACGCAGGCTGACCCATGCGACCACCGACAGAATACCGAGCGCCATCACGGCGATCCAGAAGTAGCTGTTTGCGAAAGGAGCAGAGATTCGCGCGCCCGAACGGCCGATGACTGTCTCCCGCAGACCTATGATGACTGCAATCAGCTGAATCGTCGCGATAGCCCACGGGCAAAACCGCGATCTCCTCCAGATCTCGGCGACATTTTTTGCGCGCCATGCGATCCAGGAGAAGGCCGCGAGGGCAAGGACCGCGACGAGCACTGCCGCAACTCTGCTACTGAAGAACGGCACGGCGATCGCCGCATCGTACCAGGCCGGCATCGTGCCCACGCGGATGGTCCCGAGCGCCACGGATGCGACGGCGAGCCAGCGTAGCGTCTGCACTCCCTCTTTTGAGGCGGCAGCGGAGAGAAACTTCGGTGTTTGTTCCACGGCAGATGTCCGAACAGCAACCCACAACAGTCCTACTCCCTCCGCGAGCCAGGCAGCAGTGATCCAGTGTCCATTGGCCTTCAAAGGGATTGCAATTGTGAGGAAGACCACGGCCAGCGAAAGATGGATGGCAGCAGGAATAGCGGGCTGAGGCAAACGTGAAATTGCCAGGTATGTTGCTGCAAGAACAAGCATGAGCCAGGGCAGGAACCAATGGCGTCCCGAATCCTCCATGACGGAGTAGAGAGCCATGGACACAAAGGCGGCGTTGCCCAGGGGAAGCAGGATAGACGGACTGATCCAGCGTAAGAAGGAAGGTCGGGACCGAGAGGTGGACTCCGGCGGAGGTGGCGCCAGCCCCTCTGAAATAAAGACGGCGAAGAACAGCACGACGAAGAGGGTTGTAATGAAAAAAGCGCCTTGGGCATAAAAACGCATGTACCACAGCAGGAAATAAAGGGCAGTCGCGCAGAGGGCGCCCAGCAGAAGTCGCTTCCATGGCTTTCTTCGTACAAGGGCGGCCGTCGCTCCATCGATAGCCAGCAGGTAGGTGAACAGGAACACCTCATGATTGGCGCCCGTCGAGAGCAGCAGCGGTGTCGCAAGGCCGCCGGCCAGTGCATAAGCGGCCAGCAGCTCCGCATCCCAGGCCCAGGCCATGTAGGCATTCCATGCCGTCACCAGAATCATTCCCGCAAGTGCAACCGCAGGCGGCAGGAGATGGTAGAGCTGTTGCGCCGCCCACAGTGTTAGATAGAGGGCGCCTGTCCCGACCGCCTTCAGCGAATAGGAGAAAACGGCAAAGCCCTTCCGCCGGAACTGCTCCGACCACAGCACAATGCCGGCTCCGGCAACGAGTCCGACGAGGATGCGACCGACGGGGCCAATCCAGTGATTATCGACGGCGAGCTTCAGGAACCAGGTGATTCCCACCATGAGGGCGATAATGCCGATTCGATTGAATACCTGGGCGCCGAGACGGTTTTCGAGCGATTCTCCGGACCGGTTTGCAGAGGCCGCCTCCGGATTTTGCTCCGGTTCAACGGCAAAGGCAGGCGGAATTGGAGGAGGAGGAACTCTTTCGCTCTGAATCCTTGTTGGAACAGCGCCTGCGGCCCGAAGCTCTGCGACGTGGCCTTCGAGGTCTGCAACGCGTTGCCTCAGCGAGCGAAGCTGTGCCGCTACAGAAGTCTCGTCATCCTCGGTACGGTGCTGCGGTGACAGATCCTCCGGCCCCATGGCAATTACTGTACTGCGTGCGCATGATCATGTGACACGGAAAAGTCAACTTGATAAGCTGCACGCATCATGGAAGAGCCCAGAGCGCAGGTACTCGTCATCGATGATGACGCTCTCATTCGCGAGCTGATCGAGGTGTGGTTGTCCCGCAGAGGGTACGAAGTCCGCCAGGCCACATCCGGAGAGGCAGCTCTTGCCCTGCTTCGAGACGAGGGCTGCCTGCCCTCGATCGTCCTCGCCGATATGCAGCTGCCGGGAATGAAGGGACCAGCTCTGGCGCATCACCTTCGTGCCATGGTTGGCGGCAGCGCGCGAATCCTTGCGATGAGCGGTAGCGAGCCAGGGGAAGCAAATCTGAAAGGCTTCGATGGTTTTGTGCGAAAACCGTTTCGCGAGGAGGCGCTCAACGATTTTCTGCGTTCGAATGTGACATTATCAGAAGTGGGAAATGGGGATATCCCGGACGCTTCGCTTTTGGACGAGGCGGTATACGATCGGCTGGCCAGTTCGATGAGCCAGGAAAAACTCACACAACTTTATCAGCTGTGCCTGGACGACTGCCGCCGACGCATGAACGTTATCGCGCAGGCTGCCGGACAGAATAATGTGGATGCCTGCAGAAAAGAGGCACACATCATTAAAGGAAGCTGCGGTATGTTGGGAGCTACGAAAATTGCAATGCTTGGTGCATTCATTGAAAGCAATGGTCTGTTTGCGAATATTGGCGGTTCTCTCGATGAGATGATGCTTGCGTGCCGGCAGCTTGAAGATCAGTTGCGTGCTCGCGGACTTTGCATCCAACAGGGAAGTCATCAGAAGGCAAGGAGAGCAGAGCTATGAATCAGTCCGGAAAGAATGCGGTCGAACGATCGAACGGAGATTCACGAATTCGCGTTCTGGTAGCCGATGATCACCCCGTGGTCCGCTTCGGGGTGCGCAATATGCTGGAGCACGATCCGGCGTTTCAGATCGTAGGGGAGGCAGGCGACGGCGACGAAGCGATCACCCAGACACTCGATCTCGAGCCGGATATTCTTCTGCTGGATGTGCAGATGCCGCGCCTGCCCGGACTGGAGGCGATGCGCGCGATCATGGACCGTTCTCCGCGGGTCAAGATCATCATCCTGACGAGCACCGTCTCGACCCAGCAGGTCATCGAGGCCCTGCAGATCGGAGCGCGCGGCATCGTCCTCAAAGACTCCGTCGCTGCAGATCTGACGACCGCCATGCGGGCGGTACTTTCAGGCGACTACTGGATCGGTGGCGAGCGGGTGATGAACCTGGTAGCGGCGCTGAATGACCTGATGAAGCAGGCCGCTGCGACCCCCGAGCGGAAGACGTATGGACTGACCCCCAGGGAGCTGGACGTGGTGACCTGCATCGTGGAAGGCTGCAGCAATAAGGATGTAGCCAAGCAGTTTGCGATTAGCGAGGAGACCGTCAAACGCCATCTTTCGAATATCTTCGACAAGACCGGGGTTTCTACCCGGTTGGAGCTGGCGCTGTTTGCAATTGCCCACAAACTGGTGACTCTGGAGGCCTGAGGTACGGGTCACCGCCTGCAGCTTAGTAAGATGGATTCCATGAGCGAGATTCCATTGCAGAGCGAACCGGCGGTCGATCTGGCCGTCATCGGCGCCGGCCCCACGGGGATGGCCTGCGCGATTGAGGCGAAGCGGGCAGGTTTCACGACCATCCTCATCGACAAGGGCTGCCTCTGCAACTCGCTCTTTCATTACCCGTCGAACATGACCTTTTTCACGACTCCGGAGCTGCTTGAGATTGGAGATATTCCCTTCCCCAGCCCCAATCAGAAGCCAAACCGGAGCGAGGCGCTCGAGTACTATCGCAAGGTCGCTGAACACTACCGGCTCGATGTCAGGCAATACCAGACCGTCGAGAAGATCACGGGAAGCGATGGCAACTTCATCATCCACACCATGGATCGATTCGGGCGGTCTCTCCAGCATCGCGCCCGCAAGCTGGTGATCGCGACCGGATACTACGATCTGCCGAACTACCTGAAGGTGCCTGGCGAGGAACTCAATAAGGTCTCTCATTACTATCACGATCCGCACCCTTACTTCGACCAGGACGTGCTGGTTGTCGGAGGCAAAAACTCCGCCGCTATCGCCGCGCTGGACCTTTGGCGGCATGGGGCGCGGGTCACCCTGGTCCATCGGGGACCGGAGATGCATCGGCACGTCAAGTACTGGATCCTTCCTGACATCCATAACCGGATCAAGAACGGGGAGATTACGGCGTGGTTTTCCAGCACGGTGGAACGCATCGACGAGGACACGGTTACGCTGTCCACACCTGAAGGCAAGCGAACACTGCCCAATCAATATGTCTTCGCGCTGACGGGGTATCAGCCCGACTTTCGCTTTCTGGAGTCGTTGGGTGTTCGCCTGGATGAGCAGAACGACCGTTGCCCGGTCTGCGATCCGAGGACGCTCGAGAGTAACGTCCCGGGAATCTACCTTGCAGGTGTGGTCATCGCCGGCGAGCGCACCAATGAGATCTTCATCGAGAACGGACGCTTTCACGGCAAGCTGATTGCAAATGATCTGACGGCGAAGAACGTGTCCGCGGCGGCCTTCGACTGACGATCATCCGATCACCCTGCGCAGGAAACCTCGAATTCCGAGCCAGGTTAACAGCATGAGGAAGAGAATCAGCATCCCCAGGATGAGAAACTGATTCATGTGCGGGAGTGTGGGCGTCAGCGCAGACCGCAGCCCCTCGCTCATGTAGACGATGGGGTTGACGAGCACACCGATCTGCAGCCACCGGATCTTATCCAGCGCCATCCACGGGTAGTAAACACAGCCCAGAAAGGTGATGGGCATCACGACTACACCGAAGATAAGACCGATCTGTTTCGGCTCGACCGTGGTGCCGATGGTCAGTCCCAGAGCACCGGAGGTCAGCGAGGCAAGGACAAGAATGGCGGCAAGATACAACCAGCTACTGACGTGCGCCACCACCGGTGTGGAAGGAATGTAGTAGGCCAGCGGAAAGACCACGGCAGCGGCGATCATGCTCTGCATCGCCGAGAACACGATTTTCTCAATCGCAACGGCCGCGACCGGAAGAGGACACATGACACGGTCGTCGATCTCGCGGGTAATTCCGAACTCCTGCGCGAGCGGAAGCGCAATGGCTGCAATGCCGCTGAACATGATGGCGACCGCCATCAGGCCAGGCAGGAGGATGGTGCTGAAGTCGTTGCCCATTGCAGCAGCTGTCGGATTCATCGACGCTCCACCACTCATGTGCGGCATGATGAAGGTGAACACGAACAGAAACAGCATGGGGTTCATGCAGACCCGGATGGCGAAGGGGAAGAGCTCCCGGCGAAGCACGTGCAGGTCGCGCAGAAACAGCCCCACAAAGGCGCGCAGGTACTGCGTCCGGGCGGAATCCTTGGGAGCAGCAGGAGCGGGTGTTGCGATATCGATGGTAGCCAGTTCAGTCATAGAATTTACTCGCGAAGCTCCCGCCCGGTTAGACGGATGAAGACGGTCTCAAGACTCGGCTCGGTGATGGTGAGATCGCGGAGGCCATAAGGGTTGGCTGCATGCACCACTTCTGACAGAAGTCCCTCGGCGCCCTCGGCGAAGAGGCGCAGCCCTTTCTGCGTCGTCTCTACGCTGGCGATTCCGGGCTGTCGCTCCAGCGTCTGCATCAGGCGAGGCAGATCCTGCAGGCTGCGGATATCCAGCTCATAGATGCGCTGCGCACCTACGGAGTTTTTGAGCGCCGCCGGAGTATCTTCCACCAGGATTCTGCCATGGTCAATGATGGCTACGCGATCGCAGAGCTCGTCGGCCTCCTCCATGTAGTGGGTTGTAAGGACGACTGTGATTCCTTCCTTCCGCAGGTTCCGAACGGCCTCCCACATTGCGATCCGGCTCTGTGGATCCAATCCGGCGCTTGGCTCATCCAGAAAGAGCACCTTGGGCCGGTGTGCGATGGCGCGGGCGATCTGGACCCGTTGAGCAAGACCTCCGGAGAGCTGCGACGGGTAGGCAGGAGCGCGCTCGGTCAGATGGAACTGTTCCAGCAGGGTATCGGTCCGGACCTTTGCCTCTGCGCGTGAGAATCCGAAGTAGAGGCAGTGAAAGTGGATATTTTCGTAGACGGTGCATGCACGATCGAGCGTGTTGTACTGCGGCACGACACCGATACATCGTCTTGCAAGCGCGGGAGATCGCACCACATCGATTCCGGCGATGCTGACCTGTCCCGCCGTTGGAAGCGCACGCGTGGTGCAGATGCTGATGGTTGTCGTCTTTCCCGCGCCGTTTGGCCCGAGAAAGCCGTACAGCGCTCCTTCCGCAATCGAGAGATCGATTCCATCGACGGCAACGACGCGCTGTTTACCTTCGTATACCTTCCTGAGGCCTTGGATTTCGACGATCAAAGCTAATCCCTCCGCTGGGCTAATGTCCTCCGCTCGGCGACTTTTCAGGGTACATGAAAATGTGCTCCATCGCCTCTCCGGTTGTAGATTCATCCAGAATGGATACGGGGCCCATCAGATCGCGCCATCTTCGAGATCGCTCGGGATCCGGAGATGCCGACACGCGGCAGGCGAGAAACAGCTTCGAGATTGCGTGGCGGGCGTAAAATAGGCCAATGTCACGTGGATGGGAGAGCAAATCCGTGGAAGAACAGCAGGCACAAGCCGCCGCTCCAAAGCCGGACGCACAGGAGAGCAATGCCGAGATCGCCGAACGCAAGCGCCGCGTGCAGGCGCTCGAGTTGCAGCGTGAGCGCATCCTCTCTGAACGAACAGCGAGCCCGCATCGCCGCTCCGCCCTGGCAAACGCGCTGGCCGACATAGAGGAGAAGCTCGCAGAGCTTGGCTGGACCGTGCACCTGTAATCAGGGCGCGGCCCCGCCGGAGCCTGCTCTCCTGCGTGCGCTCTTAAGAGTGCCGGTGGAAGACCACTGAGTTGGCCTGGTCGATCGTCGTCATCACGACCGTATGGATGTTGACGTGCGCAGGCCGGGACGCAACCCATACGATGGCGTCGGCTACATCGTCGGCCGTCAGCGGCGTGATGTTCTGGTACACCTTGGCTGCCCGCTCCTTGTCTCCGCGAAAGCGCACTTCGCTGAACTCCGTCTCCACCATGCCAGGATCGATGGAGGTCACCCTGACCGGCGTCCCCATCAGGTCGATCTTCAGGCCTTCGCTGATGGATTTCTCCGCTGCCTTGGTCGCGCAGTAAACCGCGCCGTTGGCGTAGGTCATATATCCGGCGGTCGAACCCATATTGATCACGTGACCGCGTCCGCGCTCCACCATTCCCGGCACCACGGTTCGGGTGACGTACAACAGCCCCTTTACGTTGGTATCGATCATCTCTTCCCAGTTCTGCGGGTCGTCCTCGTAGACCTTGGACAGTCCGCGGCTGAGGCCCGCGTTATTCACCAGAACGTCGATCTCCTTCCACTCTGCCGGCAGCGACTTCAGCGTCTCTTCCACCGAAGCGCGCCGGGTAACGTCGAGTGAAAAAGCCAGAGCCGCGGCCGCCCCTGCTTTGGACAGCTCGTTCTCAATGCCGGCAAGACGATCCTCTCGGCGGGCGCAGACCGCCACCTTTGCTCCTTCGCGCGCGAAGGCCAGCGCTGTCGCTCGTCCAATGCCGGAGCTTGCCCCGGTGACCAATACAATCTTTCCGCTCAGATATGCCATATCCACCTATATAAACAAAAGCCGGAGAGCAGCGAAAGCTCCCCGGCCCTGTCGAATCTGTGAGCTGGTTTACGGTTGCGGGTTGGCCGTCCCCCGGTAGGGAGGGGCTGGCGGCTGCGGCGCAGCCTCAGGCGTGGTCATCGGAGTTGCATCGGCATCGGGCCCCTTCTGCTCGACACCGATGGCCTCTCCTGAGACCACAAGCTGGACCCGCCGGTTCAGCGCCCGACCCTTGGCCGTGCTGTTGTCAGCGACCGGCTTGGCCATGCCGTACCCAGTGGCGACGATGTTGTCCGGCGAGACGCCCTGTGTCACAAGGAAGTCGCGCACGGCCCCGGCACGATCCTCCGAGAGCTTCTGATTGAACTCCGGACTGCCTGTGTTATCGGTGTAACCCTCCACCTGGAGCTTCAGTCCCGGATACGCCTGCAGGATTCCCGCAACCTTCGCCAGGCTGATTTGCGCATCCTGCTTGAGCGTGTACTTCGCGGTGTCGAAGAGCACATCGGACATGTTGACGATCAGTCCACGCGCGGTCTCGCTGGTTGCCAGAACGCTGTTGAGCTGCGCCCGCAGCCGCTCGCGAGCCTGGGTGGCGCTGTCTGCACTCCTCTGCGCCTGAGCTGCCTGGGCCTGGGCCTGGGCAGCGGCAGCCTCGGCGCGCGCACGTTCTGCGTCCGCCTGGGCCTGGGCAGCCTTCGCTCGCTCCGCCTCAAGCGCGGATTGCTGTGCCTGCAACTGCGCCTTCTCCCGGGCCATCTCCGCATTGTGCTGGCGCTCCGCTGCCTGCCTGCGCAGGGTTACCAGTCGAGCATCCTCGGCCCGCTGCACCGCCTGACGCGCATACGTGATGCCCATCTTGGTATCGCGTTTTTTGCCGGAGAGAATATCGGTCGCGTTCTTCAGGTCGAGCATCGCCTCGTTGTAGATGTCCTTGGCGTACTTGTCGGCTCCCGACTGCTGCGCGATCCGCAGAGCATTGTTGGCTTCGTACAGCTCGAGCGGCATCTTCTCGTCGCGCGTAATCGGATTCAGCACCGTATTCGATCCCGCTGTCTCCGCATATGTTCCACGCGGCAGCAGCATGTAGTGGGCGTTGACCTTCTCGAGCACTCCGGTGGTCTTATCCTGGATGATCTGGTTCTCCAGCACGACGAGGTCGCTCGGCTGGGTTACGGAAAAGTAGGGCTCGGCTGTTACCACCAACCCGAAGGACTGCAGCGCGGTGGTAACGGTGATGTTGTTCTTGTCCCCCGCCGGAAGAATCTCACCCAGGTTGTTCGGCCGGCCATCCGGCGTTATTGCCCAGAGCACATAGGTCAGGTACTCACGGCCGAAGCTGTTTGCCGGGGGCAATCCCTGGAAGCGCGCCTCGATTGTGATGCCTCCACGCTCGCTGGTGACCTTGGCCTCACCCTTCGCCATGGGAAGCAGGGGAGTTCCCTTGAAGGCGATCCGCGTAGAGCCGCTGCGGTGCAGGTAATTGACCGCATCCAGATCGCGCTGCACGACCTTCACCCGGTAGAGGTACACCCCCTCCGACTCCTTGGTGATCTTGTTGTCATCCGGTGGCGCCTGCTGCGCCATGGGGTTCGGCTCCTGAGCCTGCGCCCATGGACCGGCAACTGGGGCCAAACTAACCGCGGCAAGAGCAAGACCTGCAAGCAAAATCCCTGGCTTCATTCTGGACATGAGAACGTTCTCCTCGTTCGAAGGCAGACTTCCTCCAGCCGTTTCCACGGATAAAATTATCCGGCTTGACTGCCCCTCAAGGTGCGATGCGAAGGGGCGAGAAAAAGTAGTCCGCCGCGCCGTCACATTCCTTTGCAAGCGTCTGCAAGCAAAAGAAAAAAGGAGCGAATCTCTCTGCGCAAGAGATTCGCTCCTCTTTTCTCGAGGACGCTTCAGGCCGAATGCTGGTGACCGTTGGAGCGATGCACGAAGTGGTAGGGAGGCCAGGGGCCGGAAAGCTGCATCTGACACTCCTTCATCTGCTGCAGCGCCGAGGTGTACTTGTTCTGATAGCGCTCCACCGTCTTGTTATCGATCAGGTGTGCGATGTCGAGAAGCATCTTGCCCGATTCCATGCGCTTGCAGGTGATCTCCTCGGCGATGGGAAGGAACATACGATGCATCTGGACCGAAAGGGCCCGAGCTTTGGATTGGCGCTCGCGCTGGCGGCTGGCGCTTTCGCGCAGGCTGGTCAGGTATTGCTGTCCGACCGTCATGTCGCGGAGATGCGAGAACGCGCCCGGGCAGGTATCGTCCACAAGGACCTTGAGATGCATCTCCGCTTTGCCGCGAAGACGTTCCACGTTGGCGAGAAAGTGGCGTTGGTTTGATCGGACGGAGCGGCGCAGTGCGTCATCGTCCTGGAAGGTGGTTCCGAAGCGAAAAGGCAGGACCGTGGAGTGCTTGAAGCAGTCAGCGACAACTCGTGCGTGATCTTTCTGACACTGCTGGTCCATACGGGCATTGTCTTCGACGTTATGCTCGGAGACGATTACAGCAAGATCGCTGGCTGGAAAGAGAAATGTCTGATTTCCGAACAGACCCGTGACTCCGGTCAGCGGCATCGGGCGACGATGCCGACAAAGCTCCGGAAAGGCCTGTCTCTCTGCAATGCAATAGGCGTACCATGCCATCGTTTTTTACCTTCCCTTAATGCGAACAGGGGCTATACCGCCCCGGCAGGCAGTCGGTTATGGATCTTCAAACTGAAACGAAAGGTTTGGAAAAGTTGTTCATTTACGGCACTTTCGCCTTCGGCGCCTTGCGCGATAAGCGCACTATACCGAAGCCGAAACGGATACTAAGCCGATTGAATAACGATTGGCAAGAAGTTTTTACCTAAAAAAGTGCAACGAATTCCGAGTGAAAGCATCCGCATTCCCATGCTCCTCACCACTTACAGGGGGGCCTCCAAACAGAAAAGAGGATGGTTTTTTACCGTATCGCCGCGCGATGGCGCAACCCTGCGCCGCAAAACTGACTCTAAACTCAGCAGTTAATCTCCCCCGATCAACCATGAATGGATGTAAAAGGCTGGAACAATGAAGACATACTGGAAGTCTGAAAATGCAGATCGGGAACATACGCGCCGCCATGCGAAAGTTCTGAGCAAGCTGATCCTTGTGGCATGCGTGGCGGCGTTGCTTCCCTTTAGCCTTCGTGCGCAGGACAGGACTGCTGCGCCTTCGGCGGACGTTGTCGTTTTCAACAACGGCGATCAGCTGACCGGAAAGTTCGAACGCGCCGTAGGCGACAGCATCCTCTTCAAAAGCGATACGATCGGGGAAGTGACCATCCCCATGAGCAAGGTGAAGGAGTTGAAGTCCAGCAACAACTTCGTCGTGCTTCGCAAGGACGAAAACGTCACTCGGGAACCGAAGCAGGCGGAAGCCATCAGGGTTGAAAACGGCGCCGTAACGCAGACGCCGCCGAGCGGAAATGCTGAGACGATTCCGGCCAAGAATGTGGGCTATATCGTCGACGGAGCCACCTATAACAAGGAACTCAATGGAAACCCAGGCTTCTTCAGCGGATGGGACGGTTCAGTGACGGGGGGCGCAACCGTACTGCAGTCCACCTCGCACGGTCAAACCTACACCGCTGCTCTGGGCCTGTTCCGGGACATTCCTTCGGTGCCTTACCTGCCGCTGCGTACCCGTACGACCTTCAACCTGCTTGAAACCTATGGAAAGCTGACCCAGCCGGTTGTTCCCAATCCCACGAACCTTCCGGCTGCGGAGGCAAAGACCAGCATCTTCCATACGGACTTCGAGCACGACAAATACTTGACGCCGCGGTTCTACATGCTGGGCGGTCTCTCCTACGATCACAACTTCTCGCAGGGACTCAACTTTCAGCAGATCTACGGTGTAGGCGCTGGTTATACGGTCCTGAAGACCGCCGTGCAGCAGTTTGATGTGAAGGCCGACATCCACTACGAACAGCAGAAGTTTATCCAGCCGGTACAGCCTGCGCCGCCGGCAGCCCTGCTGCCGCTCACCCCGGACCAGAACCTTGTCGGCTCAACGTTTGGCGAGGCATATCGACGGACGCTTCCCGGCAAGATTCAATTCACGCACAGTGGCACCTACATCCAGTCGTGGAACAACACCGATGCCTGGTCGGCGATTGGGACGGTGGGATTGGCCCTGCCTGTCGTTCACCGCTTCAGTCTGAGTCTCAATCTTCTGGACAACTATCTGAACAATCCGGCGCTCGGCTTCAACAAGAACAGTCTGCAGTTTGTCACCGGGGTGACATACAGCTTCCACTAGCTTCAATCCTGATGGAGGGGATGCGGTTCAGAGCAGCTCTGAACCGCATTTTTTCGGCCCTGATACGGGCTCGGCAATGGTGCTCGGCTATTTCCCATGCAGAATCTTCTGAACCGGATCCGGCATCTCCTTGTCGGCGTTCTTCAACAGCAGACTCACCTGCCACATCTCCGTGTCGGAGAGTACGTGTTTGAAGGCGGGCATTCCTGTCAGCCGTATTCCGTTGGAGACTCGCCAGTAGGTTTCGCCGGGCTCATCATCGCTGACCCCAACCACTCCCCTGTTCCCGTGCTTCTTCCACAGCTGCGGTGCTGAGGGATACATATAGCGGGCATAGGCGACGTCATGGCCGGGTGTGCCGTGGCACTGTGCACATTGGGCCTGATAGACCTTTGCTCCGGCCTCGAAGACGTCCTCGCTGGTACCGAAGGGGGGTTCCGTCTTTTCTCTCGTGATCCGGTTATGCAACGGGATTCGCACGATCTGTTTTTCCAGAAGAAACGGGGCGTCCGCTACAGCCACCGGAAGATTGCCGAAGCTAAGGTAGGCATATCCTACGACGACGACCGCCAGAATCCCCATAAGGAAGCCTAAGAACAGCTTCCCAAAGCCTCCACTGCTGCCTCTTTTCGCCATACTTGAAGATTCCTTTCGCTAAAACGTGACGGGAAACACCGCTCTGTACCTTGGACGGATGCTGCGGATGTTCTAATAAGAGTTGGCCGCAGTTCGACTTCCGGACGCGCCTCAGGTTCCACAATAGCAAGAGCTCAGCCAGTGCAGGAGTAATCGTTGATGTTCGGTTTCAGGTTAAGTGTGAAGTGTGCGGCAGCCGCCCTGGCAGCCGTGTTCGTTGCAGGCGCTGCATCCCCACTTCAGGCCCAGTTTTCGCGCAGGCGTGAGACGAACGCGAATCGCCGGGCCCGAATCGAACGGGCCATTCAGGACACCTACTCCCACCGGTGGGAAGTAGGCGGGGGCGGCGGGTACCTGCGTTTCCGCTCCGGCGAGCTCCTCCAGAAGAACAACGAGGTGACCTTCTGGATGTCCGGAACGCGCTTCCTGTCTCCGACCTTCGGGATCACGGGCGATGTACGCGGCGCCTACGGGAACGCCAAGGTCGGCAATACGATCTACAACATCAAAAACCCGCAGATCTCCCAGTACACCTTCATGGCCGGCCCGCTTTATCGCTTTTACCGGAGAGAGAAGACAGCAGCCAGCGTCTTCGGGACCGTCGGCGCCGGGATCGGCAAGTTTGACAGCGGATCCAAAGGCATCCCGGCGGCGAACCTCGGCCTGTGGCCCTCGGAGACCCGTACCGTCTTCTCCGCCGGCGTGAATCTCGATGCCAACCTTTACCCGAATCTTGCCTTCCGGATTACTCCGACCTACCTTGGCTCGACCTGGGGAGGAACGGTGCAGCACAACATCGGCGTGAACATCGGCATCGTTTATCGCTTCGGGCGCATCAAGTAAATCGACCTTTTGAGCACATCTGACCGAACCGTAGGCTTCAGGATTTCCTGACACGCGGTTCGGTCATGTTTTTGGGATCGAGAATCTCGGCGATCTGCTCTTCGCTGAGCAGCTTCTTCTCCCGCGCCAGCTCGACGATGGACCTGCCGGATGTAACGGACTCCTTCACCAGCTCCGCCGCCTTGCGATAACCGATATATGGGTTGAGCGCGGTCGCCAGCGCGATGGTACTGGAGGCGTAATAAGCGTTACGTTCGCGGTTCGCTGTAATTCCGCGAACACAGCGATGGTCAAGCTCACGCAGCGTGTTGGTCAGGATCGTAATCGACTGCAGGGTGTTGTGGGCCATCGCAGGCATCATCACATTTAGTTCCAGTTGACCGGCCTGCACCGCCATGGCGGTCGCGGTGTCGTTGCCTATGACTTGAAACGCCACCATCGCGGTCAGTTCTGCCAGGACGGGATTAACCTTGCCGGGCATGATGCTCGAGCCCGGCTGCAGGCTGGGCAGATGAATTTCGTTGAAGCCGGTGTTCGGCCCCGAAGAGAGCAGGCGAAGGTCGTTGGAGATGCGAATCATCTCGAGCGCCAGGCTGCGCAATGCACCGGACAAGTCAGCCATCGGAACGCAGGACTGCATCGCGTACCGCAGGTCGTAAGCGGGATGAAGCTCCAGCCCGGAGAGGCGCGCCAGCTTGGCTACGGCTTTGTGCCGGTACTCGGGATGAGTGTTCAGGCCCGTTCCCACGGCAGAGCCTCCTAAACCGAGCGAATGCAGAGTGACGGCGTTTCGGCGAATCGCAGCAGATGCCTCCTTCACCGCTGCGGCGTAGGCAGCGAACTCCTGCCCCAGGGTGATCGGCACAGCGTCCTGCATGTGGGTGCGACCGGCCTTAAGGATGTCCTTGAACTCCTCCGCCTTCGCGGAGAACGCAGCCGCCAAGGATTCCAGAACGGAGTAAAGCTCTTCGAGCGCAAGCAGCGCGCTCAGCCGCATCGCGGTCGGGAAGACGTCGTTGGTCGACTGCCCGTAATTCACATGGTCGTTCGGGTGAATCTTTTTGTAGCTCCCAAGCGAGTCTCCGAGGATCTGGTTGGCGCGATTCGCCAGCACCTCATTGGTGTTCATGTGCAGGCTTACGCCCGCTCCCGCCTGGAAGACATCGACCACAAAGTGCTCGTGGTGCTTCCCTTCGAACACTTCCTGGGCGGCCTGCGCGATAGCTCTTCCCTGCTCTTCTGTAATCAGGCCAAGCTCCGCGTTGGCCTCTGCAGCAGCCAGCTTAATCATCGCCAGCGCGCGGATCAGGAAGGGGTTTGCCTTCAGCCCGCTGATGGGGAAGTTCGCCACTGCGCGCGAGGTCTGGGCTCCGAAGAGAGCTTCGGCGGGGACTTGAACAACGCCGAGAGAGTCGGTTTCAGTTCGCAGCTGTGACATCACTCTGCCTCCTATCCATAAGATGACGTTGCCTGCCCCCTTCACCTCTGGCATTTCCGATAACCGCGCACAGGATGCGCCGTCCGGCGACAACCGCGCTTCGCAGCACCTAAAATGATGGTGCCATGGCCACCATCAAGCAATCCGATTTCATCCAGTCTGTCGCTGACGCCCTTCAGTACATCAGCTACTACCACCCTGAGGACTTCATCACCAACCTGACCCGCGCCTGGGAGCTGGAGCAGTCGCCTGCGGCCAAGGACGCGATGGCGCAGATCCTGATCAACTCGCGGATGTGCGCCGAGGGCCACCGGCCAGTCTGCCAGGACACCGGCATCGTGACCGCGTTCGTAAAGGTCGGGATGGAGGCACGCTGGGACAATGACGGCAAGCCGTTGATGACCGTGCAACAGATGGTCGATGAGGGCGTGCGGCGCGCCTACAACCATCCGGACAACAAGTTGCGGGCGAGCATCCTGGCCGATCCGGCGTTCTCGCGGAAGAACACCGGCGATAATACGCCGGCCGTCGTCTCGGTCGAGATGGTCGAGGGTGGCGATGTGGACGTGACGGTCGCGGCCAAGGGCGGAGGCTCCGAGGCGAAGTCGAAGTTCGTGATGCTGAATCCTTCGGACTCGATCGTCGACTGGGTGGTCAAGACGGTCCCGACCATGGGCGCCGGCTGGTGCCCACCCGGAATGCTGGGCATCGGGATCGGCGGGACGGCCGAGAAGGCGATGGTGATGGCGAAGGAGTCCCTGATGGACCCGATCGACATGCAGGAGCTGATCGCACGCGGGCCGCAGAACAAGATCGAGGAGCTGCGCGTCGAGCTCTACAACCGCATCAACCAGCTCGGCATTGGAGCGCAGGGCTTGGGCGGCCTGACGACCGTACTCGACATCAAGATCAAAGACTATCCGACGCACGCGGCTAATCTGCCGGTGGCGATGATTCCGAACTGCGCGGCGACGCGTCATGCGCACTTCCACCTGGACGGCTCAGGGTCGGTGGCGCTGGAGCCGCCGTCGCTCGACGCCTGGCCGGAGCTGACTTACGACGCTTCGAAGGCGCGGCGCGTGGACCTGAACACGGTCACCCGCGAGGAGGTAAAGACCTGGAAGCCGGGCGAGGTTCTGCTGCTGAACGGCAAGCTGCTGACGGGCCGCGACGCTGCCCACAAGCGCCTGACCGATATGCTGAACCGCGGCGAGAAGCTTCCGGTCGACTTCACCAACCGCTTCATCTACTACGTCGGCCCGGTGGATGCGGTGCGCGACGAGGCAGTCGGGCCGGCGGGTCCGACGACGGCGACCCGCATGGACAAGTTCACCCGGCAGATGCTGGAGCAGACGGGTCTGCTGGGCATGGTCGGCAAGGCCGAGCGCGGCCAGGTTGCCATCGACGCGATCGAGGAGTTTGGCGCGGTGTATCTGATGGCTGTGGGCGGCGCGGCGTACCTGGTCTCGAAGGCGATCCGCAGCTCCAAGCTGCTGGCCTTCGGGGACCTTGGGATGGAGGCGATCTACGAGTTCGAGGTGGTCGATATGCCGGTAACGGTCGCAGTCGACTCAAAGGGTGTCAGCGTCCACCGGACCGGGCCGGCGGAGTGGAAGGCCAGAATCGCCGGGGAGCTGCCGGGAGTGCCGATCCTGCAGTAAGGCCCCTGGTATATTCCTTGCAAAGTCTTCAAGGGAAAGGGCTTAGCTTTGGACCTCAAACGCAAAGTATTGATTCTGGTGCACTTACAGGCAAAGTCTTGATTCTACAGGGAAATCGTCTGTCCGGCGGCTTGTGTGTTCTGTATTTTCAGAATAGCGGATTCGGTCGATCGATTCGGCATATTTATCTCACGACAAGTGTTGCACTTAGGTCGCGGTAGCGCTTGACAACGGTGTTTTGGGGAGGAAACCAAGCCTCTCGATTTATGAGAGGCTTGGCTCAGAATGACGGGCTGATGGTGGGATTTGCGGCGGGTTGGCCCCCCAGCGGCTGAAGCCGATCTCTTCAGTGGCAGAGTGTGGCGCGGGCTGAAGCGATGCCCTTACCAGTGCGGTTCGAGCTTTGCTCGAATGCCCACCTTGTATCTTTCGGGCTGAGGCGTAAGGATGATTTACGTTTCGGCGGAGAGGCCGTGCCCACCTGAGGCGATCTGAGCCTGAGCTAAGAGCGGCCCCCGTCCCTCTCTT
>Ga0164242_10000167_pt1 | contig 80981 bp, 63 predicted proteins | sample OricomgcompostMG_FD_108783 | JGI IMG/M metagenome (GOLD analysis project Ga0164242, IMG submission 108783) | Miracle-Growth compost microbial communities from Emeryville, California, USA - Original compost - Miracle growth compost (MG) ... | reverse complement strand
GTATCTGTTGTTGTTGGCTAAGCATCCTGGTGTCTTTCTTTCGACACTTCAAGATACAAAAAAAGGAGCAGAAAACTTTCGTATTCTACTCCTTTTTCCATTAGGACTTTTTCAGTGCCCTAGTATTTTCTGGCATATCTTTTTTTGGGAATGCATTATGCTGTTCTTTGTGTTTATTGCGCGCAATAACAGCAAAATCAGTACCGATGCCCTGCTGGTACTATTTGTTTTATACGGCTCCATTAATATTTCTCTTTTTTACCTCAATTACCTGGTACTGATTCCCCGCCTGCTGGATAAAAAAAAGTATCGTTTATATGCCGGCATGGTTTTAATTATCATGGTTATTTATGGCCTGGGCAAGTATGCGCTGGCGCTGGAGTTCCGTCCCTTTGTGCTCGATAGGGTAAAGGGCGAAGAACTTACGTTTGGGTGGTACTTTGTAAGCACCATTTTTACCAGCCTAATTTTTATCTTCCTTAGTTTAGTACTGCAGTTTACAACCGATTGGTTCATCAACGAGCGTGTGCAACGCGACCTGGAAAACCAGCGCCTCACCGCCGAACTGGCTTTCCTGAAATCGCAGATCAACCCGCATTTTTTATTTAATTCGCTCAACAGCATTTACTCGCTGGCCTACCAGCGCTCCGAAACCACGCCCGGGGCTATCCTGAAACTATCGGAAATTATGCGGTATATGTTATACGAGTGCAATGATAATAAGGTCGATCTGGCTAAGGAGCTGCAATACCTGCAAAGTTACATCGATCTGCAAAAAATACGTTTTGGGAAAAAAGTCTATGTCGATTTTGAAATACATGGCGAGATAACCAATCAGCGCATTGCACCGCTACTGTTGATCGCTTTTATCGAGAATGCCTTTAAGCACGGCGTAGCCAACAATCCCGCCTCGCCTATCAAGCTGATGATTACCGTAAATGAGGCCCGGCTTACCTTTTACATGCAAAACAAAAAGCACATGCTTAACCGCGACGCGGCAGGCGGCATTGGCTTAAATAATGTTAAACGCCGGCTTAACCTGCTCTATCCCGACAGCTATAAGCTGGAAATTCATGACGAAGCTGATACCTATAGTTGCGAATTATCACTAATTTTATAGCATGATCAGATGCCTGGTAGTTGATGATGAGCCTTTGGCCCTGCACATTATTCAAGATTATATTTCCAAAATACCGTTTATGGAGTTGGTGAAAGTTACCACCAACCCTATCGAGGCGCTCACTATTGTGCAGGAAGGCGGCGTTGACCTGGTTTACCTGGATGTGCAAATGCCCGAGCTTACCGGCATCCAGTTTTTACGGATAGCCAATGGCAAAGCCAAGGTTATCCTTACCACCGCTTACCCCCAATACGCGCTGGAAGGCTATGAGCTGGATGTGATTGATTACCTGTTAAAACCTATCGCGTTCGATCGTTTTTTTAAATCGGCTCAAAAGGCGCAAAGTATTATCCAGCCTTCGGCTAAAGCGCCGGTAAGGGACGAGCCCGCGCCGCAGCAACCCCAGCAGGATTTTTCAACCGATTTTATCTTCATCAAAACCGAGCATAAAATACAGAAGGTATATCTGCACCAGATTTTGTTTATTGAAGGACTGAAAGATTATATCTCCATTTTTACCGATACCGAGCGTATTATCACCCTGCAAAACATGAAAAAGATGGAGGATGCCCTGCCCGAACGTCATTTTGTACGGGTACATAAATCGTATATCGTAGCGCTTAATAAGATAGATAGTATTGAACGGTCGCGTATATTTATTGGCGATAAGGTGATCCCTGTAGGGGATACTTACCGCGATCAGTTTTTTAAGCTGATAGAGGGCCGGAACGTATAACCGGAAACAATAGCTTATTAACCGGCGTTTAAAACAATCCCGGCTATTTTTTATTAAACCAGGTAAACCAACCCAATTGCCTTATGCCTGTTAAAGAAAAAGAATACCCCTTTTACTTAAAAACAACGGTTATCCTTTTCGGACTGATATTGCTCACCTATACCTTCTCGGTGCTGGGCGATATACTGATACCGCTGGCGTTTGCCGCATTCATCGCCATTTTGCTGAACCCATTGTGCAACCGGCTGCAAAAAAAGATGCACAAAATACCGGCTATCCTTGTTACCCTGCTTATCGCCATCATTTGTTTCGCGGGTTTACTGTATTTCCTGTCCAGCCAGATAGCGCAGTTCAGCGAATCATTTCCTACCCTGAAGCAAAAATTCATAGTCAGCACCGCGCAGCTGGAGCAATGGGTACAGCTTAAATTCGGCATCGCAACGCAAAAACAGGTACAGTTTGTAAAGGACGCGCTGGATAACAGCCAGGCCCTGTTAGGGAAAACCGTAGGCACCGTGCTGGGCACGCTGGGCCTGATATTTCTTATCCCGGTTTATATTTTCATGATGCTGTTTTACAAAACGCTTATCCTCAATTTCATATTCGAGGTATTTAAGGAGGAGCATTCCAAAAACGTAGCCGATATTTTAAAGGAAACCAAATTAGCCGTTCAAAGCTATATTGTCGGCTTGCTGATAGAGATGGTGATTGTGGCCGTACTTAATTCAACGGCACTGCTTTTACTGGGTGTTAAATATGCCATTCTGTTAGGGGTAATTGGCGCCATACTAAACATGCTGCCCTATATCGGCGGTATTATCGCTATCCTGCTGCCTATCCTGATAGCTACCATAACCAAGGATGGTTATTCTACACAATTAGGGATCATTATAGCTTATCTGGTTATTCAGTTCATTGATAACAATATCGTATTCCCCCGCTTTGTATCTATCAAGGTACAGATCAACGCGCTTATTTCCATTGTTATCGTATTGCTTGGCAATGCCTTATGGGGCATTCCGGGCATGTTCCTGTCGGTACCTTTTGTGGCGGTGCTTAAAATTATTTTTGATCGTATAGACGATCTGAAACCCTGGGGCAAACTACTTGGCGATTCCGTGCCCACCCGCTACTTAGGCCAGCGCTGGGGCCGGAATAAGAAAACCGTCGCGGAAAAGATAGTGGAGAAATCGTGAGGCCCCACCCAACCCTTCCCTTAGGGCAGGGCTTATTATAAATCTTCCAAACTTGCGCTCGTCAAACTTGCGCTCGTTTGTAACGAGCGCTTAATACTGCATAGCGTCTCTGACGCGATGTAATCGCTATAAAGGGTTAAGCACTCGTTACAAACGAGCGCAAGTAATGCAAACAAGCGCAAGTAATGTACACGATAGCCCTAAGGGAGGAGATTTAGAGGCGGTTAATTATAACTCACATTCATCGTAATAGGCACGCTTAGCGCTTTTGATATGATGCAATTAGCTTTAGCGCCTTCGGCAATTTGTTTAAACTGATCTTCGCTTACGCCTTCAATAACGCTGCCTTTCAGTTCCAGGTGGATGCCGGTGATGCTTAGGGCCTGCATATCCAGGTCAAGTATAGCGTCGGTGGTCAGGTCTCCGGGCGTAAAGCCGGCCTGGGTTAGGGCCGCTCCTACCGCCATGGTAAAACAACCCGCGTGGGCGGCCGCTATCAGTTCCTCAGGGTTGGTGCCTATGCCATCCGCAAAGCGTGTTTTAAAAGAAAATTGCGTTTTATTAAGCACGGTGCTTTGTGTGCTGATCTCGCCCTGGCCATTTTGCAGGGTGCCGTTCCAATGTGCATTTGCTGTACGTTTCATACTGTTGTTGGTATATAGTGATTAATGTTAAATACTTGCTGATTTTATTTATGCCACCTGGCCCGCTCATATTGTACCGGCCAGGTAATAGTATAATCCAACTCGTGGGCGGCACGGAGCGGGAAGTTAGGATCGCGCAAAAATTCGCGGGCCAGTATTACTAAATCGGCCTGGCCTGTGGCTATAATAGCTTCTGCCTGGCGCGGTTCGGTAATCATTCCTACCGCGCCGGTAGCTATCCCGGCTTCTTTTTTTATTTGTTCGGCAAACTGCACCTGGTAACCGGGGCCAACCGGTATTTGGGCATCGGCAATATTGCCCCCGCTTGAAGCGTCAATCAAATCAACACCCTTGTTTTTCAACAACCTGCTCAGCTCAACAGATTCAGCTATAGCCCATCCGTCTTCGGTCCAGTCGGTAGCCGATATTCGCACAAACAGCGGCTTTTGCCAAACCTGCTTAATTACATCAACCACCTCCAATAACAGCCTGACGCGGTTTTCAAAAGCACCGCCATATTCATCCGTGCGCCGGTTACTCAGCGGCGATAAAAATTCGTGCAACAGGTAGCCATGGGCCGAATGCAGTTCTATCACATCAAAGCCCGCTTTTTCCGCACGGATAGCCGCGGCCTTAAAATCGGCTTTTACTTTGGCTATGCCCGCGTTATCCAGTTCGGCCGGGGCTTCTTCAGCGGGTGTAAAAGGCACAGCGCTTGGCCCCAAAGCTTTCCAGCCATTGGTTTGGATTGATGGAATTTGCTTACCGCCTTTCCAGGGTATTTCATGGCTGGCCTTACGGCCCGCGTGCGCCAGCTGTATGCCGGCCAGCGCGCCTTGCTGCTGTATAAACCCGGTGATCTCTTTTAGTTTGATGATATGCTCATCTTTATAAATGCCCAGATCGGCATAAGTTATCCGCCCTTCCGCCGAAACAGCGGTTGCTTCGGTGACTACCAATGCTGCGCCGCCTGCTGCAAATTTCCCTAAATGTACCAGGTGCCAGTTATTGGCAAACCCATCCTCGCTTGAATACTCGCACATGGGCGATACCATGATGCGGTTTTTTAGTTCAATATCCTTTATTTTAAATGGGGTAAATAATTTTGGCGTCATGGCATAAAGGTATTGCGGTAAGGTTATAATTGAGTTAACGCTTTGTCAAAATACGTTAAATAATTAATTTTATCAAAACGATAGCAACCCGGTTTTCTGCTGCAAAAAGCATTTCCGCTTTGCTTAAAAGCCCTTTCCTTCAGGAGGGCGTTGGGCGAAAGGCCTCTAATCTTTTTCCATCGGTACAACCAATACCGGTATTGGGGAATGGCGCACAACCTCTTCGGCCACACTGCCCATAAAAAAACGATCGAGCCCGGTGCGGCTGTGGGTGCCTATTACAATCATATCCGCTTTAAAATCATGGCTACAATCAATAATACTATCGGCTGTTGAACCGTATTGCTCAAAAATGGTAACCTTTAGTTCGCCGGCGTATTTTTTTACGGTCGCATCCAGCAGTTGCTTACTCCTTGCATCCTGTATATTCATCATATCCGCGGTGAGTACTTCATTGTTCTCAATCGACATGCCTAAACCCGCACCCATTGTGGTATTAGCCGGGGGGATAATGGCCGGTTCAATAATATGCACCAGGCCAACAGCGGCATGTAACTTTTGGGCAAGGTTAAACCCGTAGGCGGCGGCATGTTCAGCAAACTTACTGTCATCAATACCAATCAATATCTTTTTCATAGCGAGGCAGGTTAAATTTAATGTGATAAAGATTTTACTTATAGAACAATTAAAAACAGATATGTTTTGATTTTACAATGGGCAAATAGCGCTACCTTGCCTACGTTAACATACCATATCATGAAAATACCGGACCGGATAACCAGGTTCTCATTAGTTTAAACTTTAGGTATCCCCCACCTTTGCGAGCTGTAAATACCGGTATTGCCGCTAAAATAGTAGGCGGTAAAGCAGGCCACCGCGTAAAAAAGTACGTACTCGCCGCCAAATAGCTCAATGCCCATTATGGTACAAGCCAGCGGCGTATTGGTAGCGCCGGCAAAAACCGCTATAAAACCCAAAGCCGCGAACAGGCTAACCGGGGCGTTTAAAATACCGGCCAGGGTATTGCCTAATGTGGCGCCTATATAAAACAAGGGGGTAACCTCGCCGCCTTTAAAGCCCGTTCCTAAAGTAATAGTGGTATAAATTAGTTTCCAGAGCCAGCTAAAAAAGTCGGCCCCGTTTTGCTGGAAGGCGGATACTACGGTTACCGCGCCAGGATATTCGGGACTAACGCCCAGGCTTAAATAATCGGGCTTACCGATTATAAAGGTGAGCAGGATAATAATAATCCCCCCGCAAACCGGCACCAGCCAACTTATTTTGATCCATTTATTAAAAATAGTTTTTACGCCATGCGCTGTTTTGGCAAAGGCATAGCTCACCAGGCCAAAAGCGGCCGAGGCCACTATGGTTTTTACCAGCAGCCAGAAATTAATATGCAGTTGATGGCCGTAAAAAACCTGACCGGCAGCTACAGCGCCTATGTGGTAGGGCGTATGCAAAATACCCCAGGCCGATACTGTAACATCGCCAACCAGCCCGGCAATAAGGCAGGGCAACAGCGCGTCATATTTAATACGGCCAACAGCCAACACCTCCAGCGCGAATATGGTACCTGTAAACGGCGTACCGAATACCGCCCCAAAACCCGCGGCAATGCCGGCGGTAAGCACCATTTGTTTATCCTCCTCGTTAAGCTTAAACCAGGCGGCAAACAGGTTGGCAATACTGCCGCCTATTTGTACCGCGGTGCCCTCGCGCCCGGCCGAGCCGCCAAACAGGTGGGTAATTACCGTAGTAACCAAAATAAGCGGGGCCATGCGCTTAGGTACCCCTGCGCCGGGTTCGTGGATCTCGTCAATGATCAGGTTATTGCCTTTTTCGGACGAACCGCCATACCATTTGTATAAAAAGTGGATAAGCACACCGGCTACCGGCAGCAAATAAAGCAGCCATGTGTGCTGAAACCGGAAATTTATGGCCCAGTTAAGCAGCCATAAAAACAGGGCCACCATACTGCCAATGGCAACAGCAACCGGAATAATAATAAGGGACCAACGGATAAGATACTTTAACGTACTGGTGTTTTGTGCGATGATTTTTTTGAGCATAACCTACAGGCAAATAATAAAACTTATTTGGGGTAGGCGTCATCAGCTTTGCAGCGGTTCAATTAGGTGGAACACCATCACCTTTTTGTATACACAAATATAGGTTTTGATTTTGGAATTCGATAGGAAATAATTTAACACCACGTTATTATATAAGTCTCGGTTCAGGGTAACCAGTTCAATAAAAGAAATCCTGTTATGAGGCAACCACGGGGCAGCCGGCCAGCATAATGGGGAGGCCGAAACAAGTTCGGCACACCCTATTTAATGTACATGTTTGGTGGCGCAAGCGTGCCAGTCCATTAAATATCTTTCCACAATTTGTCGCATATGGGTGTTCCAGGGGCGTTCCCGGCTGACCCGCCCTGTTCCACTTAAAAAATGGAACGCTGCAGTTGTCGCTATTATTAAAGCCGCAACATGGCAAATCACCACATCAGGTTGTAGGAAAAAAATCAAAATTTTGTCAATTTATTATGCAAGCATAAAGAATTACATTTAACTATGAGCCAAATTTGCTAATTTGCCCTTTTATAATATTAATAGCTAAAGCCATGACTGAGACGCTGGACATTAAGATCACTAAAGCTCAAAACTCCCGTTTATCGCAAACGGATTTCAGTAATTTACCTTTCGGCCACATTTTTACCGACCACATGCTGGTCGCTGATTACGCTGATGGGGAATGGAAGAATTTTGAGATTGTCCCTTATGGCGAAATTGGGTTAAGCCCCGCTATATCGGCCTTACATTACGGACAAGCATTTTTTGAGGGCCTGAAGGCCTATAAACACGCCGATGGTAAGGTCAGTGTCTTCCGTCCGGATAAAAACGCGCAACGGTTTAATAAATCAGCCGATCGCCTTTGCATGCCCGAACTTCCCGTGGATATGTTCACCGGCAGCATTGCGGCCCTGGTTGATATGGAGCGCGACTGGATCCCTACCCAAGCGGGCCACTCGCTTTATATCCGTCCGTTTATGTTCGCAACCGACCCTTACCTGGGGGTTAGCCCATCAAAAACGTATAAGTTTATGGTGCTTACCTGCCCGGTTGGCGCTTATTTTTCAAAACCTATACGGGCTAAAATAGAAAATCATTATACCCGCTCAGCCGAAGGTGGTTTTGGTTATGCCAAGGCAGCCGGTAATTACGGCGGCTCCATGCTCCCTGCAAAAAAGGCGACGGAAGAAGGTTTTGACCAGTTAATATGGACCGATGCCAAGGATCATTTATATGTGGAGGAAATGGGCGCGGCCAATATTATGTTTGTGCTTGACGGCAAACTGCTTACCCCTTCCACCCGCGATACTATCCTGGATGGCGTAACCCGTGACACGGTAATAGCCCTGGCCCGCGATTGGGGAATGACCGTTGAAGAACGCCGTGTATCTGTTGCCGAAGTTATTGAAGGCGCCAAAAACGGCAAGCTAACGGATGCTTTTGGCGCCGGTACGGCCGCTACTATTGCCCCGGTAGGTTCCATTAACCTTAATGGCGAAGAATATCAGCTGAGCGATCCGGCTACCCGCGAGTTCTCACAAAAAGTGCTGAAAACACTGAATGAGATCAGGTACGGCAACGCCGCCGATCCGCATGGGTGGAACTATATGATTGAGTAATTAACCCAAGTTGCCAGTTAAACGGTAAAGACTCACCCCGCGGCGCTTCGCGCGCGAACCTCTCTACCGCAAGCGGTAAAAAGGATATTTAAAGGAGAAATTATTAAAAAAAATTACAATCCCTCTTTCCGCGCAGCAAAGAGAGACCAAGCGTAGCGATGGTCGGGTGAGTAAAGTAATTAACCAATAATAAAATAACCGAAAGGCCGCTTTGAAGATAATTAAAGGCGGCCTTTGTTTTTATTGATATAATAAATATTATCATTGCTGGAAGGAGCGGAGCGACGCGGCAATGGCAAACAGAAAACTTACCCGCTATAGTTCGCAATGAGATTGTTCTGTTTACTTCACATTAGCCAAATAAGCCTGCATATCATCGGTAAGTTTAACATGCAGCCTGTTCAGCTTATTAATATAATAAGTACGCAAGTCCGCCCATTTATAATAAATAGAAGCACTTACTTTTAAATCCTGTATTTGCACTACCTGCTCATTTAACAGTATTTTAACCAGCAGATCATTTGTGCCTTTCTTCCGGTAAAATATCCATTGAATATTGGAGCTTAACGGAACAATTTGCGATGATTGCCATACCTTGTTCAATTGACTGATATCCTTAGCTACTTTATTTGCTTTGGTAATTTCAAGTAAGGCGGCAAATGGCGCTATTGTTTCGGCATGGGCAAAACGTAGCTGGGCCTTTATTTGCCCGTTCTTTATAAAATCATCGGTGGTGTTTATAAAGTTAACCAGCAGCGGTACCGCTACTCTTACCTGTAGGCCGTTATTATTGGTGCCAGGGCCTTTTACAAGGTAATCTTCGGCTACATCAATTTTACTTAGGGCAGCCAGCTCATCACAGGTAAAAACCGAGGCGATATTAATATCGGCGGGTTTAAAGCCAGCTTGCTGTATTTCTTTTTTTAGCGAAGCGGTAATGGTGGCAAAGCCAAATACATCGGTCACCAGATCTTCGGTTTCGCCCGGGGCCAGTGTTTTTACAAAGGCAGGTGTTAACCAACGCCGCGCAATACGCTGTTCAACTACAGGTATCTTTAAATTTTGCTGCAATTGCTGCATTGTTTTCTTCCAGCTACCGTTATCTTCAAAAGTATTATAGGCGGGCGCGGCATCGTAAAAGCGCAGATTGGTGTTATCGGTATATTCCTTGATATTGGGCTTGCCTTTAAAACCGCTTTGCAAACCTTTTAAAAAAGCATCGGCGCTCTGCCTGGTACGGACCTCTTTAGTTATGCCGACGTTTAATTGCGGTGCCAGCCCGAATACCTGCGGATAGCTAAGCGACATCCGTTTGCCTATACCTTCCAATTCGTTGATCCCTTCGTACGAAATGGATTTTACCATGCCGTGCTCAACCTTGTCTAATGCAAGCACCATTTGTTTTAACTTCCGTCCTTCAGCCGTTAATCCTTTAGCATTGCCGGCTTTTATTAATAGCGCATAGGCCGGGTAACTGTTTACCTGTTTGGTTAAATGCCTGGCCCCGTGCCTGCCCACATAGTTGATAAAAACAGGTTGGTAACCTGCCGGTACTGATGCTGATTGACGTGCGGGAAACTGATAAAGCGCCTTAGTGCCCCAGTAATCATAATCGCATTTCTGCGCTTTTGTTAGGAGGGGCGCTATCAGGAAAATTAAAAAGATGAAGATTTTTAAGATTTTCAACATATAAATCAAATTAATGAACTCAGGGCTTTAGCTGCCCTGAGTGATGATTAATATTAAAACTATTTATACTGTTAATTAATGCTGGTTACCTGTTCCATCATTCTGATAGGCGCCGATGTCCTTACCCGGAAGTGATATCGTTGTACCGTATGTTCCGGTAACGGTTACAGATGCCTGCGGTGCAAAATCAGTTCTGCCTTTGCCAATAGCTTGCGAGGCGCCCAGTAATTTAAAATTGGAGGCATCAACAGTAACTACTTTTGAAGGCTGTAAGCTGGCAACAACAGGCCCCGGATTAGCCGTAAAATCATATTGATCTACATCAAAACTATAAAACATAGGGGGATTTTGCTTAGGAGTAGTTGATATAATATCCGTGGCCGCTTTTGCTGCTTTTACAGATGGAGCGCTATCTGACGAATAAAACTGATCTGTTATAGCTTGTGAATATCCATAAAAGTAGTTGTTGCCATAAGTAACGTTAGCAAAATCGGCATCTGTTGTAACACGCAGGCCGAAACGGCAGTTTACTATCAGGTTATTAAACACACGGGCACGGGCGCCTTTTTCAATATCGATAGAGCCACCACGACCGGATTTTGTTTGACGATAACCGCCATCTACTATGGTATTATTATAAACAGTAGCTGTACACTGGATACCTGAAGTACCCGAATCGGAGATTTTAAATGAATTGGTGGCCGACCCGATACAAAAGTTATAGGCAATATCTCCAAGCGTACCCGTTTTAATGTTAAAAAACTCGCCGCCTACGGCGCCGCATAATTCAAAAGTATTACGCATTAAGCTGATGTGCCCCCCGCCTACTTGTATATTATCATCCTTGGCGCCAAAAAACCAGGAATCCTCAATAATCAGGTTTTTGGTTTTGTTGCCGAAATACATATTAAAGCGGGCTGTACCTGAGGGGTAAATGGCCGTGTCGTCGTTATCGCCAGCCGGCGCGCCCCCAAATTCAATATGAGTCCATTTAATAATGCAATCACCGCCTGTTGGGCTTGCATTAGCTGGTGTTGGCGCACTGGGTGTACAGGTAATACCTCCCCACCATCCAAAAAACACTTTTGAGTAATCCTGAGCGGCAGCTTGCGCATGTAAATCATCAGCGTTTTTAACGGTTATATAGTTAGGCTTCTCTTTTGTGCCTAAGCTTATAAAGGTACCATGTACAAATATTTCAGGACTTGTTGCCGATGTTATACCATCACCCAAAACAATTAAATGCACCCCTTCCTGAAGCATCAGCGTATCGCCGTCATTTACGGTAATATCACTTTTAACATAGTAGGTACGGCCGCTTAACAAAGTTCCTTTTATGGTACCTTTCAACGTATCGGAAGTAATAGCATTAGGCGCTTCCACCAATCGTGCTGAAATATTAACAATCTCTTTTTGATGGCAGGCGCTTAATAAAAGCCCCAGCCCAAACACTATAATTAGCTGATTTGGTATCTTTTTCATCTTTCTGTGTTGAATTATAATTTATAGTGAAGGCCCAGGATATAATACTGCTGATAGTTATCCTTACGCACAAAAGTATTTTGGCCAGCCTGCTGATGTTCTATCGCCTGCCCTGCTTCACCCGGTGCAGCCAAAGCGGGATAAGGTTGTTTAATAAATAACTCATATGGCGTATTTAAAAGATTGGTTGCCTTGGCGTATATGTATAATTCCTTAAATAATCGCTTCTCGGCCGATAGGTCTAAGCTTACAAAGCTCTTTTGCCAAACATCATTATTCAGGTATTGCGATACACTGTTGATACGTTCGCCGGTATAAACTGCTGAGATCTGAGCATCAATGCCACTTTTTGTATCCTTATATAAAAGAGACAAGTTACCCAAATGCTTGGACTGGCCCTGTAGCGGGCGGGTTTGGTTAACATCCCTGATTGTAGTATTTCCTGCACCATCCTTGTACCGCTGCTCTTTAGAGGTAGTTATTTGCGATTGCGTATAGGAGTAATTGGCCCTGAAACCAAATTTGCTGATATACTTGGTAATATCGGCTTCCAAACCATAATTATGCGCTGTACCAAAATTACCGGCTTCCAGCACCAGGTCTTTACTGGAGGTGGACCGCAATAGGGCATATTCAATTGGGTTAACTATTTGTTTGTAGAAAATTCCCAGTAAAAACTGGTCTAAAGGTTTTGGGAAAAATTCATAGCGAAGGTCATAGTTACCTGATGTGGCATGCTGCAGGTGCGGGTTTCCATATTCCAGGTAATCCGCATCGGCATCACCGCTGGTATGCGGTATCAATTCGTAAAAATTGGGGCGGCTGATAGCTGAATAATACGATGCACGCAAATTTTCTTTATCATTAAGCATGTATTTAAAGCTTAGGTCTGGTAAAAGATCGTAATATTTAATTGATCCTGTTTTACCTTCCTTGGTTTGTGGTTGGGCATCCAGCCAGTTTTGACCGGTATGTTCGTAACGTACACCGCCTACTGTTTGCAATTTGCCTATAGTAAATTTAAACTGCCCATATGCAGCGCCTACATTTTCGGTAAAATCATAATTAAGCCCGTCGCCTTTAGTACCTTGTCTGGTAACGTTTAGCGCAAAGCTATTATCGTCAATATTACCGGTATAGGTTTGAACGGATGGGGATGGTGTTAATATATAATTATCGAAAGTGCTATGCCTGGTTTTGTTGCGATACATGCCACCGGCACTAAATTCCACCTTTGTATCAGCTATTTGCGGGGTAAAAATAAGGTTTACATAGCCGCTTTTATCCTGATCGGAATTATAGGCAAAGGTTTGCACAAATCCGTTTGTCGCGTCAAGCGTTAAAGGGTTATGCTGTACTGAACCGTCGGTCTGCAGCACATTGGAGGTAATCAGGTTCAGGGTATAGCGGTTTTGGTTATCAATAGCTTTTGAGTAAATGCCTGTCCAATTAACGCTAAGGTTATCAGCCAGCCGGTGATCGCCGCGCAGCGAGAAGTTAGCGATTTGCTGCACATCGCGGATACTCCGCGGCTCCTCTGTTATACGGCCCTGGCCAATGCCTGTGCGCCCCAGTGTTAAGCTGGTATCGGACACATATCGATACTGATTTTCGGCCAGATTGATATATGCGGCATCTAAACTTAGTTTATTACGGGTATTAAACTGGTAGTCAAACCTGCCTATGGTGCCTGTACGCGCCTGCTCGGTATTATACACCCTGCTTTCAATACCTGTTAATTGGGGCAGGTTAGTTATGGCATCAACGTCTGTACCAAAAAATACGCCCTTTGTATCTTTAAAAATATCCTGATAACTTATAGATATTAATGCCCCGAATTTTTTATCGTTAGTTCGGCCACCGATGCTTAAACCCCCGATAGTACCTACCGGCGATTTTAAATTACGGAAATGCTGCGGCGTATTTACAAAATCGGTACGGGTAGCTAAATAATTATCGCCATTTAAAATACGTGGCGAACGGAAAACAATATCATTATTACCAAATTGTTTAAAACCATAATTGGCAACACTTTGCGATAAACCGGTACCAATATTTACGCTTACCGTAAAATCATCCGGAGCGCTTTTTAATACCATGTTAACGCCGCCTGCAATAGCGTCACCTTCCATTGATGGGGTAAGCGATTTATAAACTTCCAGCCGGTCAACCATATCGGCCGGGAAAATATCGAGGGGTACGTAACGATTTTTATTATTAGGGCTTGGTATTTTAAATCCGTTAATTAAGGTGTAGGTGTAGCGTTTATCCATACCACGAATAATAGCGTACTGGCCCTCGCCATTGTTGCTTCGCTCAATAGAAACTCCCGATATGCGCTGCATTACGTTGGCAACAGTAATATCGGGCGATACCTCGATTGTTTTTGATGATACCGCATTCATTACCTGCACGTTGTACAACATGCGCCGCGGCCAAATCGCTGCCGCCGGATAAATGGCCGGAAACAGTCACTTCGCTCAGGTCCCGGCCTTTGCTTTCGAGCGATAATTTTATGGCAACAACCGCTCCATCGTTTACTTCAGTATCCTTTTCTTCATCTTTATAGGATATGTATTTGGCTTCCACTTCGTATTTACCCGCGGGTAGGTTACGAAAGTTGTAGCTGCCATCCAAACCGGTGCTGGTGGCTAAAGTAAAGTCGGTGCTTTTGTTTTTAATATGAACGGTAGCGCCAATCATGGGCTCGCCGGTCTTTTTGTCAATAACCGTTCCTTTTATAATACCCGTGCTACCCGAGGCATGGGCAAAACCGGCAAACAGGACGAATGGGAGGACAAGGAGTAAAAAATGCTTCATATGCTGCTGAATTTCCCGGCAAAGAAACTTTAACAGTATGAGCACAATTTAAACTGTACATTAATAGATTGTGAACATTTTTTAAAACAGAAGAGGGCAAGAGATATTAGGTTAACACCCGCTTATTCAACCGTAACGGTAAGCCCTTCCTGCTGCAAAATTTTACGATAGATCTCCATTTCGGTAAAGGAGCCTTCCAGTATGGCGCATTTGCCTTCGGTATGCACTTTCATGGCTATGCGGCTGGCCTGGGTTTCGGAGTAATCCAGGTATTTTATCATACAATGAATAACGTGCTCAAATGTATTGAAGTCATCATTCCACAATATCAGCCGGTGCATTTCCTTTAACCCCGACAGTAACTCTTCAAGCGTATACGTTTCTTCCTGTACCTCTGTTGGCATATTAAGCAAAGTTAATAAAAGCGGGCTTATTTGCTAAACGATGCCGATCAGAATTTGTTCTTCCACATCATGCTTTCCACCGGGCGGGTGGTAGGGTTATTATACTTGGCGTTATCCTTGGTATTGTACAGGGTTTCAATCTCGCCCTCTACCGCGAAATAGATAAGCTGACCAATGGGCATCCCGGCATAAATGCGCACCGGCTGCGCGCAGGAAATTTCCAGCGTCCAGGTATTGCAAAAACCCACATCGCCTTTACCTGCCGTAGCATGAATATCAATACCCAAGCGCCCTGTGCTCGATTTGCCTTCAAGGAAAGGCACATGTTGGTGGGTTTCGGTATATTCCATAGTAACACCCAGGTATAAGGTATTGGGTTGTAAAACAAACCCATCCTTAGGTATTTCAAATGAATCTATCTCATTATGCACTTTGGCATCAAGTACCCTGCTGCGGTAGGTGGCCAAATGTTTGCCTAAATGCACATCGTATGAATTGGTACCCAGGCAGTCGCGCTTAAAGGGCTCAATAATAATATGGCCCTTCTCAATTTCTTCTAAAATACGTTTGTCTGATAAAATCATATTCACCTGGGATATGTGGACTAAATTATAATTATTTGAACTAATTTTGTCATGCTTTTCGCAATTAAATTATGGCCATAGCATACAGCAAACAGATTGACGGGGATACCGAGTTCGCTCTTTGGAAGATTGAGGAAGAAGCCGAGGACCTATATGTCCAGTTACAACTGAACGACGAGGAAAAAGCCTTTGTAGAGCAGCTGCGCCATGGTAAACGCCACCTGCATTGGCTGGGCACCCGTGTTTTATTACGCACCATGCTGCGTACCGATGAGTATATCGATTGTAAAATTGACGCGCACGGTAAGCCTTACCTGGTCAATCTGCCTTATCATATTTCCCTAAGCCACTCCTTTGAATATGCCGCGGTAATGATTGGTAAGCAGCCGGTTGGTATTGATATTGAACAAATACGCCAAAAGGTAGAACGCATTGCGCCTAAGTTTATGAACCAGGGTGAGCTGGCTGCCGTACCAACCGACGAACATAAGGTAAATGTCCTTTATGCTTACTGGTGCGCTAAGGAGGCTATTTATAAATGCTACGGACAAAAGGAAGTATCGTTTGTTGATAACATTAGCCTGCAGCCGTTTCCATACGCGCACCAGGGCAGCATACAGGCGCAGCTGCATAAGGGCGAAGTAAACCTGGATTATGAGGTAAACTATTTCCAGTATGAGGACTATATGGTGGGATATGTTAAAGGATAAGCATGAAAAACAAACAGGTAGCATTTCAGGATTGGGGTTTAACAGATTATAAGGATGCCTGGGAAAGACAGGAAGCTATATTTAACGATACTGTTAGCCAGAAGATCAGGTTACGTAACCAGCAAGTAGCCGGCGAGGGGATTGCAGAGGATGAGACGACACCCAATTATCTTATTTTTTGCGAGCACCCGCATGTTTACACGTTGGGCAAAAGCGGCAAGCCCGAACATTTGCTATTAGATGAACAGGGATTAAAAGATAAACATGCCACTTACTATCCCATTAATCGTGGCGGCGATATTACCTACCACGGCCCCGGCCAGATTGTAGGCTACCCCATACTGGACCTGGATAACTTTTTTACCGATATACATTTATACCTGCGTACGCTTGAAGAAGCCGTTATTTTAACCCTGGCCGATTACGGCCTGAAAGCCGGGCGCTACCCCGGCTATACCGGTGTTTGGTTTGATGCCGATAATGAGCGCGCCCGCAAAATATGCGCCTTAGGGGTGCGCTGCAGCCGCTGGGTAACCATGCACGGTTTCGCACTGAATGTAAATGCCGATCTGGATTATTTTAAAAATATTGTTCCCTGCGGTATTGACGATAAGGCGGTAACCTCGCTGCAAGCCGAATTGGGTTATAAAGTGGATATTGACGAAGTGAAACATCTGCTTAAAAACCATATCGCCGGGCTTTTCGGAATGGATTTGTTTTGATTTGGGATTTGGGATGTTCGATTTCGGGTCAAGTCATGCCGAACTTTAGGTGTTGAACCCCATTTGTTGAGTACCTACGGCTCTCTAAAACCCTGGTTTAATTTTTCTACAAAGCTTTCACCCCTATCGGGTGGGGAAAACCCTTAAATAATGACATTGCATCCTGAGCCTGTCGAACCTCGGCGGAAAGGCCCTCTGCACCATCCTTCGACAGGCTATCTATGACATAATTTCTTTATTGAATTTGTGGCCCTGGGCGGAGGAAGGGTCTGGCGTTTGCAGACCAGACTATTAGCATGCGCCGGATGCTTCCGTTCAGCATGAACTTATAGGAAATTTATTACGCTGCTGTCATTGCACCCTTAGAGGCCCCGGATTTTATAACTCAGGTTGACATTCTTTTTTGTTAATTATAAAAAACAAATCCCCGGTTACTAATGGTAGCCGGGGATTTGTTTATAAAGCATTATCGTTTATTTTCCTTTAGCAGGTGCAGACGGTATAATGGCATTATACTTATTATACTTACGCGCCAGCCACGATTTCGGTACCGGGATAATACAAATGTTCATCGATTTGTTATCGGCTGATAACATAGCCGATTGTATTTCTATCCGGGTCCCATCAGGACTAAAGGTTGGATGGGTATGATCCTGGGCGGTTTCCTTATGCCCGGTAGAAAGCATCAGCATTTCGCGGGTATGACGGTCAATCAGGTAAACACTGCGCGAAAAATCGTCCCCTACTGCCCAGCGGCCATCAGCCGAACCATTTACGTGCCACAAACCGCTGCCGCTTGGGGTTTGACCAATGATAATCATTTCGCGGGTACGCAGGTTTACGATACCTAAACCGGTAGGTTTTTCGCGGGTACCCGCGTTGCCCCAACCATCCTGGGTGCCGGGGTTGGTAACCGCGTCAAACGGTTTATCGTCTTTAGAGGCGATCACCTTGCGGTGGCCCATAATGGCAATGGCTACTTCATCTTTAGTAATTACAGCCTCGTGGGTTACCCACTCGTAAGGAGCTTCGGGATATAGCGGACGGAGCCCTGTACCATCGGCATTTACTATCCAGGTACGTTGAGGCGCTTTACCGCCAGTTTCCCAGCAAAAAATAATTTCGCCCGGTACCCAGGGGTTAACTTGTATGTGCCCTGTCTGGAACGGCACGGAAACAATATATTTAATTTCGCCGCTATGCACATTCATGCTGATAAGCCCCGTTGGGCCGGCGCCCATATTACGCGGGCCAAAGTTTTTTTCAATTTTAACATCCGGGGCAATATGTTTGGCCGCTTCTTCATGGCCTACACGGCAATAAACTACCTGCTCGTCCGCGTCAAGCGCCATATCATTACCCGGATTCATGGAAGCAGGTATGGTTCCGCAAACACGCAGGTATTCGCTGGCTGGTTTCATTTTACCGGCTTTGCTATCGGCAAATAATTTAGCCAGGTCATCCTCAACCAACTGTAAGGCGCCTCCGCCGCGTCGCCCTGTCGTGGCTGCACCTGGTTCTGCCGGCGCATTACGCAGGTAATATAATTTCATGGCTTTACGCGCCAGACACAGCATCCCGGTATAACCGCCTTCAGTAATCTGCACAATGTCGCCGGTTTTTTCGTTAACCGCAAAAGCTTCGTTACGCGCCCTTCCGGAACGGAATACCACCCATTGACCGTCAGAGGTCCATTGCGGGTGAGTTTGATATATTTTAGAATCGCCTTTAGGAGTACTGGTCAGGAAAGTTAGCATCGTACCCGTTACTGGATCCTTTACAATTTTCTTCTCAGACGGGAAACGCCTGCCTATCTGCGCGGAGGCATTCAGGCTCAGCATCACACAAGCGCATAACGCAGCTGGAACAAGTAAATGTTTTTTCATTTTTAAATTAATTTTTAAATTTATGCTATACCGATCAGAGCTTTAGGTATAAATTGGTAACCTAATGTACTAACAAAAACATAAGGTGCATAAAATTATTTGTATTTCTTAAAAAACGGGGTGTTATAAACAGGCCTGGGCCAAGTTAAGGAAGGGCGATATGATAAGCAGAGCTCGAAAAAGCACAATGCGATAAAAGGGAGATAAGCCCCATTAAGCTTCATTATTTCTGTGGCGGGGCGGGCAGAGCAACCCCTGGCAGTTTAACACCGGCAGCACGCAGATCTTTAATTACCTTCTCCTGCAAGGCCAGTTTTGAGGATAAAAAATTAGATGGTTTTACCCATACACGTACCGTGAACTTTATCCCGTCTAACTCCAGGGCAAAAACGCCTACTGTTGAAACCGGCTTGTCCAGCAAATTAGGAGTATCTTTAATTGCCTGATTAATGATGGCTTTTACCTGTTCCACATCTACCGCGTATTCCAGCTTCAATTCAAAATCGAGCCGGCGCCTGCCTTCCCGGCTTACGTTGGTAATTACTTCATTAAACAGCTTTCCGTTAGGTATAATAACAGTTTTATTGTCGGCCGTAATAATTACCGTATAAAATATCTGGATAGAGGTAACTACGCCATCCTGTCCCTGGGCTATTATATTATCGTTAAGTTCAAAAGGCTTTAATAACAAAATAAGTACACCACCCGCGAAGTTCTGGAATGTGCCCGATAAAGCCAACCCTATGGCCACCGTGCCGGCGCCTAAAATAGTCCCGAAAAAACTAAAACTGACGCCCAGTATTTCCATTACCAGGATAATAACCGCAATATATAAAGCCGTAATTGATAAACTAAGAAAGAAGGGCTGAAGAGAAGAGTTTACCTGGTTTTGGCTCATCCGTTTACGGATGGTATTTCTGAGCACTTTGATCAGCCAAAGACCGATAAAAAATACAATGGCGGCTAAAATTAGCCTGGCGCCGTTAAGTATAACCCAATACCGGGCTGCGTCGTAAAAGTCCTCTACGTTCATCTTCATAGAGGGCAAATTTACAATTATTATTTACCGTAAATGGTAATAAATAACTCGGGGCCTTTAATAAATACCCATTCTATAATGGCATATTTTAATTGTTTTTCTATTATGTGTTTCATGGTATTGTGATAAATGCAAATGCCGTGCCTTATTAAGGTTCTCTGACCTGCTGAACAAAAATAAGTTTAATTCAAGCCTGAAAATTCAATAATTAATCATTTGATTAATCCATGACAGTGGATTTACGCGGCGATGACGAAGTTTACTGTTTAGAGAAATAAATGAGGTGTAGGGTATAGCGGACGGTAAATCGAAGCTGCGCTTCGATTTACCTTAAAACATCACGTCATTGAGGAGCGGAGCGACGTGGACAACCGACCGAAGGGAGCTCATTAATGCCTTTGAAACAAACACAACATTAATAATCCCCGGTAGGAAGGTTAACCTTGCAAATGACTCTGCATGCCGGGGATTGCCACTCCGCTTACCAGCGGATCGCAATGACGGGGTGGGATAATTGATGATAAACAAAAACAGCATAATAAAAGGCGAAAGATCCTAAACCTTTCGCCTTTTATATTTTAGCTCTCGCCTCAAATATTACATCATACCGCCCATGCCGCCGCCCATTGGTGGCATGCCTGCGCCTTTGTCTTCTTCAGGCTCGTCGGCTAATACACACTCGGTGGTTAATAACATGGAGGCTATAGAAGCCGCGTTCTCTAAAGCTACCCTGGCAACCTTGGTAGGGTCAATAACACCGGCGCCAATCAGGTTCTCATATTTATCGGTACGGGCATTATAACCAAAATCGGCAGTGCCTTCTTTTACCTTTTGTACCACGATTGAACCTTCGATACCGGCGTTTTCGCAAATCTGGCGTAAAGGCTCCTCAATAGCGCGACGGATGATCTGGATGCCGGTATTCTCGTCATCGTTAACCCCTTTCAAATCGGCCAATGCCTGTACCGCGCGGATGAAAGCTACACCGCCACCGGCAACTATACCTTCTTCAACAGCTGCACGGGTAGCGTGTAAGGCATCGTCAACACGGTCTTTCTTTTCTTTCATTTCCACTTCAGATGCCGCGCCGATATATAGTACCGCCACACCGCCAGATAATTTGGCTAAACGTTCCTGTAATTTTTCTTTGTCGTAATCGGAAGTAGTGTTCTCTATCTGAACTTTAATTTCGTTAACACGGGCTTTAATACCATCGGCGCTGCCATTACCGTTAACGATAGTGGTGTTGTCTTTATCGATAGAGATCTTTTCCGCCTGACCTAACATGGCCATGTCAGCACTTTCCAGTTTAAAACCTCTTTCTTCAGAAATTACGGTACCGCCGGTCAGGATAGCGATATCCTCCAGCATAGCCTTACGGCGGTCGCCAAAGCCAGGCGCCTTAACAGCAGCCACTTTCAACGAACCGCGGATTTTGTTTACTACCAGGGTCGACAGCGCTTCGCCATCTAAGTCCTCGGCAATAATTAACAATGGTTTGCCGGTTTGCACCTGTTTTTCCAGGATCGGCAGTAATTCCTTCATGGAAGAGATCTTCTTATCGTAGATTAGCACATAAGGGCTGTCCAGTTCTGCTTCCATTTTATCGGCGTTGGTTACAAAGTATGGAGAAAGGTAACCACGGTCAAATTGCATACCTTCCACTGTTTTTACCTCAGTTTCGGTACCTTTTGCTTCCTCAACAGTGATAACACCCGAAGTGCCTACCTTTTTCATCGCGTCAGCAATCATTTCGCCAATTACCTCGTCGTTATTAGCCGAGATAGAAGCTACTTGTTTAATTTTGCTGAAATCATCGCCAACATCCTGCTTTTGCGCTTTTAAGCTGGCAACAACCGCTGTTACCGCTTTATCAATACCGCGTTTCAAATCCATTGGGTTTGCACCTGCGGCTACGTTTTTAATACCTGTTGTTACGATAGCCTGTGCTAAAACGGTGGCAGTAGTAGTACCGTCACCTGCAATATCAGCAGTTTTTGAAGCTACTTCTTTAACCATCTGGGCGCCCATGTTTTCGATAGTGTCTTTCAGGTCAATTTCTTTAGCTACCGATACACCATCCTTAGTGATAGAAGGTGAACCGAATTTTTTATCGATAATTACGTGGCGGCCTTTAGGACCTAAGGTTACCTTAACCGCGTTTGCTAAAATATCAACACCTCTTTTAAGGGCGTCGCGTGCTTCAACATTGTATTTAACTTGTTTTGCCATTATATTTCTTTAATTATTATTGATTATTTATTGATTTCAGCGATGTGTAATATGATTACACCGATGCACCGCATACTTTTTTATTTATCAGCTGCACATCTGCATATTCACACATTTGCACACTCAGCACTTATTTACAGAACTACGTATATGTCCGATTCGCGCATGATCAGGTAATCCTTACCTTCCAATGTAAATTCCTGACCGGCAAATTTCCCGTAAAGTACTTTATCACCTGGTTTTACTGTAATAGGGATCAACACACCGGTTGTATCAGCATATCTGCCAGGCCCTACAGCTACCACTGTTCCGCGTTGTGGTTTTTCTTGCGCTGTTTCAGGGATGTAAATACCTGATGCTGTTTTTGTTTCAGCTGGAGCAGCTTCAATTAATATCCTGTCTCCGATAGGTTTAACGTTTAATGACATAAAATACTATTTTGATTTTTAAAGTTTTTAATTTCATGGGATAACCTCATCAATTATGCCAAGCCACACACAATTTAACAATTGTCAGTATAATCTGTTTTATTGTCATTATTTATGCTAATAAGCCTTTTGTATTTAAAGTTTGTTTAACATGGCCGTGTCAGGATGACAGGTGGAAGGAGTTACAAGGTGCCTATTAAGATTGAACTTATGGCAATTGATAACACTCACCGTCATAGCGTAGCGGAGCAATCCCCAAAACCTCATCCTAAACGGCGAAGCCCTCATGAATGCCTTTGAAAACGATTAAAACATGAATAATCCCTCTCCGAGGGTTACCGTGTGGACACATCCTTCAAGAATTATGTCATTTCGATAGCGCCGGGGAAGCAATGAGCGTGGTGCGACGGAGAAATCTTATACGCGAGGAAATGCCGACCGGTATTTCGTATAAGGTTTCTCCTCACCCATACACACAACCCCGATCGGTTCGTCGAAATGACATTGTTTTTTACAATTTTAGCTATAAAATTGGATTTAAAAACATCAAAAGATGTGTCCACACGGTAGCTCAGAGGGAGAGGGACTTAAAAAGAAAGCTCTCCCTTTGAGGGAGATTTAGAGGGGGCTAATTGCCACGTCGCTCCGCGCTTACAGCAATTACATGCGATGAGTATAAAACAGCAAAAGCCACGTGTTATCGTGGCTTTTGCTGTTTTATATCTTGTTCAAATTACTTCTTAGTAGAATCGCCTGCCTGAGGTGTAGCGCTGCCCGGCAGCATGTTTGGAGCAGCAACAGGTGACGCGGTTGGTTTCGAAGCTTTCTCAATTTGTTCTTTTAATTGCGGACTGTCCGATTTAACGGCACCGCCTTTAATAATAACATTAATAGCAAGTGATAATACCATTAAGGTAATAGCCAGGAACCAGGTGCCTTTTTCAAGAAAATCGCCTGTTTTTTGTACGCCCATCAGTTGTGATGAAGCAGAGAAATTAGATGATAAGCCACCGCCTTTAGGGTTTTGGATAAGTACAATAGCACCCAGTAATACACAAACTATAACGGCAATGATTAATAATAAAATGTACATTTCTTTATATTAGTTAGTTTTCTTTTCTAAATTTTCGATACGGGACGCAAAGTAACGGCTTTTTTCCGGAAATTTCAACATTAATTTTTGGTAAGTAGCTATTGCTTTTGGATATAGCATCTGGTCGGCATAAATCTGGGCCAAAGTTTCCGTCACCATCTGGTCGCTGTCCTCCGAACTTTTTTTAGCCTTGTTCTCGGTATCCAGTTTTTCGCCTACCGGCGGATGGATATGCGGGTCCTTGGTAATAAACCGCTGAATGATCCGGTCCCCTTTGCTCTGCATATCAAACTCAATCGTTTTAGCGGGATCATTATTCAATTCATCGATAGAGGAGATATGAAAAATATTTTCCAGGTACTGCTGCTGCAATTCGTTAGGTACCGGTTTACGTACAGGGCTGCCCACCGGCGCCTTAGTATACGGCTGGTATAACTCGCCATGCTCCTTGCGGGTTTTATCCAGCCACCACATAAAGGTATAAGGCATTTTCTCATCATGATATTTGGAAACATCCTGATGATGCGTATTTTCTTCCACAAAAGGTTCGGCCTGCTGTGCAATAACCTGCATTTGCGCTGGCGGCGGCGTTTCTTCCGCCGGTTTCTTATTGTCGCCAAAGGCGCGGTCAAATACAAAATAATCGGTAGCGGCAATATTGCCCAGCATCAGTTTTTCGGCCTCGTCGGCAGTGGCGGGGTTTACTTCCTGGCTTTCCGCGGCCGGCTGCCCTGTTTCAATCAAGGCTTGTTCGGCAGCTACCGGTTCTGCAACTTCGGCAGGGGCCAGTACAAATTCAATATCGTCTATCCCGGTTATTTCCTCAAAAATCTCGTCCTCTATCGGGCTTTCCTGTTCCCTGGCCACTGGCAATGCTGTCGGCGGGGCCTCAGGCGCAATTACAGGTTCGGGGCGTGCTTCTTCAGGCTGTTCAATAAGGGCTTCTTCAGGGGCTACCGGTTCGTCTGAAATTATGGATTGTACATCCTCGTCCTCCTCACTTACAGGTTCAGGGGTTGTATTTTCTGTTGCTGCAGCCCGGTCCGCATCTTCTACATCTGCAGGCGTGGGCTCCATATCGGTATCCTGTACCTGTTCGGCCCTGTGAATATTAGCGGCAAACTCCTCCTCGGGATTGGTTAACCACGATACATTAAGCACATCCGGGAAACCGGGAGGCTGATCGGTCAATATATCACTATTATCATCTTTTTGATAAAAAACAGGTTCCGACGGTGTATAATCAACGGGTGGCTTTTCCTGTACCGGTGGTGCAGTGCGCCCGTTAGCCGAAGGAGTCCCGGCCTGTAAAACTATTTGACCGGATGTTACAGCTAACAGGTTATCGGTATGGAAAAATAATTTGTGCAATGCCGCCCCATCAAAATAAGCGCCCGCAGCTACGGGCTCTTTTTCGCTCAAGGCACGCCCGTACAAGGCCCTTAACAAACCCGATTGCGGATAGTTTCTTACCATTTCCTGCAAATCAACCGCGTACGCGCTGCCGGTATCGGCCGGGTTGGCCAGCAGGTTATGCAGTAGTTCTTTTTGCCTGTTGTTCAAATTCTCATCCACGGGGTTGAAGCTACGAATTGCTTACCAATCTGCAAAAGCCTTATTAAAAATATCTTCTGTCAGGTCTTTATTTATCTTTAATATCAAATTTTGTTCCTGCGATGCGATGTCGCCGGCAAAGTCGGCAGTTTTTGTAAAATCCTGCTCAAAACCTTTTTTACTGATGTTATCGGTATATTTTACTTTGACGGTAATAGTCAGCCTGCTGGCATTGGCAATTGGCGGCGCATTAGGGCTTGTGGCCTGCACCGAAACCGGCGCGATAGTATAGTTGGTAATAGCCCCCGAAAAAGAAGCGTCAGCCTCGGGGTTACGCACTATGCTTAAACGTGTTTGGCTGCGTATCCGGTCCTTCAGCGCCTCGGTAAATTGCTGGCTCAGGTTATTTACCACAAACAGGGCGTTGTTATCAAAGTATTCCACGTCGATGGTTTTCATTTCGAGCGGAATAGATGAGCCGCTAAGTGTAACTGAGCACGATGAATACATGCCCACAATAACCAGTAAAACCAACCCGGATAAAATCCTCTTCATGCTGTAATAGCCTATAAATTTAATTCCTTTATTTTACGGTACAATGTCCGCTCAGATATCCCCAATTCGTGCGCGGCCAGTTTGCGTTTGCCTTTATGCTTGCGCAAAGCCTTGCGTATCAGGTCCGATTCCTTATCAATCAGAGACAGGGATTCTTCCACCTCCTCGGCATTATGCGTAATGTTGTAATGATCGGTACCGGCATTATTAACGGGCTGCTGTAAAGTAAATTGTGGTTCGTGCTGATTTGTGGCCGGCAGTTCAATATCGCGGTATAGCTGGTTAATGGTTTGCGAGTGATTGTTGTAATTAGCCGCTACGCCGCCATGCTCAATAATATCGGCAACCAGTTTTTTAAGTTCCACCATATCGCGCTTCATATCAAACAGCACCTTATACAGGATATCCCTTTCGGACAGATCCTCTTTCGGCTGATTACCCAAACGCATGGGCAGGTTCCGGCTATTATTTTCCACCGGAATATAGGTGAGTAATGATTGCGCGGTAATGGTTCTGTCGCGCTCCAGTACGGCCAGTTGCTCGGCTATGTTTTTTAATTGGCGCACGTTACCCGGCCATGAATAATTGATCAGTATCTGCTGCGCTTCAGCATCCAGCTGAATGGGCGGCGTACGGTATTTGTCGGTAAAATCTGAAGTGAATTTCCGGAAGATGAGGTAAATATCTTCCTTCCTGTCGCGCAATGGCGGAATGCGCAAGGGCACGGTATTTAAGCGATAATAAAGGTCTTCCCTGAACTTGCCGTTCTTAACGGCGTCAAAAACATCCACATTGGTGGCCGCTATTACGCGCACATTGGTTTTTTCGACCTTGGATGAGCCTACCTTAATAAACTGGCCCGATTCCAGCACCCTTAGCAAACGGGCCTGGGTACCTAAAGGCATTTCGGCAATCTCATCTAAAAAAATGGTGCCGCCGTTAACCGTTTCAAAATAGCCCTTACGCTCGCCAACCGCGCCGGTATAAGCGCCTTTTTCGTGACCGAATAATTCGGAATCAATAGTACCCTCGGGTATGGCGCCGCAGTTTACGGCAATAAACGGCCCATGCTTGCGCGGGCTCATCTGGTGTATAATGTGCGAGAAAACTTCCTTGCCGCTACCACTTTCGCCCGTAATGAGTACCGAAATATCGGTAGGCGCCACCTGGTTGGCAATATCTATAGCCCGGTTTAACAACGGCGAGTTGCCGATAATGCCAAAGCGTTGTTTAATTTCTTGTATTTCCATACCCATGCCCCCCAACCCCCTAAAGGGGGAGTGAGAGAAGTTCTTTTTAATTTATTATGTTACCCCAACAGTGCTCCCCCTTTAGGGGGCCGGGGGGCTTATATTATCTGCCCTAATAACGTAGCCGTTGTACAGCGATCCACTAAAACATTAACGTATTGCCCTGGTTTAAAGCGTTCATCCGCCGGGAAAACAACCATGGCGTTCTTGTCGCTGCGGCCGCAATAGTCTTTGTCCGATTTTTTGGAGAAACCCTCTATCAGTACTTTCTGCACTTTGCCTATCTCCCTTAACAGGGTAATATGCGAATATTGCTGCTGCCTGGCAATTATCTCCTTTAACCGGCGGCTTTTTACCGTTTCGGGGATATCGTCCGCATAACGTTTAGCCGCCAGCGTTCCGGGGCGTTCCGAATAGGTGAACATGTAGGCAAAATCGTACTGTACATAATCCATCATACTCAGGGTATCCTGGTGCTCTTCTTCCGTTTCCGAACAAAATCCGGCTATCACATCGGTTGATATGGCGCAATCCGGGATAATGCGGCGAATAGCATCCACGCGCTCCATATACCACGCGCGATCGTAAGTGCGGTTCATCATTTCCAGCACACGGCTGTTGCCCGATTGTACCGGCAGGTGAATATAATTGCAAATATTATCGTATTTGGCAATGGTATATAAAACATCATCCAGAATATCCTTAGGATGCGAGGTTGAAAAACGTACACGCAGTTCCGGACTGATGAGAGCTACCATTTCGAGCAGGTTGGCAAAAGAGACCCCTGCCCCCTCTAAATTTCCCCCGGAAGGGGAGACTTTTTGTTCTGCCGACCATACCGGCTCCCTCCCTTCCGGGGAGGGCTGGGGTGGGGCTGGCTTCCATTTATACGAATCCACATTTTGCCCCAGCAAAGTAACCTCGCGGTAGCCCTGGTTAAACAGGTCGGTACATTCCTTTACGATGGATTGCGGTTCGCGGCTGCGCTCGCGGCCACGGGTAAAGGGCACCACGCAAAATGAACACATATTATCGCAGCCACGCATAATGGATACAAAGGCGTTAATACCATTAGAATTTAAGCGTACCGGGTTAATATCCGCGTAAGTTTCCTCGCGCGATAACAGTACGTTCACGGCTTTCTGTCCGCCGTCAACGGTATCAATCAGGTTGGGCAGGTCGCGGTAGGCATCAGGGCCAACTACTACGTCAACCAACTTCTCTTCCTCCAGGAATTTTGATTTCAAACGCTCGGCCATACAGCCCAGCACCCCTACTATCATCCCCGGGTTTTTTACCTTGGCTACAGTAAACTCTTTCAGGCGGTTACGTACACGCTGTTCGGCATTTTCGCGAATGGAGCAAGTGTTAATGAACACGACATCAGCATTATTATAATCCTTTGTAGTTTCAAAACCTTGTTCCTGTAATATAGATGCCACTATTTCGCTGTCCGAGAAATTCATGGCGCAGCCATAGCTTTCAATGTACAGTTTCCTGCCATTGTTTTTCTCTGCTGTAGCATTAAGCATTAGTGCCTCACCTTGTCTTTCCTCGTCGTGCGTCTTATCCGGAATAACCAAATCCATCATTATCATTTAAAACTTAAGCCCGCAAAAATACATAATCTTTTAAATAAAGCGTGACAGTTTGTCAGCTAATTAACAAAATCGCAGATTCGATGTTATACGTATATTGATATGGGTTGATAAAAAGCCCCAACCCTACTTCAAAAGAAGAAGGGCCTAAGAGAACGAAATAATGACTTGCAGGTTAAGTCCTCTCCTTTTTGGAGAGGATTATTCATGTTGTAAGCGTTTTAGGTGAAGCTTACATGAGCAAATTTATGGGTTTTTATAGTAAACAAAGCTTATATCGAACTCACGTTAACTAAATAATTTAAACTGACGCCTGCATGGAAACAGCCCCTGTTAAAAAAAGAGGAATGCCGACCTGGCCTTTCATCGTATTACTCACCATTGTACTTATAGTGGTGGCGGGCTATTATTATTATCAAAAATACTTGGCGGGCGATAAATGGAAACCACTGCTGCAGGCACAACTGAAAGAAATGGTGCTTAAATCATCAGACAGTTTGTACCATATCGAGTACTCCGATTTCGACCTGAACCTTACATCGGGCGATGCCACGCTTTCCGATTTTAAACTGGTACCGGATACGGCGGTTTATCAAAAATTAATTGCCGTGCAAAAAGCGCCCGATAACCTGTTTACCTTGTCGGTAAAAAAGCTGAGCATTAAAAATGTGGGCGCACGCAAAGCCTACCAGGAAAAGATCCTGAATATTGATAACATTATTATTGATAAACCCAGCCTTACCATTATTAATAAACGTTACAGTTTTAACGATACCGTAAAAGTAGGCAAGCCCAAAACGCCTTACCAGATCATTAAAAAAGTATTCAAACAACTGCGGATCGATTCCGTCGCTTTGAACGACATCAGCCTGAATTATATTAATAAAAGCAACCCGGTTACTAAACAAACCGCCGTTAAGCACCTGGATATTCATATTTCCAACATCCAGATCGACTCGCTTTCGGCCATGGATACTACCCGCTTTTATTATACCAGGGGGATTAACTTTACCCTGCACAATTACCAGGTAGCAACCGCCGACAGCCTGTATTACATGAAGGTAAAACAGATTCGTTTTTCGACCGCGCAACGCAACATTATACTGGATAAAGCCGCCCTTGAACCGCGTTACAGCAAAATCGCTTTCTTTAAAAAGATAGGCCGCGCCGACGACCGGTTCGACCTTTCCTTCAAAAAAATAACGGTGAATGATATTGACCTGCAACGCTTTTTGCGCGACCAGAAACTATATGCCGGCCTGCTCGATATCAGCAATGCCAATGTGGAGATCTATAGCAACAATGCCTACAAGGGTAAAAAGACCAGCAAAATTGGCAAGGACCCGCACCAGCAATTACAAAGGGTGGCGTTGGATATGAAGCTGAACCGCATTAACCTGCATAACAGTAAAATTACTTATGCCGAGGCCGACGCGACATCGGGCTATACCGGAGTCATCAACTTTGAAAATACCACCGGCACTTTTTTGAATGTCACTAATGACGCTGACGCCAAAAAGCTGGACCCTTTTATGATAGCGCGCATTAAAACCAGTTTCCTGGGCGCGGCGCCTTTAACGGTAATTTTTAAATTTAATTTAAAGGCCAAAAACGGCGCCTTCAACTATTCAGGCTCGCTTGGTAAGTTTGACGGCCGCAAGCTGGATAAGTTGGTAAAACCCCTGGCGCTGGTGCATGTAAAATCGGCCGATATACAACGGCTTGATTTTAACGTTAACGCCAGTAATTATGGTGGCAAGGGCCACCTAAAATTTTACTATAAGAACCTGAATGTGGAGCTACTAAAAAAAGACACCGGTAATTTAGGACTTGTAAAACAGGGTTTTATATCAAAAATAGCCAACGCTTTGATTATTGAGAACGATAACCCCGATAAAAAAGGTAATTTCAGGCCGGGGCCAATTAATCTTCGTCGTGAACCTACCGTGTCATTCTTCAGCTTTTTATATAAGGCTTTGCTGGATGGTGTAAAACCAAGTGTCGGATTTTCGGAGAAAACAGAAACCAATATCAGTACCGCCGTTAACCAGATAGGTGGATTAATGGATAAATACCATAAATTTAAAGACAGCCGCAAACAAAAACGCGAAGCGAAGAAAAAGGAAGAAGCAATAAAAAAACAGCAGGAAGAACAAGATAAAAAAGATAAAAGCGGCACTGAATGAGGCTTAAATTTTTGAAACATCGCTGGCAAAGGCGTTTAACCCGCGCTTTGACAGGTACTTTAGCAGCAGTGCTGGTGCTCGGCTTTTTGATTAACCTGTACTGGTCGCCCATATTGGCCCGGACAGTAAAAAAAATGGTATTAAACAGCTCCGATAGCCTGTATTCCGTTAATTTCACCGATGCCGAACTGCATGTGCTGCAAGGCAAAATTGTACTGTTCAATGTTAGTCTGCAGCCCGACATGCGGGTGTATGCCAGAAAGCAGAAACTTAACCTTGCGCCCAATAATTTATACCGGCTGCATATTAAACGGATAGTACTTAAACATATCCATCCGTTTACGCTCTATTTCTGCAAGCGGCTGGATATAGGTGAGGTGATATTAAGCCGGCCCGAAATTGCGGCTACCTATCGGCTTAATCATACCAAAGACACCATCGTTAAGGATAGCCGCACGCTTTACCAGCGCGTATCTAAAACGCTTCATTCCATCCATGCCGGGCATATCGGTTTAAATGATGTTAGTTTTAAATATACCGATTACTCGGGAAATAGGGTAGTGATATCCCAGTTGAAGGAAATGAACCTTGATGCTACCGATTTGCTGATTGATTCGGCATCGCAAACTGATAAAAGCCGGTTTTTATACTGTAAAGATATTGTAGCCGAATTCAACCACTTTAGCGGGCATACATTAAACGGATTGTACAGCTATAATATGAGGTTGTTAACACTTTCCACCCGAACATCGCAATTAAACGCGCAGGGCGTAAAACTGGAACCATTGGAAGCCAATGATTTTTTTCAAAAAAGCCGGCACGATCGCTTTACCGTTGAGATAGATTCCTTACAGTTGAATAATTTTGATTTTTTAACCTATCATAAATATCGCACGCTGAGCGCCACCAGCATGATCATTGACAATGGAAATATAGCCGTATTTAGTAAACAAAGGCCCAAAGCCAAAAAAAAGCTGAATAAATCGGGTACCTTTCCTAATGCCGGTGTTTATAAGCTGCAAACCGACCTTAAAATTGATACCGTGCTGCTTCATCATATCAATGTTGCTTATACCCAGCTAAATTTAAAATCGCGTAAAACGGGGACGGCGTTCTTTAATAATACCAGCGGGCGGATTTTAAATCTGACAACCAACCCGGCCGCTTTGCAAAAAAACAACGTATGCCCTGTAACGCTTACCTCTTATTTTATGGGTAAAGGCAAGCTGGATGTGGCGTTTTATTTTAACCTGACGGATAAAAACCAGGCCTACAGTTACAAAGGCCATATGGGGCCAATGGACCTCACCCGCGTTAACCCCGCTGTAATGCCGATGGCTATGATAAAAGTAAACTCGGGAAAGGTTAAAAGCTTTGATTTTGATATCCATGCCGATATTCATAGCTCAAAGGGGCGCGTAACCTTACTTTACAATAATTTAAAGCTAACGCTGCTAAAGCCCGATACCGCGCAAAACAAACTCAGGCGCATGACTATAGCTTCCTTTTTTGCCAACATATTCATCATTAAACACAACAATCCCGATAATGAAGGCGGGCCGCCGCGTTCGTTCTATGTCAACTATCCGCGCGAACCGGATTTCCCCTTCTTTAAAACCGTATGGAAAACGCTGCTGAGCGGTATACGCTCCTGCGCAGGTTATGGCGATAAAAAAGAAAAAGAGGTAAAAACCCAGTTGGCCGACCGGGCGCTCCAAAAAAAAGAGCACAAGGAAAAAAAGGCGGAACGGAAAGAGAAACGCGCGGAGAAGAAATTAGCGAAGGAACGGGCGAAGCGCTCCCTCTAATATAGCTTACGTCATTGAGGAGGTACGACGAAGCAATTCCGCGGTTAGCAGCGTGAATTCAACGTTAACCTTCAAGCCGGGGATTATTAATGTTGTGTTTGTTTCAAAGGCATTAATGAGCTCCCTCCGGTCGGTTGTCCACGTCACTCCGTTCCTCGCAATGACGTAGTGCTTGAGCTTTGCCCAACGCTTTCAGCTTTTCCCTGCAATTTAACTAATCTCTAATCACCAATTAACTAATCTCTATACTATCTTTGCCATCATGATCAAACATCTGGATATCACCGTTCAGGGCAGGGTGCAGCGGGTGGGTTACCGGCAAGCCACCAAGGCTGTTGCCGACCAGCTTGGCGTAAGGGGCTCGGTAAAAAATGAGAAGGACGGCAGCGTAAGTATTGAAGCGGAAGCCGAGGAAACGCTGCTGGAATTATTCCTTGATTTTTGCCGCGACGGCTCGGAAACAGCCGAGGTTACCAACCTGCAAAGCCGTGAGGGCGAATTAAAAAACTATCGTAATTTTGAGGTACTGAAACGCGGGTTGTTTTAATTCCGCCGGGCCAATTATTAAACAAATATCAATCATTGTCAACCGCTAAAAAATTTGCCGGGCAAACCGCTGTTTATGGCTTAAGTACCATAGCCAGCCGGGTGCTTACTTTTTTTATGACCCCGGTGTATACCCGGGCGTACCTTACTGCTGCATATGGGATCATTACCACTATGTACAGTTACGTATCCATGACCAACGCCCTGCTCACCTTTGGTATGGAAACTACTTTTTTCCGTTACCTTAATAAGCATAGCCACGATAAGCAACGGGTTTACAATAATGCCTTTGCATCGGTATTGGTAATAACATTGCTTTTTCTGTTGTTTACCATTCCCTTCAGTAATCAGTTAGCCGATTTTGTTGATGTAAGCAATGCTAAAAAAGCGGCCGAAAAAGGTATTGCTATTCAGGGTGCTATCGGTACAACCCATGCCGATTTCCTGAAATATATTTACCTGTTTATGGCCACGGTAGTAATAGATGCCTGGTGCGCCATACCCTTTGTAAAATTGCGGGCCGATGATAAGCCGGGCAGATACGGAGCCATTAAGCTGGCCAGTGTGCTCATTTTTGTGGGCCTTAATCTGGCATTTATTTATGTAGCGCCGTATTGGATAACCCATCAGATGCCCGGCGCTGCCTGGCTTTCGCATTGGTATATTAACGGCTGGGTAGGCTATGTATTTGTTTCTGAGTTAATCTCAAGCGTAGTTACGCTACTGCTTTTGCTGCCAGAATTATTGCAGATCCGTTTTAACCTTAACCGCGAAATGCTAATAAACATGTATGGGTACAGTTGGCCTATACTGATTGCCAACCTTTCTTACCTGGTAAATGAGAACATGGATAAGATATTGCTGGGCAAGCTGCTGCCTGCCAATAGCTTGGATGATGTGGGCATTTACGGAGCATGCTGCAAAATAGCGGTGTTCCTCAGCATATTTGTAAATGCCTTCCGGCTGGGTGCCGAACCCTTCTTTTTTAATCATGCCAAAAATAAAAATGCAGGGCAAACCTATGCCCGCATTATGAATTATTTTGTAATCGCGGTTTGTATCATCTTTGTTGCCTTGGTAACTAATATCGAGCTGCTTAAATATTTTATCGGTGGCCGCGGCAATGCCGCCCAGCAAACCCTTTACTGGACCGGCATACCCGTAATACCGCCCTTGTTGTTTGGCTACGTAAGCCTGGGTATTTATATGAATTTATCGGTGTGGTATAAACTGTCCGATCAAACTAAATACGGCTTGTATATCTCCGGCGTGGGCGCTATCATCACTATTGTATTGAACGTAATATTTATCCCCAAATACAGCTATATGGCATCGGCCTGGATATCGTTCATCGCTTATACAAGCATGATGGTGCTTTCGTATATATGGGGGCAAAAAAATTATCCTATCCCCTATAACTTAAAAAAGAACCTGGTTTATATCATTATTTCAATTATCCTCGTTTATTTATCATTCTATGTATTTAAACGTAATATATTTGTAGGTAATGCGTTACTGCTGCTATTCGCGGGCGGTGCGCTCATAGCCGAGAGAAAAGAATTAAAAGCAATTTTTATCAAACGATGATTATCCGCATTATCAACAAATCAAAAAACAGTTTGCCGGGGTACGAAACTATCCATTCGGCAGGTATGGATCTGCGTGCCGACCTGGAAACCACCGTTACGCTTAAACCAATGGAGCGTAAACTGATTCCAACCGGTTTGCATATTGAATTGCCCGAGGGCTTTGAGGCCCAGATCCGTCCGCGCAGCGGCCTGGCCTTTAAGCATGGTATTGGCATTGTAAACTCGCCTGGCACTATTGATGCGGATTACCGGGGCGAGATCAAAGTACTGCTCATCAACTTTTCCGACCAGGAATTTGAGATCAATACCGGCGACCGCATAGCACAAATGATAGTAGCCAAACACGAGAAAGTGGATTGGGAAACGGTTGAAATTTTAAATGACACCGTCAGGGGCGCGGGTGGCTACGGCCATACAGGCATAGGATAAACCGACATGTTGAAACACGTAATTATTACCGGTTTTTTAATGGCTCCGGCCATCATTTTCGCGCAAAGTAAAAAAGCGGGAAAGGATAGCCCTGTGGTAATAGTTGCGGGTAAACCCATGTCATCTGCCGATAGCCTGGAGATGAAATCCCTTTACTTTTCGGCCCTGCACGAAAAAACGATCGAAAATTTCGCTAAAGCTGCCGACTTGTTTAGCCAGGTATTACAAACCGATCCGTTAAACGACGCGGCCATGTACGAGCTGGCTGCTTTAAAACAATCACAAAAAAACGATGCCGATGCCCGGCAATTGCTGGAACGCGCGGTAACCGTAAACCCCAATAACGAATGGTACTGGCTTGCATTAGCCGATACTTACGAAAAAACCAACGACCTGGCCAAACTGGAAAATGTGTTTAATGAGCTGATCAGGATAAACCCGGATAAGGCTGATTATTACTTCGACAAAGCCAACGCCTATTTTTTACAGGGCCGCCTGGATGAGGCGCTGGCTGTTTACAAAAAGATAGAAAGCATAACCGGCATAACCGACGCTATTATTGCCCAGCGCCAAAAAATATACCTCAAACAAAACAAGGTTGACCTGGCCGCTTCCGAACTGGAAAATATGATAACGGCTAACCCCGGGCAGGTAAAATACTACCTGCTGCTGGCCGAAATTTATAACTCCAACCATTTGAATGATAAGGCCCTGGATATATTGACAAAGGCCGAAAAACTGGCCCCCGATAACGGACTGGTGCATTTGGCCCTGGCCGATATTTATCGGGATAAGAAAGATAATGACGCCTGCTTTAATGAGCTGAAACTGGCCTTTGCCATACCCAACCTTGACATTGAACAAAAGCTCAGGATAATTATGGGATACTATCCTAAATTTCCTGATCCGAATGCCAAGGCCAGCGCGCTGGAATTAAGCCGCATATTGGTTAATACCCACCCTGCCGATGCTAAAGCCAATGCCGCCTATGGCGAAATGCTTGCTCAAAACGGCAATATTAAGGATGCCCGCGCTTCATTCAAAAAGTCGGTTGAACTGGACCAGCAGAATTATAATGTACAGGAACAATTGGTACGGTTGGATATGAGCGATAACGATACCGAAGCCGCTTTAAAGGATGGGCAAAATGCTTTATCCTTATTCCCTAACCAGGCCTGGATGAATTACCTTGTAGGCGTAGCTTATCTGCAAAAAAAGGATTATCCTAAAGCTATTAGCTATATTAAAAACGCAACTTCATTAGAACTTCAGGATAAGGGCCTACTTTCGCAATGTTTTTCAAATCTGGGCGATTGTTATCACCAACAGCACGATGACGCGAGATCGGACGAGGCTTATGATAAATCGCTTACGTATAATGCCGACAACGCTTATACGTTAAATAACTATGCGTATTACCTTTCGGTAAGGGGCCAGCGTTTGGATAAGGCGGCCGAGATGTCGAAAAGATCAAATGATCTGCAACCCGGCACCGCTTCGTTTGAGGATACTTACGCCTGGATATTGTTTAAGCAAAAAAATTATCGCGAAGCTAAGGTATGGATAGAAAAAGCGGTGGCGAATGATAAAAGCCATAGCGCGGTGCAGCAGGAACATTATGGCGATATTATGTTTTACCTGGGCAATACAGACGCTGCCGTAATGAACTGGAAGAAGGCGAAAGAAATGGGTGAAGCATCGCCGGTTCTGGACCGCAAAATAAATGAGAGGAAATATATTGAATAAAGTAATAGTACTATTTTGCTGCCTGCTTGCACTTGCGAGTTGCAAGGCGCGTAAAAAACTGATGGCCTCGCGGCAGCCGGTAATGGTAGCCCCGGCTAAAAATACCGGCAGTGTGGTAAGCGCGGCGCCGGTAATTAATACCAGGCTCACCGCCATCCGTTCAAAACAGGTGGCTTTTAACACCTTTTCGGGCAAAGCCAAAACCAAGCTGGATATTGATGGCAACGGGAACGACGTTACCCTTAACCTACGTATACAGCACGATAAAAAAATATGGGTTTCGGTTACGGCCATACTGGGGCTTGAAGTAGCCCGGGCATTGATTACGCCCGATAGCATTATTATTATTAACCGCCTGCAGGGCTTATATATTAAAAAGCCGTTCAGTTATGTCGATCAGTACGCGGGTAAGCAGGTTAATTATCAAACATTGGAAGCGCTGCTTGTAGGCAATGCCGTACCCCAGCTGCTCAATGAAAATGCAGATATCAGCGCGGATAATGCTAATACCATTATTTCGGGCACTTTGCAAACCATGCTGTATAAATTAACCCTCGGCCCCGATTTTAAGGTAAGCCAAACCAGCCTTGCCAACCAGCAGGCCGGGCAAAGTTTACAGGTAACCAACAGCGCGTTTATACAAGCCGACACCCGCATTATACCTTCGCAGATTGATATCGCGTCGGCTGTCGCGAATAAAAAAGTACAAATAAGCCTGCATTATAATAGTGTGGATTTTGATAAGGTGCTGGAATATCCTTTTAGTATACCCGACCGTTTTAAACCTGTTGACTAATTATACCTTTGCTTGATGAAGTTTTTTAAAATAATTCTTTTTACCATTTGTTTCTTTACCGTAGCCCATGCTTTTGGGCAAAGCAGCGACGACCTTAAGCGTAAGCGTGATGCCTTAAATAAGGAGTTGGAGCAGCTTAACCGTCAGTACCAGGAAACACTAAATGATAAAAAGACTACATTAAAACAGTTAAGCTTACTGAGAGCGAAGATCAGCCTGCGCAGCAGCAAAATTAATTCCATCAATTCCGAGATCAAGCTGCTGGATAGCCAGATACAGGAAAACAGCCATACCGTGCATACCCTGCAGGACCAGCTCACCCAATTAAAAAAGGAGTACGCGGCCATGATATTGTTTGCCTATCATAACCAAAGCGCCTACAATAAACTGATGTTTGTATTCGCCGCCGAAAACTTTAACCAGGCCTATAAGCGGATGAAATACCTGCAGCAATTTGGGGCCTATCGCGAAAGACAGGCCGCATCCATCAAAAACAAGCAGGACGATCTGCACACAAAAATTAACGAGCTGGATAAAACCAAAAAAGATAAAAACAACCTGCTGGCCGATCAGCAAAAAGAAAAAGCCAATTTGGGTAAAGAAAAGAAAGACGAAGACAAAACCGTGGCCAGCCTGTCCAAACAACAGGGCCGGATTAAACGGCAGCAAATAGACCATCAAAATAAGATCAATACATTAAACCGTCAAATAGCGGCAGCCATACGCAGGGCAGTAGAGGAAGCGCGGCGCAAGGAACTGGAAGAGGCGCGTAAACGCGACGCGGCTGAAGCAGCAAGCGTAAAAGCCGGAAACAAACCCTCCGAGCCAAAAACCACTAAACGCATTACCGAGAAATCAAGCTATAGCGAAGTGCTGAATGCTACCCCCGAAGCAGCCAAATTATCTAACGACTTTTTGGGCAATAAAGGCAGCCTGCCCTGGCCGGTAGCCAATGGGGGTATTACGCAGGGCTTTGGCATGTATACTATTGGTGGTATCCGCAATGATAATAAAGGGGTAGATATTCACACCAACATTGGCGCCAGTGTACGGGCCGTTTTTAACGGAGAAGTAAACAGTGTAAAAAACATAGGCGGCACTTATATAATATTGTTAAAGCATGGCGAATATTTTACAGTATACAGTAACCTTAAATCGGTAAGCGTTTCAGAGGGGCAAAAGGTAAGCACCAAACAAATATTGGGCACCGTAGCTACCGATTCGGATTCGGACCTGGCCATAGCCCACTTTGAATTATGGAAGGGTTATGACGCAGTTAACCCATCGTTATGGTTAACGCCAAATTAATTTAAACTATGTGTTTTTTAAATTGTCTATATTTGTAAACTAATAAAAATTAAAATGTTAGGCTCAGTTCTTTTATTTTTAAACCTCGGCACGCAGGAAGTAGTCCTCATTATGTTTGTGGCATTACTTTTATTTGGTGGCGAGAAACTTCCGGGGCTGGCGCGGGGCCTGGGTAAGGGCATCCGCGATTTTAAAGATGCTTCAGAGGGTGTAAAACGCGAACTTACCAACCAGATCAATAACTTCGAGGAAAAATCAACCGCAGAGCCAGCCAGCCCTCCTGTTGTTAACAAAATAGACGAAGATACCGACGCGGAACCATCGCGTCCGTTAATTGATACCACACCGGTTGCCGGCACAACACCCGTGGGTGGAAGCCATGTTGCCGGAGAAGAGTCGACAGATCATGACATAGCTGAAAACCATATCGGCACAACGCACGTAGATACACCTGTTGAACCAACTAAAACACAAGATTAATATCAATCTATAATATATATCATCATAAATAAAAAAAATCATGGGATTAGGCGCACCAGAAATTATTCTGATCATTATTGCAATTTTATTACTGTTCGGCGGTAAAAAAATTCCTGAGCTAATGAAAGGCCTTGGAAAAGGCGTTAAAGAGTTTAAAGATGCTCAGAGTGGCGAAAACACATCATCAACTGACGAAAAAAATAACGTTCAACACTAATACAGATCGTTTGATTCATTTCGGCAGCTTGCTGTAAAAAACATTGTTTTAAAACTTATCTGCTGATAATTTACTTTGTCAACGGATAAGTTTTTTTATTTTAGCCCCCATGTCTGAAACCTTTTCTTCATTAAGCCAAATTAAAGCCAGCCTTCAAAAGGGTGATATTACGGTGGAGGGCTTAGTTACAGGTTACCTGGAACGCATCAGGCAATATGCTCATTTGAATGCTTTTAACGAAGTTTTTGGCGATGAGGCCCTTGAGCGGGCCAAAACAATTGACGAGCGTATAAAAGCGGGTGCAGCCGGTAAACTGGCCGGGATGATAATTGCTATAAAGGATAATATCTGCTATAAAGGCCATAAGGTATCCGCATCATCCAAAATCCTGGAGGGTTTTACTTCTATCTACTCATCAACCATAGTGGAGCGCCTGTTAGCGCAGGATGCCATTATTATTGGCCGCTGCAATTGCGATGAATTTGCCATGGGCGGGGCTAATGAAAATTCCTACTGGGGCCCCGTAAAAAACCACGCCGATAATACCCGTGTTTCGGGCGGTTCATCAGGCGGTTCGGCGGTGGCGGTACAATCAGGCATGTGCCATGCGGCCATCGGCACTGATACCGGCGGCTCTGTGCGCCAGCCCGCGGCGTTTTGCGGCGTTATTGGGTTAAAACCAACTTATGGCCGCATATCGCGTCATGGCATTATCGCTTACGCCTCGTCTTTTGACCAGGTGGGGCCAATTACCCGTTCCGTTAGCGATGCTGCCCTGCTGCTGGAAGTAATGGCCGGTCCTGATGAATACGACAGTACGCTGATCCAATCGCCGCTGGCGGCCATTAACCTGGCCGATAAACCTACAGGCGCAAAAAAAATAGCTTATTTAAAAGAAGCGCTGGAAAACGAAGGTACCGATGCCGAAGTAAAAGCCATGCTTAACGCGAATATTGAAAAGCTGCGCGCCGCGGGCCATACGGTAGAACCGGTATCGTTTGAGCACCTGGATTACCTGGTGCCTACCTATTATATCCTGGCTACGGCCGAAGCATCATCCAACCTGGCCCGGTATGACGGGGTACACTATGGTTACCGCAGCCCTGCCGCGACTGATTTAATGAGCACTTATAAGCTATCCCGGTCAGAAGCTTTTGGCAAGGAAGTAAAACGCCGGATTATGCTGGGTACGTTTGTATTAAGCGCCGGTTATTACGATGCTTATTACGCCAAGGCGCAGAAGGTGCGCCGCTTAATTCAGCAAAAAACCAACGAAATATTACAGGCCTATGATTTTTTAATGATGCCAACCGCCCCGGAACCCGCCTTTGAAATAGGTGTGGAAGAGAAAGACCCCGTGGTAAGTTACCTGCACGATATTTTTACCGTACAGGCATCATTAGCGGGCGTACCGGCTATTTCGCTGCCTGCCGGCAATAACAGTACAGGTTTACCGTTAGGTTTACAATTACTAACCAAACAGTTAGCAGAAAAAGAATTACTGGATTTTTCCGAATATTTTTTGAAATTAACTTAAAATTAATAATTTCGCATTTTGCTGACCTTAAACATGCCGCGTTATTAAACCCTATATAATGAAGAGACTATTTACGCTTGTAATCTGCCTTATATCATTATCACAAATTACCAAAGCCGGTTATTTAACCAACACGCTTACCGCCGATTCCGGCGAAGCGAAACGTGACACTGTTTTTGCATCCCCGGTTGTTAATCCGGCTGCTCCGTTGCTTAACGCTTATCAAAATACTTTTAAACGCCGCCTGGATTCCATACAAAAGGAAGTACCACTTGATTATAATGAATTTGTACAAAGCTATATAGATATTTACACTGCTCCCGGCAGGCGCAGCGACATAGCGCATGTGCTTGGTTTATCCAAATATTACTTCCCTATTTATGAGAAAGCCTTTCACGAGGCGGGGATTCCTGAAGAAATAGAATATCTTTCCATTGTGGAATCGCAGCTGAATCCTAACGCGGTTTCGAGGGTAGGCGCAACCGGCCCCTGGCAGTTTATGCCCACAACCGGCAAAATATTCGGCTTAACTATCAATGGCAATATTGATGAACGCCGCGACCCTATACAGGCCAGCTATGCCGCTGCCGCCTATTTAAAAGATGCCTACCAGGAATTTGGCGACTGGCTGCTGGCCATTGCCTCCTACAACTGCGGCAAAAGCAGCGTGGAACGTGCCATTGATAAAGCCGGGGCCAGTGATTTTTGGTCTATCCGCCCATACCTGCCCACCGAAACCCGTGGCTATGTACCGGCCTATATAGCGGTATCGTATGTTATGAATTACTATAATAAGTATGATATTATACCGCAAGCCTGCAGCTTCTCTATTAAAAACGATACGGTAATGGTTAACCGCGCTGTATCCCTTAATGGCCTGGCCAAGGTACTGGATATGGATGCCAGCGAACTGGCCCTGCTTAACCCGGCTTACCGCAGGGGAATTATTAACGGTACGCCAGCCACTGCCCGCAGGCTGATCATCCCCCAGGTTAGTAACGATAAATTCGGCGCCTTATACGCTGCCTTAAATGGTGATGCTGCCGTTGCCGCTCCACCTCCCTTATATGCCGTTAATACCGCGGAAAAACACCCGGTTAAAAGACCAGCTTACCATAAAGTAAAAAGGGGGGAAACCCTTGCCTATATTGCCGATGTATATGGCATAGAAGTACAGGACCTTAAAGACTGGAATAACTTGCGCAGCAACCGCGCCGTAGTGGGCAGCCGGTTGAAGCTGAATGAACCTTTAACCGCCCCTGCCGAAAAGAAAGCCGTTAATAAATATGTTACTTACAAAGTGCAGCGCGGCGATACCCTATCTGAAATTGCAGACAAGTTTGACGGCGCCACCATTGAGCAGATCAAAGAATTGAACGGCCTGAAAAAGAACGTGCTGCAACCCGGCATGACCTTGAAGATCAATAAAGTTTAGTGATTGCTCGTCTCCATCCGTCATTGAGGAGCGGAGCGATTAGCCCCCTCTAAATCTCCCCCAAAGGGGGAGACTTTCTTCTTAAGTCCCTCTCCCTCGGAGAGGGATTTAGGGTGAGGCTTCGGGGATTGCCGCGCTACGCTCGCAATGACGTAGTGGTTAATCAAAATCCCCTTTATCCATAAATTATCTTATTGAAAATGAAACAGCGCCTCAATAGGATTGTTAGTTATTGATTAACAGCCGGATTATGAACAAAACCAATCGCAAGCAGGATGCGCTGAATTACCATTCAAAAGGGCGCCCTGGTAAAATACAGGTTGTTCCAACCAAACCCACCAATTCACAACGCGATTTAACTATGGCCTATTCGCCGGGCGTAGCCGAGCCATGCCTGGCCATTGCCAGTAATACAGATGATGTATATAAATATACCGCCAAAGGCAACCTGGTAGCGGTAATAAGCAACGGCACTGCTGTTTTAGGTTTAGGCAACATTGGCCCCGAGGCCAGCAAGCCGGTAATGGAAGGCAAAGGCCTGCTTTTTAAAATCTATGCCGATATTGATGTGTTTGACCTGGAACTGAATGCCACTAATGTAGATGAATTTGTAAACATTGTAAAGGCGCTGGAGCCTACCTTCGGCGGTATTAACCTGGAGGATATATCGGCGCCAACCTGCTTTGAGATTGAACGCAGGCTGAAAGCAGAAATGAACATCCCCGTAATGCACGATGATCAGCACGGTACGGCCATTATATCGGGCGCGGCGCTGATGAACGCCTGCGAGATTCAGAAAAAAAAGCTGGACAAAATAAAAATGGTGGTGAATGGCGCGGGCGCGGCGGCGGTATCCTGCTCAAAAATATACCTGTCGCTGGGGGTAAAAAAAGAGAACCTGGTAATGTTTGACATTAACGGCCTGCTTACCCCAAACCGTACCGATCTGGATGAGATGCGCCTGCAATTTGCCACCAGGCGCACCGATATTAAAACCCTGGCCGACGCGCTAAAAGATGCTGATGTTTTTATCGGCCTGTCGGCAGGCAACGTTGTTACGCCCGATATGCTGAAAGGCATGGCCAAAAACCCTATCGTATTCGCCATGGCCAACCCGGTGCCCGAAATTGCTTACGACATAGCCGTAGCGGCCCGCCCCGACATGATCATGGCTACCGGCCGGTCCGATTTCCCTAACCAGGTGAATAACGTACTGGGCTTTCCCTTCATTTTCAGGGGGGCGCTGGATGTAAGGGCAACCGCCATTAACGAGGAGATGAAACTGGCAGCCACCAAAGCCATTGCCGAACTGGCCAAAAAACCCGTACCCGAAGCCGTGAACCTGGCCTATGACGCCCGCAACCTAAAATTTGGCAAGGATTATATTATCCCCAAGCCCATGGACCAGCGCCTGCTTATCGAAGTATCCTCGGCAGTTGCCCGGGCGGCTGTAGCATCGGGCGTGGCACGCAGGGTAATTACCAATTGGGATGCCTATACCGAGGAACTCCGCTTGCGGGTTAATAAGGATGATAAGCTGATGCGTAACCTGTCGCTCAAAGCAAAAGAAAGCCCTAAACGGATTGTATTTGCCGAAGCTGATAATTACAAAATACTGCGCGCGGCCCAGATTGTAAAAGATGAAGGTATAGCTACCCCAATTTTATTGGGCAACCAGGAAAAGATACGCCAGATACTGCGCGATAACGAATTGGACCTGGGCGATGTAAAAATCATTAATACCCGCGGCGATAATGTGGAACATGTTACCGAATATGCCGAATACCTGTTCAGCAAAAGGCAGCGCCGGGGCATTACCCTTTACGAAGCCCGCAAACAATTACGTGATCGTAATTACTACGGCGCGAGCATGGTGCAATTTGGCCATGCCGACGCGCTGATATCAGGCCTCACTAAAAACTATGTGGCTACTATTAAACCTGCGCTGCAGATTATCGGCACCCAGGCGGGCGTTCCTAAAGTTGCGGGTATGTATATTATGCTTACCAAAAAGGGCCCGGTATTTTTTGGCGACACCACGGTAAATGAAAACCCGGATGTACAGGCACTGGTTGATATTACGGTATTAATAGAACATTCGGTAAGGCAGTTTATCAGCACCCCGCGTGTGGCGGTTTTATCCTACTCTAATTTCGGATCGAACGAGGGCCTGATACCCGAGAAAACCCGCGAGGCGGTACGCCTGCTGCACGAACGATATCCGGACATGATAGTGGACGGCGAAATGCAGGCCAACTTTGCTATCAATGTCAACTTATTGAAAGATAATTACCCCTTTTCCACCCTCAGCGGCAAACCGGCCAACACGCTGATATTCCCCAACCTGGAATCGGGCAACATCGCCTACAAGCTTTTGCAGGAACTGGGCGGCGCCGAAGCTGTTGGCCCTGTGCTATTAGGCATGAACAAACCCGTACACATATTGCAACTGGGCAGTTCGGTAAGGGAAATTGTAAACATGATCACCATTGCCGTAGTAGACGCGCAGGCGAAGGAGTTAGTGTAATGAGGCTACTCGCGCTCGTTTGTACTACTTGACTACTTGCGCTCGTTTGTAACGAGTGTCTACTCTACTTGCGCTCGTTTGTAACGAGCGCTTAATACTGCATAGCGTCTCTGACGCGATGTAATCGCTATAAAGAGTTAAGCACTCGTTACAAACGAGCGCAAGCAACAGCGAAGCACTCATTACAAACGAGCGCAAGCAACAAACATTACGGGCGCAAGTAATAAAGATTTTCCAAATCTATCTGATTTACCTTCCACCTTAAAAACATTCGTTTATATTTGAAAAGGCAAACAAATACGTTTTATGCCTTACCTTTATCTTTCCCTATATCAAAAAAAATGTACGCGTATATTGATGGTAAATTAGTTTTTAAAAGCCCTGCTTATGTGGTGATTGATGCGGGTGGTGTGGGTTATCATATCAATATATCCCTTAATACCTATTCGCGGCTGGATAACCAGGAGCGTTGTAAACTTTTTACATGGCTGCACGTAAAAGAGGATGCGCATACCCTTTACGGCTTTGCCGAAGAAGGCGAACGCCGCCTGTTTTTGCATTTGATATCGGTATCGGGCATTGGGCCTAATACCGGGAGGATGATACTCTCGTCCATCACCCCGCAGGAGATACAGGCCGCCATTGTTGGGGGCAATGTATCGCAGATACAGCGCATTAAAGGCATCGGACCAAAATCGGCCCAGCGCATGATCCTGGAATTGCAGGACAAACTAAAAAAGGATGGCCCTGATACCCTGACTATGATGCCGGTAACGGTTACAGCTAAGGATGAAGCGCTTTCGGCGCTGGTAATGCTGGGCTTTGCACGTAACGCGGCCGAGAAGGCGCTGGATCAGGAGATTAACAAAACAGGCGGGAATTTAACGGTTGAGCAATTAATTAAATCCGCTTTAAAAAGTTTATAATTACATTATTTTTCAGTTTCCGCTTGATAAGATTTTTTACTGTTAGGTTGTGTGTAAGCGTACTGTTGATCTCGGCTATTTGCGGAGTATCACCTATTTTTGCGCAATCCAAACCTGGTAAAGATTCGGCCACCATCAAAGTTCCGGTTAAGCAACCTGAAAATCGCTCGTTAGCATTAAGACAGGGTTACTTGTTACCTGACCCACCCAACCTGGTTCGTACCATTGAGTATGACCCGGCCACCAACCAGTACGTTTTGATACAAAAAGTGGGTAACATGATGTACCGCCCGCCGCAGTACCTTACTTTTATGGAGTATCTGCGAATGCAGCAAAACATTAATCAGCGTACCTATTTTAAACAACTATCGGATAATTACGCCTACCAATCGCAGCAACCGGGCTTTATTCCGCAGATCCAGGTCCGCAGCCGTACCTTTGAGCAGATCTTCGGCAGCAATACCATTGACATTCGTCCGCAGGGATCGGCCGAAATGATATTTGCCGGGCAGGTAAACAGTAACGAGAATCCGCTTTTCAACACTAACCAGCGTAAGCAGTTCAATTTTAATTTTGATCAACGGATACAGATGAACGTGGTGGGCAATATCGGCGATAAGCTGAAAATAGCTACCAATTATAATACCGACGCGCAGTACCAGTTTGACAACCAGATAAAGCTGGACTATACCGGCCACCCAGACGAAATTATTCAGAAAATTGAGGCCGGAACGGTAAGCATGCCTTTAACCACCAGCCTCATCACCGGCACGCAGGCCCTGTTCGGTATTAAAACCAAGCTTAAGTTTGGCCGCCTGGACGTAACCAGTATTTTTTCGCAGCAACGCTCGCAGGCTAAAACCATTACCATTACCAATGGCGCCCAGCAGGGCAGTTTTAGTTTGACGCCTGTTGATTATGAAGCCAATAAACATTATTTCCTGGCGCAATATTTTCGCGATAATTATAATAAGGCCCTGGCCAATATCCCCATCATCAGCTCCAACATTACCATTACTAAAATTGAGGTATGGACCACCAACCGCTCCAGCGTAACTACCGACTCGCGCGATGTGCTGGCCTTCCTTGACCTGGGCGAAAACAAGCCCTACAACACTACCCTGGTACGCGGAGGAACGGGATATTCCGGGCTGCCGGCGGGTTTTCAGGGGCCGGGGTTTACCCAACAATCCAACTCACTGCTGCGCAACCTGCCTGCCAACGCCCGTTTTACTAACGATGTAAGCATTAATACCTATTTTAATGCCACGGGCGCTACTGATAACTATGCCAAGCTTACTTACGCCCGCAAGCTAACCGATAAGGAATTTACCCTGCACCCGCAACTGGGTTATATCTCGCTAAACTACCCGCTTAACAATGATGAGGTGCTGGCAGTGGCCTATCGTTATACCTATAACGGCGTGGAATACCAGGTGGGTGAGTTTTCGACAGATATACCGGTTGACCCGAATAACCCTAAGGTACTGTACGTTAAGTTACTGAAAAACGAAACGTTAAAAACCAACCTGCCTACCTGGAAACTGATGATGAAGAATATTTATTCATTAGGCGGCGCTAACCAGATCAATCCCAGCAATTTTAAGCTATCCATTACCCGCCTGGATGAAAAATCGAACATCGAGAAACCGATAATGGACGAGGGGCTGAAAACCAAAAGCAAGCTTTGGATCCAGCTTACCGATTTAGATAACCTAAACCAGCAGAATGATAAACAGCCCGATGGCTATTTCGATTTCCTGGAAGGCATTACCATTGACTCGCAGAACGGGCGGATCATTTTCCCGGTGATAGAACCTTTCGGCGCCGACCTGGCCAAGCAGTTTGTGCTGCCTGGCGAGCAATCGCTGGTGGACAGGTATGTGTACCGCCCGCTTTATGATTCCACCAAAACCATCGCCCAGCAATATTTCCCGCAGCTGAACAGGTACCTGATCAAGGGAACATATTCGGCAGCTTCCGGTTCGGAGTTTTTATTGAACGCGCAGGATATTCCCCAGGGGTCGGTAGTGGTTAACGCCGGGAGCTTGCAGTTGCAGGAGGGCGTTGATTATTCTATGGATTACAGCGCGGGCCGCATCACGGTGCTTAATCAGTCCGTACTGCAATCGGGCCAGCCTATTACTATCAAGATCGAGAATAACACCCTGTTCGGCGTTCAGCAAAAATCATTATATGGCACCCGGTTTGATTACCGGGTTAGCCCTAACCTGGCCTTAGGCGCTACCATTATGCACCTTACCGAACAGCCCATCACCCAAAATGAGTTGGTCGGCAGCGAATCTATTTCCAATACCATTTACGGGTTTGATGCCAATTACAGCGCGGATTCGCGCTTTTTGACCCGGTTGGTAGATAAAATTCCTTTTATCAGCACCAAGGCGCCATCAAGCGTAAACATCAGCGGCGAATTTGCCAAACTAAGCCCTGGCTCGCCAAGCGCGCTCAACTTCGCGGGTTCAAGCAAAGGCACCTCCTACCTGGACGATTTTGAGAACAGCAGCTCTATTATCGATATTAAAAGCGCTGTTAACTGGCAATTATCCGGCACGCCCCAGCTTTTCCCTGAATCTCAGCTGATAGATAAGCTCGACTACGGCTTTAACCGCGCCCGCCTGGCCTTCTATAATATCGACCCGATCTTTTATACCCTGTCGGGCTCCAATACGCCCCAGCTGGCTAACGCGCGTACCGAGCTATCCAACCATTATGTAAGGCAGGTGCTGGAGCAGGAGGTTTATCCCTATAAGCAATCGGTAACCGGCCAGCCGCTGATACTGCCTACTTTTGACCTGGCTTATTCTCCTACCGTGCGTGGGCCTTATAACTTTACCACCACCGGTTTAAACAATAACGGTACGCTGCAAAACCCCAAAGCCCGCTGGGGAGGCATTTTCCGCAAGCTGGAAACGAATGATTTTGAATCGTTGAACGTATCATATATCCAGTTCTGGATGCTCGACCCATTTATTTATAAACCAACCTCACCGGGCGGCGATCTTTATTTCGACCTGGGAAACCTCTCTGAGGATATTTTGAAGGACGGGCGCAAAAGCTTAGAGAACGGCCTGCCTGCCGACGGCGATTTAACTAAGGTGGATGAAACCAGTTGGGGCCGCGTACCCAAATTGCAGCCGGTGGTAAATTCCTTCGACAATAATCCTGATGCCCGTATATTGCAGGATGTTGGTTTGGACGGCTTGAACGATGCCGATGAACGCCGGAAATTCGCGGCCATCGTAGCGCAGGTAAAGGCGCAGCTAAGTCCGCAGGCCGGCGCCGCCTTTGAGGCCGACCCATCGTCAGACGATTACCAGTATTACCAGGGGCAGCAGCTTAACCAGGCTAACTCGGGCATTTTACAGCGCTACAGCCGTTATAACGGCACCGAAGGCAACTCCAAAACCTCCGAGCAGTCGCAGGCGCAATTAGGCTTGTCTACCTCGGCCTCTACTTCCCTGCCCGATGGCGAGGATATTAACCGGGACAATAACATGAGCCAGGCCGATGATTATTTTGAATACAAGGTATCCATCCGCCCGCAGGACCTGGTGGTTGGGCAAAATGATATCACCGATAAAGTAACATCGCAGGTAAAGCTGCAGGATGGCACCGTCGCCAGCGTAACCTGGTACCAGTTCCGTATCCCGATAGCTAATTACCAGGCCAAGTACGGCAACATCCAGGATTTCAAATCCATCCGCTTTATCCGGATGTTCGCTACCAACTTTGCTGATACCTCGGCAACGGTAATGCGTTTTGCCATCCTGCAGCTGGAACGGGGCGAATGGAGAAACTTTAACGCTGAAAACAACCCCACCAAAGTACTGGCCGACCCATCCATTATTAACGCCCCGCTTGATAATTCGACCCTGGATGTGAGCACCGTAAACATTGAGGAGAACGGCACACGCAGCCCTATCCCCTATGTACTGCCGCCGGGCATTGACCGCCAGCGCGATTATAATAACCTGCGCACCGACACCCGCCTGAACGAGCAATCCTTATCGGTTACCGTAGATAACCTGCGCGACGGCTATGCACGGGCCGCTTATAAAACGTTTAACAATGATTTGCGATCGTACAAGCACCTGCAGATGTTTATCCATGCCGAGGGGCCCCAATTAAAAAATAACGACCTGACGGCCTTTGTACGCCTTGGCACCGATTACCAGGATAATTATTACGAATACGAAACTCCGCTTACAGTTACCCTGCCCGGCACCAATGACCCCGCGGCGATATGGCCTGACGATAATGCCATGGATATTGAGCTCGACCTGCTAACCCGGGCCAAGCTGGCACGTAATGCGGCCAAGTTAAACGGGCAAACCTGGCCGCTAACCGTTCCTTTTACCATGATTGACGGCAAGAACAGGATAACCATTAAAGGCCAGCCGGACCTGAGCCGTTTGGCTACCGTTATGCTCGGCGTACGCAATCCGCTAAAAACATCGGCCTCCATCGGCGACGACGGTTTGGATAAATCGGCTATTGTATGGTTTGACGAGTTACGTTTAACTGATTTTGACGAGCGCGGCGGTTGGGCGGCCGTTGGGCGCTTTAACGCCAAACTGGCCGACTTTGCGGATGTCACCGTACTGGGCAGCAAAAAAACAGTGGGTTTTGGCTCCATTGACCAGGGCCTGAACGAGCGCAGCCGAAGCGACGACCAAAGCTATGATGTAACTACCAGCATGGAGTTAGGTAAGTTTTTTCCGGATAAAAAAGGCATACATATCCCCATGTATGTCAATGTTTCCACCCAAACCAGCATGCCGCAATATGACCCGGCCATGCCCGATGTGGAGCTGAAGGAAACCATTTCAAATGCCAAAAGCCAGCAGGAGCGCGACTCCATCAGGAACGCGGCCGAAGACTATACCATTCGCAAAAGTATCAACTTTACCAACGTCCATAAAAACAAAACCGACCCAACCAAGCCCAACCACGTATGGGATATCGAAAACTTTAATGCCACCTATGCCTATACTGACTATGAGCATCATGACTTTACAACGCTTAACGAGCTGCAAAAAACCTATAAGGTAGCCCTGGCTTATAATTATAGTAACCAGCCGAAATTTTATAGCCCGCTGAATAAGCTGATCAAAAGTAACATGCTGGCGTTGCTGCGCGATGTGAATTACAGCCTGCTGCCCTCGCGGTTAAATTTTCAGATCAGTTTTGACCGCTTTTACTCGGAAAATACCCTGCGGAATAATGACCCTAATAACTATATCCCAATACCTACATCCTTTAACAAAAGCTTTAACATTACCCGTGTTTACGGTATAGGCTGGAATTTATCCAAATCACTGCAAATGGATATTGATGCTACCAACCTTTCGGTTGTTGACGAACCGGCCGGCCGCATAAACGGACTTAAACGCGATACATTGTGGGAAAACCTTAAAAAACTGGGCCGTACCGTAAATTATAACCATACCATTAACTTTAACTACAACGTACCTATCAGTAAAATACCGGGTATGGACTGGGCTACCCTGGTAGCGCGTTACAGCACCAACTTCACCTGGCAATCGCAACCGGAATTCGCGCTGAATACATCCGATTACGATGTGGGTAACAGCATCCAGAACGGGCGCACCATACAACTGAATCCTACCTTAAACTTCGTTACGCTTTACAACAAGTTTAAAGCGATACGCAATGCCGGTAATATTAATAATAACACCACCAGCAACAACAGCGGTATAGGTAAAACGCTGCTCGGTTTATTAACCAGCGTTAAATCTGTCACCGGCGCTTATACCCGTACCCAGGGTACCTTTTTACCGGGTTATCTGCCTAACTCCAATTTGTTTGGCGAGGATTTAACCTATAATTCGCCGGGCATCGCGTTTTTGTTAGGCAGCCAGGCCGATATCCGCGCAAGGGCATTGGCTAACGGCTGGCTAAGTACCGATACCCTGCAAAACCAGCTGTACACCACAACGCTGAATGAGGTGATTAATTTAAAGAGCGTTATAGAACCTTTTCCGGATCTGCATATCGAGCTGATAGCCCTGCGTACCAACGACCGGAATTTTCAATCGAACTTTAAATATCTGCCTGCCACCAATTCCTTCGAAAATCTGAGCCCTATTACCTCCGGCGACTACAGCGTGTCTTTTATGTCGCTGGCTACGGCGTTTTCCAAATCGTATGGTATTGATAATAAATCGGGCGTATTTAACCAATTCCTGGAAAACCGGCGGATCATCTCCCAGCGTTTAGGCAGGCAAAACCCAAACTCTGGTGCGCAGACCGGCGGCTTTGCCGATGGTTACAGCGCTAATTCGCAGGATGTACTGATCCCGGCCTTCCTGGCGGCGTATTCGGGCAAGGACCCTAATAATATCAGCTTAACCGGCTTCCCGAATATCCCGATCCCTAACTGGGACATCACCTACAATGGTTTAAGCAGGCTGCCTGTGTTTAACGAGGTTTTTGATTCGTTTGATATCCGGCACGGTTACCGGTCTACCTATAGCGTAAACAGCTACAGCTCTATTATCCGTTACCAGGAAAGTAATGGCGGGGTAAGCAGCCGCGATGCGAACAACGATTTCCTGCCATCGCTGCAGTTTACGCAGGTAACCTTGTTTGAGCAGTTTGTACCGCTGATAGGCATTGATATGCGCTTTAAGAACAGCGTTACCGCCAACGTGGAATACCGGCAGAGCCGCGCCCTGAGCCTTAGCTTGCTGAACAGCCAGCTGGCCCAGCAAAACGAGAACGACCTGGTTTTTGGTTTAGGTTACCGTACCAATCATTTCCGTTTCCCTTTCGGGCTATTTAGCAATGTGAAGCTGAATAATGATATTAACTTTAAGCTGGATGTTTCGCTGCGCAGCAATAAAACGCTGATCTATCGCGCCGATATCGCTTCGGCCGAAATATCGTCAGGCGCCAAGAATATCACCATACGTCCGGCTATTGATTATGTAATTAATAAGCGCTTTAACATGAGCTTGTTCTACGATTCCAACATCACCAAGCCCTACACTTCGCAAACCTTCAATACCTCGGTTACTAATTTTGGGGTGAATTTGAAATTGTTGCTGCAGTAGTTATAAGTAATTTGTCATTGCGAGCGTAGCGTGGCAATCTCATCGTTATACATTACTACGCGATTGCCACGTCGCTCCGCTCCTCGCAATGACAAATAATAATATTGGCAATGACATTACTTTTTTATCTACACCAGCCTCCTCACCTTACTTTCCGATGTAAACTTCAGATTATCCAACCCGGTTATCAGGTTAAGGCCGGGGGTTTTGCCTGCTTCCAGGCTGCCTTTTTCTTTGTCTATTCCCAAAAACCTGGCGCCGTTAAGTGTGGCCCAGCTAAGCAATCTGTCAATTTCCAGTGATGGGAAATGCTGTTGCAGGGTGCGCATCTCGCTTAGGATGCACAACTTATTATTGGAAGCCAGACTATCGGTGCCCAGGGTGATATTGGAACCCTGATCAAGAAAAAGATCAATTTTGGGTAGCTTTTTTTCAATATATAAATTAGCGTTGGGGCAAAAGCACCAGTTTATCTTCTTGTCGAAACGTTTGATAAAATAAATATCCTTAAGGTTGGTGCAGGTATTGTGTACCATCAATATCGGCTGCTTACTGCTTAGCAGCGGCAAAACAGATTGCAATGAGTTTCGCGCCTGGGGTTTAAAAAAGCTGATGTCGATGCCGAAGTGCTTATACAGATCAAGAAAGTCGCCCAACTTATATCGATAAAATTTATTTTCGTCGTCGCATTCCTGGTTGTGCATGCTTAACAGGTTTTTACCTTTATCCGAATAGCTTTTAATCAGCCTGAATAATTCCTTCGAAACCGAATATGGTGCATGCGGCGTTACCGATACAGACTGCGATTTAAACTGTTCTGCTAACGTAAGCGCGTTGGTAAATACCTCATTGGCACGCGCAGGCACAAAGCCGAATACCTCCACAAATGTGTGATAGTAAATGTTGCTTTTGGCTTTTATGCCAACGGTAAGCGCGTTGTTTGAAATATCGCCAACGGCCACAATGCCGTTATCATACATATCCCGGTCGGCCTGAAGGGCGGCAGCCTGCATTTCGGGTTCATCAGCAGCACGCATGGCTTGTAATTCTTTTATGAAATTAACGAGGCCGGAGCCCTTGGTTACTTTATCCTTCAGGTGCGAAAGCTCCAGGTGACAGTGGGTATTTATAAAGCCGGGGCATATAATACCATTCAGATGCTCCACGTTGGGGTCGTGGTGATCTGAAGGGTGGTCGCTAACTGAAATAATTTTACCGTTGCCATCAACGGTAACTATTCCATTTTTAACAGGATCGGCATAAATGGGAAAAACGTAATCGGCTCTAAAACTTTTCATTGATATTTAACTTAGCTCGCCCTATCTCAGGAAACAACGAAAACCACACACATCAACCCTGATATATGCTACAATTAACTTTTAGTTGTTGTTTTTTAATTTTACAATTAAAAAAGATAGTTCTCAAAATATGATTTTAAAATTTAAGTACCTTTGTATCTGTGAATAATACGAAAGGGAAAATTGATATCCGCAGCCTCACTCTGCCGCAGCTTCAGCAGCATTTCATCCAAATGAATGAAAAAGGCTTCAGGGCAAAACAGGTTTATGAGTGGCTCTGGAAAAAATCATGTGTTTCTTTCGATGAGATGAGCAATATTTCTAAAGAACTTCGTACTAAGCTGCAGGAAAGTTTTACAATAAATAATGTAAAAATTCATAACTCGCAGTTTAGTGCTGATAAAACTATAAAAAATTCTTTTATTTTACACGATAGTCATCTAATTGAGGGTGTTTTAATTCCGGCCCCCGAAAGAATGACGGCCTGCGTCTCATCGCAGGTAGGCTGCAGCCTTACCTGTAAGTTTTGTGCCACGGGTTATATGGAGCGCAAACGCAACCTTAACCCCGATGAAATTTACGACCAGGTGGTGTTGATCCATCGTCAGGCGGTGGAAAATTATGGTTTGGCCTTAAGCAATATTGTTTATATGGGCATGGGCGAGCCTTTGCTTAACTACAGCAATGTACTGCAATCTATCGAAAAAATTACATCGGAAGAGGGCTTGAACATGTCGCCCAGGCGCATAACCGTGTCAACAGCCGGTATTGCCAAAATGATCCGTAAACTGGGTGATGACGAGGTAAAATTTAACCTGGCCCTTTCCCTGCACGCCGCTAACGATGAAAAGCGTAATACTATTATGCCCATTAATGAGCAAAATACGCTGAAGGCTTTGGCCGACGCGCTTAAATACTATTATGCCAAAACAAAAAATCCCGTAACCTACGAGTATATTGTTTTTAACGATTTTAACGACGGCCTCCCGGACGCTATGGAACTGGCCAGATTTTGCAAGCACCTCCCCTGCAAGGTAAACATCATTGAATATAACCCCATCTCCTTCGCCGATTTTACCAATGCCGAAGATGACAAAATAGAAGCCTTTGCCGATTACCTGCGCAAACAAGGCATTATTACCAACGTACGCCGCAGCCGCGGTAAAGATATTGACGCAGCCTGCGGACAGTTAGCTATTAAAGGGTAAGAGATATGCAGGTGTGCGAATATGCGGATGTGTAGATGACCAGGAAGGCCGCATACGCGGTGTATATAACGGTACCTTAAAATTGGAAATGGCCAACCTTATTAATCATATTAAAATGCTGGAGGCGGAGAGGGAGGAGTAATATCAAATTAAGATCGTTTCACCACACCGTCATTGAGGTAACTTTTATCTTAATCCCGCAAAATTTTATAATTTACGGCATGAAGCTTCAGCGCAGTTATTTGGCCGATTTCGTCTCCCTCCTGTTTCCGGAGCTTTGTTATGCCTGCGGCAATAATTTAATTGGCGACGAGGAATTGATCTGTACCGATTGTATTTATAACCTGCCCTACACCAATTTTCAGCAGCAGCCTGATAATATAGTGGCACGCCAGTTTTGGGGGAAATTACCGGTTGATGGTGCTTTCGCACTGTTTTATTTTACCAAAGGCGGTAAGGTGCAGGAATTGATGCACCAGTTTAAATACAAAAACATCCCGCTGATCGGGAATAAATTAGGCCAGATAGCGGGCCGGCAATTAATGCAGGCCGAAGGTTTTAAACAAATTGACGCTATTATACCCGTGCCGCTGCATAAAAGCCGCCTGCGCAAAAGGGGGTATAACCAAAGCGCTTGTTTTGCCGAAGGATTAGCCGAAATACTGAACACCCCGGTAATTACTGATAACCTGCTGAGGAAGCATGCTACCGAAACCCAAACCCATAAATCGCGGTTTGAAAGGGCGGTTAACATGCAGGATGTGTTTATAGTGAACAACCCAGCAGCATTAGCCGGTAAACATATTCTGCTGGTTGATGATGTGATTACCACCGGCTCAACGCTGGAGGCCTGCGGGGCCGCCTTACTCACTGTTCCACACTTACGCTTAAGCATAACGACAATTGCTTACGCGGAGTAGGAGCAGCTTCGCTCTGCTCAGGGCGACAAATTATGCTACCTTTAAAATCCGCGATAAAGAAGTAGCTCTACTGGCCGAGGATTGTTTTGTACCCCGCAATGACGTGTGGATTATAAACTATGATATCACTTAATTATCGAATTTTACCCAACAATTAAATAATAATTAAAAAAATCGTAACCTTTTCGAAACTGTCCCGTAAAAAAGAACTCGGAGCGTTTAATTATAATTGGTTTAAGGCAGGATATCGAAAGACGTTCTGCCTTTTTTTATTGTTTCTGATATTTACTCAATTTTTCAAACAATGCCTTGGGGTCAAAAGGCTTCAGGATATAATCATTCATGCCGGCGCCTGCAATCTGGCTCATCTGGCTGTCCATCATGGAGGCGGTAAGCGCTATAACCGGCAGTTGCTGAAAATAGGATTCGGGTAAACCGCGCACAATTTTTGTTGCTTCAAGCCCATCCATCTCGGGCATGTGGATGTCCATTAATACCAGATCGTAGTTTTTGTTGACCTTAATTTTCTGCACCGCCTCTACGCCATTCTCAGCAAAATCGGCAGTGGCGCCCCATTTTTTCAGCACCTTGTTAATAAGCAACCGGTTTATTTGGTTATCATCAACAACCAGGGCATGTAATTTAAGTCCTTCTTCCACCTTATTTTTTTTGTTAACTAAACTGTCAATCGCCTTTTTAAAAGTAATGGTAAACCAAAAAGTGGAACCATGCCCGGGCACACTGTCAACATTAATCCTTGAATCGTGTAAATTAACTAAACGCTTGCTTATAGCCAGGCCTAAACCTGTGCCCCCATATTTGCGGGTGGTATCCGTAGCGGCTTGTTTCCACAACTCAAATATACTATTCATTTGCTCTTGTTCAATACCTATCCCGGTATCTGTAACAGCAAAGCGTATGCGTGCATCTACATTGGTTTGCTCAATTACTTTCAAATCAATCACAACACCGCCTTTGGATGTAAATTTAATGGCGTTGCCTATTAAATTCAATAAGATCTGCACTAACCGGGTACTATCGCCAATAATCGTATCAGGGACTGCCTCGTCAATATGGTGCCTGATATAAATGCTTTTGCTATCGGCTTTAAACTGCATCGTGGCTACAATACTTTGTAACAATTCCCGCAAATCAACCGTTACCTGCTCCAACTGCACATTGCCCGTTTCTATTTTAGTAAAGTCAAGCACATCGTTAATGAGCATCATCAGGTTTTCGGCAGAGAATTTAAGCACATTCAGGTTTTCCTTCTGCGATGGCAGCGGATCATCCTCCTGCAGTAAATGCGTTATCCCAATCACCGCGTTCAACGGCGTACGGATTTCATGACTCATTACCGATATAAACATCTCTTTTGCCCGGCTTAGCTGCAAAGCTTCCTCTTTGGCGGCTATCAGTTCCAGCTCGGCTTTCTTTTTTGAAGTAATATCAATCAGTACCTCTACATATTTATCAACCTTGCCCGCGCTGTTTAAAATAACGGAGTTGATGATAGTGATCCATAAAGGCTGGCCATCCTTACGGTAAACCAACAAATCAACCTCAAACGATTCTTTGTTTTTTGAAAGCTCCCTTGTTTTTTCAATAATGCTGATATCCGTTAGCTCCCCTTTGAGTACATCTCCCAAATGGCGGCCTCGTACGTTCTTTATATCGTAACCGGTTATTTTTGTAAAGGCGCTGTTTATCCATTCCACTTCCCCTTTATCATCGTTAATTACTACCCCGCTTACGGTATTGCTGGCCACCAGCGAAAGCATGGTTAATTGCATTTCCGCGGCTTTGCGCTCCGTAATATCAACCATTACCCCTATTTGCCGCTCCACATCGCCCGCTTCATTAAACATGGGGCTATTGGAGAGGAATACCCATATAGGTGTTTTATCTTTCTTATAAATCTTTATCTCTACCTCGTAAGGCTTATTCTTTTTGGCCAGGTTTTTAGCTTTATCAAAAACCGAAAGATCGCTGTCGGCGCCCAGTAAAAGGGTCCCGAAAGTCTGGTTCTTCATCTCGTTCAGGGAGTAGCCGGTAATTTTTTCAAAAGCTTCGTTCATCCATACTACATTGGCCAGCCTATCGCGAATAATGATACCACTTGGAGATTTACGCGCCGCGAACGACAGAATATTCAGATCATTCTCGGCCTTTTTTCTGTCGGTAATATCAATAATGATCTTGATATACTTTTCAACCTTCCCTTTTTTATCCAGCACAACCGAATTAACGATAGAGATCCAAAGTAAGGTGCCGTCTTTTTTATTGATCTGTAAATCAATTTCAAAGGCTTTTTTGGTTTTTATTAACCGGTTTGTTTTGGCCAGTATAGCCGGGTCCTGGTAATCTCCTTTTAATACCTTGCTTAAATGCATGCTTTGCACATCATGCTGGTTAAAGCCGGTAATTTTTGTAAAAGCGGGATTGGTCCAAATAATTTCATTAGCGATATTGGTAATGACAACGCCATTTACCATATTATTGGCTACTAATGATAGCTGTTCCAGCTCGGCCCGTATCTTTTTTTGCTGGGTATTATCGCGGCCGCTGATATACCATTTTGCAGCTTTATTAGATCCGCTCCAGTTAACCCATTTAAAGTTTCCGCCCCCGGTAGCTATACGGGTTTGTATTTCGAAAGGCTTTTTTTCTTTAATCTTCTGTTTAAATTCTTTTATGATATGATCCTTGTCATCATCACAAAAAAAAGACCAGATGGGTTTGCCCTCAGCCTCCGCGTTACTGTGGCCGGTAATTTGGGTAAAAGAATGATTTACAAGTTCTATTCCGGCATATTCATTGGTAATACAATGAATATCGGGAGAGCTGTTAAACAGGTTGTAAAATTCCTGCTGACGCGAAACAGTAGCTTCCAGTTCGGCTTTTTGCCGGCGAAGGGTTAAGTGCGAAATTACTTCGTCTGATAATATTTGCAGGGCGTCCAGCTGTTCGCGAGTGAGCTTTCGTGGAACATAGTCGGCTACGCACAAGGAACCAAGCCGGTAACCATCCTCATCAATTAAAGGCGAGCCGGCATAAAATCGGATGCCGGGCTCGCCCTTAACGTATTTATTATCTGAAAACCGTTCGTCGGCCAGGGTATCAGGCACCTCCAGACTGTAGTTGTTTAAAATAGTATAGCGGCAAAAAGCATCTGCCCGTGGTGTTTCTGTAATATCAATTCCAACCGTTGATTTTAGCCATTGCCTGTTATGATCTATCAGGGTAATCATGGCCATAGGTACCTGGCAAATGTATGATGCCAGCCTTGTTATAGCATCATATTCCTGTTCAGGCGCACTATCTAATATTTGATAGGTTCTTAATGCATCTAAACGTTCTTTTTCATTTACTGGAATGGGGTATTTCTCTACCACAAGCTTCTTTACTTTTACCTATATAACGGGAATTTTTCGGTTAGCGCGTGTACATGTTTACGTATCTTTTTCAAAGAATGTTCTGAATCGGGCGCATTTATAACGCCGTCAATCAGCTCAACAATCTGTTCCATTTGCTTTTCCTTCATACCGCGTGTAGTAACCGCCGCGGTACCAACACGTATGCCCGAGGTAACAAATGGCGATTTATCATCATAAGGCACCATGTTTTTGTTCACGGTAATATCAGCCTGTACCAGCGCGTTCTCGGCCGCTTTACCGGTAATGTTCTTATTACGCAGGTCAATCAATATCAAATGATTATCCGTACCGCCCGAAACAATATCGTATCCGCGTGCAACAAGGGCCTTAGCCATAGCTTCGGCGTTCTTTTTCACCTGCAGTATGTATTTCATATAATCTTCACTCAGCGCTTCGCCAAACGCAACGGCTTTAGCGGCTATAATATGCTCCAGCGGGCCGCCCTGTGTACCAGGAAAAACAGCCATATCCAGCAATGACGACATCATGCGGATCTCGCCTTTAGGAGTTTTTACGCCGAATGGATTTTCAAAATCCTTACCCAGCATAATCAGGCCGCCACGCGGGCCGCGTAATGTTTTATGGGTAGTAGTAGTAACTATATGGCAATGCGGAAGCGGGTCGGTTAATAAACCGCGGGCAATCAGTCCGGCCGGATGCGAAATATCAGCCAGTACCAGCGCACCAACCTTATCGGCCACACGACGGATAAATTCATAATCCCAATCGCGCGAGTAGGCCGAAGCGCCGCAGATGATTAGTTTTGGTTTCTCTTTCAGCGCTACTTTTTCCAGTTGCTCATAATCAATGTAACCGGTATCTTTTTTTACCCCATAAAAATGCGGCTCGTATATTTTTCCTGAGAAATTTACCGCCGAACCGTGTGTTAAGTGGCCGCCATGCGAAAGATCGAACCCTAATATTTTATCGCCGGGCTGCAGGCAAGCCAGCATAACAGCGGCATTAGCCTGCGCGCCTGAGTGCGGCTGCACGTTAACCCATTCGGCGTTAAACAGCTGTTTGGCACGTTCAATAGCAATTGTTTCAATTTCATCAACAATCTGGCAGCCCCCGTAATAACGTTTGCCGGGCAAGCCTTCGGCATATTTATTGGTGGCAACCGAGCCTGCGGCTTCCATTACCTGTCTGCTAACAAAATTTTCCGAAGCAATTAGTTCCAGGCCTTCTTCCTGGCGCTCCTGCTCTTCGTCTAACAATTTAAATATCAGTTTATCTCTTTTCATATTGTATGTTAAAAAACGCTGCAAAGGTAGTAATTAGTGGTTAGAGATTAGTGATCAGAGATTAGTTATTTACTGATAGTTGACAGATAATTAACACTTTATTATGACTGTATTAAACGTGCCATCCTAATCTCTGATCAACTAATCTCTAATCTTCTTATCCCCGCATCGCTATCCAGAAGTTGTTAAAGCCCAGGCCTATTTGTATATCTATCAGTTCCTGCTGCAGCATTTCCAACACGGCTAAAAAGTTATATACAAAATGCACCCGGTTATCCGAGTTACCGGCAATTGATTTAAAATCCAGCCGCTGGTTAATTTGCAGCAGGTCATTAATCGCCTTTTTCTGGCGCTCAATAGTGTAGGGGTATTGCACTACCGTGTGGGTAACCGGCTCGGTGCGGGTAAGCCAGCGTTTATTTAACCTGTCAAACGCCAGCATCAGTTTATACAGGCTAATACTTGATAATTCTTCGCCGGGGGTAGTTACCTTTTCCACCTGCGTTATATCATATACTATATTGCCGCGTTTTTCCTGCTTAAAGCGCTCATCCTCAAAAGGCCGAAGCTCCTCGCAAAGCTGTTTTATTTTTTTGTACTCTACCAGTTTTCTGATCAGCTCTTCTTTCAAATCAACCTCATTACCCTCAGCATCAGCTTCATACCGGGGCAGCAGCATTTTGGCCTTAATACGCATTAATGTAGCGGCAACAAAAATAAACTCGCTGGCCAGCTCCATATTAAGGCTGTTCATGTGGTGAATATAATCCAGAAAATCGTTGGTAATGTTGGTGATGGAAATTTCATGGATGTCCAGTTCGTCGCGCTCAATAAAAAAAAGCAACAGATCAAACGGGCCCTCAAACTGAGGTAATTTTATCTCGAAACTGTCTTCGGTCATGAATAGTCAAATATACAGAATTATAACAAAATTATTTGACCGTCAACGGATCGCTAAGCCTTCAGGCATGAGCAGCAACTAAAATAGTTTGCCAAATATCCGTTACATACCAACAAAAATAGCTTAATTTGCAAGTTCAAACAGTGTATAATATATAAATGCAGGTACCCGCTGGTCATTTGTTACAAAAAATAAATAACCCTTCTGATTTAAAGCAGTTTAGCGAAGACGAGCTTGAACAGATTTGCCAGGAACTACGCCAGTATATCATTGATGTAGTATCGGTAAACGGCGGCCATTTCGCGGCCAGCCTGGGTGTGGTTGAATTGACTGTAGCGTTGCATTATATCCTGAATACCCCTTACGATCAGTTAGTGTGGGATGTGGGCCACCAGGCATACGGTCATAAAATTTTAACCGGCCGGCGCGATACTTTTCATACCAACCGCATCTACAAGGGCATTAGCGGTTTCCCAAAACGCGCCGAAAGCATTTATGATACTTTTGGTGTAGGGCACTCCTCTACTTCCATATCAGCGGCGTTGGGTATGGCTGTGGCATCGCAATACAAAGGCGAAACCGACAGGCAGCATGTAGCCGTAATAGGTGATGGAGCCATGACAGCCGGAATGGCATTTGAAGCGCTTAACCATGCGGGGATTGAAAACTCCAACCTGCTGGTGATCCTGAACGACAATTGCATGTCTATTGATCCGAATGTTGGCGCTTTAAAGGAGTATTTAACTGATATTACCACTTCAAAATCATATAACCGTTTCAGAGACGATATTGCTTATGTGCTTGGTAAACTATCTGCCGTGGGGCCCGATGCCTTTAAAATAGCTAAAAAGATAGAAAAAAGCATTAAAGGTACTTTGCTTAAACAAAGCAACCTTTTTGAAGCATTGAAGTTCAGATATTTTGGACCGATTGACGGACACGATGTAAAGCACCTGGTTAAAGTACTGCGCGATTTACGTGACATACCCGGCCCTAAGCTGTTACATTGCGTTACCGTAAAAGGCAAAGGCTACGCCCTGGCCGAAAAAGATCAGACCAAATGGCACGCTCCGGGCTTATTTGATAAAATAACCGGCGAAATTAAGAAAACAACTTATGAAAAGCCCCAGCCTCCTAAATACCAGGATGTGTTTGGGCACACCATAATTGAACTGGCCGAACAGAACAACAAAGTAATGGGCGTTACCCCGGCTATGCCTTCGGGCAGTTCCTTAAACCTGATGATGAAGGCCATGCCTAATCGCGCGTTTGATGTGGGGATAGCTGAACAGCACGCGGTAACTTTTTCCGCAGGGCTGGCAACGCAGGGCTTAGTGCCTTTTTGTAATATTTATTCCAGCTTTATGCAAAGGGCTTATGACCAGGTGATACACGATGTAGCGATACAAAAGCTTAACGTGATTTTTTGCCTGGACAGGGCGGGCCTTGTTGGCGCCGATGGCGGCACGCATCATGGCGCTTACGACCTGGCATTTATGCGCTGTATACCTAACATGGTGGTATCGGCACCGATGAATGAGGAAGAATTACGTAACCTGATGTATACGGCGCAATTGGAAAACGCCGGGCCGTTTGTAATACGCTATCCGCGTGGCAATGGCGTAATGGTTGACTGGAAGCGTCCATTTAAAGCCATTATAGTTGGCAAAGGCCGTAAAATATGCGATGGCGAAGAATTAGCTATTTTAACTATCGGGCATATTGGGAACGAAGCGGTTAAAGCCACGGCCATATTAAATGCCGAAAGATATTACCCGGCGCATTATGATCTGCGCTTTGTAAAACCGCTTGACGAAACTTTACTGCACGAAGTATTCCAAAAATACTCCAAAATAATTACCGTTGAGGACGGCTGCATTGAAGGCGGTATGGGCAGCGCGGTACTGGAATTTATGGCCGACCATAATTACAATGCCCAGGTGATACGATTAGGTATACCCGACAAGGTGATTGAGCATGGCGAACAGCCCGAATTATGGGCCGAATGCGGTTATGATGCTATCGCCATAGCTAACCGGATTAAAGCTTTTGGTATTAAACCCAATACGCATATTATTGCTTCTTAATTCCTTTTTACCCTTATATTTCTCAATAGCTGTCTAAATTTGTTTTTTTAGCTATTATTATAAACATTAAACCATCGCGTTATTGAGCGCAGCGTAGCAATCCTCGAAGCCTCACCCTAAACGGCGAAGCCCTCATGAATGCCTTTGAAAACGATTAAGACATGAATAATCCCTCTCCGAGGGAGAGGGACTTAAGAAGAAGGTCTCCCCCTTTGGGGGAGATTTAGAGGGGTTAATTGCTCCGCTCCTCGCAATGACGTTCTTTTTATTTTTAGGAGCTGCTAACGGCACATAAGCATTTTTGACCTTATTGCTGCCGATATTAAATCCTTACAGGGTTTGGCTATGAGATGTTTTTAAATCTAATTTTATAGCTAATTGTAAAAAACAATGTCATTTCGACGAACCGATCGGGGTTGTGTGTACGGGTGAGGAGAAATCTTATACGAAAACCGGTCGGCATTTCCTCGCGTATAAGATTTCTCCGTCGCACCACGCTCATTGCTTCCCCGGCTCTATCGAAATGACGTATTCATGAGGGCTTCGCCGTTTAGGGTGAGGCTTCGGGGATTATTAATATCAGATTGTTTTTCAAATGGCATTAATGAGCTCCCTCCGGTCGGTTGTCCACGCTACGCTCGCAATGATGTTCTTTATTATTTTTAGACAGATTCTATGTAGCTAATAAATGTATTACGTCAACGTTTCATTAATGACGCGTGCGCGTATCTATTATTACCATTTACCTTAACTTTCATCTTAATACAAAAACCCCGACCTGTTGATACAGATCGGGGTTTAATATTTAATATGCTTTAAATACTACTATGGTAATGATTCACACAAAGCTTTAATATCAACTTTGTTTCTCTCCGGAACTACTTTCCCGTTAAAGCTGGTGTACCCAACTGTCGAGTTGCCGACAGTATTATCATTTGCTATGGTATGATTAAGTACTTCTTTAGAATGGCTATTAAATATAGCCTTGAAATCATAAGGAGTAGTTGCATCCAACTGATTAGTAGTTATATTACCATTTTGCACCTGGCCTAATACGGTGTAGTTTGCAGCCGGAGCGCCTGCTGGTTTGTATAGCAGATAAAAATCCGGTGCAACAATAATAGCATTTTGCTTAGCATCTCTGCAATCCAACGATAAGGCTAATGTTACAGATGGTTTTTGTTGTGGCGGCGTTAACGTTACATCTATTGAAGTTGCACTCGCGCTAAGCGTAGCAGTACCTAAAACAACATCATCAATGCTCTTAAAAGTAAACACTATGCTTGACCCTGCAGCCGGAACCGGCAATTTACCATCTAATACAAATTTAAGCAGCGAATCCAGTTGGAATGTCTGATCAAAGATATTGTAACTTGGTCCATTAGGGATAGCAGCGCTAACTTTAATGTTAGTAGCTGTACCTTTTACATACCATGGGGCTGCAATATTAATTGTGAATTTAGTTAACAAATCCAATGTCGCACCAGCCATATATTCGGTTAAGTGTGTAGTTTGGAACGAAAGCACCAAGGTGCCGCCTGCACCCGCTGTAACGGTACCATTTTGTTCGAACTTCCATTGACCGGTATCGGTGGAGTAACTATAAATAGCTAAAGCAGTACCTACAGCAATTGTATTACCAGTTTTGGGATCTTTAAAAGATGGATCCAGCGTCATTGATATAGTAATTGGCGAGCTGAATTTTTTAACAGCTACACCGCCTGCTGTCATATCAATATTAGCGAAACCTGCTGGCAGGAATACCGCTGATGTAACATTACCTTGCTCATTAACAATATTTGATGACGCTAATTGGCCGCCAGGGAACAGATCAATTGCAGATGAAGGAGCAAAGGTATTTACCGATGCCTTAACACTGCTTGCCGAGATAACATTACCATTTGCGTCCTGTAATTGAGTACCGGCAGGTAAAGTAATGCTTGTTTTTGAAGGATCGCCTGGTATGTTTGCGGTGGTTACCGTTGTTGTTGTTGTAACAACGCCGTTAACAGCAGCAGCTGTTTTAGATGCCGATGCCACACCCGCTGTTTGTACAGTCAGGTTTAAAATAGGCAATTTGATTGTTTGGGTAGGCTGATCAACGGCAATTGTAACAGGTACAATTAATGGCAAATAATTGTCGCCGGTAATAGCCAGGTTAAATGATAACGTGTGTGATGCAGTAGGCTCCATTTTAGGATGAATAGCCGCAACAATAATACCACCCGGTGCAGTTAACGCCTTTTTGCCATCAAGGCCGTAAACAGCTGCAGCGTCTGGCCCGGTTACCTCAACACTAAGGCCTGAAGGCACGCGGCCGCTGTTATCAACAACCTGCACCAATGCAGTATAATGGAATAAGGTGGAAGTATTAACTGTAATACTAAGACCGTCTGTCGGTTTTTTACATCTGATGGTTATTACCGATACTATTAACAGTAACGCAATTACCGGGATTAAGGAATAGTTTAAAACTTTTTTCATCGCACTTTGCTTTATTTGATAATGAAATTAAAATTTACCTGGAACACTGGCATAAACTTGTAGGAGTTCAGGTTGCTTTGCAAACGCGGCTGGTTTGAGCTGTTATCTGCTAAAAAATTTGTGCCTGTTATTGATGCAGAAGGCGAAGACATGTAGTAAGCACCCATATCAAAACCAATTAGAAAGTTGTTAAATACGGGTATGTTATCTAAACCAAGGCCGGCATATGGTGCAAAATGGCTCCATTTAGCTGATGCTGTAACCACTCCAATTTCTGACTCCGGTATGGTAATATCACCATATTGATAATCGTGGGCAAGAGCGATATTGGCAGTACCTTGCGATTTGATGAAATAAGCAACTCCTGCGCTTAATTTGAAATTACCTGACAAAGTATTATTCGGGTTAAATTCAAATGGGCGCCAGTCGCCAATTAAATGGACGTTGGAAAAGCGGGGGGCAATATCAATCCTGGTTTCGTTTTCACCCAGGTACTGAGTTGATGTTATGTTGTTGATAGGTATAATATCTACACCTAAACGTGCATCGAACCTGCCGCCAATAGCGGTTTTCCCTTCAATACCCACTCCCTGGGTACCTACATTAAAACCTAATGCAGTTTTAGGGAAATACTGTGCAAAAGCAGAGGAATTAAATCCCCATAATGCTATTGCGATAGTAAAAATCTTAAATAGTAATTTTTTCTCCATGGTAAAAGTGATTATATTATAATAATATCAATAATTTAAATTCTCAACAAACTTTTAGACCTTTACAAATATAATCAATAATCAGATTATTAAAAATAAAATAAATAAAATAACATTTTTTTTATCTTATCATAATTATGCCGATACAAATTATTGTATGTTCAATAAAGCAATTGCTTTATTGAACATACGCTCAAAAAGCATGTTCCGATATCAGGATGGGAAAACGCTAATAAGCAACCATTTACAAAATTAAAACTCTTTTCTTTTTATAATTTGTATTAAACATGAATATGTTTTTTTTGTTTTTCTCTAAATATCAAAGAAAACGCCTCCAAATTCAGTTATTATAAAATAATAATTCATTAGAAGAAAATTACAATCATGGGGAAGCTCCAATATATTTTAAGTTAGATTTAGCGATTTTAAGCACCTAAAACCATCGGTTGTCAAAATATTTTAATATATAATACATATTAAAATATTTTACCCATCACTCAAAATAATTATATACCCTGAAATTCGCTTTTTTAAGATATTCATCTTGTTTAATCAGCTGCAGATCAGCGGCTATCATTTCTTTCACCAGGTCATCCAGCTCATACTCCGGTTTCCAGCCCAGCTGTGCCCTGGCTTTTGACGCGTCCCCTATTAACAGCTCAACCTCGGCCGGTCGAAAATATCGGGGATCCACCTTTACCACTGTCTGACCAAATCTCAACGCTTGCTCTTTAATTCCAAGCTCGGTCAGCCGGTCTTCATCCATATCAATAATTACCCCTTTTTCCTGAAGACCCTTGCCACTAAATTCAATATCGATACCCAGTTCCGCGAACGCTATTCTTATAAAATCCCGAACGGTTGTTGTTACGCCCGTAGCTATTACATAGTCTTCGGCTTTGTCCTGCTGCAGCATTAGCCACATGGCTTTAACATAATCCTTAGCGTGCCCCCAATCGCGCTGGGCAGATAGATTACCTATGTATATAACCTTTTGCAAACCAAGTGCGATTTTAGCTGCCGCGCGTGTAATTTTTCGTGTAACAAAAGTTTCGCCACGCAACGGACTTTCATGGTTGAACAGTATTCCATTACAGGCGTACATATTATAAGCTTCCCGGTAGTTTACCGTAATCCAGTAGGCATACATTTTAGCTACAGCATAAGGCGATCGCGGATAAAACGGCGTGGTTTCCCTTTGCGGCACCTCCTGCACAAGGCCATAAAGCTCGGATGTGGAGGCCTGATAAATACGCGCGGTTTGAGTAAGGCCCAGTAAACGTATGGCTTCCAGCAGGCGCAGCGTACCTATTCCATCAACGTTGGCAGTATATTCGGGCAGTTCAAAACTCACTTTAACATGGCTTTGCGCGGCAAGATTATAAATTTCATCGGGCTGTATTTCCTGTATAAGCCTGATCAGGTTGGTGGAATCGGTTAAGTCGCCGTAATGAAGCTTGAATTTTACACCAGCCTCATGCTGGTCGTGGTATAAATGATCAATTCTATCGGTATTAAACAACGAGGAGCGTCGCTTAAGGCCATGCACCTCATATCCTTTTGCCAGCAGAAATTCGGCCAAATAAGCGCCATCCTGCCCGGTTATACCGGTAATAAATGCCTTTTTCATAAAATAATCTTTAATTATCTCATGTCAAATGTACCTATTAATCAAATCCCGGCAACCTGTTCTTCCAGTTCTTTATACCATTCGGCCCCGTATTTGCGGATAAGCGGTTCTTTTAAAAACTCGTGTACACGCACTTTTAGCTCGTTGCCAAAATTACACGCGGGGCTGCAAATGCTCCAGCGGTCATAGTTCAATACATCAAACTCCGGGTATGCAGTAATTCGGATGGGATATAAATGGCATGATATAGGCTTTTTCCAGTTCACAGCTCCTTGCTCATAAGCTTTTTCAATAGCGCATTTGGTGATGCCGTTCTCCCAGGTTACATAGGCGCATTCCTTGTTAACATCTACACAAGGGGTAGTATAATCACCTTCAAAATCGGTAACATGGGTACCTTCCCGCTCTACTGTGGCTATGCCTTTCGCCGTCATATAGGGTTTTACCTTAGGGTATATCTCTTTTAATATATCCAGCTCATCCCGGTTTAAGGGCGCGCCCGAATCGCCCTCAAGGCAGCAGGCCCCTTTACACTTATTCAGGTTGCACACAAAGTTCTCTTTCACTACATCTTCATGCACCAGCGTGCTGCCTACTTCAATCATATTATTTACTAATGGGGTTTAACGGATATTTCAGGTTTTTGGCACCGGTAAGCTCCATGCTTACGCTTCCTAAAACTACCTCTACATGAGCCTTTACCGGGATCCGGTTATTATCGTCGGTTATCCAAAGATATAGTTTGCTGTTTTTCCTGAAGATCCGGCCGGGTATAATGGTGGGATTAAATTTAAGACAATTGAATGTACCGAGCGCGCATTTTACTTTTTCCTTCCCTACGTAGGTAATTCCCAAGGTCTGGATGCTGTCTTCCAGGAAATAGCGCAGGTTAAACTTTTCGCCCACGCGCATTTTTGAAACATCCAGACAGCGCGCGAAATAGTAGGCCGACGGGAAATCAAACACCTGCCCCCGGAAAGAATAAGTGCCTTTTTTAGCTGTAATTTTCCCCTCGGCATGATCAAAGGAAACCTTATCGGTGTGGCTCCAGCTGCCCTCGTGCCGGTTTTCGGTATATAAATAGGGCAGCAGCGTGGTTTTATCTATAAAAGTTTCGTAACGGTTGCGCACCTTATAAAAAACATCAAACGTGCCGGCTGTATTGCCTTCGGCGATAATGTGATAGGCGGGTTTGCCATTAAATTTTATTTCGGATTCCTCTACCCTTAAATGCGCTTCCGCCCCGGTAAAAAAGCCATACTTCAATTTGTAATCCAGTTGCTCCCCTACTTTGAAAGCAACGTCGGCTATCTTAGTCAATTCCTGGGCCGACGCGTAGCTAAACACCGTTAAAAGAAAAAAAATAAGTTTAATTCTCATTTCAGGGATGTGGTATATTTAATCTTTACGTTTATAAATGGGCACGGTTGAGCATGGCTCGCCAAACATCAAACTCTTAGCAATGGGGGTTAACCGCTTGGTTAGCTCCACATAGGCCGAAACCGGCACCTCAATATCTCCGCAGCCTTTTATTACAACCCTTTGATCCCGGTATTGTTCCAGGTTGGCATTGGCCATTGATTTTTCAAACAATACGGTTTCCAGCACCTGTTTGCCGCCAAACACTACTTCGCGCGCATAGGGGGCCATCCGGTTGGCCAGCAGCATATAGGCCCAGGCAGGTACAATAGCATCGGCGCTGCAGGTAATAGCTACGTTTTTATCCTGGTACTGTGCCCAGTCGTGCCCTTTAACAAACTCGCGAAAATCCTTTTCTTTTAATATCAACCCGTGGAATAAGTTATCCTTAATATCATATACCACACGTTCGCCGGCAGGATAAAAAGCGGCAGGATCTAAAGTAACCAGGCCGCTTTGGGCCACTTTATTAACTATATTTTCCTGTATATCCATAGCTGTTAAAATAAAAATCCGGAATCAGCATAACGCTGATTCCGGATACAAAATTACTTTAAATTATCTTATAAGAATTTAGCTCTGAAATCTTTTACATTCGCCTTATCTTTCAGGGCATCAAATACCTGGTTATCCGAACGCTGCAGGATAGCCTGACTGATCTGCTCTTTCTCTCTTACCGCGTTGGTTAAAGGGGCCGGATTAACAAAGCCATCTACTTCAACAACATATACGCCGCTTTCGCCTTGTATTGGTTTTGATAGTTTATGAACGCCTAAACCAAACAGGGTGCCTACCACTTTATACTCAGCCGATTGACCAGGTATAATCGGGTTGGCAAATACTACATTTTGTACCGGGTTGGCTTGTGTACCTGCTTTTTGAGCAACCTGCTCTATAGACGAGGCCCCGTTCAGCGCATTGTTAAATTTAGCTTCCAGCTGCTTAGCCTTAACCGTTATGCGTACCTGGTTCTCTATCTGTTTTTTAACCAGATCGAGCGGCAATATACCTTGTGGTTTAATTTCAGTTACATGTGGTATAATGTATTGATTGCCCAATGTGTACACCTGATCGGCAAAATCACCTTTGTCGGCTTTAAATACCCATCTTACAACCTCGCGGACATTATCCAATCCAGGTAATGACGCGGCAACACCAGTTACATCATCCGCCTTTTTTACCTGAAGATGCTGTTTCCGGGCTGCCTCCGAAAAGTTATCATTTGTTAACGATGACAGAAAAGTTTGGGCTTTACTGTAAGCGGCTGATTGTGTTTTGCTGCTGGCCAGCAATGGCTTATCAACAATAGCTACCTTCACTACTTTTGACGAACCTTTCTGATCGTCGATACGGATAAGGTGTACGCCATATTGTGTAGTTACAATTTTAATATCGCCTTTGCTGCCGTTAAACACGGCATCCTCAAATGCGGGCAACATAGCTCCGCGGCCAAAAGTACCCAGGTCCCCGCCTTTTTCGGCCGAGGCTTTATCGGTGGAGAAGGTTTTAGCCAGCTCAGCAAATGATTTACCCCCTTGTATCAGTTTTTTTAGTGAATCAGCCTTAGCCATCGCTTTATCTACACCGCCTTCAATAGCCGGGTTAAGTAAAATATGACTGGCCTTAACCGAATCGGGACCGATGCGCTCATCAACAAGTTTAGCAATTTTATAGCTGCCATTGCTTAAATAAGGGCCATACACGGTTCCTTTTGCGGCGCTGAACATGATGGAATCCAGTTTAGGCTCCAATTGTCCTTTACGCTGATATACCAACGGAGCTTTTGTATCGGCATTTACCTGCACAAAAAGCGAGTCGTTGGTGCTGTTTTTAAAATTAACAGCCAGTGTATCAACCTGCTCTTTAGCGATAACCGAATCTTCTTTTGAAGGCGAAGCGTCAAAACTTACGTATTCAAAGCTTCTTAATTCCTGCTCGTTCTTAAATTGCGCTTTATGGTCGTTATAATATGAGCTGTAATCATCATCGGTTAAAGTTACCTTATCATCCGGGATGGTACTGTAGGCCAGCTGGGCATATTTAAAATTAACAAGTTTGTTTTTTGCTTCGTAGTCGTCTTTAGCGTCAAGCGAGTTTACGTAAAGGCCATTGCGAACTAAAGCCAGGTATTTTTCAACCTTTTTAGATTCCACCATCTGTCCTACAAAATCGTTCCATTGCGCCTTCATCGGGTCGTCTGCTTTAGCCGAGCTTAAATTGTTCAGAAACATATTCAGCCTTTGACGGTCTACCTGGCCGGTTTTAGGGTCGCCAAACGCCTGAACGATCTGCTGGTTGGGATTGCTTCCCTGTACCATATCGTGTGTTTCATCAGTACCAACAACCAAACCAAGCCTGTCAATTTCCTTTTTCAGAACAATTTCGCTTACCATCTGGTTCCAGGTGGTTTCCTGTATATAGCTTGTAATTTGAGGCGTAATATTGCCCTGGCCCGATTGCTGCTGAAAATTTTTGGTATTTACATCAGCTTTCTTTGAAAATTCATCATAAGCCACTGTTTCACCGGATACTTCCCCGATTTCATTGGTGGAGCCGTGCATGAACGATCCGCCATACCTAACCGCATCGCCAACAAGAAATGCCGCGAGCGCAATACCGATAACCACTACGATGATAACACCGGCGCGGTCACGTAAAAAACCCATTATACCCATATAATCTTATATATATTAATTCTTCAAAAGAGGGCGCAAGATACAACTTTTACTAAAAAAGCCTAAAACAATTTTTGATATTATAAATCAGGTGGTTACTGGCCTAATTTGGAATCCATATAAAAAATCCCGGTTTGGTTTTGTATGTTGATGGGATTGAATGTATCGTTTGTTTCGAGGGACGAGCCGTGGCTCTTATTACCGTTCGCCATGGAGATGTCAACCGGCTTGGTAGAAGATATTTTTTTATTAAAAATATCATAATCTAATTCTTCCGACTCAAAAACATCTCCTTTTGTACTGGTTAACACTACATTCTTGCGGAGTTTGAATTGTTTCTGCACGTTCATATAGTAAGCTGTATCGGCCACTATTGTACCCTGCTGCTGGAGGTTATTATCGTAAATAATGATCTTTACCCCTTTAGGCATCACCGTGCGGATAACTTCCCCGTTTTTTTGATATTCCAGCATTAACGGCGCGAAAACATGTGCCTTAACCTTAGCGGAATCGCTGTAAATCATATCCACGCCACGGGTAGTATCGGCCGGGCTGTTCACTACTTTCTGCGATATCTCCTGTATCTTTTTCAGATCGTTTGTACAAGCGCTGAGCAGGCACGCGCCGGCCAAACCCACCGCTGTTAACAAAAACAGCAAATAATTAGCCTGCCTGTACATAGCTGTAAAATTAATCGAACTTAGGCCTGTTAAACCACCTGTCGTTAAGGGTAAAGCTTAAGTGGAGGTTAAAATAACTTTCCTTGATTAATGAATTATTTAACGTTCCGCGTTTGCCGTATTCGCCGGTAATGTTCACCTTGTAAAAACTGGTTCCATTACGCAGTAAAGGTAAACCCAAGCCAAATGTTACACCGTATTGTTTAATGCTTTGGTTATTGATCACTACATCGGTATTATCAAAATGAGCGCCAAGGCGATAATCCACAACATCCCAATAGCTGCTGATGGAGTTGGAATTAGGATTAAATTGCCCCCCAACGCTCAAACTGTTGCTATTTTGCAGGCCCTGGTTAACGCCGCCTATGGTTAATGACGACCATTTGCCTATGCTGTAATCCGCCCCAATCAAAAATTTACGGTCGGCCTGGTAAGCTACCCCGAAGTGGTTGATCTGCGGAAGCTTGATCTTGGTTTCCGGCCCCTGGTTATTCACCAGCGTATCAAGCGGGGTGCCTTCATCATTGGTCGTATAATCGGTTTGATATTGGGTAGCCGTAAAAGTAGTTTGCGAATTGAGCTTGGTGCCGGCAGAACCCGAGTAACCTAAAGTAAGGCGGTTATCCTCTGAAAAAGGAATGGTATACTGCAGGCCAAAATCGTAATTGACGCCGCCTACCGTGTTGTTTTGCTGCTGCCTGGTATTAAAGGCGCCATAAAGGTTAGGCAATTCCGTTGAGCTGTACTGAATAAGGTTACCAAAAATATAGGATACATTGCCCCCTACCGATAAATGACGGCCAATATTAAACCCATAGCCTAAAAAGGCTTTTGACAAGCCGCCGTCGCCGCTGTAAATGTAGTTAACCACATTAGTATCAGCCGGAGATGAGGTGCCAAAGCCATGATCGAGCGTTTGCTTATAATTATAACCCAGCTGGGTATAAGGCGTTAAACCAAAGCTTAACGCGGAATGCCTGGTTATAGGAATGCCAAATACCACGTGGCTTAAGTTAAAATTTGAATTGCTTTGGCTGGCGGCACCCGTTTTATTTAATGTAATAAAGCTGGCGGCCATACCAATATCAATAGTGGTGATATTGATATAGGCATTTGCTGCCGGATTGATTAAGTTAACATTGCTATAGCCGTTTATTGCATTGGTGGCGGTTGATACGCCCCCCATAGCTATGTTTTGCGGCATCCAGGGTTGAACAATATTACCTAAGCCATATTTTGAATAAGGAGAGCTTGTAGTTGCGGTGGATGTTTGCGCCATTGCCGCCGATGCTGCTAAAGACAGTAAAGAAACAGTAAAAGCCCTGAAAAATTTAATCATTATGGTATTGTATAGCTGCGTTTAATCCTTTAAGAACCAAATAAGGTTCATTTTTTATATAGGGGGCAAAGATGCTATTTTTCAATAGAGTATCAAAAAAAATCCCATCCCCGCCGGTTAGTATAATATTCAGTTCCGGTTGGTTTAGCCGGTAGATTTCAATAAAACCGGTTAACTCGTGTTTTATCCCGTTTTGCACGCCCGATTGCAGGGCACTTATTGTATCATTACCAAATTCCCGGTTAAACTGCTCATCCGTATTTATAAGCGGCAGTGTGGATGTGTAATGGTTAAGCGCCTTGTACCGCATATGTAACCCCGGCGAAATACTGCCGCCGTAATAATTGCCGCCGGCATCCAGATAATCATAGGTAATGCAGGTACCTGCATCAATTACCAGGGTATCGGTTTGCGGGTACAGGTAATAAGCCCCCATTACTGCCGCCAGCCTGTCGGGCCCAAGCGTTTGGGGCGTGGCATAATGATTTTTTACCGGCCCCGCCATATCGCGGGTAAAATAAACCGTGGGTATGGCTGTTGTCAAATCACTCTCCCAGCCTTCCCTGTTCTTTTTTACCGAAGCAATTATTGCCCTGGTAATGCCATTGGCGCTTATCAGCTGCTTCAGCTGTTGGCTATCAATATTGGTATAATGTTCAACTTTAACCGGAATGCCGTTCTTAAAAACGGCAACCTTTATTAAACTGTTGCCAATATCAATAACCAGGTTGGCCATTAAGCTTTAACCAGCGATAATATAGATTCAAAAATGGCCAGCCCATCCTGATTAGCCACCAAACTATCCGAGGCACGCTCCGGATGCGGCATTAAACCAAATACGTTACGGTTGGCATCGCAAACCCCCGCGATGTTTTCAACAGAACCATTAGGATTGGCATCGGTTGTTATGTTACCCGCCTCGTCACAGTATCTGAACAGTACCTGGTCATTATCATTAATGGCCTTTAACACATCCGTATCTGCAAAATAATTGCCTTCGCCATGCGCCAGCGGTATTTTCAAAGCCGCCTGCGCGTCAATTTGCGCGGTAAGCATGGAATTGCTGGTTTGCGCCTTTAAATAAATATTACGGCAAATAAATTTACGATTGCTGTTGTGCAACAACGCGCCCGGTAATAAGCCCGCCTCGGTCAATATCTGGAAACCGTTGCAGATTCCCATTACATAACCACCTTTGGCGGCAAACTGAATTACCTCCTGCATAATGGGCGAAAACCGGGCTATAGCGCCCGAGCGCAGGTAATCGCCAAAAGAGAAACCGCCGGGCAGGATAATAAAGTCGGCTCCCTGTAAATCATGGTCTTTATGCCACAACGGAACCACCTGCTGGCCCAGTATTTTATCTAAAACATAAATAATGTCGGCATCGCAATTGGACCCCGGAAATGTAATTACGCCAAATTTCATGCTACAAAGCTAATATAACACCTGAAACCTCAACGAATGTAAAAGTTAAAAAGTGTTAAACTGGAAATAAATTATACCAATAAACAATAAAAAGTACAAAGTTTCATAGAACCACCTGCTGGTTGCATATAAAAAATAATACGAAAAAAAGATGGCTACCGGCACCGCGCACAGTAGAAAATGATTTAGCCTGAAATCGGCTTTAACATAAAAAGCCAGGCCCGCTACAATGGTTGTAAGAAATAACAGCTGGAACGTTTTGCGCACCAAAATATAGCTCCGGAAAAAATTACCACGCAGCTTAAGCAGGCAAAGTATAAAGATGATGATAACGGGTATCAGCAATAAATAGTTGTAATAGTTGATATTGATCCGATCAGGAAAACGCGTGCCGAGCGGCGCCCAGATCTGATAAAAGTCGTGCAGGTGATCTGTCAGGTAATAAAATACGGCCAGGAAAAAAAAGATGGTGATATAACCCATTATTGACGCGGCCCAGTCGCGCCAGTCGAACGGGCGGAAAATGAGCAGGGCCGCCCATATCACCACAAAAAAATAAATATAGGGGAGGTAAAAAATACTGCCCAGCGCCACTATCATCCCCAAATCGTACGAGGTTGATTTAATATCATTGCTTTTATAAAAGCTCAGCAGTTTAAACAGCATCCATATCACCAGGAAATTGCAGATAAGCGGCGAGCTGAGTGTTAAGAACGGCGTAAACAACCCCGAAACGGTGATGTACATTAAAGCCGGTAAAAAAGTAGACTTGTTTAACAGGTTATAATAGTTTACCAGGTAATTAAGTAACAATGCCTGCGCGAGTACGATAACGGCCGCCAGCGCCATATTGAGCGGCAGGGGCATCAAATGGCCATAAGTAAACGGTAACAACGTACGCGCGAATGACTCGACCAGTATAAATTCAACCTGGTCGGGGCCGCGAAACAGATAGCATACCCGCAAAATTACCAGCCATATTACAAGCCAAACAACGTTAAGCGGATTGAAATTTCTGAAAGCGCTGATCATGTAGCGGCAAAACTACGTATTTGGAGGCGAAAGGTAAAAGGCGGTACCGCATTACCTGGCAACGGACCGGCTTTTATGATCGTATTTGGTCGAAGTTTTTCAACTTCCCCTAATCAACTATTTCTTAATCAGTGTATAACTTGCTTTTAAATAGGTAGGGCTGAATATGGCATTGATACTTGCATCATTTAACGCGCCGCTTCCCTTCGCACCGTTCAGCGATGCTCCTTTTACAATGATGGTGCCGGGTTGTACGGTATCGCCATTAACAATAATGCTGTAATCAAAAGCAGAATGATCGTCCAGTAAATGTTTGAAATATTTTAACGGCAGCTGTATCTCAAATGTAACAGCCCTGTTTGTGCCGGCTTTGGCAGCAGTTTTTATCCCGGCATCATTAAATACCGAAATATCAGGGCCCGCCAGATCCGCAAAACCGGAAATCATTATCTTTTTGGCAAACCTTTCTATATTTCCGTTAACCAGGTTCATTACGCTGTCTATATTGTTTTTCTTGTCTCTTAACGGAATAACTATGCCCGACCGTTCAACCAATGATACCAGCGGATAAGTGAGTTTAAGCGGCGCGGCTTTTTTATCAGCGCGGCTTTGGATAACCAGCGATATACCCCCATAAAATATTTTATCGGTAGCGCTCTGCTGATCGGTTTGCATTACCAGGTAAAGGTTATCCGCATCATTAGCCATTGTATAAAACATATCAATAGCATTGCTATGTGCCTTAAATGTGTCTCCCCACTCGGCAGCCTTACCATCTATCTTTAAACCCGCCGGGGCGTATACCGGGCCCTTTTGTTCGGATGGCAGTTTTTGGGCCAGCACGCTTAAACTAAAGCTTAAAACCAAAGCCAGGGCAAAGCCTTTTTTTAAAGAATAAATGCTCATATAAATAATCCTGATAATTTTAATCAGACCAATATACGAACTTTTCGTATATTTACGAATATTTCGTAAATATTTATTGCAAATCGCGTTAACCCATACCAGTAAGAGGGGGATGTAAGCAACTATCCCCGTCCGTATTGCTTCACCATATCTTCTACTATCCGCGCGGTTTCATCGGGGAAGCTCACTTTAATTTCATTCGGCGCGTCAAGCCATTTGCTGAGCGCCGAACCGAAATGGCCATCTATTTCATTAACCACAGGCACGCCCAGCCTGGACGCCGCCAGGGCGTTGCATTGCTGCTCATATTGGCCCTTCATGGGTATCATCATTACTTTTTTGCCCAGGTAAAGCGCCTCGGCGGGCCCTTCAAAGCCCCCTCCGGTAAGCAGGCCCCGGCAACTGGCCAGGCTATTGTTAAACGTTTGATTGTTAACCGGCATAATGTGCACATTACCATCCCTGTAAGCCGTTTTCTGCCTTTTGGAGAATACATGCCATTCTACATCGGTCTTTTTTAAATGGGCGGCCAGCAACCTATCATCATAAGCGGGTAAATAAACGGCATAATGCTCTTTTATGCTGGTTTCCAGCGCGCGTATTTCACCGCGGATAACCGGGGTGTGGATAAAACCGGCATACTTGTCAAAATGAAAACCGATATGATGCGTAGTTGGCGAATAGTATTTAAACAGCAACTCGGCATAGTTCCATTTATCAGGCCGGGGGGTATTAGGCGATACAAAGGAGCACTGGTGACTTAACGATACCGAGGGTATTTTTTGCAGGCGGCAGGCCCAGGCGCTTACCGGTTCAAAATCATTTACAATTAAATCATATTGCTTTAGCGGCAAGCTGTGCATATCGCGCCACAGGCGCGGCAGGTCCATTAATTTAAAAGTGGCCCATTTATCAACGCCACCCTTGGTGCCAAATACAAAACTGAACCCATGAAGCCTGTATTTAAGCGGCTGCGACAGGGATACTTCAGCCTCGGTGCCGCTCACCAATAAATCTACCTGGCCATATTGCTGCAACAGCGGCACAATTTCGCGCGCGCGGCTGATATGACCATTGCCTGTACCTTGTATAGCAAATAAGATTTTCATGGGCTGATATTGCACAAGCAATATAGGAAAGTTTAAAATTGTTTGGGTGGAACAAAAATTTCAATTGTGTCATCAGGAGTGAAACCTTACTCCGCCTCCTGTTTAAAACGTTCCAGCAGGATGTTTACATCCAGTTTCGCTTCCAGGTCCTCGGCGTCGGTTTTATCGTCCTCATCCGCGTCGGTATTAAAGCTTTCGGCGTTATAGTTAAATATCTTCCACTCGTTATTGTAATATTCAAGCGCGCTAAGGCTCTCTACCCAGTCGCCCGAGTTAAGGTAAAGCACGGAGCCCTTGCCGTCGGTAGCCCTAACTTCCCTTATTTCGGCATGGTGAATATGGCCGCATATTACATAATCATATTGTTTATTAACGGCCAGGTCGGCGGCGGTTTGCTCAAACTGGTTAATAAATTTTACCGCGTCCTTAAACTTCCCTTTTATTTTTTGCGAAAAGCTCATTTTGGGTCGCCCCATCCGGGTCAGGAACCAGTTAACCAGGCTATTGATCAATATCAGCATGTCATAACCTACCGCGCCCAGCTTAGCCAGCCATTTGGAGTGCTGCATGGTAACATCAAAAACATCACCGTGAAATATCCAGGCCTTTTTGCCATCCACATTCAGCACTAACTTGTTAAGCAACTGGAAGGAACCGAGGCTAAAATCGGCAAACTTGCGCAGCATTTCATCGTGGTTGCCGGTAAGGTAATATACCGGGATGCCCTCGGTTACAAATTTTAATATACGGCGCACCACTTTCATATGCGCCTCGGGCCAGTATGATTTACTGAATTGCCAGATATCAATAATATCACCATTTAGTACCAGCACTTTAGGTTTAATACTTTTCAAGTATTTAAGCAACTCCTCGGCATGGCAGCCATAGGTACCTAAATGCACATCTGATATAATTACAATATCAACTTCGCGCTTTGCCATTAAATTTGGGGGATAGTTGTGCTTCCGGCTGAAATACCGGCACCTTGTTAACTAATATATACCGGCGATTACTCGTCGTCGTCTTCCTCATTCACTTTAAATTCGTACGGGCTGGCATAAAACAGGCATACAAACACCAATAAACCTATAACCAGCAGATAATCAAAATGCATCTTCAATTACTTTTAACAAAGTTCAATATACAATATTATTTTAATGTTAAGACTGTGTTAAATGTTAAAAGTTTCATCGGCCCGAAAATTTATTTTCAATACGCTCCAGTTGTTGCAGATGATGTTGTAAATGAATACGGATAAATTTTAACCACTGCCTTGCATTAAGCATACCTAACCGG
>Ga0164242_10000166_pt1 | contig 81034 bp, 80 predicted proteins | sample OricomgcompostMG_FD_108783 | JGI IMG/M metagenome (GOLD analysis project Ga0164242, IMG submission 108783) | Miracle-Growth compost microbial communities from Emeryville, California, USA - Original compost - Miracle growth compost (MG) ... | reverse complement strand
CGACCTGCAGACGCAGGTGGCCTACGGCGAGGCGGCGCTGTGCGCCGTGGCGGGCGCGAACGAATGCGACGTGGTGATGGCCGCCATCGTCGGCGCCGCCGGTCTGGCGCCCACGCTGGCCGCGGCACGCGCCGGCAAGAAGGTGCTGCTGGCGAACAAGGAGGCGCTGGTCATGTCCGGCCCGTTGCTGATGGCCGCGGTGGAAGCCGGCGGCGCCGTCCTGATGCCGATCGACAGCGAGCACAACGCCATTTTCCAGTGCATGCCGTCCGACTACCGGCGTACGCCGGCGCAATGCGGCATCGAAAAGATCCTGCTGACCGCCTCCGGCGGCCCGTTCCTGCGCCGGCCGGTGGAAACGCTGGACGACGTGACGCCCGAAGAGGCCGTTGCTCATCCGAAATGGCGCATGGGACGCAAGATCTCGGTCGATTCCGCCACCATGATGAACAAGGGGCTGGAAGTGATCGAGGCGCACTGGCTGTTCAACCTGCCGGCCGGCCGCATCGACGTCGTGATCCATCCGCAAAGCGTGATCCATTCGATGGTGTCCTACGTCGACGGCTCCATGCTGGCGCAGCTCGGCAATCCCGACATGCGCACGCCGATCGCCCACGCGCTGGCCCATCCGGAACGCATCGCCTCCGGCGTGGCCGGCCTCGACCTGGCGGCGATCGGCAAGCTGGATTTCGAACGGCCGGATTTCGCGCGTTTTCCGTGCCTCAAACTGGCGTATGATGCTTTGGAAGCGGGCGGCTCCGCGCCGGCCATCATGAACGCCGCCAACGAAATCGCGGTGCAGGCGTTCCTCGAGGGCCGGATCGGCTTCCGCATGATCGACCGCCTGATCGCGCGCGTGATGGACAGGCTGCCGGCCGGCGCGATCGGCGACATCGAAACGGTGTTCGAGCAGGACCGCCAGGCGCGCGATCTTGCGCATTCCCTTATCAAGCCATGAACCTGTTGCAGACCCTCGTTGCCTTCGCCGTCGTGCTGGGCGTGCTGATCATCGTGCACGAGCTCGGCCATTACGTGGTCGCGCGCTGGTGCGGCGTTAAGGTGCTGCGTTTCTCGGTCGGCATGGGCAAGGTCGTATATTCACGCCGCCTGGGCCGCGACCGGACCGAATGGGCGGTGTCCATCCTGCCGCTCGGCGGCTACGTCAAGATGCTGGATGCGCGCGAAGGCGATCTGCAGGGCTTGGCGCCGGAGGACCTGCGGCGCGAGTTCACGCGCCAGACGGTATGGAAGCGCATGGCGATCGTGGCGGCCGGCCCCGTCGCCAATTTCCTGCTCGCCATCGTGCTGTTCGCCGGCCTCTACTGGCACGGTATTCCCGAACCGGTGCCCGTGCTGCGTGCCGTGCCGGCAGGCACGGCCGCCTACCGCGCCGGGCTGCGCGGCGGCGAAACGGTGACGGCGGTCGACGGCCAGCCGGTGCAGATATGGTCCGACATGCGCTGGCAGGCGATGCAGTCGATCATCGACGGGCGGCCGATCCGGCTCGACTTGCGGCGCGCCGATGCGGGCACCGGACCGGGCGGCAGCGAGGCCGTCGTCCTGCCGGTGGATGCGATCCGGATCCGGGACCTGGAAGGCGACTTTCTCGGCAAGCTGGGCATCGCGCTGGCGCGGCCGCCGGCCGTGCTGGGCAAGGTGCTGCCGAACGGGCCGGCCATGCACGCGGGCTTGCGCGAAGGCGACCGGGTGCTTGCGGTCGACGGCAGGTCCATGAAGGACGGACTGGATTTCATCGAGGCGGTGCGCGCGTCGGCCGGCCGGCCCCTGCACGTCGACGTGCTGCGCGGCGGCAGGCCGATGACGTTCGGCGTCGTGCCGGAACAGGTCGCCAAGGACGGCAAGCGCTTCGGCCGCATCGACGTCGAGATTCCGCTGGGGGTGAAGATGGTGACGCCCGACTACGGTCCGTTCGCCGCGTTGGGCAAGGCTGCCAGGCGGACCTGGGAAACCAGCGTGCTGACCGTCAGGATGGTCGGCGAGATGATCATCGGCGAAGTCTCGTGGCGCAACGTGACGGGCCCCATCACGATCGCCGATTATGCCGGGCAGACCGCGCGCATTGGCCTGATCAGCTACCTCAGTTTCATCGCCTTCGTCAGCATCAGTCTGGGCGTCATGAATCTGCTGCCCATACCTGTTCTAGACGGGGGGCATTTGCTGTATTATGCCGTGGAAGTTTTGACCGGGCGTGCGGTTTCCGAGCGCTTTGGAGCGATCGCCCAGCGCGCAGGGATAGGCATCCTGATGACCTTGATGCTGGTGGCGGTCTTTAACGACATCAACAGGCTGATTTCCTGAAAGCCGTTCCCCGTGAGCCTGAAAATCAACGATAGCCAATGAAATTACATTCAGCGCACTTCTCCTCGCCCGCCTTTCCCCGCCGTCTCGTCGCTATCGCCGCCTTCGCCCTCTGTTCAGGCCATGCAATGGCGGTCGCACCGTTCAAGGTGAAGGACATCCGCATCGAAGGGATCCAGCGCACCGAGCCCGGCACGGTCTTCACCTACCTGCCGGTGCGCATCGGCGACACCTTCACCGACGAGAAGGGCGAACAAGCGATCAAGGCGCTGTACGCGACCGGTTTCTTCAAGGACGTGCGCATTGAAGCGCAAGGCGACGTGCTGGTGGTCTTGCTGGAGGAGCGGCCGGCCATCTCCAGCGTGGACTTCTCGGGCATCAAGGAATTCGACAAGGACCAGCTCACCAAGGCGCTGAAGGAAATCGGCCTCGGCGAATCGCGCATCTACGACAAGTCACTGCTGGATCGCGCCGAACAGGAACTGAAGCGCCAGTATCTCGCACGCGGCTACTACAACGCCCACATCACCACCACCGTCACGCCGCTGGAACGCAACCGCGTGGCGATCAACTTCTCGGTGGACGAGGGCGACGTCTCGCACATCAAGAACATCAACATCATCGGCAACAAGGCGTTCAGCGAGAAGGAGCTGCTCAAGCATATCGACCTGCGCACGCCGGGCTGGTTCACCTGGTACACCAAGGCTGACCAGTATTCGAAAGAAAAACTGGCGGCCGACATCGAGAAGCTGAAGTCCTTCTACCTGAACCGCGGCTACCTGGAGATGCAAGTCGATTCGACGCAGGTATCGATTTCGCCGGACAAGAAGGACATCTACATCACCATCAACATCGACGAGGGCGACAAGTACACCGTGTCCGGCGTCAAGCTGGAAGGCGAGATGCTGGGACAGGAGAAGGACTTCCAGTCGCTGCTGCAGCTGAAGAAGGGCGACGTTTATTCCGGCGAGAAGCTGAACGCGAGCGTCAAGGCCATCCGCGACCGCATGGGCAGCTTCGGCTATGCCTTCGCCAACGTCAACCCCAATCCGCAGGTCGACCGCCAGAAGAAGGAAGTCGCCTTCACGCTGCTGATCGATCCGGGCCGCCGCGTCTATGTGCGCCGCATCAATATTTCCGGCAATACCAAGACGCGTGACGAAGTGATTCGCCGCGAATTCCGCCAGTTCGAGGATTCCTGGTACGACGCAGAGAAGATCAAGCTGTCGCGCGACCGCGTCGACCGACTCGACTACTTCACCGACGTGAAGATCACGACGCCGGACGTGCCCGGCAAGAACGACCAGGTCGACGTCGACATGAACGTCACCGAAAAGCCGACCGGCAGCATCGCCGTCGGCGCCGGTTTCAACAGTACCGACAAGGTCTCGCTGACCGGCTCGATCCACCAGGAGAACGCCTTCGGCAGCGGCAACACGGTGGGTGTCGATGTCGATACCAGCCACTACTACCGCACCATCGCGGTCTCCAGCACCAATCCGTACTTCACCGACGACGGCATCAGCCGCAGCTACCAGGCCTACATCCGCACCACGCGGCCGCCGGAGATCAACACCGGCGACTACCGTGTCCGCACGATCGGCGCGAACATCAAGTTCGGCGTGCCGTTCACCGAGCTGGACACGGTATTCTTCGGCGCCGGCATCGAACGCACGGACGTGCAGGTGTACCAGAACACTGGCGATACGAACGAGACGGACAGCCCGCTGCTGTACCGTCAGTATGTCCAGGACTTCAATTCCAACTTCAGGGTCAATTCGACCGATGCAAATGGCACAGTAATAAAAGACGGCAGCAGCGGCTCCTTCGATGCTTCTGCCACCGGTGTGCCGCTGACCGCAGCTTGGCAGCGCGACAGCCGCGACAGCGCACTGGTGCCGACCACGGGGCACTACCAGCGCGCCAACCTCGAGGTGTCGACGTTCGGCGACCTGAAATACTATCGCGCGTCCTACCAGCATCAGTATTACCATCCGTTCGGTGACACCACGCTGGCGCTGAACGGCGAAATCGGCTACGGCCATGCCTTCGGCGGCGAACCCTACCCTGTGTTCAAGAACTTCTACGGCGGCGGCATCGGTTCCGTGCGCGGGTACGAAGGCGACTCCCTTGGCCCCAAGGATCCCACAACGGGCGACGCGCTGGGCGGCACGTCGCGCCTGATCGGCAGCGCGGAGTGGCAGTTCCCGTTCCCGGGATCGGGCGACGACCGCACCCTGCGATGGTTCACCTTCTTCGACGCCGGCAATGTGTACGGTGACGGAGAAACCATCGGCAGTGATCTGAAATACTCCGTCGGTGTCGGCTTCAGCTGGGTGTCGCCGATCGGGCCGCTGAAGCTGAGCTACGGCAAGGCGCTGAATGCCCACACCAGCGGTCCGGAGGCGGACCGCGATCATACGCAGGCATTCCAGTTCCAATTGGGCACCGGTTTCTAGAGGCTTGGTGCATAATAGCGATCCTCATGGTCGCAACCAGAACGCGGAGAATCATTTTGAAGTCTTTCATCAAGTTTTCGACGGTATGGAAAAGCGTTGCCGTGCTGGCCGGTTTCCTTTGCATTGTTTCCGCAGCGCAAGCCCAGCAGCAACTGAAGATCGGCGTCGTCAATACCGAGCGCATCTTCCGCGAGGCCGCGCCGTACAAGGCGGCACAGGCAAAGATCGAACAGGAATTTGCGCAGCGCCAGAAGGATCTGCAGAACGAGGCGGCCCGCTTGAAAGCGGCCGCGGACAAGTTGGACAAGGACGGTCCGGTGCTGTCCGATGCCCAACGCGAGAAGCGCCAGAACGACCTGGCCGACATGGACAAGGAATTCCAGCGCGACCAGCGTGAATTCCGCGAAGATCTCAACCAGCGCCGCAACGAAGAGATGGCCAACCTGATCGATCGCACCAATCGCGTGATCCAGCAGATCGCGAAAAGCGAGAATTACGACCTGATCCTGCAGGAAGCCGTCTACATCAGCCCGCGCATCGACATCACGGACAAGGTGCTGAAGGCGCTTGACCAGCCGCAGCAATAAGGCCGGCCTGGCGACATGGTCACCCGGCTGGGGGAGTTGGTCGAGCGCTTGGGTGGCCGGCTGATCGGCAATGCCGACACGGAGGTCGTCGGTATTGCGCCGCTGAGCGATGCCGATGCATCGCACATCACGTTTCTATCCAATCCAAGGTTCAGGGAGCAGGCCGAGCAGACGCGCGCGGCCTGCTTGATATTGTCGTCCGCCGACAATGATGCGATCGGCCCTGCCTACGCGGGCGCGCGCATCGTCGCCGGCAATCCCTATGCCTATTTCGCACATGCCGCGCAATGGTTCGCCGCGCAGAAGGCGATTCCCGTGCCGCCCGGCATCCATCCGAGCGCCTGCGTCGATCCCGCCGCAAACGTGTCGGCGACGGCCAGCATCGGCCCGCACGTCACGGTGGAAGCGGGCGCATGCATCGGCGACGGCGCCGTGATCGGCGCGGGCTGTTTCATCGGCCGCGACGCGCAGATCGGAACGGGCACGCATTTTCATCCGCGCGTCGCCTTCCTGGCCGGATGCCGGATCGGCGCGCGCGGCATCGTGCATGCCGGCGCCGTGATCGGCGCGGACGGCTTTGGCTTCGCCAACGAAGGCAGGCGCTGGGTCAAGATTCCGCAGACCGGCGCCGTGCGCATCGGCGACGACGTCGAGATCGGCGCCAATACCTCGATCGACCGCGGCGCGCTGACCGACACGGTGATCGAGGACGGCGTCAAGCTCGACAACCAGATCCAGATCGGTCACAACTGCCGCATCGGCGCGCACACCGCGATGGCCGGTTGCGTCGGCGTCGCGGGCAGCGCGGTCATCGGCCGGCATTGCACGTTCGGCGGCGCCGCCATGGTGCTCGGCCACCTGACGATCGCCGACAACGTGCACATTTCGTCCGGCAGCCTGGTGTCGCGCTCGATCCGCGAAGCGGGCCAGTACACCGGCTTTTATCCGCTGGCGAAGAATGCGGAATGGGAAAAATCGGCCGTCATCGTGCGCAATCTCGCGTCGATGCGTGAGAAAATCCGCGAACTGGAAAAAGCGCTCAAATCGCTGGGCGAAAACAAAGAATGACAGAATGACCAATCAGGAAAAGCAAGCATCCGAAATGAAAACGCTCGACATCAACCAGATCAAGGAATACCTGCCGCACCGCTATCCGCTGCTGCTGGTCGATCGCGTGCTGACGTGGGAGTCGGGCAAGTCGATCACCGCGATCAAGAACGTCACCGCCAACGAAGAATTCTTCAATGGGCATTTCCCGCACAAGCCGGTGATGCCGGGCGTGCTGATGATAGAAGCGCTTGCGCAGACCGCCGCCTTGCTGTCCTTCCTGACGATGGGGCAGAAGCCGGACGACAATAGCGTCGTCTACTTCATCGGCATCGACGACGCGCGCTTCAAGCGCCCGGTCGAGCCGGGCGACCAACTGAAGATGGAAGTGGAAATCCTGCGCAATGCGCGCGGCATCTGGAAGTACAAGGCAGTCGGTTCGGTCGACGGCCAGGTCGCGCTGGAAGCCGAGCTGATGTGCACGATGCGCACCATCAACGACGCCAGCCAGTCCGCGGGACAGTAATGGCGGCGATTCACCCGACCGCCGTCGTCGACGCCCGCGCGCAGATCGCGGATTCGGTCGAGATCGGCGCCTACACTGTCGTCGGCCCGAACGTCTCGATCGGCGCCGGCACCTGCATCGGTCCGCATGTCGTCATCGAAGGCCATACGCGCATCGGCAGCGACAACGAGGTTTTCCAGTTCGCCTCGATCGGCGCGGCGCCGCAGGACAAGAAATACAAGGGCGAGCCGACGCGGCTGGAGATCGGCGACCGCAACACGATACGCGAATTCGTCACCATCAATCTCGGCACCACGCAGGATGCCGGCGTCACCCGCCTGGGCGACGACAACTGGATCATGGCCTACGTGCACGTCGCGCACGACTGCCAGCTGGGCAGCAACCTGATCCTCGCCAACAACGCCACGCTGGCCGGCCACGTGCACCTGGAAGACTGGGTGTTCCTTGGTGGCTTCACCACCGTGCACCAGTTCTGCCGCATCGGCGCGCATGCGATGACGGCGTTCACCGCCGCCGTCAGCCAGGACGTGCCGCCCTTCGTGACGGCGGCCGGCAATCGCGCGGTGCCGTCGGGCATCAACAGCGAAGGCCTGCGCCGCCGCGGCTTCAGCAGCGAGCAGATCGCCGCCATCAAGCGCGGCTACCGGCTGGTGTATCGCGCCGGCCTGCCGCTGGAAGAGGCGAAGGCGGCCTTGCTTGAGGAAGAGGGCAAGTCGCCGGACGCCGCCGCCTATCTGCGCCAGTTGCGCGAATTCATCGCGGCTTCGTCGCGTGGCATCATCCGCTGAACCCACGATCGCCATGGTCGCTGGCGAAACGTCCGGCGACATGCTGGCGGCGCGCCTGCTGTCCGGCCTGCGGCCGCAATTGCCGGACGCCTACCTGCACGGCATTGGCGGTCCCGCCATGGCGCAATACGGTTTCGTCAGCGACTGGCCGATGGACAAGTTGTCTGTGCGCGGGCTGTTCGAGGTGCTCGCGCATTACCGCGAGATCAAGGGCATCCAGATCGCCTTGCGCGATCGCCTGCTGGCCGAGCGGCCGGCCGCCTTCATCGGCGTCGACGCGCCGGATTTCAATCTCGGGCTGGAAGCGCAGCTGAAGGCCGCCGGCATTCCGACCATGCATTTCATCGGCCCCTCGATCTGGGCCTGGCGCGGCGGACGCATCAAGAAGATCGCGCGCGCCGCCTCGCACATGCTGGTGATCTTTCCGTTCGAGGAAGACATCTATCGCCAGGCCGGCATACCAGCAACCTACGTTGGACATCCGCTGGCGCAGGTGATCCCGATGGCACCCGACCAGGCTGCCGCGCGCGCCCGGCTGGGATTGTCCGGCGACGCGAAAGTGATCGCGATCCTGCCGGGCAGCCGGCTGTCCGAACTGAAGTACAACGCCGCCGCCTTCGTCGGCGCCGCGCGGCTGCTGCTGCAGCGCGATCCGTCGCTGCGCTTCGTCGCGCCGATGGCAGGCGCGGCGCAACGGCGCTACTTCGGCGAACTGCTCGCGCAAGTCGGGTTGCAGGACGTGCCGCTCACGATCCTGGACGGGCAGTCGCATGCCGCGCTGGCCGCGGCCGACGCGGTGCTGGTGGCGTCCGGCACCGCATCGCTCGAAGTGGCGCTGTTCAAGAAGCCGATGGTGATCGCCTACAAGATGATGGCGGCGTCGTGGCACGTGCTGCGCCGCATGGCCTACCAGCCGTGGGTCGGTCTGCCCAACATCCTGGCGCGCGAATTCCTGGTGCCAGAACTGTTGCAGGACGCCGCCACGCCGCAGGCCCTGGCCGACGCGCTGTGGCAGCAGCTGCAGGACGACGCCAACCGCGAACGGCTGCAGCGCCGCTTCACCGACATGCATCACGCGCTGCTGCGCGACACGGCGGCCGAAAGCGCGCGCGCGGTGCTGGAACTGATCGGCCGCGTGCCGCGCGTTTCCTGACGGGTCGCGCGCCGCTACAATATCGCCATCGTGAAGAAGACGTCCGCCACCCTCCCGCTGTTCAGTCACGCCGACGAGATCGTCTGCGGCGTCGACGAGGCCGGCCGCGGTCCGCTGGCCGGGCCGGTGTTCGCCGCCGCCGTCATCCTCGATCCGGCGCGGCCGATACGCGGCCTGCGCGACTCCAAAAAGCTGACCGAGGCACGTCGCGAGGAACTGGCGATCCGCATCAGGGAGCGCGCGATCTCCTGGTCGATCGCGCAGGCATCGGAAGAGGAAATCGACACGCTGAACATCCTGCAGGCGACCATGCTGGCGATGCGGCGCGCGGTCGAAAGCCTGCATGTGCCGCCGACGCTCGCGCTGATCGACGGCAACCGCTGCCCGGTGATGTCGGTGCGGTCCGAGGCGATCGTACAGGGCGACGACAAGGTCAAGGCGATCTCCGCCGCTTCCATCCTTGCCAAGACCGCGCGCGACCGTGCGCTCGGCCTGCTGCATGAAATCTATCCGCAATACGGCTTCGACCAGCACAAGGGCTATCCGACCGCCATGCACCTGGAGCGCCTGAACCTGCACGGCGTGTCGCCGGTGCATCGCAAATCCTATGCGCCGGTGCGCGCGCTGCTGGGCGATGCGGTATGCGCTGGCTTGGCGCGCAACGACGACATGCCGTTCTGACGTGGCGCGCAAGACCATCTCGTCGCGCGACAATCCGCTCTACAAGGAGCTGAAGCTGCTCGCCTCCGGTTCGCAGGCCAGGCGCCGCACCGGCCGCACGCTGCTGGACGGCGTGCATCTCTGTGAAACCTATCTGCGCAAGTTCGGCCCGCCGCCGCTGTGCGTGGTCGGCGAGGAGGCGCTGGCGCATGCGGAGGCGGCGCGCATCGCGGAACAATGCGCGCACGGCCCGTCGCAATGCATCGTGCTGCCCGCGCCGCTGTTCCGTCCGCTCGGCCAGGTGGAACACGGCATCGACATCCTGTTCGTGATCGACATCCCGGTTCCGGCGCTTCCGCCGGCGCTGTCGCAGCCGGCCGTGCTGCTCGACAACGTGCAGGATCCCGGCAACGTCGGATCGATCGCGCGCAGCGCCGCCGCCGCCGGCATCCGCCAGATGATTTGCGGCCCGGGCACGGCGTCGGCCTGGTCGCCGCGCGTGCTGCGCGCCGGCATGGGCGCCCACTTCGCCATCGAGATCTTCGAGAACGCCGATCTCGTCGAGCTGGCACGCGGCGCGCGGATTCCGCTCGTCGCCACCAGTTCGCATGCGCACAGCCGCCTGTACGATCTCGACCTGACGCAGCCGGTGGCCTGGGTGTTCGGCCACGAAGGGCAGGGCGTCGCGCCGGCCTTGCTGGGCATGGCTGCGCACCGGATCGCGATTCCGCATCTGGGCGACGTCGAATCGCTGAACGTCGCGGCCAGCGCCGCCGTCTGCTTCTTCGAGCAGGTGCGGCAGCGCACGGCGAAGTGACCGCCGAATGACCGTTTCGTGACCTGTTGTAAATATGTCGGTTCGGGCAGCGCCGGCATGCGGGATTGCTTTCCCTGCCGCGGTTTTTTGCACTAGACTGTGCGCAATCGACGGATAACACCAATAAAAAGGTTTATCGCTGTATCTCGACCCTCGCTGCCCCAATGGTGTACGAGGGTTTTTGTTTTTCGGGCCCGGGGAGCGCGTGGATGACGGACTGGATGATCTGGTTTGCGGCGGCCTGCGTGCTGCTGGTCGCGGAAATGGCGACCGGCACCTTCTACCTGCTGATGATCGCGATCGGCGCGGCGGCGGGCGGCGTGGCGGCGCTCGCGGGGGCCGGCAGTCCGGCGCAATGCCTGGCGGCCGCGGTCGTCGCCGTGCTGGCCGTCACCGCGCTGCGGCGCAGCCGCTTCGGCCGCCAGCCGAAGATCGATGCCGCGCGCGATCCTTCCATCAATCCGGATATCGGCCAGACGCTCGACGTCGACGCATGGCGTCCCGGCGGCGAGGCGCCGCATACCGCACGCGTCATGTACCGCGGCGCGCCGTGGGACGTGGAGCTGGCGCCCGGCGAGCAGGCCGTGGCGGGCACGTTCGTGATCCGGGAAGTGCGCGGCAGCCGCCTGATCGTCGTCCGTCACCATTGATTTGTTCATGGCCGTCCCTGCACGGCAGCACAAGCGCGAGGAATCGATATGAGTAGCGTCACCGTTGTGTTTCTTCTTGTCGTCGCCATCGTCTTCGTCGTCCGCACGATCAACGTGGTGCCGCAGCAGCACGCGTGGATCGTCGAGCGGCTGGGCAAGTACCATGCGACGCTGGGACCGGGGCTGAAGATCGTGCTGCCTTTCGTCGACCGCGTCGCCTACAAGCATTCGCTGAAGGAGATTCCGCTCGACGTGCCGATGCAGGTCTGCATCACCAAGGACAACACGCAGTTGGAGGTGGACGGCATCCTGTATTTCCAGGTCACCGATCCGATGCGCGCTTCCTACGGCTCGTCCAACTACATCGCGGCGATCTCGCAGCTGGCGCAGACCACCCTGCGTTCCGTGATCGGGCGCATGGAGCTGGACCGGACCTTCGAGGAGCGCGACCTGATCAACCACGCCGTGGTCGGCGCGATCGACGAGTCGGCCGCCAATTGGGGCGTCAAGGTGCTGCGCTACGAGATCAAGGACCTGACGCCGCCGAAGGAAATCCTGCACGCGATGCAGTCGCAGATCACCGCCGAGCGCGAGAAGCGCGCGCTGATCGCGGCATCCGAAGGGCGCAAGCAGGAACAGATCAACATCGCGGCCGGCGAACGCGAGGCGGCGATCGCCCGCTCGGAAGGCGAAAAGCAGGCCGCGATCAATCGCGCTCAGGGCGAGGCCGCCGCCATCCTGGCGATCGCCGACGCCACCGCCGAGGCAATCCGCAAGACCGCGGCCGCGATCGAGCAGCCGGGCGGCATGGACGCGGTGAATCTGAAGGTGGCCGAGCAATATGTGGATGCCTTCGGCAAGCTGGCCAAGACCAACAATTCGATCATCGTGCCGGCCAATCTGAGCGACATGAGCGGGATGATCGCCAGCGCCTTGCAGGTCGTGAAGTCTCAGCAGAGTGACAAGGGGTAAGGGTTAACGTCCAGCCGCGAACGCCAGCCAATCGCAAAATCACGTCGGCTGTATTCCCATCGGCATTCCTCGCACGTGCGTTCAGGATGTCCGAACAAGGCCAATCCAACCTGGGACTACCGCCGATTCTGTTTCATCGCCGACTGGATCTCGCGCTGCACGTCGCGCTGCTTCTCGCTCTCGCGTTTGTCGTGCTGCTTCTTGCCCTTGGCCAGCCCGACCTCGCATTTGACGCGGCCGCGCTGGAAATGCAGGTTGAGCGGCACCATCGTGTAGCCGGCGCGCTCGACGCGGCCGCGCAGCTTCTTGATTTCGTCGGCTTTCAGCAGCAGCTTGCGGGTGCGGACCGGGTCCGGTTTGATGTGCGTGGAAGCGGTCGGCAGCGGGCTGATGTGCGCGCCGAACAGGAAGATTTCGTTGTTGCGCGCGATCACGTAGGCTTCCTTCAACTGCACCCGACCTGCGCGTATCGACTTGACTTCCCAGCCTTCTAGCACGACGCCCGCCTCCACGCGCTCCTCGATGAAGTAATCGTGGAAGGCTTTTCTGTTGTCAACGATGCTCATGGGCCGGCGGGCGGGTCGGTTAGAATGAAGGTTTGCAATTCTATCAAACGGTTGGTTTTCCGATGGCGGTAGTGCACAAAACGGTCTTGCTGGGATACAGCGCCGAACAGATGTTCGAGCTGGTCGATCGCGTGGAGGAATATCCGCAGTTCCTGCCATGGTGCGGCGGCGTCGAGGTCAAGGAGCGCGAGGAGGACCGGCTGGTCGCCACGCTGAAGATCAATTATCACGGCGTCAGGCAAAGCTTCACCACAGAGAATACCAACGTGCGGCCGACGTCGATGACGATGCGCCTGCTGGAGGGGCCGTTCCGGCACCTGCACGGCACCTGGCATTTCAAGGCCTTGCGTGACGACGCCTGCCGCATCGACTTCGACCTGCAGTACGAATTTTCCAGCCGGCTGATTGAGCAGATCATCGGACCGGTATTCAACATGATCGCCAACAGCTTCATCGATTCGTTCAGCAAGCGGGCGGAGGTGGTCTATGGCTGACGACGCCGTCCGCGTGCAGATCTGCTACGCCCGGCCCGACAGGCAATTCCTGCTCGATTGCGCGGTGGCGCCGGGGACGACGATCCTGCAGGCGATCCACGCCAGCGGCATCGTGCAGCAGGCGCCGGAGATCGACGTCAGCACCATGCGCGTCGGCATCTACGGCAAGCTGAAACCGCTCGACACCGTGCTGCGCGAGCACGACCGCATCGAGATCTACCGCCCGCTGATCGCCGATCCCAAGGAAACCCGCCGCCGCCGTGCGGCGCACCGGGACGAAAAAAAATCCGGCTGAGCGGCCGGATTCCTTCGGATTCCCCGTTTTGCTCCGTTACGTTCCCCGTCAATGGCAATTGGCGAGTGTGCGCTGGACGTCGGCTGCCTCCTTGGCGCGTTCCGCGTCGCTCAAGTAGTGCCGTTCGCCGGAAGCGTCGAACTGGGCGATCCGCTGCCCGGACGCCAGGGCTTGCGCGTAGTTGCGGGCGCGCTCGCAATTGTCGCGCTGCGCGGCTTCCTGCTTGGCTTTTTCCGCGGTCTTCTTCTGCTGTTCGGCCTGCTCGATGCGCCGCTTCTCGAACGCGGCGTTCTGCGCGGCCAGGCTCTGTTCGGCGGTCTGCGCCTGCTGCTGCTCGTCGCCGGTCTCGGCCTCGTCGGCACGCGGTAGGCTGCCGGGCGACTTCAGGATGCGGCTGCTGGGGACGGATACCGGCGGCGGCACGTCCGAATACTGCTTGACGCCCTTGTCGTCGAGCCACACGTATTGGGCCATGGCGACGCTGGTCCAGCCGCAGACGGCGACGGCAGCGAGTATCTGTTTCAGGCACGGCATGAGGGGGCTCCTCTTGAGGGCTAAAACGGCATTTCGCCATGCTTCTTTCTCGCTGTCAACGCACGCCGCAGCGGCGCCCCAGGCGGGACTTGCCTATCGGATTTCTGTATAATTCGCTTTTGCGCCGATAGGAAAATAACTATGCGTCTACTTCAAAAGGCACTCACATTCGATGACGTGCTGCTGGTGCCGGCCTATTCCGACATCCTCCCCAAAGACACCTCCCTGACCACGCGCCTGACGCGCAACATCACGCTGAACATTCCGCTGCTGTCGGCAGCCATGGACACGGTGACCGAATCCCGCCTGGCGATCACGATGGCGCAGGAGGGCGGCATCGGCATCATCCACAAGAACCTGACGCCGAAGGAGCAGGCGCGCGAAGTGGCGAAGGTCAAGCGTTTCGAATCCGGCGTGGTGCGCGATCCGATCACGATCCCGCCGTCGATGAAGATCCGCGACGTGATCGCGCTGTCGCAGCAGCACGGCATCAGTGGTTTTCCGGTGGTCGAAGGCAAGACGGTAGTCGGCATCATCACCAACCGCGACCTGCGTTTCGAGGAAGACCTGGAGGCGCCGGTCAGCGCGAAGATGACGCCGCGCGACAAGCTGGTCTACGTGCTCGACGGCGCCGAGCTGGCCGAAGCCAAGCGCCTGATGAACAAGCACCGCCTGGAACGCGTGCTGGTGGTCAACGACGCGTTCGAACTGCGCGGCCTGATCACCGTGAAGGACATCCAGAAATCCACCGAACATCCGATGGCCTGCAAGGATAGCCAGGGCAAGCTGCGCGTCGGCGCGGCGGTCGGCGTCGGTCCTGACAACGACGAGCGTGTCGACCTGCTGGTAGCGGCCGGTGTGGATGTGATCGTGGTCGATACCGCGCACGGCCACTCGAAAGGCGTGCTGGACCGCGTGCGCTGGGTGAAGACGCATTATCCGCAGGTGGATGTCATCGGCGGCAACATCGCCACCGCAGCCGCGGCGAAGGCGCTGGTGGAGCATGGCGCGGACGGCGTCAAGGTCGGCATCGGCCCCGGTTCGATCTGCACCACGCGCATCGTCGCCGGGGTCGGTGTGCCGCAGGTGTTTGCCGTTTCCAATGTCGCGGAAGGGTTGAAGGGCACGGGCGTACCGTGCATTGCCGACGGCGGCATCCGCTTTTCCGGCGATGTCGCCAAGGCGTTGGCCGCCGGCGCATCCAGCGTGATGATGGGCAGCATGTTCGCTGGCACCGAAGAAGCGCCGGGCGAAGTGATCCTGTTCCAGGGCCGCAGCTACAAGTCCTACCGCGGCATGGGCAGCCTGGGCGCGATGGCCGACGGTTCGGCCGATCGCTACTTCCAGGACGGCGCCGCCAACGTCGAGAAGTTCGTACCGGAGGGAATCGAAGGCCGCGTGCCGTACAAGGGCAGCGCGATCGCGATCCTGTACCAGTTGGTCGGCGGCGTGCGCTCGTCGATGGGCTATTGCGGCTGTGCGACGATCGACGAGTTCCGCGAGAAGGCCGAGTTCGTCGAGATCACCTCCGCCGGCATGCGCGAATCGCACGTGCATGACGTGCAGATCACGAAGGAAGCGCCCAACTACCGCGCGGAGTGACACGCATCCCCGTGCGGCTGCCCTGAGCGCCTGACCATGAACACGACGACGGACAAGGCATCTGCCATGCCGGCCACCTCGGCTGGTCTGGACGGTCCGTCGTCGGACGAGCAACTGCTGCGCATCCGCCGCATCGGCAAGCGGCTGTTCAAGGTCGCCAAATGCGTGCTGCGCTTCGAGGATCCGGGCATCGCCTTTCACGAAGGGCAGAACACCTCGCCCTCGGTCGAAGCCGATTTCTGCAGCAGCTTTCCCGTCTCGCCGCGTGTGGTCGTGGTGCCCGACATGCGCAAGGAAGCGTCTCTGCTCGATCATGCGATGGTGGCCGGCGCGCCTTTCCTGCAGTTCTACGCGACGGCGCCCGTGTTCAACGCGCAGCGCATGCTGATCGGCAGCATCAGCCTGGTGGACCACAAGCCGCATCCATTCACCGAGAACGACAAGCTGGCGCTGCTGGACCTGGCCAGCATGATCGAGCGCGAACTGAGCGTGCGCTCGATGAACGCGATGCAGCTGGAGCTGCAGAAGAAGAACAAGAACCTGCGCCGCAAGTCGCTGATCGATCCGCTGATCGGCACCTGGAACCGCGGTGCCATCATGCGCATCCTGTCGATCGAGGCGCAGCGCTGCGACAAGATCGGCCTGCCGCTGTCGGTGATCGTGGTCGATCTCGATTTCTTCAAGCAGATCAACGACACCTACGGCCATCAGGCCGGCGACGAAGTGCTGGTCAAGGTGACCAGCCGCCTGCGTTCCTGCATCCGCCAGCAGGAATCGCTGGGACGCTACGGCGGCGAGGAGTTTCTCGCCGTGCTGCCCGGCAGCGCGCACGACGTCGCCCTTGCGATTGCGCAGCGCATGCGCGAAGCGGTGGCGGCGAACGGCGTGGCGATCGGCGATGATACGGCCATCAACCTGACCATCAGCGCGGGCGTCTGCTCCACCGACATGTTTCCGTCCGCCACGACCGACGAGCTGATCGGCCGCGCGGACAAGGCGCTGTACGCTGCCAAGGACGCGGGACGCAACTGTGTCATGCAGGCGCAACCCGACTGAACGTTTTCATTTGATTCTTACGCAAGCCTCTCTCTCATGCATTCAAAAATTCTCATCCTCGATTTCGGTTCGCAAGTCACGCAACTAATCGCCCGCCGCGTGCGCGAAGCCGGCGTTTTCTCGGAAGTGTTTCCCTATGACGTCAGCGACGAGTTCGTGCGCGGCTACGGCGCGGCCGGCATCATTCTGTCCGGCGGACCGAGCTCCGTGACCGAGGGCGACACGCCGCGCGCGCCGCAGTCCGTGTTCGAACTCGGCGTGCCGGTGCTCGGCATCTGCTACGGCATGCAGACGATGGCCGAACAGCTGGGCGGCAAGGTCGAGAACGGCAAGGTGCGCGAGTTCGGTTATGCAGAGGTGCGCGCGCACGGCCACACGGCGCTGCTGAAGGACATCAGCGATTTCACCACGCCGGAAGGCTACGGCATGCTGAAGGTCTGGATGAGCCACGGCGACAAGGTCAACGACATGCCGCCCGGCTTCAAGCTGATGGCATCGACGCCGAACTGCCCGATCGCCGGCATGGCGGACGAGTCGCGCAGGATGTACGCCTTCCAGTTCCACCCCGAAGTCACGCACACGCTGCAGGGCAAGGCCATCCTCGGCCGCTTCGTGCATGAGATCTGCGGCTGCAAGTCGGACTGGAACATGCCGGACTACATCACCGAAGCGGTCGAGAAGATTCGCGCGCAGGTCGGCAGCGAAGAAGTGATCCTTGGGCTTTCCGGCGGTGTCGACAGCAGCGTGGCTGCCGCGCTGATCCACCGCGCCATTGGCGACCAGCTGACCTGCGTGTTCGTCGACCACGGCCTGCTGCGCCTGGACGAAGGCAAGATGGTGATGGACATGTTCGGCAAGAACCTCGGCGTGAAGGTCGTGCACGTCGATGCGACCGACCAGTTCATGGGCAAGCTGGCCGGTGTGACCGATCCGGAAGCCAAGCGCAAGATCATCGGCGCCGAATTCGTCGAAGTCTTCCAGCGCGAAGCCGGCAAGCTGAAGAATGCCAAGTGGCTGGCGCAAGGCACCATCTATCCGGACGTGATCGAGAGCGCCGGCAAGGGCAAGAAGGGCGCACACACGATCAAGAGCCACCACAACGTCGGCGGTCTGCCCGAGACGCTGAACCTGAAGCTGCTGGAGCCGCTGCGCGAACTGTTCAAGGACGAAGTGCGCGAACTGGGCGTCGCGCTCGGCCTGCCGCACGACATGGTGTACCGCCACCCGTTCCCCGGCCCAGGCTTGGGCGTGCGCATCCTCGGCGAAGTCAAGAAGGAATACGCCGACCTGCTGCGCCGCGCCGACGCGATCTTCATCGAGGAACTGCGCAACACGGCGATCCCGCTGCCGACCGAACTGGCGGCCGGCGGCGGCGACAGCCATTTCCACAAGAACTGGTACGAGGCGACCAGCCAGGCTTTCGCCGTCTTCCTGCCGGTGAAGTCGGTCGGCGTGATGGGCGACGGCCGCACCTACGAATACGTGGTCGCGCTGCGCGCGGTGCAGACGCAGGATTTCATGACGGCACATTGGGCGCATCTGCCGCATGAGTTGCTGGGGAAGGTGTCGAATCGGATCATCAACGAGGTGCGGGGGATCAATCGGGTGGTCTATGACATTTCGGGGAAGCCACCGGCTACGATTGAGTGGGAATGATCTAGCATAGTCTGACGGTATCGAAACCTAGCTGACTGTGAGCCATTATCTAAGCTGGTGCGATGGTGACATGGGTAACTGGGGGATAACTGAGGCCAAGGCCGCATGATGCCGGCGTCGCTGAAGTACCGGTGTAAGCGAAACGCTTAGTACATGCTGGCCGATGAGGTATGGCGATATGGGCGTATCAACGACGTACGACAGCATGAAGGAGGCCGCGACGTCGGTCATGGCGGTATGGTAAGTCCGCCTCGTTCGTCGTTCCGGTTCTGATCCCGCAGCCGCTGCATATGTGACGGCTGCTGCCGGCGTCACGCCGCCTTGGCCAACACGGTTTCCGGTTTGGTCTCCGCCCCGTTTTCCAGCAGCTTGTCGGCCTCGATCCACCTGTGCACTGCAGCCGGCAGCGGCGGGGAAGGCGTGCCTGGAATGACGGCGTGGGCGACCTTTTCCGGCGCGACCCAGCCGCCGCTCTTGCGCAGCGCGGCGCGCGAAATGGCGACCGCTGCGGTGCGGCCTTTCGACGTCCTGAAATGATGCTCGATGAAGAACCAGCGGTTGTCCCATCCGAGCAGGCGGGTGGTGACGGTATAGGCTTCCAGCGGGCCCAGGCTGCGGCGGAAGCGGATGATCTGGCCGCCGAGCAGAGCGCTCCACCGATGGGCAAGCGCGGCGTCGGCCACGCCGCAGCGCCGCATCCAGTCCACCCTGGCCAAATCCATGATCTGCAGGTAGCGACCGTTGTTCATGTGACCGAAGAGATCGATTTCCCAGGGGCGCACCCGGAAGCGCGTCACGGTCGGCGCAAACGGGTGCTGCCGTCGGCGAAAAGCGGTGGATAGCCAGATAGTCAGCAGGCGCAGATACAGATTCATGTTAATTTCCCTATGGAAATACACTTGCACGAGTCGCAGGGTACGGGGCGGCAGGCTGTGTGCGAATACCATGAACAGGGTATTGGCCAGGGCGTGCCAGCTGTGCCAGAGTCGCTGGCATGCGGAGAAATGAAGGGGAAAACGACATGGAAACCGGCAAATCGGGCGATGGAGCGGGGGATGCGCGATGCCGGGTGCTGCTGGTCGAGGACGACGAGCCGCTGCGCGATCGCTTTGCGCGCATCCTGGCGGCATGGCCGGGCGGCCGGCTGGTGGCGGCCTGCGCGACGTTGGATGAGGCCTTGCACCACCTGCGCGAGCAGGCGGTCGATCTGCTGATTACGGACTTGCGCCTGCCGGACGGCCACGGCACCCAGGCCATCCGTGCGCTGCGCGCGATCAATCCCGACGCCGATACGATGGTGATTTCGGTCCTGGCCGACGACCGCACCGTGATCGAAGCAATCGAGGCGGGCGCCGCGGGCTATCTGCTGAAGGATGCGGATTCGATCGAGCTGATCGAGGCGATCGAGGAGCTGCGCGCCGGGCGCTCGCCCATTTCCTCTTCCATCGCTCGCATCATCGTGCGCCGCCTGAACGTGTCGGCCAGCGCCTCGCGCCCCGCGCTGGCGCAGGCGTTGACGCCGCGCGAGATCGACATCCTGTGGGGCATCGCCAAGGGCTTCACGTATGCCGAACTGGCCGAGCAGCTGGGAATCTCGCGCCAGACGGTGCCGGTGCACGTCAAGAACATCTATCGCAAGCTCGAGGCCAGCAATCGTTCAGAAGCGGTGTTCGAGGCTTCGCGCCTGGGACTCATATGGCTTTGAAGCACCGCGTCGCGCTGTTGCTGCTGGTGCTTGTGGTGACGGTGCTGGGAAGCACGCCGCTATGGTTCAAATTGCCTGCGCCGAAGGGCGCCGAGGCAATCTCGTCCGTCGCCTGCCTGCGCGGCTGCGCGGCGCAGGCGCCGGTGACGCTGCCGTTGAGTTGGACCAGGCGGGGCGGCCGCGCGGAATACCGGTTGACGCTCGACCTGGACAGGTTGCCGCAAAAGCCGCTGTATCTGTTCATCCCGATGCTCAGCCAGCGCGCGGTCGTCGCACTGGACGGGCGCGAGGTCGCCGACACCGGCACGCGCGCCCTGCTGATGGGCGTGATGTCCGGCGTGACGGCGCTGGTGCCGTTGCCGACCGATACCCTGACGACCGGCCGCAACACTATCGACATCTCGCTGCAAGCGCAGGGCATCATGCGCGGCTACCTGTCCCGCCTGTACATCGGCACCGCCGACCAGCTCGCGCCTTACTACCGCCTGAAGATATTCCTGCTCGAACACGTGCGGCTGATGACGATGTCCGCCCAGCTGCTGATTGCGATCGCCATGCTGGCGGCGTGGCTCTACCATCCGCGCGAGGCGTTGTTCAAGTGGATATTCCTGTTGCTGGCGATCTCGCTGTTCACCTACATCGGGCTGTTTGCCGACTTTGATCCGGGCGTGCATCGACTGCTGCCTTACGCGTTCATCCTCAGCATGCCCGTCAGCTTCATCCTGCAGATCATCGCGCTGCTGATCAACGGCGTCGAAGTGCCCCGATGGCTAAAGACCTGTGTCGTGGCCGTGCCATGCGTCTGCGCGCTGCTGGCGCTGCTGGGCGTCGTGCCGGCGCAGGCGCTGGTGCTGGGCTTCGGCATACCGCTGATGATACTGGCGCCGCTGGTGACGACGGCCATTGCCGCCTGGGGCGCGTGGGTGAAGGGCGTCGCCGAGGCCTGGCTGCTGCTGGTGCCGCTGCTGCTGTTCGTCCTGGCGCTGGCGCACGACGGCGGCGTCGTGGCCGGCTGGCTGGACGGGCCGGTTTTTCTCGCGATCTATTACCGGCAGGGGCTGACGATCGGCGTTGCGGTCATCCTTGCGCGTAGGCTAGGCATCAGCCTGCGGCGCCTGGATCAGGCGAACGCGCATTTGACGCAGCGGCTGGCCGAACGCGAAGAGGAACTGGCGCGGCTGTACGACGAGGAGCGGCGCGAGGCGGCGCAGCGCGTCAGGGGCGAAGAGCGCCAGCGGCTGACGGCGGACCTGCACGATGGATTGAGCGGCCATCTGGCGTCTATCATCGCGCTGGCCGAGCGGGAGCAGTCGCCGGTCATCGAACGTTCGGCGCGCGAGGCGCTGGACGATCTGCGCGCGGTGATCCATTCGCTCGACATCGGCGACCGCGAACTGGCGGCGGCGTTGTCGGACTTGCGCGAACAGCTCGGGCGCCAGCTCAAACGCATGGGCATTGCGCTGGAGTGGTCCACTGCGCACCTGCCCGAGATTTCCGGCGTGACGCCGACGCATGCGCTGAACGTGCTGCGCATCGTGCAGGAAGCGTGCACCAACGCCGTCAAGCACGGACCGGCAAACCGCATCGTCGTGCGCGGCAGGCCGTGTCTGTCGAGTCATGCCGTCATCGAGATCGAGAACGACGGTGTACCGCTCTCGCGCGGCAGCGGCTGGGGGCTGGAGAACATGCGCCGGCGCGCGTTGCAACTGGGCGGATCGGTTCGCGTCGAGTCGCTGGATGCCGGCGTGCGGGTGACGCTGGTGCTGCCGGAAAGGTTGCCCAGCCTGCCGGCGGCTGGCATGCCTGGCTGACTATCGCCCGACTGGTCGCCGCTATCGCATTCATGCGGCCAATGCCGCTTCCACCAGCGGCTTCGCCCACGCCGGCGTCCTGCGCAAATCCTGCGCGGCCGTCGGCCAGGTCAATTTTCCTGCTGCCATTTCCAGCACCAGCATCGGGTCCGGAATCGGTGCGCCGGCCGCGACGTCGGTGCTGTTGTCGTACACGCGCAGGTGCGCGAGATGCGGCATCAGCGCGATCAGGTTGGCGAGGGAGTGGACGTAGCGTTCGCGTATCTTCGCTTCGGGAATGTCGTGCCCGCCGGCCGCCACGCGCGCCTTGACGCGGGCGATGTGCTGTTCCGGCGAGGCGAGGCCGCAGAACCACATCATCACGTCGTGCGTCCTGGCGGCGGCACGCAGCCGGGCAGGAACGGAATGGCCGCCGAGCGTGGTTTCGAAGGCGAAGTTGCGGCCCTGCGCGACGGCGTCGTCGAGACGGCGCATGCCTTCGTTCCAGGCGGCGGCGTTGGCATCGGCCTGGTTGCAGCCAGTGGCGCGCACCAGTTCGCGTGCGAAGGTGTCGGGGTTGTACCAGGCGAGGCCGGCCTGGGTCAGCAGATGGCCGCCGATCGAACTTTTGCCGGCGCCGTTGACGCCGGCCAGCACGTACAGGAAGGGCCGCGCCATCAATAGCCGCTGCCGGCCTTGACCTTGCCATCGAGCAGGGCAGGTTGCCCGAGCAGGGTGCGCAGGCGGTCGGCGGCGTCCGGCGCGTCGAGCGCGGCAAGGCGTTCGTCGAAGCGGCGGCGCAGCGCGTCCAGCGTATCCGGCACCAGCGCCTGGGCGGCGCGCACGGCTTCCACCATGGCCTTGTATTCGCTGGTCGAGAGGATCACGGCTTCCGGCGTGTTGTGGTTGGTGACGAGCACCTTGCCGTGATGGGAAACGGCCTGCATCACGCCGCGCCAGCCGTGCTTCTTGACGTCGGAAGCGGGCGTGCGGGGCAGGTCGGACAGGGTGTCGTGCGCAAGAGGCGGGGCCATGGCGGTCTCCGTGAGGAAAACGGTCCCATTTTACCAAAAATGGGGAAAATGGGTATTTTGCCGATTTCACGGAATGCAGAAAAAAGAAACCCGGCACATGCCGGGTTCTGTCCTTCTTGCGCAGCCGTCGGGATGTCAGTGCAGCGACTCCACCGGTTCGCTCCGCACGGCCCGCAATCCTGCCGGTTCGTTCATGCTTTTGAGCACGGCGGCCGGCGCCGGATGCCGCTCGATGCATTCCAGCGGCCAGTTCCAGTGCGCCCCGTGCGGTTCGCGCAGCAGCCGGTTGAAGTGGGACGTGATGCGCGCGATCAGTTCCGCGTCGGCGCGGACGTCCAGTCCCGCATAGGGACGGCCGTTGTAACTGCCGCGATAGGCGAGGATGGCTTCGAGGTTGCTTTCGCGTCCGTAGAGCTCCTTGATGAGCTGGCTTTCGCGGTCCTGGCTGTCGGTGGAGCGCAGCGCATACAGGATCCCGAGCGCCACGCCGTATTCGAGCATCGGCGTCGGCATGCCGTGCTTGCGCGCCAGATCGATGCTGCCCAGGATGCGTTCCTTGCGCTGCAGCTTGCGCAGCGGGTCGCGGCCGACGCGGATGCACGGATCCTTGAACGAGCTCTTGCAGCGCTCAAGGAAGGTCGTGATGAAGGACGGCAGGAGATGCCGCAGCTCCGGGCTTTCGCGCAGCATGGCGGGCTCGATCTCGCTCTTGATCAGCAGGGCCGCGAACGCTGCGACGCGGTCGTCGCCCATGCCCTGGCCGATGGTCTGGTGGCCGAGCAGGCTGGCATACCAGGCGATCAGTGCGTGCGTGCCGTTCCACAGCCGGTTCTTGATGGTCTGGATCTGCGTGATGTCGGGCACCGTCTTGATCTGGCGCAGCCGTTCGAGCAGCGGGCTGCCGCGTTCCGCGTAGAGCATCATGTCCGGTTCGCTGTTGAACAGGATGAGGTGCAGGTGGCCCAGCGCGTTGGCGAGCTGTGACGCCTGGCGCAGCTTGTTCGCAAAGCGGTCGATGTCGGCGGTGGCGGGCGCGATGTCTGCCACGGCGGGCAGCGCGGTCGCCTGCGCGCGCGCATCCTCGACGTTCTTCTCGAAAATCTTGAACTTGATGCGGACCTGGCGCAGCAGCGCTTCCTTGGTCAGGCGCGAGACGATGCGGTTGACCACGGTTTCCGAGAAGCGCGTCTTTTCCATGACCTGGCGCACGACGTCGGGCGACGCCATCTTCGCCAGCGAGGCTGCCACGTGGCGGCGCACGAATTGCGCGCCGGCGATCTTGTTGAGCACCACCAGGATCGTCAGCTCGCGCGCGTTCTGCTCGAAGCGGCGCAGCAGTCCCTTCGCGATCACGTCGGCCTGCTGGCGGATCGCCTGCTCGGGCAGGCTCAGGCCGACGATTTCGGACACGCTGTACATGTCGGCGATCGCTTCCTGATCCTTCATGTCGATCAGGCGCACGTTGTCGATGGTCTGGTCGAAGGAAGCGGCGTAGTAGCGCACGCTGAACTTGCCGAATGCATTGACCAGCTTGTGCAGCACCGGATCGCCGGTGACGCCGATGATCTCGCGCGGCCGCGTGTAGCCGTCCCAGTGCGAAAAGATCTGCGTCAGGTAGCCGCCACCGATGGCGCCGAAGCCGTGGATGCCGACCGTTTCCTGGTTGCGCGTCTGCGGAAAGCTTTCCGTCAGGCGCGGCGCGCCCATCAATGGCGTGCATTCCATCAGGTCGAGCAGGAAGTCCTGCATACGGTCGTAGGCCCGGTACGCCTGGTCCTTGATCTCGGCGCGCGGCCACTTGATGTCCTTGATCAGGATGGGCTGGCCGCCCGACTGCGCGGCGGCCAGCAGGCCGTTTTCCGAATCCTCGAACATCAGGCAGTTTTCCGGCGCGCAGCTCAGGCCGGCGGCGGCGCGCAGGAAGATTTCGGGATGGGGTTTGCCCTGCTTGACTTCGTCGCCGCAGATGGTGATGTCGAAATACTTGAGGACGTTGGCGTTGATCAGGTATTCCTCGGCGATGACGCGGCGGCTGGACGTGGCGACGGCCATCGCCAGCCCGCTCTTGCGCAGGCGCTCCAGCACCTGGAACAGGCCGTTCTTGATCGGTATGCCGTGCGTGCGCACATAGGCGAGTTCGAGTTCGTCGGCGCGGCGGCGGATCTCGGCATAAGGGTAGTCGGCGCCGTTGTGTTCCTTGGTCAGCGCCTCGGCCTTCTTCGCGCTCAGGCCCAGCGAGCCCATCAGGACTTCGTCGGAAATGGGGCGTCCGGTCAGTTCCTCGGAGGCCTGGCGGATGGTCTTGAAGCGCAGGCGCTCCGTGTCGAACATGGTGCCGTCCATGTCGAAAATGGCGGCGTGTATCTGCTTCCCTTTGAAGTTGATCATGACTGCTTCTCCCTTCGTTTTGCTTCAGCAAACGTTTCCTGCGAGGCGAAAAAGGACGCGCTCCTGGCGGCAGGCCGGGATGCGATGTTTCGCGCGGAAACAAGAACCGCCACTAGCGTGACGTGCCGTTCCAGAGGAGCGGCCGTTCCGGGCAGCGTAGGCCCGGTGGATGTCGGCAAAAGCGCCCGCTATCGCGAGGTATTGACGACGGGTGATGGCAGCGGAAACCGCCTGCGGAGAGCAAGCGCCGCGTGCCGGGAAATCGACCGGCCGCGAAGCGGCCGACCGGCGTACGGTAATCGATGCGCCGTGGCGGCACATCGGGGAGGCCGTTACATGCTGGTATGCAAGATCGGGACCAGTTCCGTAGTACGGATGAGCCCAGATTGTATTTGCTTTGGAGTAATGCCGCAATGCTGAAATGACAAGCATGCGAACGAAGTGCCGTCAACGCCAATGGGGCAGCCGGATGCGCGGGCGGGTAAAAAGCGCGCATACGCATGCGGGGCACGGGGTGATGCAGGCCTTCGCTGCCATTGACCGCGTATCCGGATGACCGGCAAAGCCGTATGTGGATGAGGACGGCGGCAGGTGACCAGCCGATTGCGGCAAGGGTACGGGGCAGGTTTGCCGGTTTCTGTCGCGCCATTTATGATAGGGCGCCGTTTCGCACGAAACGGCCGCGCAACGATGCGTGAAGAGCCGGCGGCGCAGGGCCGCGAATCTTGGCCCGATTCGTGCCTCGCCGAAATGACGCAAACCAAAAAGAAAACCCTTGGAAGGACAATGAAGTCGACCGTACCGAATCTGCTCAGCCTGAATGCCGGCTTTGTCGATACGATGGGTTTTCTCGTCCTGCACGGCCTGTTTGCCGCGCACGTCACCGGCAACTTCGTCACGCTCGGCGCTTCGCTGGTACTGGGCACGTCCGGCGCGGTGGCCAAGATATTTGCGCTGCCCATGTTTTGCGTAGTCGTCGTGCTGACCCGGCTGTCGCGCTACCGCCTGATCGAACACGGCTTGCCGGTATTGCGGACCTTTCTTTCGGTGATGTTCGCGCTGCTGCTCTTCAGCGCAGTCCTCGCGGTGCAGCTCGGCCCGTTCAAGGACGGCGACGGCTGGCCGGCCATCGTCACCGGGCTCACGCTGGTGATGGCGATGGCGATCCAGAATGCCGTGCAGAAGGTCCATCTCATCAATGCGCCGCCGACCACGATGATGACCGGCACCACCACCCAGATCATGCTCGACGTCGCCGACCTGCTGCATGGCGTATCGGGCGAGCAACGCGCCCAGGCGAAGGAGCGCCTGTCGCGCATGATCGTCAGCCTGGCCGTCTTCGGCATGGGCTGCGCCGGCGGCGCGCTGGCTTATGCATGGTTGGGCGTATGGTGCTTCGCCGTGCCGCCGCTACTGGTGCTGGGCGCCTGCGTCTCGCCCGACGCGGCGCCGGCGAGGTAGCCGCCGGCCGTTGTTAGCGTATGCAGTTTTCGGCGTCCGGGAAGAATGAGAAGGAATCGGGCAGCGGTGGTCAGGACGCCGTATCCCTGTGGTCGAAGGAAAGCGCGGGAAGCATCGCCTGAACGACTGCGAGCATACAAACAGCAGGTACGTGAACAGGCTACCGCAATTCTTCCCTGGTCGTTCCCGCGAAGGCGGGAACCCAGAGATGCCTAGCCGGAAGAGAAACGTCTCCCCGCCGCACCTTCCTGGCGTTTCCCATGCGCGGTATCCCTGCGGCATCATGGCCGTCGAAGGCGATCTTCTTCCCCGGTGTGTCGGCGCGGCAGCGCATTGGAACCGTCGAACGGCATTCAGGCCGCCGCGGTACGGCCCGCGCCGCGATAAGTCAGTACGGTGGCGACGAGCGCGATCAGCGCGAGCGCGGCGCCGGTGACCGGCACCCAGCGCAGGTTCAGCCCCGCGTCGATGACCACGCCGCCGACCCACGCGCCGAGCGCATTGCCGGTGTTGAAGGCGCTGATGTTCAGCGTCGACACCAGGTTGGGCGCCTGCCTGCCGAACTGCACGACGTTGACCTGCAGGCCCGGCACCGCGGCGAAGGTGGCGGCGGCCCAGACGAACAGCGTGATTTCGGCCGGCAGCAGCATCGGACTGGTCCATGAAAACAACACCGACACCACGCCGATGACCACGAACACGCCGCCCAGCGTGCGCGCCAAATGCTGGTCCGCCAGCTTGCCGCCGATCAGGTTGCCCACCGTCAGTCCCAGGCCGATCAGCAGCAGCGTCCACGTCACGCCGCGCGGCGTGACGTGCGTGACGTCGCGCAGCAGCGGCGCGATGTAGGTGAACAGCGCGAACATCGACGCCGAAAAGAACGCCGTCGTGCCGAGCGCCAGCCACAGCTTGCCGTGCGCCAGCGCCGCCACTTCCTTGCGCAGGCTGGCCGGGCTTTCCGCCGGATCGTGCGGCAGCACGGCGATCAGGCCGATCAGCGACGCCACGCCGAGCGCGGTCACCGCCCAGAAGGTGGCATGCCAGCCGGCGGCCTGGCCCAGCGCCGTGCCGAGCGGTACGCCCAGCACGTTGGCCAGCGTCAGGCCGGTGAACATCAGCGCGACCGCGCGTGCCTTGCGGTCCGGCGCCACCAGCGAGGCGGCGACCACCGAACCGATGCCGAAGAAGGCGCCATGGCACAGCGCGGTGACCACGCGCGCCAGCATCAGCACGCGGTAGTCGCCGGCCAGCGCGCACAACAGGTTGCCGATCACGAAGACGCCCATCAGCACGATCAAGGCCTTGCGCTTCGGCAGTTTCGCCGTGGCGACCGCCATGAACGGCGCGCCGAGCGCCACGCCGAGCGCGTAGCCAGTGACCAGCCAGCCGGCGCTGGTGATCGAAACGTGCAGGCTGTCGGCCACCTCGGGCAGCAGGCCCATGATGACGAATTCGGTGGTGCCGATGGCGAAGGAACTGAGGGCAAGAATGAAGAGCGGCAAGGGCACGGGAAGCTCCGGCATGAACGCGTGAGGGCAGAACGATAGCGGAAAAACAAATTTCCCGCCGGCGGTGGTAAAAACGGCAATCGGCTGGGATTTTTTGTCATTAAAATGAGAATCGTTCTCATCTATAATGGTCGAATGAATGCATACCAAAGCCGCCGTTCCCGTGCGCGGCCCGGCGCCAGAAACAAGCAAGGAGCATGCATGGCCATTTCGTATGAAGACTTTCGCCGGCTGGCGCAGGAGCACCGCGTGCTGGTGCGCCAGTACGGCCGGGTGCAGCGTCGCTGCACCGCATTGATCGAAGCCCAGGCCGCGCAGATCAGATCGTTGCAGGCGGAGATCATGCGCCTGCGCGCGGCGGTGATTGCGCGCGACACGGCGTTGGCGAGCGAACGCGAGCGCCATGCCGAACTGGCGGCCACGATGCCCGGCCTGCCGCGGCGCAAGGCGCTGGCGCGGCAGGTGGGCGTCCTGATGCAGCGCATCGAAACGCTGATGCGCGAGCGCAGGCGGGACGTCCCGCAACGCGCATTGCCTGACGCCGCACCGGAGGGCGCGCGGCCGAAATCGGTGCTGTGCGTCGGTTCGGACGCGTCTAGCCGTTCGGCGGCGAGGGAAATGGTGGAACGGGCCGGCGGCCGCTTCCTGCATCACGACGAGGGCGAGGCGGCCGACGCCGAGGCGCTGGAGGCGAGCCTGCGCGCCGCCGACCTGGTGATCTGCCAGACCGGTTGCGTCAGCCACAATGCGATCTGGCGCGTGCGCGACCACTGCCGGCGCACCGGCAAGCAATGCGTGCTGGTCGGCCGGCCGCAGGCGTTGCGCTTCGTGCGCGATGCGCTGGCCGAGACCTTGGCCGCCGGGCCGGACGGTTGAGCACGACCGGGACGCCGGGCGAACGCTACAGCGCGAACGGATAGGTGTCCGGCACCTCGGTGCGCGTCGCCGGTTGCGCCGGCAGCGGCGTCACTGCCGTCGTGTCGTCGAACCAGACGTAGGCGTCGAACTGCCTGGGCAGCGACACCTCGGAATAGTGGCTCATCAATTCGGTCTCCGGCCGGTAGATGACGCCGATGAAGCGTTCCAGCCGCGGCGCCAGCAGGCGCTGCTGCAGCGCGCGATGGCGTTCGTCGCGCAGGTCGAGCAGCAGGCGCGCGACGCTGGCGTCGTGGAACAGGCGTTCCACGCTGTCGCTGCGCGACGGCCGCACCTGCTTGATTTCCATGTCGCCATCCCAGTCGGTGGCGGCGGCGACGGTGCCGGCGTGCGTGCCGAAGCCGATCAGCGCGGCGGCGTCGCCGTAATGCTCGCGGCACAGCTGGCCGATGTTCAGTTCGCCGCGCATGCTGCCCATCTCGGTGTGGCGCGCGTCGCCGATGTGCGAGTTGTGCGCCCACACCACCGCCTTGGCCTGCGGGCCGCGCGCTTCCAGCACGTGCTGCAGCGTCTCGAACATGTGCGTGTCGCGCAGGTTCCACGACGCCGCGCCGCCGTAATACATGATGCGGTAGTAGCGTTCGGCCGAGGCGATCAGGCGCGCGTTCTGCGCCGCGTCGAGGAAGCGGTCGCCGCCTTCCTGCGCATAGTCGAGTTCCTTTTGCAGCAGTTCGCGGCATTGCCGCATCACTTCCTGTTCGCATTTCGCGTAGCCGGCGCTGAGCACGGCGCGGCCGTAGGTGGCCGGATCCTTCTGCCACGGCGTCAGGCAGCCGTAGCGCTGGCGCGCCACTTGCGCCGCTTCCGGATCGACCTCGTCGAGGTAGGCGAGCACCGCGGCGATCGACGCGTTCATGTTGTAGATGTCCAGTCCGTAGAAGCCGGTGCGCCGCTCTTCCGCCAGCGGCGCGTTGTGCGCGCGCAGCCAGGCGGTGAAGCATTCGACCTCGACGTTGCGCCACATCCACGTCGGGAAGCGCTGGAACGCGGCTTCGCTGCGCCGGCGGACGGGCAGATGGCTGACGTAGCGGTTGATGGCGGCGGCGTCCGGCCAGTCCGCTTCCACCGCGACGATGTTGAAGCCGTGCTGCGCGATCAGGCGGCGCGTGATGGCGGCGCGGGCGCGGTAGAACTCGGCGGTGCCGTGGCTGGCTTCGCCCAGCAGCACCACGCGCTTGTCCGCGTAGCGGTCGAACAATGCGCCGAAGGCGGGATCGTCGAGGGACGGCAGCGGCTCGCCGGCTTGCGCGATCATCTCCGGCAGCGTCTGCGCCGCCGCCGGCGCATGGTTGGTGGCGGCGCGCGTGCCGTCCTCCGCCCAGCCCTGCGTGCCGATCAGCGGCACGAACAGCACGGCGCCCAGGCTTTCCTGTTCGAATGCCTGCTCGCTGCGGCGCACGATCTTCAGCAGCGTCTGCCGCCGTTCTTCCTTGCCGACCGGAATGATGAGGCGGCCGCCGATGGCCAGCTGCTGCTTGAGCGCCGGCGGCGCTTCCGGGCCGCCGGCGGACACGATGATGGCATCGAACGGCGCGGCGTCGGGCCAGCCTTCGGTGCCGTCGCCGACCCTGATCTCGACGTTGCCGTAGCGGAGCCCGGCGACGCGCGCCCGCGCCGCGTTGCCGAGGGCGGCGATGCGCTCGATCGCGTGCACGTGCGCGGCGATGCGGCTCGCGACCGCGGCGGCGTAGCCGGAACCGGCGCCGACTTCCAGCACGCTGTCGGATGGCTGCAGCTCCGCCGCTTCCAGCATCAGCGCGACGATGTAGGGCTGCGAGATGGTCTGGCCCTGGCCGATGGCCAGCGGCGCGTCTTCGTAGGCGAATTCTTCGCTGCCCGGCGCGACGAAGGCTTCGCGCGGCACTTCGCGCATTGCGTTCAGGACATGCGGATCGCGCACGCCGCGCGCCGCGATCTGCAGGTCGACCATGCGCTGCCTGGCCTGGTGGAAATCGGACATGATGCCTCCTGCGGGGATAATCGATGTCGAGTCGGTTTGCGGGCGCAGGTTCCGGCGCGGGGCGGTTTTCCGGGCTTTTCCGTCGAACCTTTTGCGGCGGCGGCGTATCAGAGAGAAGACCGCGCAGCGGGACGGCCTGCCGTCTCGCCACGGCGCGGGCGCGGGGTGGCGGCACGCCTCCTCGATCATGCCACCCACTGCAACCGGAAGGAGAAAGTCATGCCAGCAAAATCCAAGGCCCAGCAGATGGCCGCCGGCGCCGCGCTGTCCGCCAAGCGCGGCGACAAAAGCAAGAGCGAACTGAAAGGCGCATCCCGTTCGATGGCCTCTTCGATGAGTGAAAAGGAACTGCGCGCGATGGCGTCGACCAAGCGCAAGGGCAAGCCTTCGCACGCGTCGAAATCGAAATCCTGAGCGGCGCTTGCGCTCATCGAAAGGCCGGCTGCTGCCGGCCTTTCTTTTTGGCCGTTGCGCCGGCGTGCGGACGCGGATGAACGTACCCGCTTTGCGGCGACACAGCGCCATGCCGGCGTCCGGTCCGCTTCGTTCTGCGGCAGCGCGCCTTTTGCGCTAGCCTTATGCTGTTCGCCGCTGGCCGCATCGTGCGGCGCCGCGGCATGCATTCCCGGGCCTTCCACGCATGTTCCTCCAATCCCTGCGCATGACGCTGCGCGACTGGCGCGCCGGCGAACTCCGTTTCCTGCTGGTGGCGCTGGTCGTGGCCGTGGCCGCGCTGTCGTCGGTGGGATTCTTCGTCGACCGCATGCGCGCCGGGCTGGAGCGCGACGCACACAAGCTGCTGGGCGCGGATTTCGTGATCCGGGCCGACCAACCGGTGCCGGCGATCTTCAGCGAAGAGGCGCGCCGGCGCGGGCTGCGGCTGGCGTCCACCGCCATCTTCCCCAGCATGGCGGCGGCGGGCGAGGGCATGCAGGCGGTATCGCGGCTGGCTTCGGTCAAGGCGGTCAGTGCGGAGTATCCGCTGCGCGGCCGCGTGAAAGTGGCGACCCGCGCGGGCGGCGCGGGCCGGGCGCAAGACGCCATTCCGCAGCCGGGCACGGTATGGGCCGACCCTGCCATTCTTGCCAGCCTGCATCTCGCCGTCGGCGGCACGCTGAAACTGGGCGAGAAGGCATTCACCGTGGCCGGCGTGATCACGGCGGAGCCGGACCGCGGCGCCGGCTTCGTCAATTTCGCGCCGCGCGTCATGATGGCGGCCGCCGATCTGCCGGCGACCGGCCTGATCCAATATGGCTCGCGCGTCACCTACCGCCTGCTGGTGGCGGGCGACACGCCCGCGCTGCAGGCCTATGCCAAGTGGGTGCGGCAGCACATTGCAACGGCGAACCTGCGCGGCGTCGGCGTCGAATCGCTGGAAACCGGCCGCCCCGAAATGCGCGCGACGCTGCAGCGCGCGCAGGAATTCCTGGCCCTGGTCGGCCTGCTGTCGGCCATGCTGGCGGCGGTGGCCGTGGCGATGGCGGCGCGGCGTTTCATGCTGCGCCATGTCGACGCCTGCGCGATGCTGCGCTGCCTTGGCATGACGCAGAGCGAGGCGACGCGGCTGTTCCTCGTCGAATTCCTCCTCGTCGGGCTGGCCGGCAGCGTGATCGGCGTCGTGCTCGGATTCGGCGCGCATTTCGTGCTGGCGGCCTGGCTCGGCAGGCTGGTCACCCACGATTTGCCGCCGGCCTCGCTGCTGCCGGCGGCGCAGGCGACCATGACCGGCCTGCTGCTGCTGGCCGGCTTTGCGATGCCGCCCATCCTGCAATTGCGCAACGTGCCGCACAACCGCGTGGTGCGGCGCGAGCAGGCGATGCCGCAGCCGGCGACGGCTGCGACTTACGCGCTGGGCACGCTGGTGTTCCTCGGCCTGCTGTTCTGGCAGGCGGAAGACGCGAAGCTGGCCGCACTGACGGGGGCCGGCTTCATCGGCGGCCTCGCTGCGTTCGCGCTGATCGCCTGGCTGGCCTTGCGGTCGCTGCGGGTGTTGCACGGGTTGTTCCGCCGGCCGTCCTGGCGTTTCGCCGTCACCGCGCTGCGGCGGCGTTCCGGGGCAGCGATGCTGCAGGTGGTCGCGCTCGCGCTGGGATTGATGGCGCTGCTGCTGCTGACCGTCATCCGCGGCAACCTGGTCGATGCCTGGCGCGCGGCCACGCCGCCGGATACGCCGAACCGCTTCGTCATCAACATCCAGCCGGACCAGAAGGACGCCGTCGCCGCCCGGCTCAACGGCATCGACGTGCGGGCCGACTTGTATCCGATGATCCGCGGCCGCCTGGTGGCGATCAACGGCGTGCCGGTGAACGGACGGGATTTCGCCGACCAGCGCGCGCGGCGCCTGGTGGAGCGGGAATTCAACCTGTCGACGATGAAGGCGCTGCCGCCAGCCAACCAGGTGGTCGCCGGCCGCTGGTTCGACGACAGCCGGCCGGCGGCGTCGGTCGAAGCGGGGCTGGCAAAGACGCTGCATCTGAAGCTGGGCGACCGCCTGCGCTTCGACGTCGCCGGTGAAACGGTCGAAGCGCCGATCACCAGCCTACGCAAGCTGGAGTGGGGCTCGATGAAGGTCAACTTCTTCGTCATCATCAATCCGGCCGCCATGCGCGACATGCCGCTCACGTGGATCACGTCCTTTCATCTGCCGCCTGCGCAGTCGGCCTTCGACGACGCGCTGGTGCGCGACTTTCCGAACCTGACGGTGGTCGACATCGGTCTGATCGTGCGCCAGATCCGCGGCATGATCGACCAGGTCGTGACTGCCGTCGAATTCCTGTTCCTGTTCACGCTCGCGTCCGGCATGCTGGTGCTGTATGCGGCCCTGGCCGCTTCGCAGGAACAGCGCAGGCGCGAGGCGGCATTGCTGCGGGCGTTGGGCGCGACGCGGCGGCAGCTGTCGCGCGCGCAATGGATCGAGTTCGCGCTGATCGGCGGCCTGGCCGGCCTGCTGGCGGCGGCCGGCGCGAGTGCGGTCGGCTGGTCGCTCGCGCATTTCGTCTTCGATTTCGACTGGTGGTTCAGCCCGGAGGTATGGATTGTCGGCGCGGCGGCCGGCGCGGCCTGCGCGCTCGCGGGCGGATGGGCGGGCTTGCGCGACGTGCTGAATCATCCGCCGCTGCAGACGCTGCGCGAAGCATAGCCGGGCTTGCGCAATTTCCGTTTCTCCACAATAATTGAGTGGACGCTCAACTATTGAACCGACATGGCCAGACCGAAAAGCGAAGAGAAGCGTGCGGCGCTGCTGGAAGCGGCGATCCGCGTCATTGCCGAGCGCGGCCTGTCGGCCACGCCGACGTCCGCCATTTCCGCCGCCGCGGGCGTGGCGGAAGGCAGCCTGTTCACCTATTTCGGCACCAAGGATGAACTGGTGAACGCGCTTTACCTGGCGCTCAAGCGCGAGCTGGCCGACGTGCTGCTGGCGCGCTTCCCGCGCAAGGCTGACGTGCGGCGCCAGTTCCGCCACATCTGGGACAACTACGTCGCGTGGGGCGTGGCCAACCATGCGAAGAAGAGAGTGCTGGAACAGTTGAACCTGTCCACGCAGGTGACGGCCGCATCGCGCGCCGCCGGCGCCGCCGCCTTCGCCGAAATCGAGGACGTCATCAGCGCCCGCATTGCGGACGGCACGCTGCGCAGGTATCCGATCGCCTTCATCGGCGCCTCGGTGGAGAGCATGGCGCAGATGACGATGAATTTCATGCTGCAGTATCCGAACGATGCCGCGCGCTACCGCAAGGCCGGCTTCGAAGTGGTGTGGAACGGGATCGCGAACGGCTAGCGTTCCTGTTTTTTTTCTTTTTTAATGTGTGAGTACTCAATCATAAAGGAGAAGATCATGAATCCCAGGGTTGCCTTGGTCACCGGCGCCTCGTCCGGTATCGGTCTCGATACCGCGCGGTATCTGGCCGAAGCGGGCTTCGTCACCTACGCGGCTGCCCGGCGCGTCGACAGGATGGCGGCATTGCGCGCGCACGGCGTCCGCGTGCTGCCGCTGGATTTGACGGACGACGCCTCCATCCAGGCCTGCGCGGAAACGATACGGAGCGAGAGCGGCGGCGTGGACGTGCTGGTCAACAATGCCGGCTATGGGGCCTACGGCGCGCTCGAGGAAGTGCCGCTGGCCGAGGCGAGGCGGCAGTTCGAGGTCAACCTGTTCGGATTGGCCAGGCTGACGCAGCTGGTCATCCCGTACATGCGCGAGCGGCGCTGGGGGCGCATCATCAACGTGTCGTCGATCGGCGGCGTGATGGCCACGCCGTACGGCGGTTGGTATCACGCGACCAAATTCGCGCTGGAAGGCTATTCGACCGCGCTGCGCCAGGAACTGGCCCCGTTCGGCATCGGTGTGGCGGTGATCCGGCCGGCGGGCACGCAATCCGAGTGGGGGCAGATCGCGACGGCGAGCCTGCAGCGCGTGTCGGGCAGCGGTCCCTATCGAGCGGCGGTGGGCGCGCTGATGGAAGCGTTCAGCAAGGGCGCCGGCAGTCCGCGCATGGTCGTGCCGGCGAGCGCGATTGCCGAGCTGATCCGCCGTGCCGCCACCGACGCGCGTCCGCGCACTGTCTATGCGCCTGGCCTGGCGCGGGTCTTCCTGTTCGTGCGCTGGCTGCTGAGCGACCGCGCGCACGACGCCTTGCTGCGCATGATGTTCCGCCTGCCGAAGGTGATGGGCAGGCCGGGAGAGGCGTGATGAAGGTGTTGCTGTTCGGTGCCACCGGCATGGTCGGCGGCGGCGTGCTGCTGGCCTGCCTCGACGCTGCGGACGTGCAGGCCGTCACCGCAGTAGGGCGGCGGCCGAGCGGACGTTCGCATGCGAAGCTGCGCGAGCTGGTGATGGAAGACATGCACGACTATCGCGGCGTGGAAGCCGCGTTGACGGGCTTCGACGCCTGTTTCTTCTGTCTCGGCGTGTCGTCCGCCGGTATAACGGAGGCGGAGTACGCACGGCAGACCGAGGACCTGACGCTGGCGGCGGCGACCACGCTGGCGCGCCTGAACCCGGACATGATCTTCGTCTACGTTTCCGGCGCCGGCACCGACAGCTCGGAACGCGGCCGCAGCATATGGGCACGGGTCAAGGGGCGCACCGAAAACCGCCTGCTGCGCGCCGGCTTCCGGGCGGCCTATATGTTCCGTCCGGGTCTGATCGCGCCGGTGCGGGGCGTGCGTTCGAAGACCCGGCTGTATCGCTTCTTCTACGCGCTGCTCGGACCGGTGCTGCCGCTGTTGCGCCGGGCCTGGCCCGACCTTGTCCTGGCGACGGAACAGATCGGGCGGGCGATGTTGACGGTGGCCCGCACCGGCGCGCCGAAAGCGGTGCTGGAGAGCCGCGATCTGCGCCTGCTGGCAGAGGTGGCTTGAATGCACAAACGTTGTCCGGACGACGGCGGTCGGATCGAACAGCGGATCAGAAGGCGTAGCCGACGCTGAAGATCAGCGACGTGTCGGTCTTTTTCTTGCCCATCGCGGGCTCGTTGTCGAAGTCCAGGTTGAACTGGGTGCTCAGGTTGATGCCGTGGGCGATCGGAATGCGAAATCCCATGCGGTTGTGGAGCAGGATGTTCTGCGTATCCCGCAGGCTGGTATCCATATCCAGGTTGTTGAAGAAGTCGAGTTTCTGCTCGAAGAACTTCTGGTCGTACTTGAAGCCCAGGCTCAGGCTGGGAAAGGACTGGTCGGGCGAAACGTCGTAGTCTTCATGGACGTAGGCCAGGCCCACCTGTCCCGACAGCTTGGTGACCGCGCTGTCGATGAACTGGCGGCCGTAGCCGCCGCCCGCCGCGGTGCGCAGGTTCAGGTCGGCCATTTCGTCCCGCTCGGCCTTTGCGTTCAGGAACACGTAGTTCTTCGGATCGAGAAAGCGGTCGTACTGACCGACGACGCGGCGGTTGGAGGTGGTCGTCACGCCGGCCGACTTGGCTTCGTTGAGTTCCCAGTTCAAGGTGTAGCGGTCTTTCGGCCGGCGCGCCGTGAGCTGGCCGCTGGTGTGCCATTGATCGTCGGTGGAATTGCCGCGATCGAACGCGCCGCCCAGGTCGATCTTGCCGGAATACTTGAACGACTCGTCGATGACCGGCGGATTGAGCGCCGAAATCTGATCGCGCGGCAGCGTTTGCGGTGGTTGCGCCGGCTGTTCGTGGATGGCGACCGTGCCGTTGGCGTTCAACGCCATCGGACCTTGCACGAGGGCGCCGTTGTTCAACTGCACGCGAACGTTCTCGTTCGACACGAGGCGGGCCACGTTCCCCCAGGGAATCTTCACCTCGCCGAATATCGGCGACTTGATGGTGAGGATGCCGTTGCTGAGCTGTTCCAGCGTGCCGGTGACCTGGTCGCCGTTGTTCAGCGTGACGGTGGCGGCCTCGACCGACAGCGGTGCGAGCAGGCCGAGCGCCAGCAGTAAGCGAGCCGGGGAAGAGGGAATCTTGCGTTTGCTGCCGAAAAACATCCTTTGCATTCCTTTCGAACGGATGGACCCACGGTAGAGCTGACGGTCTGCCGCGAGTTCCCTTGTGCCGCGAACAACGGCGGAAGAGCGCGGCCGATGCGCTATCATTGCAGCCCATGAATATCGATGATGCGGCCGAAGATGCCGCAAGGAAGCAGACGACGATCTACGAAATGATCGGTGGCGAAACCGCCCTGCGCGAACTGGTCGACCGCTTCTACGACCTGATGGACCTGGAGCCGGAATTCGCCGGCATGCGCGCCTTGCATCCGGCAAGCATGGAAGGCTCGCGCGACAAGCTGTTCTGGTTCCTGTCCGGCTGGACCGGCGGCCCGAACCTGTTCGTCGAGCGCTTCGGCCACCCGCGTTTGCGCGCGCGGCATCTGCCTTATGCAATCGCAAGCGGCGAGCGCGACCAATGGCTGCGCTGCATGGAAGCTGCGATGCGCGATGTCGGCGTGGCCCCCGCGCTGCGTGACCGCCTGATGCAGGCCTTCGCCGAAACCGCCGACTGGATGCGCAATACGCACGGATGATCGCTGATGCCGGCGCGAAAACCGGCGGCCGCGATTCTATCATTGCCTCAACTGAAGAAGCCGTTCCATGACCAACCTGTCCTTGTTCCTGCTGCCGGTGCTGCTGGTGGTCGTGGTCCTGCAGATCCTCGTCCTGCTGCGCATGCGCCATGCCGGCATCGCCGCGCAATTGACGCAGTTGCAGGCCGAGCTGCAATTGCGCCAGCAGCTCGCGGCCGACGCGGCGGCGCGCGCCGAACGCGCGTTGCAGGAACTGGTGCAGTCGAGCGCCCAAGCCACGCGGCTGGAACTGGGCGGCAACTTCACGCAGCTGCAGCAGGCGCTGGCCGCGCAGATGACGGCCGTCTCGACGCTGCAGAACAACCAGATCGAGGCGTTCGCGCAGCAGCTTGCCAAGCTGACGCAGGCCAACGCGCAGCAGCTCGAGGCGATGCGGCAGGCGATCGGCACGCAGGCGCAGGCCGGACGCGAGGAGCAGGCGGGCGCGCTGAAGCGCTTCGGCGACACGCTGAACCAGGCGCTGGCGACGCTGACCGAATCGAACGCGCAACGCATGGCGGAGATACGTGCGACGCTGGAAGCGAAGATCCGCGACCTGCAGACCGACAACGGCGCGCGCCTCGAGGAGATGCGCCGCACCGTGGACGAAAAGCTGCACGCGACGCTGGAGCAACGCCTCGGCGAATCGTTCAAGCTGGTTTCCGACCGGCTGGAGAAGGTGCACCAGGGATTGGGCGAAATGCAGCAGCTCGCGATCGGCGTCGGCGACCTCAAGCGCGTGCTGACCAACGTCAAGACGCGCGGCACCTGGGGCGAGGTGCAGCTGGAAATGCTGCTCGAACAGTTGCTGACGCCGGACCAGTATGCAAAGAACGTCGAGACCATTCCGCATTCCGGCGCGCGCGTCGAATTCGCCGTGCGCCTGCCCGGCAAGGACGAGTCGCAGGTGTGGATGCCGATCGACGCGAAGTTTCCGAAGGAGCAGTACGAGCGTCTCGCCGAAGCGGCGGAGCAGGCCGACCACGACGGCGTGCAGGCAGCCGGGCGCGAACTGGAGCTGGTGATCCGCGGCGAGGCGAAGAAGATCGCCGAGAAATACCTGTCGCCGCCGCTGACGACCGACTTCGCCATCCTGTTCCTGCCGACCGAAGGCTTGTATGCGGAAGTGATGCGCCGTCCCGGCCTGGCCGACGAGCTGCAGCGCACCTGCCGCGTCAGCATCGCGGGGCCGTCCACCTTGTCGGCGCTGCTGAACAGCCTGCAGATGGGCTTCCGCACGCTCGCGCTGGAAAAACGCTCGTCGGAAGTGTGGCAGGTGCTGGGCGCGGTCAAGACCGAGTTCGCCAAGTTCGGCGACGTGCTGGCCACGACCCGGGCCACGCTGGAGCGCGCCGCGAAGAATATCGAGCAGGCCGAAACGCGCAGCCGCCAGATGTCGCGCAAGCTGAAATCGGTCGAAGCGTTGCCCAGCGACGTGGCGCAGCAACTGCTGGGCGGCGACACGCCCGAGGCCGACGATGCCTAGCTGCCTGCCGCCCGGCAAGCGGCGGCGAATCGTGCTAAATTCCTGTCCTCGATGAACCGGCGAATTGCGCAGGCTCATCGAAACGTTCTCGGGGCGGGGTGCGATTCCCCACCGGCGGTGATGGCATTGGCCTAGCCCGCGAGCGCTTGCCGGCATTCCTGTCCGCTGTTCCGCGGCCGTGCCGCCAAGGTCAGCAGACCCGGTGTGATCCCGGGGCCGACGGTATAGTCCGGATGAGAGAGAACGGAATGCGGATCGCGCCTCGCGCCATGCGACGCGCGTATCCGCCGTTCCTGCACGCCCTGTTTCATTTTGTTCTTCAGACAGGAGCTTCATCATGCAACAAGCCATCGATATCAAGCCGAAAGCGGCAGGGCGGCGCATCGCCTTCGTCCAGTCGTGCTGGCACCGGGATATCGTCGATCAATGCCGTATCGCCTTCGTGGAGGAAATGGCCGCGCGCGGGTATGCGGAAGAGGCGATCGATTTCTTCGAGGTCGCCGGCGCCTTCGAGATTCCACTGCACGTGAAATTGCTCGCCGGCAGCGGCCACTATGCGGCGGTGGTCGGCGCGGGGCTGGTGGTGGACGGCGGCATCTATCGCCACGAGTTCGTCGCGCAGGCGGTCATCAGCGGCCTGATGCAGGTGCAGCTGGAAACCGAGGTGCCAGTCATCTCCGCCGTGCTGACGCCGCATCATTTCCATGGACACGAGGAGCATCGCGACTTTTTCTTCCGGCATTTCCTGCTCAAGGGCAAGGAGGCGGCGCATGCCTGCGCGGATACCGTCTCCCGTCTCGAGCAGATGGCCGGGCGTAACGGCGAGGCGCGCATTGCGGCGTGAATTGCCGAGTCCAGGCCGCGCAGGACGGGGCAGGCTTAAAAGCCAGACTATAGTCCCGCTGCGCCCGCTTGATCCCTTGCCCCAAATGACACCTCTTCGATTCTTGCGAAAAGTGTCAACTTATTTCAGGACGGGGCAACCGCAACAAAAAAGGGAGCCGTTGGCTCCCTTTTTTGTTGCATGCCTGCGGCGCAGGCAAGGCGACACAGTAGTAGGCGTCAGTGACGCGTCTCGACCTGGACCAGCGGTTCGGTCGACGGCGGCGGGACCGGCTTGCGCTCGCGCGGCGCGTGCACCGGCGGCGCGATGTTCGCCGATGCTTCCCGGGCGGCGCGCAATTTTTCCGGATCGGTGGCGGCGAGTTCGAGGCCCGCGGCGCGCAGCACGTCGGTCAGGTCCTCCACCCGTGTCGTCGCAGCCGGCATGGCCGACGCCTCCACGGGGGCCGGCGCGGCGGATGCGGGCATTTCGGCGGCAACAGCGGCGGCGGAACGAATGGAGTCCGGGGCAGCGACGGCGTGCGCCGTTTCCGGCGCCGGCGCTTCCATCGGTTTCATTTCCGCTTCGATGACCGGAACGTCCGGCTCCGCTTTCTGCGGCGCGTCGAGGGCGGCGGCCAGCGTGACGCTGGTTGCGGCCGGCTCGACTTCGGATTCCGTGACCGTTTCCGCTGCAACGGGCGAAGGCGTGACGGCGGCTTCGACGACGGCCGCAGTCATCGCGCCGATGGCGGGCGCGGCTTCCGTTTCCGTCGCGGCGGTGTCGACTTGCGGTGCGGTTTCGGGCGCAGCTTCCGCGGCGAGGGCGATTTCCTCGTCGGCGGCATCGTCCTGCTCCTGCACGGTTTCGCCATCGGCTCCCTGCTCGCGGTCGCGGCGGTTGCGATTGCGGCCGCCGCGGCGGCGGCGGCGGCGCGGCTGCTCTTCTCCCTGAACTGCGGATGCTGCGTCGGCTTCCGCCGGTACGGTTTCATCTACGCTGTTTACCGGCATCGGCACGGCTGCATCCGACACCAGCGGTGCGGCGACCGCGATGGGGTTCAGCAGGGCGTCATTGATTTCGGCAGTGCTTTCCTTGTTGCGCTCCTCACGTGGCGGGCGCGGCGGGCGTTCGCGGCGCGGCTGGGCTTCGCTGCGGCTTTCCGCCGCTGCGCGCGGTTCCCGCGGTTCTCGCTGTTCCCGCGGCGGGCGCGGCTGTCGGGAGGCAGGGACTTCTGCGGCGGCGGGTGTTGCCTGCGCCGGCTTGGCGGTTTCGTCGCGTTCGCGACCGCTGCGGCCGCCGCGACGGCGGCGACCGTTGCGTTCACCGCGCTCGCGGTTGGCCGGCTGCGGCTTGGTTTCCGGCACAGGCGCGGCGACGACCGGTTGCGCCGCCTGCTCGCCGCTGAAGAAGGCCATGATTTTCTGGAAGAAACCTTTCGATTCCGGCGCGGGCGCCGTGATCTTCGGTATTTCGGCGACGGGGCGCTCGACGACCGGTGCCGGCTGTTCGGGCGTGATGCCTTTCACCACGGCTTCCTGGCGTGGCTTGACGTCTTCCTTCTGGCGCTTGGCGTAGCCGATGTCGGTCTCGGCCTGCTCCACCATCGCGTAGCTGGCTTGCGTGTCTTCCAGGCGCGGATCGTCGTGCTTGATGCGCTCGAGCTTGTAGTGTGGCGTTTCCAGGTGCTTGTTGGGGATCAGGATGACGGAGACGCGGTGGCGTGTCTCGATCTTCAGGATTTCGCCGCGCTTCTCGTTGAGCAGGAAGGCGGACACGTCGACCGGTGTCTGTACGTGGATGGCGGACGAATTCTCCTTCATCGCCTCTTCCTGAATGATGCGCAGGATCTGCAGTGCCGACGATTCGGTGTCGCGGATGTGGCCGGTGCCATTGCAACGCGGGCAGGTGACATGGCTGCCTTCGGACAGCGACGGACGCAGGCGCTGACGCGACAGTTCCATCAGGCCGAAGCGCGAGATCTTGCCCATCTGCACGCGGGCGCGGTCGAAGTGCAGCGCATCCTTCAGGCGGGTCTCGACTTCACGCTGGTTCTTGGAATTCTCCATGTCGATGAAGTCGATCACGATCAGGCCGCCGAGATCGCGCAGGCGCAGCTGGCGGGCGACTTCTTCCGCCGCTTCGCAGTTGGTATGGAAGGCGGTCGTCTCGATGTCGCTGCCGCGCGTGGCGCGCGCCGAGTTGACGTCGATCGACACCAGCGCTTCGGTATGGTCGATCACGATGGCGCCGCCGGAAGGCAGCGGCACGGTGCGCGAATAGGCGGTCTCGATCTGGTGTTCGATCTGGAAGCGCGAGAACAGCGGCACATCGTCGCGGTAGCGCTTGACGCGATGCACCATGTCCGGCATCACGTGGTGCATGAACTGCTGCGCCTGTTCGTAGATGTCGTCGGTGTCGATCAGGATCTCGCCGATGTCCGGCTGGAAATAGTCGCGGATGGCGCGGATGACCAGCGACGATTCCTGATAGATGAGGAAGGCGCCGGGTGCCGATTGGCCGGCGCCATCGATGGCACGCCACAATTGCATCAGGTAGTTCAGGTCCCACTGCAGTTCTTCGACGCTGCGGCCGATGCCGGCGGTGCGGGCGATGACGGACATGCCTTGCGGCAGGTCCAGCTTGTCCATCGTCTCGCGCAATTCCTGGCGATCCTCGCCTTCGACGCGACGCGACACGCCGCCGCCGCGCGGGTTGTTCGGCATCAGCACGAGGTAGCGGCCGGCCAGCGAAATGAAGGAGGTCAGCGCGGCGCCCTTGTTGCCGCGCTCTTCCTTCTCGACCTGGACCATGATTTCCTGGCCTTCGCGCAGCGCATCCTTGATGGAGGCGTTGCGCACATCGATGCCTTCCTTGAAGTAACTGCGGGCGACTTCCTTGAAGGGAAGAAAGCCGTGGCGGTCTTCGCCGTAGCTGACGAAGCAGGCTTCCAGCGAGGGTTCGATGCGGGTGATGACGCCCTTGTAGATGTTGGACTTGCGCTGCTCGCGTCCAGCGGTTTCGATGTCGATGTCGATGAGTTTCTGCCCGTCGACGATGGCGACACGCAGTTCTTCCTGCTGTGTCGCATTAAACAACATGCGTTTCATTCAAATGCTCCGTGACCCGCGGGTCAAAAGGCCGTCGGTGCATGCTGGGCGATGAAACCTTGCCATACGGGCAACGGACGCCGGCCCGGCGGCAATCGAAGGCCTGACCCGGTTCGCGGCAATTCATCGACGGCGCATGCGCCATCCAACGGCAGATACAGGGATGTACGCGGGGCAGGAATGCTTGGGGAGGGGAATTGCCTTGAGTCGCGGCCGGGGCGCTAAGCGCCGCTTGCCGCGCGGGGCGCGGACGGGATGGAACGAAAGCCGGAGGCATGCCGTTTCGCGCCATGCGCATCGAACATGTCGAGCGCAACGGCGACTGCGGGTGGCGTGCAATTTTGTTGAACCATAATCAAGGCAACAACATCGGCGGGTTCGATCACGTCAACCGGCCAGCCCGCTATGGCCGGCTGGCCGGAACTTATCCTGACAATCCAATCATTCTTGACCAACGTCCCGGCGCGTTGTCCGATCGCAACAGCGGTGCAACCCTGATTCGCGCGAGGCCGTGCATACACATCTTTTCCATCGAATTTGCGTGACGGCGAGGCCGATGGAGACGCCCCTGTGTAGAATGTGCTTTTTATTCTTACACGCGCGATCGCCTTCTCAGGCAATCGCGAACCGATTATATATTCAAAATGAAGGACTTAGCGAGATTTTCCGGGAAAGAGGCTGAAATGCCTTCCTCCTCCCCGGCGCGGGTCCTTTCGCCGGCGCCGCTGCAGGTCCGCATGTTGACCGTCTCGAACGGGGAGGCCGGGCAGCGCATCGACAATTTCCTGTTGCGCATCTGCAAGGGCGTGCCCAAGAGCCACATCTACCGGGTGCTCCGTTCCGGCGAAGTCCGCGTCAACAAGGGCCGCATCGACCAGACCTACCGGCTGGCGGAAGGCGACGTCGTGCGGGTGCCGCCGATTCGCGCCGCGGAAAGGGAGCATGCGGCGGTGCCAGGAGCCGAATTCCCCATCTTGTTGGAAGACAACCATCTGTTGATCATCGACAAGCCGGCCGGCGTTGCCGTGCATGGCGGTTCCGGCGTCAGTTATGGGGTGATCGAGCAGTTGCGTGCCGCGCGGCCGGAACTGAAATTTCTCGAACTGGTGCACCGGCTGGACCGCGACACCTCGGGCGTGCTAATGCTGGCCAAGAAACGGTCCGCACTGATCCATCTGCACGAGCAGATCAGGGGCGGCGAACCGGACAAGCGCTATTTCGCGCTGGTGCATGGCGACTGGCGCAATCCGCGCCAGCATGTCCGACTGCCTCTATATAAATATACGACGGCGGACGGCGAGCGGCGGGTGCGGGTGCAGTCGGAAGGCGGCATGCCGTCGCACACGGCGTTCAACCTCGTGCGCCGTTACGGGCCCTTCGCGTTGCTGGAAGCGGAGCTGAAAACCGGCCGCACGCACCAGATCCGCGTCCATCTCGCCTCCACCGGCTTTCCCATCGTCGGCGACGACAAATACGGCGACTTCGCCTTGAACCGCGAACTGCAGAAAGCCGACGGCGCCCGCGCCGCCTTCCGGCGCATGTTTCTGCATGCGCATCAACTGACCTTCGTGCATCCGGACACGGACCGAAGCGTCACGGTCCACGCGCCGCTGCCGTTGGAATGCACGCGTTTTCTGGCGAGCCTGGAGGGGCGGGCGGACGGCGGCCAGACCTGATCCGCAACGCCGCGGCATTTTCCTCTGACGAACGATAGATACTGGCAAGGAGCCGGCATAGGTCGGCGAATAGATGGCAAGAAGACAATTTGACCTGATCGTGTTCGATTGGGACGGCACGCTGATGGACAGCACCGGGACCATCGTCAATTGCATCCAGGCCGCGGCGCGCGATCTCGGCCTGCCGGTGCCGGACGACGCGCTGGCGGCGCAGGTCATCGGCTTGAGCCTGCAGCGGGCAATGGAAACGGCGATCCCGAACGTGGCACCGGACTGGTATCCCCAGATCGTGGCGCGTTACCGGCATCATTACCTGAACCAGGACGGCAATCTGGCACTGTTCGACGGCGTGCCGGAAATGCTGCTCGACCTGGCGCAGCAGGGCTACCTGCTGGCCGTGGCAACCGGCAAGAGCCGGGCCGGTCTGAACCGCGCGCTGCGCGCCACGGGACTGGCGCCGTTGTTCGACGCGACGCGCTGCGCCGACGAGACCTTTTCCAAGCCGCACCCCGCCATGCTGGAGGAGCTAGGGCACGAACTGGCGCAGGACATGGGACGCACGGCGATGATCGGCGATACCACCCATGACCTGCTGCTGGCCCGGAACGCCGGCGCGGCCGGCATCGCGGTGCATTACGGCGCCCATCCGCGGGAAGAACTGGAACGGCTCGATCCCTTGTATGCGGCGCAGTCGGTGGCGGACCTGCACGGCTGGCTGAACGAGAACGGGTGACGGCTTGAGCGAGGAATGGATTCCGATATGCCTATCCGGCGAGCTGGAGGAAGGCGGCCAGGGTGTGCGCTTTCCGCTCACGGCCGGCAGTGACGACGCCACCGGTTTCGTGGTGCGCTACGGCGGCCGCGTATACGGCTACCTGAATCGCTGCGCGCACGTGCCGATCGAGCTCGACTGGAACAAAGGCGAGTTCTTCGAGTCCAGCGGTCTGTACCTGATCTGCGCCACGCACGGCGCGATGTACGAGCCGGAAACCGGGCGCTGCGCCGGCGGTCCCTGCCGCGGCAGCGGATTGCGCCGGCTGGACATCATGGAAACGGAGAATCGGGTATTCTGGCGCCCGGACGATTACATAAGACCCGTGCGCGCATGAGCGCATGGAACATTCAAGGAAGACATGGATAACGATAACGACGATCAGGCCGGCCTGGCGCAGCCGGTTCCCCGCGGCCCGGGCTGGGAGCGCGACGTGCTGGAAAAGCTCGCCTTCGCCAATCTGAAGGAGCAGCGTGCCCGCCGGCGCTGGGGCATCTTCTTCAAGTCGATGACGCTGTTGCTCATCGCTTTCGCGATCTGGGCGGGATTCATCCGCTCGGGCGGTGAAATGGAAACGGTTGGTCCCCACACGGCGCTGATCAAGATCGACGGTGAAATCGAAAGTCAGGGCGCGGGAGACGCCGACAACGTCATCGCGGCCCTGCACAAGGCCTACCAAGATTCGGGTACGGTGGGCGTCATTCTCGCCATCAACAGCCCGGGCGGCAGCCCGGTCCAGGCCGGCATCATCTACGACGAGATCATGCGGCTGCGCAAGAAGTATCCGCAGAAGCCGCTCGACGTGGTGGTGGGCGAGATGTGCGCGTCCGGCGGCTACTACATCGCCGCCGCCGCCAACCGCATCTACGTCAACAAGGCCAGCATTGTCGGTTCCATCGGCGTGCTGATGGACGGTTTCGGGTTCACCGGGACGATGCAAAAGCTGGGCGTGGAACGGCGCCTGCTGACGGCGGGCAAGAACAAAGGTTTCCTCGATCCGTTCAGCCCGATGAGCGACGAGCAGAAAAACTACGCGCTGAGCATGCTGGAACAGATCCATCAGCAGTTCATCGACGCGGTGCGCAAGGGCCGCGGCAACAGGCTGAAGGAAACGCCGGACATCTTCTCGGGATTGTTCTGGACCGGCGCCACTGCCGTGCAGATGGGATTGGCTGATGGTTTCGGCACGGTGGAGAGCGTGGCGCGCGACGAATTCAAGGCCACCAACATCGTCGACTACACGCAGCGGGAAGGCCTGTCCGACCGGGTGCTGAAGAAATTCGGCGCCGCTGTCGGCAGTGCAGCAGTGGCAACGCTGGTATCGCAGAATCTGTTGCCGAGCCTGAAATAGCGGTGCGCGGAACGGCTTGTAATTTACCGCTCCTCGCCTATAGTGCGAGAGCGTCGCCCGTCACCGGAAACAAGGCGCCCGCAACGGGCCCGGGCCGGCCCTGGGGATGACGCCGTCCGCTCGGACGCCGCAGGGAAGCTCCGCGCTTCCCGACATGCTTCTTCTCAGAGGCAGGCAGCACGACGGTGAAACACCGTCGTGCTGCATCTTTTTCCATCATGCCGTTCGATAGTCAACAGGCCAGGAACAGGAACACCGTCGGTTTCTTATGCAGGTCCGGCATGTCGTCGGCGGCCAGCGCGGCTTTCCAGGCGGCGACGCTCCGGGTCCGGATCGTCTCGGACGGCAGGGTCAGGTCGGTTGCGACGCAGAGCAGGGTCTGCGGCTGGCAAGCCGCGATCAAGGCTTCCAGCAGCGCCGTGTTGCGATACGGCGTCTCGATGAAGAACTGCGTCTGCCGCTCCAGCCGCGAGCGTTCTTCCAGTTGCCGGATACGCTTGGCGCGGGCGCCGGCTTCGACCGGCAAATAGCCGTGGAAAGCGAAGCTCTGGCCGTTCAGGCCGCTGGCCATCACGGCCAGCAACAGCGAGGAGGGCCCGACCAGCGGCCGCACCGGCACGCCGCGTTCGTGCGCCAGGCGGACCAGGTTGGCGCCAGGGTCCGCCACCGCCGGCACGCCGGCTTCCGAGATCAGGCCGCCGTCCTGTCCGTCGAGCAATGGGGCGAGCAGGGCGGGCAGGGCGGCGGCCTCGGTATTCACGTGCAATTCCGCCATGCGGATTTCCTGCATGGGCCGACTCAGGGGCGTCGACGCGCCGACCTGTTTCAGAAATGCGCGCGCGGTCTTGGCGTTTTCGACGATGAAATAATCCAGCCCGGCCGCGATGGCTTGCACCTGCGGCGGCAGCACGGCAGCCAGTCCTGCGGTCTCGGGCGCGCCGAGCGTATTGGGAATCAGATACAGGGTGCCGGGCATGTTGTCTTTCTCTTGGTCGAGAACATGGGACATGGCGTCAACCGGCGAAGAAGGACACGCCGGCCTTGCGCAGCATCGTGGTCAGGGTGATCAGCGGGAGCCCGGTCAACGCGGTCGGATCGCTGCTATGGATGCTTGCGATGATGGCGATGCCCAGCCCTTCGTTTTTCGCGCTGCCGGCGCAGTCGTAAGGCTGTTCCAGCCGCAGGTAGGCATCCAGTTCGCGGTCGGACAGATGCCGGAAGGCGACGACTGTCTGCACGTTTTCCGATTGGCATTGCGGTACGCGTTCCGGCCGTTCGGTGCGGCCATCGAACAGGCACAGCGCCGTATGGAAAACGACCTCCCGGCCGCGCATCTTCTGCAGTTGCCGCAGCGCGTTTTCATGGTTGCCGGGCTTGCCGATCTGTTCGCCGTCCAGCGTCGCCACCTGATCCGATCCGATGATCAGGGCGCCGGGCGCGCGCAGCGAAATGGCGGCCGCCTTCTCGTGCGCCAGCCGGCAGGCGGTCTGCTCGGGCGACTCGCCGGCGTGCGGCGTTTCGTCGATGTCGGGCGCCATGGTGTCGAACGGGATGCGCAGGCGGGCCAGCAATTCCCGGCGGTAGGCCGAGCTGGAACCGAGCACCAGGCGCGGCGCGGAGGGCGGCGATTGTGGTTTAACCGGATGCTGCATGGAGAAACGTGCTAACACTTTGACGAATAAGGAAAAAGCCTGTTATTATCGCAGGTTTTCCGAGGCCGGCTATCCATGAGCGCTCCCGTCATCGATGCTTTTGAGTTCTGCCGGCTGAAAGAGCGCCTGGAAGGCGAGACGCCGGTGGCCGAATTGCCCAGGCTGGCGGCCGAATGCGTCGATCCGAACACGTCGCTGCGCTGGTCGCTGGAAGGCGGCATGGACACTTTCGGTCATCCGCGTCTGCGGATGGGGGTCGCCGGCACGGTGCAGTTGACCTGCCAGCGCTGCATGACGCCGTTTGCGTTTCCGATCCGGTCCGAATCCGTTCTCGTGCTGGCGAAAAGCGAGGCGCAGGCGGACGAGATCGAGGAACTGATCGCGGACGACGCGGTGGATGTCATCGTCGGCTCCCGCACGGCGAACGTGCTGGAATGGATCGAGGACGAGGCCTTGCTGGCGCTGCCCTTGTCCCCCCGGCATGAAATATGTCCGGACGGGCGTGCGGTCGGCGACCGGGGCGATGACGGGAAGCCTTCGCCGTTCGATGTCCTGAAGGGCATCGGACGCAAGAAAGAATGAGGCGGCCAGGCTTGCGTGCGTGGCGCTGATTGCGGTGACTGCCGGTTTGCAGGATGTTGCGGATTGGCTGTGTTAAAATTTTGAAATTCAGGTTTAGGAGTCATCATCATGGCTGTTCAGCAAAACAAAAAATCCCCGTCGAAGCGCGGCATGCACCGTTCGCACGACTTCCTGGTCGCGCCGCAACTAAGCGTGGAGCAAACCACCGGTGAAACGCACCTGCGTCATCACATCAGCCCGAACGGCTTCTATCGCGGCCGCAAGATCCTGAAAACCAAGAACGACGAATAACGATCCGTCCAGCCTTGAAAGAAAGCGGCGCGACAAGTGCACAACCCGGTGCACAACTTCGCGCCGTTTTTTCGTATGCTGAACAAGCATGGCGTCATTTTGAATCAAGCTGATCTGGTTTCATGACGAGCCCGGACCAAGGGCCTGAATCAAAACAATGACAATCAAGATTTCTATCGATTGCATGGGCGGCGATCACGGTCCCGCAGTGACCGTCCCCGCTGCCATCGCATTCGTCGAGAACGAACCGGATGCCGAGCTGGTGCTCGTCGGTCGGGAAGACAGTATTGCTGTCGAGCTGAAGAAGCACAAGGCGGCCGGTCATCCGCGGCTGTCCATCGTGCATGCGGCCGAGGTCGTCGAGATGGACGATGCGGTCGAAGTCGCGCTGCGCCGCAAAAACGATTCGTCGATGCGCGTCGCGATCAGCCTGGTGAAGGAAGGCCGTACCCAGGCTTGCGTCTCCGCCGGCAATACCGGCGCGCTGATGGCGATTTCCCGCTATCTGCTCAAGACCATCCCGGGCGTCGACCGACCCGCCATCTGCACCATCCTGCCCAACCAGAAGGACGGCCCGACCTACATGCTGGATCTCGGCGCCAACGTCGACTGCGAACCGCAGCATCTGCACCAGTTCGCCTTGATGGGTTCGGCGCTCGTATCGGCGGTCGAGGATAAGCCCAAACCGTCGATCGGCCTGCTGAACGTCGGTCAAGAAGACATCAAGGGCAACGACGTCGTCAAGCAGGCCGCCGAACTGCTGCGGGCCGATCACCAGAAAGGCCTGCTGAATTTCTACGGCAACGTCGAGGGCGACGACATCTTCAAGGGCACGACCGACATCGTCGTGTGCGACGGCTTCGTCGGCAACGTCACGCTCAAGGCGTCGGAAGGCCTGGGACGTTTCGTCAAGTCGGTCCTGACCACCGAATTCAAGCGCAATCCGCTCAACATGCTGGGCGCGCTGATCGCGCGCGGCGCGCTGAAGGCGATTTCGCAGCGCCTCAATCCCTCCCGCTACAACGGCGCCAGCCTGCTCGGCCTGCGCGGCCTGGTCTTCAAGAGTCACGGCAGCGCGGATGCCTACGCCTACGGCTGGGCGATCCGGCGCGCGTTCGAAGCGGCGCGCCACGATCTGCTCACCGGCATCTCGACCAAGATCGCCGACTTCATGCCGCAAACGACGACCGACGCCGCCGGCGCATCGGAATTAATAGAACAGAAAACCGCATGACTCTTTACAGCAAAATCATCGGGACCGGAAGTTACCTGCCGCCCAGGCGCGTCACGAACCAGGAACTGGCGGATCAGCTGGCCGCCAAGGGCATCGAAACTTCCGACGAATGGATCGTCTCGCGCAGCGGCATCGCCGCGCGCCATTACGCGGATGCCGGCGTGCAGTCGAGCGACCTGGCGGTGGAAGCGGCCAGGCGCGCGCTCGACATGGCAGGCCTGGCGCCGAACGACCTCGACCTGATCATTCTGGCGACCTCGACGCCGGATTTCTTCGGCGGCTTCCCGAGCACGGCCTGCGTCGTGCAGCGCAAGCTGGGCGTCACCAACGAATGCGCGGCAGTCGACGTGCAGGCGGTTTGCAGCGGCTTCGTCTACGCGGTGGCCACGGCCGACAATTTCATCAAGTCCGGTTCACACAAGAACGTCCTCGTGATCGGCGCGGAAGTCTTTTCGCGCATCGTCGATTTCAACGACCGCACCACCTGCGTGCTGTTCGGCGACGGTGCTGGCGCGGTCGTGATGACGGCGTCCGCGCAGCCCGGCATCCTGGCGACCAGGCTGCACGCGAACGGCAGCTACGGCGACATCCTCTGCGGACCGGGCCGCATCAGCAACGGCGCGCTCGAAGGCAATGCCTTCATGTACATGGACGGCCAGGCCGTCTTCAAGCTGGCGGTCGGCCTGCTGGACAAGGTCGCCCACGAGGCGCTGCAGAGCGCACAGATGGACGCGTCCGAAGTCGACTGGATCGTGCCGCATCAGGCGAACCTCCGCATCATGCAGGGCACGGCGAAGAAGCTGGGACTTGGCCTGGACAGGATGATCGTCACCGTCGACCAGCACGGCAATACATCCGCCGCCTCGATTCCGCTGGCGCTGGACGCCGGCGTGCGCGACGGCCGCATCAAGGCCGGCCACAACGTCATGATGGAAGGCGTCGGCGGCGGCTTCACCTGGGGCGCGGTGCTCGCCCGCATGTAGTCTCCCCATCAGAATCATTATTCGAAAATCCATGAGCAAATTTGCATTTGTCTTCCCGGGCCAGGGCTCGCAGGCGGTCGGGATGCTGAACGGCTTTGCCGACAATCCCGTCGTACAGCAGACGCTGGTTGAAGCGTCAGACGCGCTGCAGTGCGATCTGGCCAGGTTGATCGCCGAAGGTCCGAAAGAAGACCTCGACCTGACGACCAACACCCAGCCGGTCATGCTGACCGCCGCGATCGCGATGTACCGCGCCTGGATCGCAGCTGGTGGTGCGAAGCCCGCCGTCGTGGCCGGCCACAGCCTGGGCGAATATTCCGCTCTGGTCGCCGCCGGCGTCATCGCCTTCAAGGATGCCGTTCCGCTGGTGCGCTTCCGCGCCCAGGTGATGCAGGAAGCGGTGCCGGTCGGGCAGGGCGGCATGGCGGCGATCCTCGGCCTGTCCGACGCCGACGTGCTGGCCGCCTGCGCCGAAGCCGCGCAAGGGCAAGTGGTCGAGGCGGTCAACTTCAACGCGCCGGCGCAGGTCGTGATCGCCGGCCACAAGGAAGCCATCGAGCGCGCCTGCGAGGCGGCCAAGGCGAAAGGCGCCAAGCGCGCGCTGCCGCTGCCGGTTTCCGCGCCCTTCCATTCGTCGCTGCTGAAGCCGGCGTCCGACCGCCTGCGGGAATACCTGGCCGGCGTGACGTTCAGTGCGCCGCAGATCCCACTGATCAACAATGTGGACGTGGCGGTCCTGAACGACGCGGACGCCATCAAGGATGCGCTGGTGCGTCAGGCGGCCAGCCCGGTCCGCTGGGTGGAATCGGTGCGGAAAATGGCTGCGATGGATGTGCGCGACGTCGTCGAATGCGGTCCGGGCAAGGTGCTGGCCGGCCTGACCAAGCGCATCGACGGCGAATTGACGGGCCACGCGATTATCGACCAGGCGTCATTGCACGCCGTTCTGGAGACTTTGCAGCAATGACGGATACGACAACGAACCATCTGGATGGCCAGGTGGCCCTGGTGACCGGCGCATCGCGCGGCATCGGACGCGCGATCGCGCAGACGCTGGCGAACAGCGGCGCAAAGGTGATCGGTACGGCGACGACCGAAGCGGGCGCCATCGCCATTTCGGAATATCTCGGCGCACGCGGCAAGGGCGTCGTGCTCGACGTCAACGATGCGGCCCGTGCGACCGCGGTCATCGACGACATCCAGCAGGAATTCGGTGCCGTGACGATCCTGGTCAACAATGCCGGCATCACGCAAGACCAGTTGGCGATGCGCATGAAGGACGAGGAGTGGGACCAAGTTATCGCGACCAACCTTACTGCCGTCGCGCGCCTGTCGCGCGCTGTGCTGCGTGGCATGATGAAGGCCAGGTACGGCCGCATCATCAACATCACGTCGGTGGTCGGTTCGGCCGGCAACCCCGGCCAGATGAATTACGCAGCGGCCAAGGCTGGCGTGGCCGGCATGAGCCGCGCGCTGGCGCGCGAGATCGGCAGCCGCAACATCACGGTCAATTGCGTGGCGCCGGGTTTCATCGACACGGACATGACCAAGGTGCTGGGCGAAGAGCAGACGGCGGCACTGCTGCAGCAGATTCCGCTGGGCCGCCTCGGCGCGCCGGAGGACATCGCCGCCGCAGTCAATTTTCTTGCATCCCCAAGGGCCGGATACATCACCGGCACCACGCTGCATGTCAACGGCGGCATGTACATGAGTTAAATCGCAAGCGCAGCGCTTTTAACGAAATTTCCTTTCTGTTGAACAAAAGTTAAAAATGAATTATCAGTGCGCAAACCTGCTAAAATGCGCGCACTTTCTGTAACCACTCTATTGGAGTCAAACATGTCGGATATCGAACAACGCGTTAAGAAAATCGTCGCTGAACAACTGGGCGTCGCGGAAGCGGACATCAAGACCGAATCGTCGTTCGTCGACGATCTGGGCGCGGATTCGCTCGACACCGTTGAACTGGTGATGGCGCTCGAAGACGAGTTCGAAATGGAAATTCCTGACGAGCAGGCCGAGAAAATCACGACGGTGCAGCAGGCGATCGACTACGCCAAGGCACACGTCAAGGCGTAAAGCCGCCTCCGATCGATTCTAGGAGAATTGCTTGAGCCGCTCGAGTAAGCGCCGCATTGTCGTCACTGGTCTTGGTTGTGTTTCTCCTGTAGGCAATACTGTCGCAGATACGTGGGATGCAATTGTCGCTGGCCGGTCAGGTATTGCGACCATCACCAAGTTTGATGCGACCCCTTTCAGCACGCGTTTCGCCGGAGAAGTCAAAGGCTTCAACATCGAGGATTACATCCCCGGCAAGGAAGCGCGTCACATGGACACCTTCATCCACTACGGCATCGCCGCCGGCATGCAGGCGATGCGCGACAGCGGACTGGAAGTCACCGAGCAGAATGCCGAACGCATCGGCGTGCTGGTCGGGTCCGGCATCGGCGGCCTGCCGCTGATCGAGGAAACCCATGCCGAACTGACGAACCGTGGCCCGCGCCGCATCAGCCCGTTCTTCGTGCCGGCTTCCATCATCAACATGATTTCCGGCCACCTGTCGATCCAGTACGGTCTGAAAGGCCCGAACCTGGCCATCGTCACCGCCTGCACCACCGGCCTGCATTCGATCGGTGTGGCCGGCCGCATGATTGAATACGGCGATGCGGACGTGATGATTGCCGGCGGCGCGGAATCGACGATTTCTCCTCTGGGCCTGGGCGGATTCGCCGCCGCCCGGGCGCTGTCGTCCCGCAACGACGATCCGGCGACGGCTTCCCGTCCCTGGGACAAGGACCGCGACGGTTTCGTGCTCGGCGAGGGCGCCGGCGTGATGGTGCTGGAAGAGTACGAGCATGCGAAGGCGCGCGGCGCGAAGATCTACGCGGAACTGGCCGGCTTCGGCATGAGCGGCGATGCCTACCACATCACCGCGCCGAACATGGACGGCCCGCGCCGCAGCATGGTGAGCGCGCTGAAGAGCGCCGAGGTTGCCCCCGACGAGGTGCAATATCTGAATGCGCATGGCACCTCGACTCCACTGGGCGACAAGAACGAATCGGATGCCGTCAAGGCCGCGTTCGGCGACCACGCGAAGAAGCTGACGGTCAATTCCACCAAGTCGATGACCGGCCACCTGCTGGGCGGCGCCGGCGGACTGGAATCGGTCCTGACCGTGCTGGCGGTGCATCATCAGATTTCCCCGCCGACCATCAACATCTTCAATCAGGATCCGGAATGCGATCTTGATTACTGCGCCAATACGGCGCGTCAAATGCCGATCCGGTACGCCATGAAGAACAACTTCGGTTTTGGCGGCACCAACGGCACGCTGATTTTCGGTAAGGTCTGATCATCCGGCCGTCCGCAAGGGCGGCCGTTTTTTTGCCTGTTCCATGTCGATTGCGGTTTCCGCCCAGGTAGGTCATTCGCGATGGCTGTTCGGCCTGGTGGCGGGAATGTGCGCGTGCACGCTCGTTGCCGCCGGCCTGATCGCTTTCGGGGCCGTGGGTGACCTGATCCTGATTGAAAAGGTCGCGGTTGCCGCCATATCGACGTTGGTCGCGCTCTATGTGTTTTTCCGCACGGTAAAGAGCGGAAAAATGCGCGAGATTCACGTATCCGGAACGGGCCGCATTCGATTGGCGTTACACGATGGCATTCCCGCTCCGGCAAACACGGAAGGTTCCACAAACAAGCATGGTGAACCGGTCACGCTGTTACCGGTTTCCACGTTGTGGTCCTGGCTGTTGATCTTGCATCTCCGGCATGAAAATGGAAGAAAGAGCGTTCTGACAATTTTGCCGGATGCAGTAAGCGAAGAATCTTTTCGCGCGTTATTGGTGGCATGCCGCTGGATCAGCATGCACGGTGCAGAAGAGATTCGTAAAACATCGTAACTTTCGTTCGAAATTTTGAACTAATGGTGTTTCGCTCAGTCAACAGTGCGGACCGCGTGCATGTTGCAGCAGAACAAGGGATTGGGGATTGACAACAGAACGCGATATTGATCAGCTGCTTGTCGAGCGCGTGCAGCGTGGTGATAAGAAGGCTTTCGAGCTGCTGGTGATCAAATACCAACGGAAGTTGATGCGACTGGTTTCGCGGCTCGTACGCGACCAGGCGGAAGCCGAGGACGTGGTGCAGGAGGCCTTCATCAAGGCTTATCGTGCGTTGCCGCAGTTCAGGGGCGATTCGGCGTTTTATACCTGGTTGTACCGGATCGGCATCAACACCGCCAAGAACTATTTGGTCACGCAGGGGCGCAGGGCGCCGACTTCGACCGAGGCGGACGTCGAAGAGGCAGAAACTTTTGACGATGGGGAACACCTAAGAGACATCAATACGCCGGAATCGCTGCTGGCAACGAAGCAGATCGCCAAGACGCTGAATGTCGCGATGGACGAATTGCCCGAGGAGTTGAGAACGGCGATTACCTTACGGGAAATCGAAGGATTGAGTTACGATGAGATCGCCGAATCGATGGGATGCCCGATCGGTACCGTGCGCAGCCGGATTTTCCGCGCGCGCGAGGCGATTTCCGAGAAATTAAGGCCGCTGCTCGATACGGCATTCGATAAACGTTGGTGAAAACAAGAAAACCGCTTTTGCTGCAAGAAACAGGGGTAGCCTTAATTTTTCGAGGTAGTTGAATGAGTACGAACCTGACCCGGGAACAGATTTCCGCTTTCGTCGACGGCGAGACGTCCGACGAGCACATCGATATCGCACTGGCGGCGCTGCGCGACGAGAGCGGACGGAGTACCTGGAACCTCTATCACCAGATCGGCGATGCGCTGCATTCCGACGAGTTGAACGTACGGATGAGCGCGGACTTCAATGCGCGCCTGTTTGCGCGTCTCGAAGCCGAGCCGACCGTCATCGCCCCGGTCGGCAAGCCGCGCCAGCAGGCGTACCGCCGTTTTGCGATGCCCGGCATGGCGGCCGCCGCGGTCGCGGTGATCGCCGTGTTGACGGTGCCGAAGGTGATGCAGCAGAATGACCCCGCCAGCGCATCGGCATCGGGCGCGCCAGCGCAGACGATCGCGTCCGCTTCGCCGCAGGCGCAGCCGCGCACCATCACCGTCGCCAGCCAGAATGGCGAGGTGCTGCGCGATCCTCGCATCGATGAGTATCTGCTTGCGCACCAAGGTTTTTCTCCTTCGCTTTACAGTACCGCACAGTACGCCCGCTCAGCGGCATTTGATGTTGAATCCGATAAGTAAATCCATGCTTCAAACCCTAGGGCTGCTCCGTTTCGCTGTCGTCCTCACCAGTTTCATCGCCTTCGGCGCCCACGCAGAACACGCTGCCGCATCCCCCGACCACGGGGATGCGCAGGTGTGGCTGAAGAAGATTCAGTCCTCGGCACAAAAACTCAGCTATGAAGGCACGTTCGTCTACCAGCAGGGCGCCCAGATGCGCACGTCCCGCATCACGCACCTGATGCATGGCAGGCACGAACTGGAGAAGCTCGAAATTCTCGACGGGCCGCCTCGGGAATACATCCGCAACAACGAAGAAATTTCGTGCTATCTCCCCGACAGCAAGTCGATCCAGATCGAGAAGCGCATCACGCACGACATCTTTCCGGCCATTCTGGCCGCCGATCCCGACGAGCTGGCGCGGCACTACGAACTGAAGAAGGGGGAGACCGGCCGGGTCGCGGGCCGTGAAACGCAGATCATCCTTCTCGAACCGAAGGACAAGCTGCGCTACGGCTATCGGCTGTGGGCGGACAAGGCGACAGGTCTCCTGCTGCGGGTGCAGACCATCGATACGAAGGACGACGTTATAGAGCAGATTGCCTTCACCGACATTTCCATCGGCCACGTCAGCTCCGCCAGCGTCAAGTCCAGCTATCCCGACATTCACGGCTGGCACGTCGAAAATGCCGTCATGCAGGATGCCGACCTGTCCAACTGGACGGTCACCGACATGCTGCCCGGATTCAAGAAAATCCGTGAAATCAAGCGGATCATCGCCGACAGCCCGTCAGTTCCTGGCGCTCCTCCCAAGCAGCGCCAGGTTTCCCAGATCGTCTATTCCGACGGCCTTGCCGCAATCTCGATCTTCATCGAGCCCAGCACGGAAAGCCGCACGGAAGGTACGATGCAGCAAGGCGCCATGAACATTCTCGGCAAGCGCCTCGGCAACTTCTGGATCACGGTGGTGGGCGAGGTGCCTGCCGCGGCGATCAAGCAGGTTGCCGATTCGATCGAGTTCAAGTCCAAATAGTCATAGGTTTGTGATTTATGAAAACGAATTCCTTGAAGCAGAAGATTTCATCCGTCCTGTTCGGATTGGCGGCGCTTGCGCTGGTGCCGCTCTCGGGCCATGCCGCGGAGCCGGATTCGGCGCACGCGGCCTCGGCAGCGCCTGCCGTGGTCGCGCCCTCGGTCGCGGCGCTGCCGGACTTCTCGGAACTGGTCGACCGCACGGGCAACGCCGTGGTGAATATTCGCACCACGGAAAAAGCCACGATCGACGATGACGACGATGAGGAAGACAAGGAAATGCAGGAGTTCTTCCAGCGTTTCTTCGGCATGCCGATGCCGCGCCAGGGGCAGCCGGATCATCCCGGTGCGAAGAAGCATCAGTACCAGGAAGAAGTGCCGCGCGGCGTCGGTTCCGGCTTCATCATCTCGCCTGACGGCTACGTGATGACCAATGCGCACGTCGTCGACGGTGCGGACGACGTCTACGTGACGCTGACCGACAAGCGCGAGTTCAAGGCCAAGATCATCGGTTCCGACGAGCGTACGGACGTGGCGCTGGTCAAGATTCCCGGCGGCAATCTGCCTTACCTGAAGATCGGCGATTCGAACAAGATTCGCGTCGGCGAATGGGTGATCGCGATCGGCTCGCCGTTCGGACTGGACAATACCGTAACGGCTGGCATCATTTCGGCGAAGGCGCGCGACACCGGCGAATACCTGCCGCTGATCCAGACTGACGTCGCAGTCAACCCGGGCAATTCGGGCGGTCCGCTGATCAATATGCGTGGTGAAGTCATCGGCATCAACTCGCAGATCTACAGCCGTTCCGGCGGCTACATGGGCATTTCGTTTGCGGTGCCGATCGATGAGGCCATGCGCGTGGCGGATCAGCTGCGCAAGACCGGCAAGGTGATCCGCGGCCGCATCGGGGTACAGATCGGCGAGGTGACGAAGGACGTCGCCGACTCGCTTGGCCTGGTGCGGGCGGAGGGCGCGCTGGTGCAGCGCGTCGAGCCGGATGGACCGGCGGCCAAGGCCGGCGTGCAGCCTGGTGACGTCATACTGAAATTCAACGGCGTGCCGATCGACCATGCCACCGATCTGCCGCGCGTGGTTGGCGGAACCAAGCCCGGAACGCGCTCCACCATGACCGTCTGGCGCAAGGGCGCGTTGCGCGAACTGACGCTGACGATCGCCGAACTGGAGCCGAGCGACGATGCGTCGCCCGCCAAGCAGAAGCCGAAGGTGCAGACGCCCGACATGCTGGGCCTGGTGGTCAGCGATCTGACCAAGAGCCAGTTGAAGGATATGGACATCGAAGGCGGCGTTGAGGTGGTAGCGGTGCAAGGGTCGGCTGCGCTGTCCGGCATCCGGGCGGGCGACGTGCTGCTGCGGCTGAACAACACCGACATCAAGGATGCGGCGCAATTCCACGCACTCGTGTCGAAGCTGGACAAGAAAAAACCGGCCTTGCTGCTGGTTCGTCGCGGCGATACCTCCCAGTTCGTGGTCGTCAAAACCGACATCGAAGGACAGTAGGCCCGTCCATGGCGGCAAAAAGGGCTGCAGGCTGCGAGGCCTTGCAGCCCTTGTCGCATATCAGGACGGCTCGCTTTGCGAGCGCATCCGATGGCTGTCAGGCGAAGCGTTGGTCGTGCTTTGCACAGATAAGGCCGGGAGCATGGCCGACGTTTTGCAGAATATGCGTGCCGTGAATGAGGCTTTCCCTCCTGAAATCCGGTAAAATGTAAAGATTGCCGTTCTCAACAAGGCGCTCGCCGGAACACCGGCATCGAGCGCTTTTTTTGCAGCACCTCATTGGTTAATGGACAACATCCGCAATTTTTCCATCATCGCGCACATCGACCACGGTAAATCAACGCTTGCCGATCGCATCATCCAGTTGTGCGGAGGATTGTCGGATCGAGAAATGGAAGCGCAGGTCCTGGATTCCATGGACATCGAGCGCGAACGCGGCATCACCATCAAGGCGCAGACTGCCGCGCTGGCATACCGGTCGAAGGACGGCCGCACCTACAATCTCAACCTGATCGATACCCCGGGACACGTCGACTTCAGCTATGAAGTCAGCCGTTCGCTGTCGGCCTGTGAAGGCGCGCTGCTGGTGGTCGACGCCTCGCAAGGCGTGGAAGCGCAGACCGTGGCCAACTGCTATACCGCGCTGGAGCTTGGCGTCGAAGTGGTGCCGGTGCTGAACAAGATCGACCTACCGTCCGCCGATCCGGACCGCGCCAGCGCCGAGATCGAGGACGTGATCGGCATCGACGCCAGCGATGCGGTGCACTGCTCGGCAAAGACCGGATTGGGCGTCGCGGAGGTGCTGGAGTCGCTGATCGTGAAGGTGCCGCCGCCCAAGGGCGATCCAGACGCGCCGCTGCAGGCGCTGATCATCGATTCCTGGTTCGACAACTACGTCGGCGTCGTAATGCTGGTGCGCGTGAAGAACGGCACGCTGCGCCCGAAGGACAAGATCCTGCTGATGGCGACCGAATCGACGCATCTGGTGGAAAGCGTTGGCGTCTTCACGCCCAAGTCGATCGCGCGCGAATCGCTGACGGCGGGGCAGGTCGGCTTCATCATCGCCGGCATCAAGGAATTGAAGGCGGCCAAGGTGGGCGACACCGTCACGCTGGCGGCCAGCCCGGCGCCTGCGCCGCTGCCCGGCTTCAAGGAAGTGCAGCCGCAGGTCTTCGCGGGTTTGTTTCCGGTCGAGGCCAACCAGTACGATGCACTGCGCGACTCGCTGGAGAAACTGAAGCTCAACGATGCCGCGCTGATGTATGAGCCGGAAGTGTCGCAGGCGCTCGGCTTCGGCTTCCGCTGCGGCTTCCTCGGCCTGCTGCACATGGAGATCGTGCAGGAACGTCTCGAACGCGAGTTCGACATGGATCTGATCACGACGGCGCCGACCGTCGTCTACGAGGTCGAGCAGCGCGACGGTGCGGTCATCACGGTCGACAATCCGTCGCGCATGCCCGATCCGTCCAAGATCCAGGAAATCCGGGAACCCATCGTTACCGTCAACCTGTACATGCCGCAGGAATACGTCGGCTCGGTCATCACGCTGTGCACGCAGAAGCGCGGCATCCAGATGGACATGAGCTACCACGGCAAGCAGGTCAAGCTGGTCTATGACATGCCGATGGCCGAGATCGTGCTGGACTTCTTCGACAAGCTGAAGTCCACCTCGCGCGGCTATGCGTCGATGGATTACGAATTCAAGGAATACCGCGCGTCGGACGTCGTCAAGGTCGACATGCTGATCAACAGCGAAAAGGTCGACGCGCTGGCCATCATCGTGCACCGCGCGAACGCGCCGTTCCGCGGCCGCGCAGTGGCGGCCAAGATGCGCGAGCTGATTCCGCGCCAGATGTTCGACGTCGCCATTCAGGCGGCGATCGGCTCCAACATCATCTCGCGCGAGAACGTCAAGGCGCTGCGCAAGAACGTGCTGGCCAAGTGCTATGGCGGTGACATCACCCGCAAGCGCAAGCTGCTCGAAAAGCAGAAGGCCGGCAAGAAACGCATGAAACAGGTGGGCTCGGTGGAAATTCCGCAGGAAGCCTTCCTGGCAATTCTACAAGTGGAAGAAAAATGACGATGCAAGACCTGCTGGGAAATTTCGCGCTGATCCTGTTCGTGCTGATGATCGTCACGGGCATCATCTGGGTACTCGACACGTTCTACCTGGCGAAACAGCGCCGGGCGAGGGCCGCCGCCGCGGTGGCCGATTTCGACGCCCGCAACGCCAAGCTCGCGGGCGAAGGCATCCGGGCCGACAGCGGCGGGCGCGCGGCGCTGGAAGCGGCATTGCTGCGCAGGCCGACCTGGATCGAGTATTCGGGCAGCTTTTTTCCCGTCATCGTGCTGGTGTTCTTCCTGCGCTCCTTCCTGTACGAGCCGTTCAAGATCCCGTCCAGCTCGATGGTGCCGACGCTGCAGGTGGGCGACCTGATCCTCGTCAACAAGTTCATCTACGGCATCCGCCTGCCCATCATCAACAAGAAGATCATGGACGTCGGTACGCCGCAGCGCGGCGACGTGATGGTTTTCCGCTACCCGGAAGATCCTTCGCTGGACTACATCAAGCGCGTGATCGGCGTCCCCGGCGACACCGTTACCTACCGCGACAAGCGCCTCATCATCAACGGCCAGCCGGTTTCCTACAAGCCATTGCCTGATTACCTGGATGAGGAGACACTAAGCTACTCCAAGCACTGGCTGGAAAACCTGGGCAACGTGTCGCATGAAATCCTGACCAATCCCCGTGCGCCTTCCTATGTGATCAATCCGCACGACTTTCCGAACCGCAACCTTTGTACCTATGACGTGCAAGGGTTCACCTGCAAGGTGCCGGCTGGACATTATTTCATGATGGGCGATAATCGGGACAACAGTCTGGACAGCCGCTACTGGGGCTTTGTGCCGGACAAGAATATTGTCGGGAAGGCAATATTGATCTGGTTGAATCTGAACGATTTCCCGAACAACCTCGGTCGCATCGGCAGGTTCAAGTAGAAGAAACTTCAGGGAGCCAAGAAATGAACATGCGGGCGTCTGCGCTGCGTCGCCAAAAGGGCTTGTCCCTGTCCGGATTGATCGTGCTGCTGGTCATCGCCGGCGCGATCGGCCTGCTGGCGATGCGGGTCGTGCCGACGGTCACGGAATACTTCTCGATCAAGAAGGCGATCGCGGAGGTGAAGGCCGGCGGCGGTTCGATCCCGGAAATGCGTGCCTCGTTCGACCGCCGGGCGGATGCGGGGTACATCGACTCGATCAGCGGCAAGGATCTGGACATCGTCCAGAACGACGGCGACACGGAAATCAGTTTTTCGTACCAGAAGGTGATTCCGCTGGCCGGACCGGTCAGCCTGTTGATCGACTATCAAGGATCGACCAAGCCCAACGGGGGCAAGTGACGCGAAATGGATGTAACGCTGCTGCAGAATCGGCTGGGCCATACCTTCAAGAATGCTGTCTTGCTGCAGCAGGCGTTGACGCATCGCAGCCATAGCAGCGTGCACAACGAACGGCTGGAATTCCTCGGCGACTCCATCCTCAACTGCGTGGTGGCCTCGCTGCTGTTCGACCGCTACGCCAAGATCGACGAGGGCGACCTGTCGCGCCTGCGCGCTAACCTCGTCAAGCAGCAATCGTTGTACGAAATCGCGCAGCGGCTGGAGCTCTCCCGCTTTCTCCGGCTGGGCGAGGGCGAACTGAAGTCGGGCGGTTTCCGCCGTCCCTCCATCCTGGCCGACACGCTGGAAGCGCTGTTCGGCGCCATCTACCTGGATGCCGGCTTCGACGCCGCGCGCGACGTGATCCGCGCGCTCTACGTGCCGATCCTCGATACCGTCGATCCCAAGACGCTGGGCAAGGACGCCAAGACCCTGTTGCAGGAATACTTGCAGGGCAAGAAGATCGCCTTGCCTCAATACAACGTCGTCGCCACCCACGGCGCCGCACACAACCAGGAATTCGAAGTCGAATGCCTTGTGCCCAAGTTGGACATCCAAGTGTTCGGCACCGGCGGCAGCCGGCGCGCCGGCGAGCAGGCGGCCGCGAAACTGGCGTTGGAAGCGGTGCAGGCGGCGCTGAGCAAGACGCCGGCTTCCAATCGCAGAAGCAAGCCGCGTTCGGCCCAGCTGAAACTGGCTGGTATTGCGACGGTGCAACCCGATGCGCCGGCCGCGGCAGAGTCGACAAAACCTGCAGCGAAACCGTCGTCCGCCGGTGCCAAGGCGGAGAAGTCGGCGGCTGTGTCCGCGTCCAAGCCTGAACCGGCCGAGCCGCAAGGCGCCGATGGCGCCCACGCGCAAAAGAGCCTGATCGCCGAAGGCGACCAGGGACAGCCCGCCCCGGCTGCCGGCGAGAACGACAGCGCGGATCCCAAGGCGCCTTCCCACAGCAGAACGGCATGACCGGCACCGTTTCTTCACCAGCTTTCCGCTGCGGCTACATCGCCATCGTCGGCCGCCCCAACGTCGGCAAGTCGACGCTGATGAATGCGCTGATCGGCGCCAAGGTCAGCATCACCTCGCGCAAGGCGCAGACGACCCGCCACCGCATCACCGGCATCCAGACGGTCGAAGACGCGCAGTTCGTCTACATCGACACGCCCGGCTTCCAGACGCGCCACAGCAATGCGCTGAACAAGACGCTGAACCGCACCGTCACCAACACGCTGACCGCCGCCGACGTCATCCTGTTCATCGTCGAAGCCGGCAGCTTCGGTCCGGCCGACCAGCAGGTGCTCGACCTGATCCCCAAGAACGTGCCGTGCATCCTCGTGCTCAACAAGACCGACCGCGCGAAGGACAAGGCCGCGCTGATGGCCTTCGCCCAGGACGTGGCGGCCCGGCATCCGTTCGCCGCCATCGTGCCGGTTTCGGCCAAGCAGCGCTTCCAGCTCGATCGGCTGGAGAACGAGATCAAGACGCATCTGCCGGAAGGCGAGCCGATCTTCGGCGAGGACGACATCACCGACCGCAGCGAGAAATTCCTGGCCGCCGAGATCGTGCGCGAGAAGGTGTTCCGTTTCGTCGGTGATGAACTGCCATACACCAGCACCGTCGTGATCGAGCAGTTCGAGCAGGAAGGCAACCTGCGCCGCGTGTTCGCCGCTATCCTGGTCGAGCGTGACATGCACAAGGCGATGGTGATCGGCACCAAGGGCGCCAAGCTGAAGGAAATCTCCACGCAGGCGCGGCTCGACATGGAGCGCCTGTTCGACGGTCCGGTCTACCTGGAAGTCTGGGTCAAGGTGAAATCCGGCTGGGCCGACAACGAAGCCGGCCTGCGTGCCTACGGATACGAATAAAGCCGGAGATGGCTGCATCGCCTGACGTTCGTTCTCGTGCCGCCGTTTCCGGTCACGTCAGCGAGGCCGTAACGAGCGATGCCACGCCGGGCGTCGCTACGCCGGGCGTCGCCACACCAGATGCTGCGTCGGCCGCCCCGGCATCTCGCACCGCTGTGCGCCGCCCACGCACGACCGAAAAGGAAGCGCGCGTCTCCGGCCAGCCCGGCTTCGTGCTGCACAGCTATCCGTACAAGGAAACCAGCCTGATCGTCGACGTGTTCTCGCGCGACTATGGCCGCGTCGCGCTGGTGGCCAAGGGCGCCAAGCGGCCGCATTCGAAACTGCGCGGCGTGCTGCAGACTTTCCAGCCCTTGTCCGTCACGTGGAGCGGCAAGGCCGAGGTGCGCACGCTGATCGACGCGGAATGGATAGGCGGCCTGCTGCCGCTGGAAAAATCCGCGCTGCTGTGCGGCTTCTACCTGAACGAACTGCTGGTCAGGATGCTGGCGCGCGACGATCCGCATCCCGGCCTGTTCGATCACTACGTGGCGACGCTGAACCAGCTCGCGCACGACGAACCGGCCGCCATCGTGCTGCGCAAGTTCGAACGCGCGCTGCTGAAGGAAACCGGCGTCGCCGCCGACTGGCGGGTCTGCGCGGCGAGCGGCGAGCCGGTCGCGGCGGACCGCCAGTACGTGGTCGAACCCGAGCGCGGGCCGCGTCCTGCCTATGCGAGCGACACGATGCCGCGCGTGGCCGGCAAGACGCTGCTCGACATGGAGCGGGAGGATTACGCCGATCCCGTCACGCAGACGCAGAGCAAGTTCCTGATGCGCTTCCTGCTCGCGCACCACCTGCACGGCGCGCCCCTGAACACGCGGCAGATCCTGATCGATCTGCTGCAGCTTTGAACGGAATCATCGATGAGTTTTCTGCATCCCCAGGCCGGCCTGATCGCACTCGGTGTCAACATCGATCACGTCGCCACCGTGCGCAACGCGCGCGGCACCGTCTATCCCGATCCGCTGCAGGCCGCCTTGCTGGCCGAGGAAGCGGGCGCCGACGCCATCACGCTGCACCTGCGCGAAGACCGCCGCCACATCAAGGATGCGGACGTCGAAGCGATCCGCCCGCAACTGCGCACGCGCATGAACCTGGAATCGGCGGTGACGTCCGAGATGATCGACTTCGCCTGCCGCATCCGCCCGCAGGACGTCTGCCTGGTGCCGGAACGCCGCGAGGAAGTGACGACCGAAGGCGGACTGGACGTGGTGCGCTATTTTCAGCAGGTGTCGTCCGCGGTGCAGCAATTGCAGCAGCAGGGCATCCGCGTCAGCCTGTTCATCGATCCGGACGTGGAACAGATCCAGGCGGCGACCGAGATCGGCGCGCCCGTCATCGAACTGCACACCGGCCGCTACGCCGACGCGCACAACGACCATGCACAGCAGGCCGAACTGCAGCGCATCCGGTCGTCGGTGATCGAAGGCGCCAGGCGCGGATTGCAGGTGAACGCCGGCCACGGCCTGCATTACACCAACGTGCAGGCGATCGCCGCCATTCCCGACATCGCCGAACTCAACATCGGCCATGCGATCGTCGCGCAGGCGCTGTTCAGCGGCTGGCAGAATGCGATACGCGACATGAAGGCGATCATGGTGCAGGCGCGGTTGCAGGGCATGCAGCCATGATCTACGGCATCGGCACCGACATCATCCGCATCGCGCGTATCGACGCAGCGCTGCAGCGCCACGGCGACCGCTTTGCCGAGCGCATCCTGGGCGACGAGGAGCTGGAAAAATTCCGACGCCGGCGCGCCAAGGTCGAGGCGCGCGGCCTGCGTTTCCTCGCCACGCGCTTCGCCGCGAAGGAAGCGTTCTCGAAGGCGATCGGCCTGGGCATCCACATGCCGATGACGTGGCGCGCGATGCAAACTTTGAATGCGCCGAGCGGCAAGCCCGTGGTCAGGACCAGCGGCGCGCTGGCCGCCTTCATGCAGGAAAACGGATTGACCGCGCAGGTATCGATCACCGACGAAGACGAGTACGCGGTCGCCTTCGTCATTGTGGAGAAAACATGAACGCAAACGAATTCGGCCCCGTCATGCTCGACGTGGTCGGCACTACGCTGAACGCAGACGACATCCGCCGTATCCGCCATCCGCTCACCGGCGGCGTGATCCTGTTCGCGCGCAATTATCAAAGCCGCAAGCAGTTGACCGAACTGACGGCGGCCATCCACGAAGCGCGACCCGGCATCGCGATCGCCGTCGATCACGAAGGCGGCCGCGTGCAGCGCTTCAGGACCGACGGCTTCACGCACCTGCCGGCCATGCGCAAGCTGGGCGAACTATGGGACAAGGACGTGCTGGCGGCGACCAAGGCCGCAACCGACGTCGGCTACGTGCTGGCAGCCGAGTTACGTGCCTGCGGCGTCGACCTGTCGTTCACGCCGGTGCTCGATCTCGATTACGGCGCGTCGGGCGTGATCGGCGACCGCGCCTTCCACCGCGACCCGCGTGTCGTAACCTTGCTGGCGAAAAGCCTGAACCACGGCCTGATGCTGGCCGGCATGCTGAACTGCGGCAAGCATTTCCCGGGACACGGCTACGTCAAGGCCGATTCGCATCTTGAAATTCCGGTGGACGAACGCGATCTGGAGCTAATCCTTGCAGACGACGCCGCGCCTTACGGCTGGCTCGGCCTGAGCCTGGTCGGCGTGATGCCGGCGCACGTGATCTATCCGAAGGTGGACCCGCATCCGGCCGGCTTCTCGCGCGTGTGGCTGACCATGCTGCGCGAGCGCTTCGGCTTCGACGGCATTATCTTCAGCGACGACCTCAGCATGGAAGGCGCCAGCGTGGCGGGCGACGTAGTGGCTGGCGCGCAGGCGGCGCTGGCGGCCGGCTGCGACATGGCGCTGATCTGTAATTCGCCGGACAAGGCGGACCGCCTGCTCGACGGTTTGCGCGTCGACGTCAGTCCGCAATCGGCGGCGCGCATCGCGGCATTGACGCCGCAGTCGCCGGCGCTGGACTGGGATGCGCTGCAGCAGGAGCCGCGCTATCGCGCCGCGCGGAAAAACGCGCAATCGCTGGCGGCGGCCTGAGCGCCAAACACTGTAACAAATGCGCGCAATGAATACGCGCAACAAGGACGCAACACGCGACATGCCCGACATCGATCCGCCCGACCCGCGCGCGCTCATGCTTGAGACGGTCGCCCGGCTGCCGAACCTGCCGGGCGTGTACCGCTATTTCGATGCCGACGACAACCTGCTGTACGTCGGCAAGGCGCGCGACCTGAAGAAGCGCGTCTCCAGTTATTTTCAAAAGAATATCGCCAGCCCGCGCACTGCGCTGATGGTCGAGCGCATCGCGCGCCTGGAAACGACGGTCACGCGCAGCGAGGCCGAAGCGCTGCTGCTGGAAAACAACCTGATCAAGACGCTGCAGCCGCGCTACAACATTCTGTTCCGTGACGACAAGTCGTACCCGTATCTGAAGATCACCGGCGACGCCTATCCGCGCATGGCCTACTACCGCGGCGCGGTGGACAAGAAGAACCAGTACTTCGGCCCGTTCCCGAGCGGCTGGGCCGTGAAGGAATCGATGCAGATTCTGCAGAAGGTGTTCCTGCTGCGCACCTGCGAGGATTCGGTCTTCGCCAATCGCACGCGGCCCTGTCTGCTGCACCAGATCCAGCGCTGCAGCGCGCCGTGCGTCAATGCCATTCCGCAGGAGGACTACGCGCTCGACGTCGAGAATGCCGCCAAATTCCTGCGCGGCCGCCAGACCGAGGTGCTGGAAGCGCTGCAGGCGAAGATGCACGCCTATGCGGAGGAACTGAAGTTCGAGCAGGCCGCCGCGGTGCGCAACCAGATCACCGCGCTGTCGCGCGTGCTGCATCAGCAGAGCATGGAGACGGGCGGCGACGCCGACATCGACATCATCGCCGTCGTCGTGCAGGGCGGGCGCGCCTGCGTCAACCTGGCGATGGTACGCGGCGGCAGGCACCTCGGTGACCGCGCGTATTTCCCCACGCACGTCGACAACGCGCCGTCGGGGACGGACGCAGGCGGAGAAGAATCGCTCGCGGCCGAAGTGCTGAAGGCCTTTCTCGCGCAGCATTACATCGACAAGTTCGTCCCGCACCTGCTGATCGTGAACACTGAGTTCGACGATCCGGCGCTGATGCTCGCTCTGATGGAACAGTGCGGCCATCGCATCAGCCTGGTCTTCCAGCCGCAGGGCACGCGCCGCCAATGGCTGGAGATGGCGCACAAGGGCGCCGAGATCGCACTGGCGCGGCTGCTGTCGGAACAGGGTTCGCAGCAGACCCGCACGCGCCTGCTGGTGGAAGCGTTGAAGATTGAGGTCGAGGACCTCGAAGCCTTCCGCATCGAATGCTTCGACATCAGCCACACGCAGGGCGAAGCGACGCAGGCCTCGTGCGTCGTCTATCATCACCATGCGATGCAGAACGGCGAATACCGCCGCTACAACATCCACGACATCACGCCGGGCGACGATTACGCCGCGATGCGCCAGGTGTTGACACGCCGTTACGAGAAGGTCGCGAACGGCGACGGCGTGATGCCCGACGTGGTGCTGATCGACGGCGGCAAGGGCCAGGTCGAGGTCGCGCGCCAGGTGTTCGTCGAACTGGGGCTGGACATCAGCCTGATCGTCGGCGTCGCCAAGGGAGAAGGGCGCAAGGTCGGGCTGGAGACACTGGTGTTCGTCGACGGCCGCGCGCCGCAGGAACTGGGCAAGGAATCCGGCGCGCTGATGCTGATCGCGCAGATCCGCGACGAGGCGCATCGCTTCGCGATCACCGGCATGCGCGCCAGGCGCGCGAAAGCGCGGCAGACCTCGCGCCTGGAAGAGATCGAAGGCGTGGGCGCCCGGCGCAGGCAGAAACTGCTGGCGCGCTTCGGCGGCCTGCGCGGCGTGATGGATGCGAGCGTGGACGATCTCGCTTCGGTGGAAGGCATTTCGCGCCAGCTGGCGGAAGACATTTACAAGCAATTGCATTAGATTACGGGGCGCGTGCATGCGTTGCATGCCTTCTTCACGATAAAGTCCGATATGCCTGTCAACATTCCCATCATTCTCACCTGGCTGCGCGTGGCGCTGATTCCGCTGATGGTCGGCGTGCTGTACCTGCCCGACGCATGGCTCGGCCCGTTCAACAAGACGCAGGGGCTGGCCTCCACCATCATCTTCATCGTCGCCGCGCTGACCGACTGGGTCGACGGCTTCCTCGCGCGCCGCTGGAACCAGACCTCGGCCTTCGGCGCCTTCCTCGATCCGGTCGCCGACAAGCTGATGGTGACGGGCGCGCTGCTGGTATTGATCGAATTCGGCCGGGTGAACGCGGTCATCGCCATCATCATCATCGGCCGCGAGATCACGATTTCCGCGCTGCGCGAATGGATGGCGCAGATCGGCGCGTCGAAATCGGTCGCCGTCAGTTCGCTCGGCAAGATCAAGACCGCGGCGCAGATGATCGCGATTCCGATGCTGCTGTACTACCAGGACGTGTGGGGCATCGATACGGAGTTGTGGGGCGAGCGGCTGCTGTTCGTGGCGGCGGTGCTGACCGTGTGGTCGATGTTCTACTACCTGCGCAAGGCCTGGCCGCTGATCAAGGAAAGCGGCGGTCATCACTAGCGCCGAAGCGCGGCCGCTGCCTTGACACGGGCAGCGCCGGCTCCCTATAATGCACAGCTTATCGCCGCGGGAATAGCTCAGTTGGTAGAGCGCAACCTTGCCAAGGTTGAGGTCGCGAGTTCGAGACTCGTTTCCCGCTCCAGGATACGCAGGCGGCAGGATGAACGTGTGTCTCCTGTCGCAAAAACAGAAAAGGCCCGCAAGGGCCTTTTCTGTTTTTGGGCTTGCGCGAATCCGTCCCTTGTGCGATGGCGAGATGCGCTTTTCCATCGGCATGCGGCGGACTGGTCATCGCATCGCGATGCGCATCATTTGCTTCCCGATTCCTCTCCCATCTTCGTTCGTTGCACCGGCCGCTGCATGCGGCCAGTTTCTGCAACGGCACATTGCGTCTGGACAAATGCAAGACAAACCGACCATAATGCCCGTGGTCGATCAGCCATCACTGCCCGGCGGGAAGGTCGGTGCCGCAGCAAGCGGCATGTCGGATTCCCGTCGCGATGATCGACTCGGAACACGCGCTCGTCGATGCGAGCCGGTTCCGCCTCCGACTGATCGCATCGTCCCGCGGACGTGCCGGTCAAGGGCGGGATCGCTTGATCCCGGTCGCCAAGGAAGGGCAGTGCGTCGATGTCCGCGTGACATCGGCACGCGCGATGCTGCGGGACGTTCCCGGCATCACGCCGGCCGCATCCGTCGCGGATGCCCGGCACCATGACAATTCCAAGCAGCGCGATTGCGCCTGAAGCAAACGAGAGCGGGCCGGTATGTCACCGGCAGTGTTGCGGCCTGCTCGCAATGCATCCGGGCGCATGCCTTTGTTCTTGGCCGGCATTTCTTCGCAACGGTCTCCTGGCCGCTTCGATTGCCTGGCCTTTCTTGTCCGCGCCGGCACAGCGAAGGCGGCGCGGGCGCACTGCCGCCCCGACTACGATCGGCCCCCGCCAGGGCGTGCCGCGCGCCGGTCGGTACGCCAACCGGGCTCCGGACGCGACCGGGCAATAGCCGACGATGTTTGCACGCGGTTCGCCTTTCGTCTCCGGCATGCGGCCGTCCCGCCACGGACGGCCGGATAGGCCCGATTCATCATGGGAGATAGCATGCAGTCCACCACAAGAACGAATCAAGCCAATGCAGGTTCGCTTACGCCGTCCGCGCAGATGATCCTCGTCGCCGCCGTGGCGGCGATCGCGGGCGGCCTCTATGGCTACGATACCGGCATCATTTCCGGCGCGCTGCTGCAGATCGCGCGCGATTTCCAGCTCGATTACACCGCCCAGGAAATCGTCGCCGCGGCGATCCTCGCCGGCGCGGTAGCCGGCGCCTTGTCCAGCCCCCGCCTGTCGCTGCGCATCGGCCGCCGCTACACGATCATGGTGGTGGCGGCGATCTACGCGCTGGGCGTGGTGGCCGCTGCCCTGTCGCCGAATGCCTGGTGCCTGGGCCTGTCGCGCCTGGTGCTCGGCTTCGCGGTCGGCGGTTCCACGCAGATCGTGCCGACCTATATCGCCGAACTGGCGCCACCGGACAGGCGAGGGCGGCTCGTGACTTACTTCAACGTCTCCATCGGCGTCGGCATCCTGTGCGCGGCGGTGGTGGGCTTCGTGCTGCAGGACATGTGGAGCTGGCGCCTGATGATCGGCATTGCCGTCGTGCCTTCGGTGCTGCTGCTGCTCGGCATGACGCGGCTGCCCAGCAGTCCGCGCTGGCTGGTGGAGCAGGGCCGCGTGCGCGATGCGCACGATGCGCTGGCGCGCGTGCGCGAAGACGCGGGGCAGGTGCAGGAGGAAATCGCCGACATCGTCGATTTGCGCGAGCGGGTGGAGCAGCATGGCGGCAGCGGTTGGCGCGTGCTCGCCCAGCCCTGGGTGCGTCCCGCGCTGATCGCGGGACTCGGCGTGGCCGCCTTCACGCAACTGTCGGGCATCGAGATGATGATCTACTACACGCCGACCTTCCTGACCGATGCCGGATTCGGCCATTCCTCCGCGCTGCTGGCTGCGCTCGGCGTCGCCATCGTCTACCTGATCATGACCTACCTTGGCAAACGCGTCGTCGATCATGTCGGACGGCGCAGGCTGTCGTTGTGGCTGATGCCGCCGGCCGGCGTTGCCCTGTTCGGCCTCGGTGCGGTCTTCCATTTCATGCCCGAGGGCGGTGCGCGCGGCGCGCTGGTGATCGTCTTCCTGCTGCTCTACATGGTCTTCAATTCGGCCGGCATCCAGGTGATCGGCTGGCTGATGGGCGCGGAGCTCTATCCTCTGGCTATCCGCGACAAGGCGACCGGCATGCATGCCGCGATGCTGTGGGGCTCGAACCTGCTGCTGACCGGCACGGCGCTGTCGATGACGCAGTGGCTGGGCGTCGGTGGTGCCATGTGGGTGTACGGCGTTCTCAACATCCTGGGCGCGTTGTTCATTTATTTCTATCTGCCGGAGACGTCGGGGCGCAGCCTGGAGGATATCGAGCGCGCGCTCAAGCGAGGGAGGTTTTTGCCGCATGCGCGATGAGCGTCGGAATGCATCACGGCCGGCGCATGCGTCGCGTCGACGCGTGCCGCGGGCGGGAACCCGGGAAACGCCGATGCTTCGTCAAGGGCGTTTGACATAGACGGAAAATTGGGCGAGAATGCGCGGCTTCGGCAAGAAAGCATTGCCTTGCCGAAGCGATGCGATCCGGATGCAAAAACGGGAGCGCAAGCGCAATGCGGGAATAGCTCAGTTGGTAGAGCGCAACCTTGCCAAGGTTGAGGTCGCGAGTTCGAGACTCGTTTCCCGCTCCAGGTTTCTTGAAAGAGGAAGCGGATGCATCGGGCTTCCTCTTTTGTTTGGGCAGTACGCAGCATCTACGCGGGAATAGCTCAGTTGGTAGAGCGCAACCTTGCCAAGGTTGAGGTCGCGAGTTCGAGACTCGTTTCCCGCTCCAGATTTCCCGAATGAGGAAGCGGTGCATCAGGCTTCTTCCTTCGCGCGATGAAGTTCGCGATCCGTTTGTGCGGCATCCGGCATGTTCCGGTTTCGCTGTACAATCGGGCCCGTGGCGGGGTAGCAAAGTGGTTATGCAGCGGCCTGCAAAGCCGTCTACGCCGGTTCGATCCCGACCCCCGCCTCCAGTTTTCAAAAGCGCCTTCGTGCGCTTTTACTTTTTTGTCTTGCTTTGAAATCCCTGCTTTAAAATTCCGTTACGCCCGGATGGTGAAATCGGTAGACACAAGGGACTTAAAATCCCTCGCTCTAACAGGCGTGCCGGTTCAAGTCCGGCTCCGGGCACCACCGAAATATTACTAAATATCGTTTTAAGTGATAAATGGTTATATTTCATAGAGTTGCCGAATAGGCGAATATCGCGAAATATCATTTAAAACGATAAAAACGCTATACTTGCTCCCCATCATTTACCCATGCGGACAACCGTCCGTTCCCCACGATGGCGAGCATCCAGAAGCACCCGTCAGGCTATCGCGCCCAAGTCAGCGTGTTGGGCATCCGCGACAGCAGGATCTTCAAGACCAAGCGCGAGGCAGAATCCTGGGCAGCCAGACGAGAAACCGAGATCCGTTCGGACAGGAAGGCGGCCAGCTCCCGACATACGTTGCGCGATGCCCTGCGCCGCTACGCCGAGAACGAATCTACCACGAAGCGCGGGGAGCGCTGGGAGATCATCCGCCTGAAGGCATTTGAATCTCACGATGGCATGCCGATCGACAAGAAGATCGGCGACGTGCAGACCGACGATCTGGCCTTGTGGCGTGATCGCCGTTTGAAGACGGTAGGTCCGGCGTCAGTGCTGCGTGAAATCAATCTGCTGGGCTCGGTATTCGAGGCCGCGCGACGCGAATGGAAGTGGATCGATCAGAATCCGGTCCGCGATCTTCGCAAACCTTCTGCGCCACAGCATCGTGAAGTTGTCATTACGCGGCAGCAGATCAAGAAACTGCTGCGCACGCTGGGATATGGCAGCCAAGTGCGCAGCGTCTCGGCCGCTGTAGCGTGCTGCTTTGTGGTGGCGCTACGGACGGGGATGCGGGAGGGCGAGCTGTGCGGGTTGACCTGGGACCGTGTTCATGATGGCTACTGCCGGCTGCCGATGACGAAGAACGGCAGGGCAAGGGATGTGCCGCTGACGCCGAAAGCAATGGCCGCCATCGAGAAAATGCGTGGCTTCGATCAAGTACTGGTCTTTGGACTGCAGGCTCAGACGCTCAGCACGTTATTCAGAAAGGCCAGGATGCGAGCCGGCTTGGAAGGCTTCACGTTCCATGACAGCCGGCATACTGCAGCGACATGGGTTGCTGGCCGCATGCAGTCGAATGGCATTCCGGCACAGCAGGCTGTGTTCGACATGTGCAAGATGTTCGGTTGGACCAAGATCGATCAGGCGCTGATCTACTACAACGCGAAAGCGGCGGACATTGCGAAGCGTATTACTTGATCGCCAACGCCTTATCGATTTCTGCAATCGGAATCAGACCTAGGCCATTCAAAGCAAGACGGCCATCCTTGATCATTTTGCGCACCCGCTGCGGGGAGCAACCCAGCATTTCCGCAGCCTGCACTGCATTCACTTGAGAGGGTCGCGGGTGCTGTTCTGCGTAGAATTGCGCCCCCTTGTGGGCAGCGATAAATAGCAATTCTTCAGTTGTCATCCCTTACTCCTTCTTGTCTTGCTGGGCTAAGAGGGCGCGAGCAAACTCGAGGAGTGCCGCCTTCGAACAAAAGAAGTGCTCGGAATACGAAGTCTGATGCCTGCCGCCCGATGCATAGCCGAAGTGCTCGTATGCTTTGTTGATGATCTGTTCGTCTGTGATGGTGGTCATGTCTTATTCCTAGCAATGTGGCGAGCCGAGGCCGGTCGGGCAATCTTTCTGCGGGCACGAATAGCTCATCACGCCTGATAGCTTGATGCCGCACTTCCGGCATTCATCCAGCTTGTACGTTGGAGGCCAGACGCCGGGCACGGTCGGCACAATCTTTGGAGCCTTTTCCAGCTCCGTAACTCGCCGTTCTAGTTCGGCAATTCGGCTTTCGTGATCGCTCATCTATTTCTCCTGCGCTGATTGATTGGCCTTGGCTGCGATGGCGGCGCGCACGTGGCCTCTAGCCAGCGCTTCGTTGTTCGCAACCAGTTCTTCGACGCGAACCTCACGTGCCGCCATATACGCGGCATGGGCCTCTTCTTTCGTGTCGAAATTGCCAAGATAGACGGCCTTTGCGTTCCGCGTGATCATTGCGCACCACTTGCTACGGTCCAGGTGCACGCCAACGAAGCCGGATTTGTTCCGCGTCGAGGTTCCACGATTCAGTGCGTTTAGCCGGTAGTTCGACAGGCGCAGGTTCTCAATTCGGTTGTCAGTTGGAATGCGGTTAATGTGGTCGATTTGATCGGAAGGCCATTCCCCGTGATGCATCATCCACACAATCCAGTGATTGGATATGCGCGTATATCCGATAGAGGTTCTTAGGTAGCCGTTGGTTGATAGCGACCCTGTAACGCGTCCCGTTTTCTTCCGGATGATCTCGCCCGTTTCTGGAACGTAGATGAATTTCGACAAGAGAAACGCCTGGTCAATGAAGGCCGGAATACGCTCTGCATTTCTGTTGACTGTCTTGATGTCTTTAGTCATGATAAATAACCCATAAAATGAGATGGAATGCGCCGTGGCAGACAACAAGGAAAATCACCCATATCCAAAAGCAGGCGAGATGGCTGTTTCCCCAAGTTCTGTAGCCTTTGTGGTTTCGAACAAACCACATGCCGCGCGTCCACTTGCATAGTTCGCTGAACAGAACAACTATTCCTGACAGCACGGCGCAGACAGCTAATGCTGACCAAATCATGATTGCCCCCCTTTCTTTGCATCGCTCTCAACAGGGGCGGCGCAGGCATCAGGCAAGTCCCATTCAGCATCGGCATCCATGCCATCGATTTCATCTCTAATGCTTGTAAGCGCACTGTCCGCTTTGTTCCAATTTCTATGTACCGCCTGTTCGTTATAAAGACCTCTGCCTTCGTATGCAGATTCCTTGTCGTAAGCTATCAGCTTCATAATCGCGGCGATACGCTCCTGCTTAACAAGCCTCCAGCCTTCTGGAATACTCACCGCCTCGGCTGGCTGCGCAGGTTGCGATGTGGGTGCGTTGTAGGCTTCTAATGCAGTCTTAAGCTCGGCAATCTTCTCGTCAGACCAAGGTTCCTCCATGCCGGGGAAGGGCGCGCAAAACTTAATGCCGTCGTTGTTGGCAACAGGCTGTGCCGATGCAAGGGCGGCTTTCGCGTCGATCAACTTGAATCGAATTGCGCAGAAAGCCGAATGCAGGGCATGTGCGTATGCTTCATGTGAATGAGCAAGGGGATCTGGCAGCGGCTTTGTCGGCAGGCGCATCGCCTCATCTATCAACCTGATCGCATCACTGACCGCCACCGGCTTATTTTGTTGAAGCAGAGCAGATATACGCGCCACAGCATCTTCAATGCCTTCGCCGGGCGATAGCTGCGCGCTAGACCAGATTTCATGCGCAAGGTTTTCTGTATCAACTGCCACCGGCTCAGGCTGTGGTGGTTGGGCGGATTCTTCTTCGACAGTCTTCCAAAACGTCTCTGCCATTTGCTCAGGCGTCTTGTAGCCCTCGCTGAGGCGCGCAGTAAGCGTCCAATCGTTTCCTTCTGCATCCTGAAGTCGAACGCGAGAGAATGACCCAATGGTTTCGAGCGGCCCCGCAAATGACAGCCTCGTGCCGCTTTCGGGCGAGGTCAGCAGCCATCCAGCGAGTTGGCGCGAATCGCCCGCTGCTACGGGCTTAGCTTGTTCGGATTCGATTCGTAGACGCGCGATTTCTTGATTGTGGCGATTTACGACGGCCTGCAAATCGGACTCAAATGCACGATCCCCAAAGCATGCAACCTCGGCATTCCGTCCTGCAATCAGCGACCAGCCTTTCATCGGCGGCGATCCGTACCAACGCAGTCGCCATTCTGTTGGCGATGCCGGTAAATCCTTCGCCACAGGCTCGGCTTGCGTCATCGCTTGGGGTGCAGGCGTAATCATTGCAGCATTCAGCGCGCGCCAAGAATCAAGAACATCTGTTCCGTCTAACTGGCCTTTATCATCGCTTCGATCCATCCAATAACTAAGTTGCTGAAACTCATTGGTCGGAACTAGCATATATTCTTTATCCATTCTCACTTCCCCTTATTGCGTTGTTAGTGCCTTGATTAGCGCCGCTGTTGCGACCCTACGGCTCAAGGCTAGGCCTCGCTCCGTTCTAGAACGGAATGTCGTCGTCGGTCGGGAACGAGTTGTCTGCGCTCGCGCTCTCGCGTTCTGCTGGCGCACTGCCGCCGCTCGGTTTCGCGCCCAACATCTGCATGGTGTCCGCGATGATTTCGGTCGTGTAGCGCTCGACGCCGTCCTTGTCGGTCCATTTGCGGGTCTGCAGACGGCCTTCGACGTAGACCGACGAACCTTTTTTCAGATACTGGCCAACGATTTCCGCCAACTTGCGATAGAAGGTGATGCGGTGCCATTCGGTGACTTCCTTCTTGTCGCCGCTGTTCTTGTCCTTCCAGCTTTCAGTGGTTGCCACGCTGATATTTGCTACGGCTTCACCGTTCGGCATATATCTAACTTCCGGGTCTTGGCCTAAGTTGCCGACTATGATTACTTTGTTGACTGATGCCATGTGCGCTCCTATGCGGCGATTTTGTTGAGTTCTTCTACTTCGGCGGCGACTTCATTGAGAAACGTTGCCACTTCCTTTTCCAGCTCTTCGATGTACTTTTCGTCACGCGCTACACGCTTGATGAACAACTGCAGCTTTTCCGGCATGCGCGGGTCATAGCTAACAAAATCGCACCATTCGCGGCCAGTTACCCACAATTGCCCTTGCACTTGCGGCATATGCTCTGCTGGCATCTCATGGGCCTTTAGCGTTTCGATATGCGTAGCCGAGACCGGGCATTTGATTTCGATCAAGCCATTACTTCCGATAAGGCCATCCGGGGATGCGCCGGCAAGCAGAATTGCATGCGGAATAAAGCCGACTTCATCAACTACATTCCCGGTCTGCGCCATATACGCGATGCGAGCGAACGGCTCTTGCTCATTGCCCCACTGCATCGCACTGTTTGAGTACGACTCAGACGGCTTCCCGGTCAATCGCTCAATGACGAGTTGTGCGCGGTAATTGCGGCGGTCTGCGGCTTCACCCGTTTTAATCTTTTCCAGTATCTTTCGGAAGTTGCTGGCAGTAGCCAAGCCAAGGCGTTCAGCGAACCATTCCGGGGAGCGTTGTTCAGTCATTGGAGGCTCCTTGCAGTTCTTTTTGACGCTGCTGAAAGTAGGGCAGGTACTTCTTGCGCTCGTCCGCCTTCAGCGTGTTCATGACCTTTGCCAAGTCCTGCACGGATTTTGCTTCCTTCATAGCCGGATGCTCGATCGGTGCGCCGGCAGGAAGCGGGTTGCCTTCACCATCTGTAGCGGCGCTGCGCAGTTCTTCTGGCATGTCTTCAATGTCTTGCGTGAAGATGTCGGATGCGCCCAATGCCGTCAGCGTGAAATCGATCTGCGCACGCTTCTTCGCCATCTTCAGCACGGTATTTGCGAGGTCTGCCGGCTCGGTGCGAACCTGCTTTGCTTGCATGATGTCGTAACTGCGGAGCTGCTTATTCCATGCCCGGGCGAACTTGATGCGGCGGCGTGATTCGGGGAAGACTTCCCATTCTTCATCGCAGACAGCAGTACGCCACTTGTACTTTTCTTCGCTGGTAGAGCATTCGCCGATGCCTTCACCCACCACTGTTTCGGTAGGCTGATGGAAGCCGATTGCCTTCACTCGGTAACGGATTTCATCGTCGTTCGACAGATCATCGATTTCCAGGCGCAGACCCATGTGAAATGTAGTCAGCAGCACTTCTGAGCCCGCCTTGTACAGCGTCGGCTTTTGTGTTCCCGGAATCTTGCCGAAGTGCGTATCTTCCTTCATTACAGCCTGCATGACCTTCTGCACGGCATTGATGCGCTCGCGCATTTGGTCAGCAGACATAATCTGCCCTTGCTGTATGACTAATTCGCTCATTGCTCCACCTTTTGCGGAAAAATCTTTTTATCCAAGACCCAGAGTGATTGCGATCCCGACCGCATCAACACGATACTGCGCAGCCACTGCCGGCGAGCATGTCGGACATTCGATGCATCGGTGTAATCGCGGCGCGGGAAAAGCACCACGGCGCGTTTCATGAGTTCTTTGTTCATCTCACTCTCCGTTGTTATCTGGTGTGGGATTTGGATACCGCCCACTCCGGTACTGCTAGTTAAGAACCAACAAGAGTGTGGACTGATTTACAGTTGCGATCTGTTGACCCTCGCCGGGATGAAGGATGTTCTACGTTGCTGTGCACAGCAGAGCGTGCTTACATTCCAATGACCGGATACGCCTTTTCTAAAGCCACAATCCACACACTTCTAGGCCCTGCGCTCTTACCCGGCGCAGGTTAGGGTTGGTGGCCGGCGCTGATCTCGGCTTGAAATGCTCTGCGCGACGGAGCGAATCACGCGCTATGGCCACATTCCAGCGCCATTCTGCTTGCGCATCAGCCTGCGCATTCACCAACACAGAAGCGGGCCGGGCTTGATACCGGCTGTCGCCATCCAGATTCCGGCCAGCAAGTCGGCGGGCGACTTTGGCTTGCTTCCCCGGTCCTGCTGCATGTCCTTCCACGCTGCCGCTTCTGTGTTGCGCCTCGTTTCGTGAGGCCCACGACTAGCTAATTGCTAGTACCAAGGTTGAGGAGAGAATCATTGTTTCGCTGCTTCCAATTCAGCCAGACGCTTCATGTCTTCCAGCGCCGCTTTATTGCTACAGTAGAAGTCAGGTATTTTTTCGAGCGTCGGATCGCTAGCCATGTAGATCAGCGAAGCGGCAGCAGGCGTACCCATTGCATATTCAAGCGCGGCACCACCAGCACCAGCCAGCGTTACAACCCAACCAGCGCGGCAATGTGCTGTTCCGCAGTGCCACTGGCCCATATTGAGTGCGCAAGGCTGCTTCGCTGCCTCGTACACCGCTTGATGGATGTTTTCAATCTTTACCGGACAGTCGCGCAGGTAGGCACCGCTCAGGTAGGCACCGCTCAGGTAGGCACCGCTCAGGTAGGCACCGCGCAGGTCGGCACCGCGCAGGTCGGCATCGCTCAGGTTGGCACCGCGCAGGTAGGCATCGCTCAGGTCGGCACCGCGCAGGTCGGCACCGCGCAGGTAGGCACCGCGCAGGTCGGCATCGCTCAGGTCGGCACCGCGCAGGTAGGCATCGCTCAGGTCGGCAGCGCGCAGGTCGGCAACGCTCAGGTCGGCACCGCGCAGGTCGGCACCGCTTTTT
>Ga0164242_10000165_pt1 | contig 81148 bp, 74 predicted proteins | sample OricomgcompostMG_FD_108783 | JGI IMG/M metagenome (GOLD analysis project Ga0164242, IMG submission 108783) | Miracle-Growth compost microbial communities from Emeryville, California, USA - Original compost - Miracle growth compost (MG) ... | reverse complement strand
TCGCCGTCGAGTTCGACGACCGGGTTTTGCACTTTGATTTTAGGCATGGACGGTTGCTCCTTTTGTCGCTTCTTTTTTCAGTTCTTGATCACGAAGATCTTTTCTTAAAATCTTGCCCACGTTGGACTTCGGCAATTCAGATCGGAATTCAACGTACTTCGGCACTTTATACCCAGTGAGGTTCGCTTTGCAATATTTGATCACCTCGTCTTCGGTCAGCGACGCGTCCTTCTTCACGATGAACAGCTTCACGACCTCGCCGCTGTGCTGATTCGGCACGCCGATCGCGGCCGCTTCCATCACCTTGGGGTTCGTCACCACGACGTCCTCGATTTCGTTCGGGTACACGTTGAAACCCGAAACCAGGATCATGTCTTTTTTGCGGTCGACGATCTTGGTGTATCCGCCGTCGTTCATGTAGCCCATGTCGCCCGAACGGAAGTATCCGTCCGGGGTCATGACCTTGGCCGTCTCGTCGGGGCGATTCCAATACCCTTGCATCACCTGCGGGCCTTTGATGCAAATCTCGCCCACTTGACCCAGCTCGACATTATTTCCGGAATCGTCTTTGATCACCATATCGGTCGACGGCACCGGAAGCCCGATATTTCCGCTGTATTCGAGCTGATTCAGCGGAGTGACGCTGGCGACGGGCGACGTTTCCGTCAGACCGTAGCCCTCGATCAAAGCCGTGCCGGTCACTTCTTTCCAGCGTTCGGCGACGGCGCGCTGAACGGCCATGCCCCCGCCGATCGACACTTTCAGCGACGAGAAATCGAGTTTGCGAAAGCTTTCTTGATTTAAAAGCGCGTTAAAGAGCGTGTTCACGCCCGGCATGATCGTGAACTTCCACTTGCCGAGTTCTTTGATGAAGGCCGGGAAGTCGCGCGGGTTCGTCACGATGATGTTGTGGCCGCCCGCCGACGCGAACAGCAGGCAGTTCACGGTCAACGAAAAGACGTGATAAAATGGGAGTGCCGCGATCACGATTTCTTCGCCGTCGCGAATCAGAAACTGCATCCAGGCTTTGAGCTGAAGCATGTTCGCGATCACGTTGCCGTGAGACAGCATCGCGCCCTTCGAAACGCCGGTCGTTCCGCCGGTGTATTGCAAAAACGCGATGTCCGAGCTTTTGATCGCAGGCTTGCTGAGCGAGGTCGCCGAGCCCAGGCGAAGCGCGTGATTGAATGAAACCGGGTTCGGCAGCGAATACGGCGGGACCATTTTTTTGATGTATTTGATGACGGCGTTGATGATGAGTTTTTTCGGAAACCCGAACAGGTCGCCGATCTCGGTCACGACCGTGTGCTTGACCTGGGTCTTGGACAAAATCTGTTCGAGCGTCTTGGCGAAGTTGGCGACGATCACGATCGCTTTCGCGCCCGAGTCTTTCAGCTGATGTTCGAGTTCGCGGGCGGTGTACAGCGGATTGCAATTCACCACGATCATCCCCGCGCGCAGAATGCCGAATAATGCCACCGGATACTGAAGCAGGTTCGGCATCATGATCGCCACGCGATCGCCGCGCGAAAGCTTCAGGTCGTTTTGCAGGTAGCACGCGAACTGATAGCTGAGCCGGTCCACGTCGGCGTAGCTCAGTGTCTTTCCCATGTTCGTAAATGCGGGGAGAGTCGCGAATTTATGGAACGTTTGCTCCATCAGGTCATTGACCGAGGAATATTGGTTCGGGTCGATGACATACGGAACGCCGGGCTGATAGTTTTTGTACCAAATTTTTTCCATGATCGTTTCAGTTTAGAGGCAGGACCAACTCGCATGCAACATTAACCTCATGCGTTACCAAAAATAGTCAGTGACACTTTCCCGATTTTCAATGTAAAATTCAGGGTATATGAACAACCTGCACCCGAACAGTTTCAGCGCGCTGTCGACCCTCTCGGTCGACGGAAAATCCTACCAATTTTTCTCGATTAAAGAGTTCTCAAAAGAATTCTCAAAGAAGAGCGGAAAAGACGTTTCGAAGTTTCCTTATTCGATGAAAGTCCTGCTCGAAAACCTGCTTCGTCTCGAAGACAATCTGGCGGTGAAGAAGACCGACATCGAGGCCATCGCGGGGTGGGATCCGAAAGCCACCCCGGACCGCGAAATTCAGTTCACTCCCGGACGCACGGTGCTGCAAGATTTAACGGGTGTTCCGGCCGTCTGTGATTTGGCGGCGATGCGGGCCGCGATGAAGCGCCTGGGCGGAAATCCCGATAAGATCAATCCCCTCACCCCCGCCGATCTCGTGGTCGATCACTCGGTGCAGGTCGATTTTTTCGGGACTTCGAACGCGTTTCATCAAAACCGCGAAATCGAATATCAGCGCAACCACGAACGCTATCAGTTTTTGCGCTGGGGACAATCGGCGCTTCGGAATTTCCGAGTGGTTCCACCTGAAACCGGCATCATCCATCAAGTGAACCTCGAATGCCTAGCTACCGTAGCCATGACTTCGCAAGGAAAAGACGGCAAGAACTACGTTTATCCCGATACCTGCGTCGGTACCGACTCGCACACGACCATGATCAACGGCTTAGGCGTCGTCGGCTGGGGCGTGGGGGGGATCGAAGCCGAAGCGGCGATGCTGGGACAACCGATTTCCATGCTGATTCCGCAGGTCGTGGGGTTCAAACTTCACGGAAAACTTCAAAGTGGAGTGACCGCAACCGACCTCGTGCTCACGATCACTCAAATGCTTCGTAAAAAAGGCGTCGTCGGTAAATTCGTCGAGTACTACGGTCAAGGCGTGGCCGAGCTGTCGATCGCCGACCGCGCGACGATCTCGAACATGGCTCACGAGTACGGCGCCACGATCGGCGTGTTCCCCGTCGACGACAAAACCTTGAGCTACCTGAAACTGACCGGACGTTCAGCCCTCGTTCCGCTCGTCAAACAATACTATCAAGAGCAAGGCATGTGGTTCGATCCGTCGGCGACCCCGACGTTCTCGGACACTCTCGAACTCGACCTCGCCACGGTTGAACCGTCTCTGGCGGGCCCTTCCCGTCCGCAAGATCGCATCGCGCTCAAAGATGCGAAACACGAGTTCGCTCACCAACTGCCGACCCTGCTTGCGCAAATGAAAGACCCATCGGCAAACCTCGATTCCAAAGTGAAGGTCGAGTTCAACGGACTCGACTCGACGCTCGAACACGGCTCGGTCGTGATCGCGGCTATTACCTCTTGCACGAACACCTCGAACCCCGTGGGGTTGATCACGGCGGGCCTGTTGGCGAAAAACGCCGTCAATCGCGGTTTGCAAGTGAAGCCTTGGGTAAAAACCTCGATGGGGCCAGGCTCGAAAGCCGTCACGGATTATCTGCGCGAAGCGGGGCTTTTGCCGTTCATGGAAGCGCTTCGCTATCAAGTCGTGGGCTATGGCTGTACGACTTGCATTGGAAACGCAGGCCCGCTGATCGAATCTGTCTCGAAGGCCGTGACCGAGGGGAAACTCGTCGTGGCTTCGGTCTTGTCGGGTAACCGGAACTTCGAAGGCCGGATCAACAACCAAGTTCGCGCGAATTTCCTCGCCTCTCCGGCGCTCGTGATCGCGTACGCGCTCGCGGGTTCGATCAACATCAACATCGCCGAAGATCCGATCGCGAATGATCCGACCGGATTGCCGGTTTATTTGAAGGACTTGTGGCCGACTCCGGAACAGGTGGACGAACTGGTTTCTAAGCACGTGACGGCGGCGCAGTTCGAGAAAAGCTATTCCGACGTCTTCCAAGGCGACGAATACTGGAAGAAAGTGCAGGCGCCGAAGGGCGAGCTGTTCGACTTCGACCCGAAATCGACCTACATCAAAGAGCCGTCGTTTTTGCAAGACCTCACCGCGAAACCAAAACCGCTGGCGGACATCAAAGGCGCTCGGATTTTAGGCCTGTTCGGCGATTCGATCACGACCGACCATATTTCTCCGGCGGGTTCGATCGCGAAGAACTCTCCGGCCGCGAAGTATTTGATGAACTTAGGCATCGAGCCTAAAGACTTCAACTCTTACGGTTCGCGCCGCGGAAACCATGAAATCATGGTCCGCGGAACCTTCGCCAACGTGCGGATCAAAAACAAGATCATGAACGGCGTCGAAGGCGGATTGACGAAGAAATTTCCGGAAGGCACCGAGATGTCGATTTTCGACGCTTCCGAAGCCTATCAAAAAACGAAAACGCCTTTGGTCGTGATTGCCGGAAAAGAATACGGCACCGGCTCTTCTCGCGACTGGGCGGCGAAAGGAACGATGATGCTGGGCGTGCAAGCCGTCATCGCCGAAAGCTTCGAGCGGATTCACCGTTCGAACCTGGTCGGCATGGGTGTGATGCCGCTTCAGTTCCTTCCGGGCGAAACGGCCGATACTCACGGCTTGAAGGGCGACGAGGTCATCGATATCGAAGGCATTCCTTCGGTTCAACCGGGTCAGAAGATGAACGCGAAGATCACTTATTCGGACGGAAAAACCAAGAGCATCGTTCTGCAAGGCCGGATCGATACCGCGAACGAGCTCGAATACTATAAGAACGGCGGAATCTTGCATTACGTGATTCGTCAGTTACTGAAACAATAACTACGAAAGGTAATGACATGACTCGCGAAGAAAAAATGGAGCTGATTCAGCGCATGCTGGGCCTGAAGCACAAGCTGAAGGTTCATGACAGTATGAAAGCTCCCGAGACTCACGACGAATTTTCGGTGAGCCTGCTCGCCCGCTGGGAACTCGAAGACGAGCTGAAGGCGATTGAGACCTTGCTGGAGCAAGAGCGCCAGGAAAACCTCAAGACGAAGATCAAGCAGATCCAGGAAAATTACCTTTCCGGCAAGCCGATCAAAAAGAAAAAATGAGCCGCGAAATCCTCAATCAACCTGCGGTGGGCGCAGTTCGTCCTCTTCAGGACGTGGCGATGTTTTTCCGAATCGCGTATCAGTTCTGGCGAGGATTTCATTTCTTGCGCAAAACCGACCGCGCGATCACCGTGTTCGGTTCGGCCCGCATTCCCGATCAGCACCCCTTTTGCGACGAGGCCCGAAAGATCGCCTACGTGTTCGCCAAGAAGGGGTTCGCCGTTGTCACGGGCGGAGGCCCGTCCCTCATGCAAGCCGCGAACCGGGGAGCATATGAGGCCGGCGGCAAATCGGTGGGGATCAATATCGAACTTCCCAGGGAGCAGCACATCAATCGTTTCGTGACGGCGGGCTTACGTTGCCGGTATTTCTTCGTTCGCAAAGTCTTGCTCTGCCGTTATAGCTCGGCGTTCGTGATTTTTCCCGGCGGATTCGGAACCCTGGACGAATTCTTCGAGATCATCACCTTGATTCAAACGAAAAAAATGATTGAACGCCCCGTCATCCTGATCGGGAGCCAATTTTGGTCGGGCCTGCTCGACTGGTGTCAGCATACGCTGATCCCTCATGGAATGATCAACGACGCCGAATTCAAGAGGCTCCGAGTCGTGGACAGTGCCGAAGCGGCCATTCGAGCGCTGGAAGAAACGCTTGTCTAAAAACGAGAGCTAGCATTAAAATGAGAGAAAAATGAGGTACATGAAAGGAATTGACCGAATGAAAAAACAGATTTTTGTCGCCACTCTCGCTACCGCCGCCACGATTATTTTAGCCGCCGGCTGTACCAAAAAATCGGAACAACCGAGCCAGCCTGAATCCAACACGGCTACGACTCAAACCGCGACCGGCACGCAAGCCAATACACAATCGGCCACTGAACCGAAAGTTCAGATCGTCGACACGGTTGTCGGAAAAGGCACCGAAGCCACCACCGGAAAAACCGTGACCGTGCATTACACCGGTACGTTGACGGACGGAACCAAGTTCGATTCATCGGTCGACCGTAAAGAGCCGTTCACCTTCACCCTCGGCGCAGGCCAAGTGATCAAAGGCTGGGATCAAGGCATCGTCGGAATGAAAGTGGGCGGAAAACGCAAGCTCACGATTCCGCCGGAACTCGCTTACGGAAACAACGCCGTCGGTGCGATTCCCGCAAACTCGACTTTGATTTTCGACGTCGAGCTTCTTGAAGTGAAATAGCCTGATTTGAAGGCTTTGAAAGTCCGATCTCCTTCGCGAGAAGAATTAAAAGCGCTTTTCTCGGCCGTATTGCAACAGCTCGGCGGGGAAGGCGCTTTTTATTTACTGTTACGCGATTTTTACCGAAAAATGAGCGAAGACCTGATGATCGGCTTTTTCTTCGACGGGAAAGACCTGAACCATATTGCCGATCAGCAAGCGGCCTTCATTCTCAATGCCGCCGGTCTGCGCGACCGTTTTGAAGGCAAGGGTCCTTCGACCGCGCACGTGGCCCTACCCCCGATTCTTCCCGGTTTTTTTGACCGACGCCTGCGAATCCTGGAGGAAGTTCTGGCCTCGCATCACATCCCGCCCTCGCTCGCCGAAGCCTGGGTCCGTTTTGAGGCCGGGTTCCGTGCCGTCGTGGTTTCCGAAGAGCAGATTAAACGTAATCCCCGCGCTTGATCTTATCGACGATGATCTTTTCCGGCATGGTCGGATCCTTGGGATTGACCGAGAAGTAGGACTGTTGCTCGCAACGTCGTTTGTTCTTCAACAGCCAGCGAAGGATGTCGGCGACGCCTTTGTTCTTCTTGTCCTGGAAGAACGGATCGTTTTTCAACGCATCGTCTGCTTTTTTGAGCGAGCGCATCTCCTGCGCGTCGTTCTCGCGAACTGGATAATCGAAGAGGTCGTATTTTTTGATGTCTTCCGGTAATACACCCAAGAAACGAACGTCCGGAGCGCTGTAATCCTTGTTTCGGATGAGCGACGCCGCCGATCCCGCCTTCAGGGTACGGTAAATGTTCTGCATGGTGTACGCATCCAAGTCGCCGAAAAAATACATCGGAACAGCCAATTGTTCTTGAATGAGTTTCGCCCAGCCGCGAACCGCGTTCGACGGAACCCCCTGTGCGCCCATCAAAATGCAGTTATGCCGTTTGGTGAATCCGTTGGCCACGAGGGTGTTGGCGGTACCTTCCGACTCAACGATCAGACAAAAATCGATTTTCTTCGATGCCTTCAAAGTCAGATTCTGCGGACGGTTTTTCGGCTGAAACGGTGAAGTGCCGAGACGAGAGAGATCGATCGTCGCGATACCGCCGTCCGGAAGCGTTTCGGTCACGATCAGTTGCTGCGAATAGGTCTGGCCGCCGCGATCGTTCGCGTAACAGTTCATTTCTTCGCGATAGCACTCCAGCAATTCGCAGATGAAATCGATCGTATCGTCGCTTTCGGGCTGATCGGCGAAATCCATCGGCTTCAGAAGCGAGCTGCCTTTGATCTCACCCTTGCTGATGTAATACAACTCGCGCTTCGTATTGACGGCGCCAGTATCGATATTTCGAAGCAGAATTTCGAGCATGAAAATCGCCCGAGACATCTTCTTGACCGAGCTGACGTTCAGTTCGGTCGCGACTTTCTTGCTTCCCGGGGTCAGATAACCGATCTTCGGGTTGTAAATCGCGTTATCGAGCGCGGTTTTCGTCGCATACAGAACCGGACGCTTTGCCTTCTCAAGATCATTGAGAAGCTTCATGCAAAGCTGTTTGCTGAGCCCTGGAATTTCACTTTGATTTCTTCCGCCTTTACGCATTACTGTCCCCTGCTTCGCTTGCGATATGTTTTTCGAGCTTTTTATTGGCTTCCGTGAGTTCCTGTTCGGTAGCGTTCGCATCGCGGCCCAGGATCTTCAGCAACCCCAGCTGAGCGCGTTTTTTCTGCTCTTCCTTCGCATTCGTGATGCGAGCCAGGCCTTCGACCAAAATCGGGCCGAATTGCTCGATGTAGCGGATTTTTTCTTCGAGTTCGTTCGCCTTGTGCTCGGCTTTGATATAACGCGAAAGCTTTTGCCCCGCCTGCATGAGCGCCCGGCGGATTTCTTCGACCAACTCGTCCGACGCATCGATCGTCTCTTTCGAGGCGTTCTTGAATTTGATGAAGGGCGAAACCACAGAGACAGCGAAAATATACGGACCTTGCGGAATCGAATCTTTAGCCTGTCCCAACCCGTATGCGCGCCAATTGACCGAGGTAATGGCATGCACGATCGCACACGCCGACTTATCAAATTGAAGCGGAACCCGATTCGCGAAGCGTAAGACCTGGGACACGGAATCACCCGCACCCGAGCGCTCTTCAAGACGTGCAATGGCAACTTCGACCTGAACCGGTTTGAAATCACAAATCGTGGGTTTACGGGTCACGACCGAAAAGAAATCGACCTTACCCAGACGCTGAATACTTTTCGACATCGACTCTTCACCGATACTCAGTACGGACGAAGTCGACGGCGCTTTCAGATCGGTATTCTGAAGGGCGGTGAAAATCTGATCGAATTCGGCATTGCTCAGCTGATCGGCGTTCTTCTCGAAATAAGATTTCGGAACTTTGTATTCCGAACGTTTGCTCATTTCTTCCATGACCCCGTCGGTAATCCGGCTAAATCCCTTTTTCAGCCAAGCCGAAACTTTCGTTCGGCCGAACAAATGGGAATGCGCGATAAATTCGCCCAACTTCATCGTGTGCGGATGCGGCTCGATCGCGTCGGGGATTTTCGGTACCGAGTGAGTCACGCGTTCGATCTTCACCCACTCCTGATCCGGGAGCTTGTAATTCAAAGTCACATGCGGGTTAACCAGTGAAGTACCGAGCAGGTAGCTCAGCAAGCCGGCGTCACCGTTGATCTGAATCCGTCCGTCAAAAACGAACTCGACCCGCGTTCCGTGGGGGCGATCCCAATCGATCGTCTCGCGCTTTTTCACGGCGCCTTTGTTATTCTTAATATCGACCTCGATCAGCGCCGAAACGGCCTTGCGCTGCGATTTGGTTTTAGAAATCACTTTTGCGCCATGAGCGCAGGTCAGCTGCGCCCAAGTCGTGGCGGCCGAGATCCCGATCCCTTGCTGTCCGCGAGTACATCGCCCGCGTCCGAATTTCGAAGAAGCAAGATACTCGCCGTACACTTTCGGCAAATCGTCGGCGTCGATACCGGGGCCGTTGTCTTCGACGATGACCTTAATCCGCTCGGAATTTTTGATCGAGCCCGGACCCATTTTTTCGATTTCAACGTTCAGATCGGGTTCGATTCCATGCTCTTCACAGGCATCCAACGAGTTGTCGACGGCCTCTTTCAGCGTCGTCAAAACCGCCTTCGTCGGACTGGAAAACCCCACTTGTTGCAAGTTTTTAGCGAAATATTCGGCAGTACTGCTGCTTGAGATTCTCTTTTCAGCCATGAAACGATTGAATCAAAAGATCAGGTAATCGTCAACCCGCTTTTGGAAAGGCGGGACAACTCTTCTGAAACTCGCAATATCGGCAGTGATCGCCGGTTTTCGGCAGATTTTCTTGCGACCGAAGAGTCACGGCGAGCGCGTCTCTCGCTTGAGAAAAAAATTGGAAGACTTGCGACTCAAGCCCATCCAGCTTCATCGCCTCGGCCGGAGCATGCACGATCTCGAACGAATCCACCGTAAAATGCGCTAAACACGCTTCTAACTTTTCGGGAACAAACGCAATCAACTTCGTCGCCGCCCACGCGTACAGCTGTAATTGTAAAAGATAATGCGACAGCAGCTCGTCCGCAGGGCGCGCCTTCGCCGTCCATTTGTAATCCACGATTCTGACCGAGCGTCGGGCTTCATCGATTTCAAGGCGATCCATCATGCCGACGAGTGCTTCCTCGTCATTCAGAGGGATCTCAAACGCCTGCTCACGATAAATCTGAAGTGTCGGGGTCTGGGCTTGATCGAGAAATTTTCGAAAAGGCTCGACCGAAGCAGTGACCGTTGCCAGTTCTTCCCACTGTTCGTTTTCGATCCATGCATGAAGCTGCTCGCCTTGTTGGGCGACCTCGTCTGATCGCACGCCCGAGCGGTCTCTGACTGCGCCATTTTCGACAGTACGGATTTCTTTTTCTTCCTCACGGCGGTTTTCTAAAAATCGCCTTTGATACCGGAGCGCGCACTGATTCAGCACCATCCATTCGCTCGGCGAATGACGGGGGCGATACACACCGGGGTCGAATTCGATCGTTTTTGAAGCGAAGGGCGACGAAGGCCGATCGGGTTGAGTGCGAATCACTTCCGATTCCTTCGCCTCAGTCTCGGGCTCGGTCGCCGCTTCAAACGGCCACGCCTCGGGCAAGCGCGTGTGCTCGACCCACGCGCGCCAGTGATCGATCATCAGCGGCTGATAGCCTTCTTTCTGACTGGCGACCGAGGCCTTCACCTCCGATTTCCAGGCCAAGATCAATGCCTCTTGCGCCCGGGTCACGGCCACGTAAAACACCCGTTTACTTTCGGCCACCGCCGCGCGCTTTTCAAGCTCTTGCCAATTGAGATTTTCAGGATGTTTCTTGTCGCGCTCGCCTTCTTCGGTCAGGTGAAACAAGTGCACGCCTCGTTTACGATCCCAAATCAAATCTTGCGATTGGCCGCGCGAACGGTATTCGCCGTCGAAATCGAGTAGAATCACGCGCGGAAATTGAAGCCCCTTCGAGCCGTGCACCGTCATCAAGCGCACGACCCCTTTTTGGGCGGGCGGCGGCACTTCTTTTTCGATCCGGTTTTCTTCGATCGCCTGCGAGAACGTCTGCACGACGTCTTCAAAGCGCCGACCCTGCGACGACAGTGACTCGGCCTTGTGCCAAAGCGAAACGAGTGGCATATCCATTTCAAGGTCGAGCACGTCCCACAGTTTCTCTAAAATTTCACCCGGCCGAAGCGGAGTATTTTGGACAAAATCCTGGCGAAGCACCTGTGCTACGGGATGATCGGATTCGGCGAAAAAACACTCGAAATAGCGATCCTTCCAGCGCATCAAATCGTCGTCCGAAACCCCGATCCAAGGCGCGCGCAAGGCCGCGACTTGCGAAAGCGTATTTTTAGACGAGGTCCAACCCTTCAAAAACGCCACGAGTTCCCTCACCCGAGGGTCGGCGTAGAAGCGACCGCCGCTTCCTAACAGAAACGGCACTTGCTCCGCTTCGAGGGCCTGAATGAATTTTTGAGTTTTGTCTTTTCGAAGCGAGCGGGCCAAGATCACGAATTCCGAGAGATCCACGCCGCGCGTTTCTTCGGCTTTCAGAAACCGGGCCAAGGTCGATTCGTCTTCGAGCGCGAGTCGACTCACGCGAGGGTCGTTGAATTCTTCGTCGTCACGCCCGGCGATCAGCGCTTCGTACGGCAACTCGGACGCCGCAAACAAGGGGGCACACACCTCGTTGACGAACTCGATGATTTCAGGCCGACTTCGGTAATTGGTATCGAGCAGATGTTTGAGCGGTAGGCGCTCGGTCAGGTCTTGAAACACGCTGACGTCGGCGTCGCGAAAGCGGTAAATGGATTGCTTCGGATCGCCCACAATGCACAAGTTGGTAAACCCAGGCTTCACGAAACGCTCTAAAATTTGCCCCTGAATCGGGTTCGTATCTTGAAACTCGTCCACCATGACGAGTTCAAAACGCTGTTGATAATAACGGCACACCGACTCGTCTTGAAGTGCCTTCAACGCCAAAATCTCGAGATCGTTGAAATCGAGCGCGCCTTCGCGCATTTTGTAATGCTGATAACGCCGGTACACGAGTTCGAACACGAGCCAAAGGTCTTGCACTTCGGGCCGATCTTGAGTCTTGCGAATAAAATCCTCGACCCCGAATGACATCAGCGAACGCAGCTTGGCAAGTAAGGTCTCAAGCTTTTTCTTTGAGTAAACCTGAAGCAAGCGATCCAAGGCCGCGCTCACTTCTTGGTTTTCATTTTGGCTCCACAGTAGATTCACGCTTCGGCCCCACAGACGCCCGCTTTCATCTTCGAGCAAAATGCGCTCGCCGCCTTGCAAACCCGCCTGAACCGGAAATTCCTGCAAGATGGTCGAACAGAGGCCGTGAATGGTCTTCACCCAATACGATTGGCGGTCTTGAGTGATTCCCTCATCCAGAAATCCTCGGGCGAGCGATTCCTTCAGGTCGCGGACCGATTTCTCGGTAAATGAAACGGCGCAAAAGCGCGCCTCGGGCGAATGTCGAACGAGCGCCAAACATTTGGCGACTAAAGTAGTTGTTTTTCCGCAACCCGCACCCGCAACCACGGCCTGGCCTGACCCGAATGAATCGATGATCTGCCGCTGTTTTTCGGTATAGGTGCGTGACATGCTCGCAGTTTAACTGAACCTCAACTAAAAGTCTAAATTTGCCGATAGGGAAAAAGCATGGAAAGTCCCTCTCCCGCACCTCTGAAAGTAGCGTTTATCTTCGATGACCGGCTCCCTCACGACCGGAAAACCATCTTTGCCCGAACCGCCACTGTCTTGAAATCGCGCTTCTCGATGGAGCTTTTACCGACTCAAATGACGGAAGATCAGCTCATCGCGCACCTTGAAAAGAATGAATACGGATTAATCTTGCTCCCCTGGTACAAGTACCTGGCCTGGAAGAAACTCGATAGTTTCTTTGGCGCGCTTCGCTTGCAGGGGCCGACCGTCGCAGGTTATTTCGCCGACGCGGTTTTGCCCTTCGAATTTTCGGGCACTCCGAATCTTCATCGTTTTTTATTTCTCGATTTTTATCGCTTCGAAGCGAGCGAAATCGAGATGATGCTTTCGGCTCTCGTTCACCCCGAAAAACGCTCGGGATTCAACGGAATTTTCGGTAAAAGCAGTACCACCGCCTATTTCGCCGATTGGTACGACAGCGACCATGGGTCCACCCGATGTGTCGACGCCATTTTAAAAACGCCTCTGCTTCAAAGCGGAACCTGGTCGAGCCGCCTCTTCGGTTTACGGTTTTACCTCACCGCGCTTTGGTCTCTGTGCTACCAAGAGAAACACTCCTTCCCCGATGCCACACCGACCGCCCAGCTGGAAATGACCGAAATCAACAAATGTCTTGCGGTCAAGCTCGTCTTCGAAAGCAGCGATCTGACCCTGAAGCAAATGATGGATTACCTGTGGCCGAGCGGTCATCATCAGAATCAAGCGGTGAACGAACTCGTTCGACATGCCGATTTTTTGCGCATCCATCACTTCCCCGAATCCCACCAGCTTGAAATTACCGGTTTCTTTTCGCAATCGGCCCCGGCGATTCGTCACCCGGGCGAAGTGCGGGGGTTTTGGATCGAACCTTTAAAGATGCGATTTCTGAAATCGGCCGAAGATGAGGTCTTTCTCAAGCGCATTCCGATTCAGGCCCGCGTAGGGTCGACGAACGATCACCTTCAAACCGTCACCGAGGGTCTGCGCCAGCTGCTGATTCAGTTTGCCCAAGCCACTCCGGGTGAAAAAGCGGCTCTCGAAAGCCAAGTTTCAAACCTTCGCTTTCTGATTCAAGAAGTCGAAAAAGTGGCGGAAAAGAAAAAGATCGCATAAGCTGAACCCATCGTGAGCCCGTTTGAGTTTCTAAGCCGGATTTCGTTTTTTTCCGTTCTCTGCTGGTGTTTTTTTCTCGTCGCCGTCGTTTGCGCGCTCATTTTGACCAACGTCCGATCGCCTCTCGTCCGCCGGTATCGTTCCACTCTGATTTCAGTCGCCATCAGCGGCATCATCCTCGGCGTCGCCAGTTGGGCCACGCCCTTTTTCCTTCGCCGCCTGAACCCCGATCAATCGCGACTGACCCCGATCGAGCAGCTCACGCTCACGCGCTGGGAGGAGCCGCTTTCGAATCCCGAAACGGTGCTCCCCGAAGACGAGACGTCTTGGCTTAAAAACCTCCCTGCTTACCATTTTAAATTCAAACTCCATTTCAATTACGACTTCAAACAAGTCATTACCCTTCACGAAAGCACCCTGATTGTGCTCGATCAAAAAGGCGACTTGCGGGGCTTCAATGCCTATACCGGCTTGAATCATTGGTGGATCAAGCTCGGTACGGACGAAATCGTGGGGCAACTTCAGCTTCAGCGCAAAATGTTTCTTCTCGATCATACCGACGATGCTCTTCGCGTCAGCTGCCTCGACCTGCAAAACGCATCGCTCCTTTGGCAGCGGACGATTCCGAACTCGAAGGAGGGCGCGTTGACCTTCGACCTCGATTCGCAGGTGATTCTGGTCACGACGGGCACGAACGGCGTGTGGGCACTGCGTGCGCGTACCGGCGGAATTCTTTGGAAACGCCCCGAGATTTACACGAAAACACTGGCGATCCCATCCCCTCAGCATGTCTTGGTCGTCGAACCGTTCGTGGCCAAGCGGCACGGATCGTGGTACGAACTCGACCCTCAGACGGGAAAGACCTTACTCAAAAAAGCACATCCGTATTCGTCGATCGAGGAATTTCTGCCGGTCGATCCCGAGCGGGCACCGCCGGAAAACTTCTTGGCGCTCACGACCTCGCCCGCTCAGGGCTCGGCTCCGGGCACGCCCTTGATTCATCAGTTGTTTTATTTAAGCCATCTCGATTTGCATCAATGGTGGTCGTACTCGCTCCCCGAAGCGTTGAGATTCGCACGATTCATCGACCCTAACCGTTATTTTCTGATGTACGACTCGAAGATGTTAGAGCAGCGACATTTGCAAAACAACGACTTGATCTGGCAAAAAAAATTGGCGGATATTTCGACCGACTGGCTTAAAATTTCGCCCGATCGGAAGTACTTTGTTTTACTGAGTGATGCACACGACGAGACCGCTGGCGTGTCGTTTTTCAATCTCGATACCGGCGATTATCTGTTCACTGCGAAAACTTCCGAGCCGATCGACGCCATCGAATTTTTCGGGGATTGGTTTTATCTCTTCAGCGAAGGTCACCTCTGGGCCTTTCAACGGGGAGCCTTTCAGAAAGGATCACCATCACCATGCGAGCCTACGGCGAACTGCTCTTTGCGACGATCTTCTGGGGGTTCGGCTTCATCGCGAGCATCTGGGCACTCGAAGGCATCGGGCCGATCTGGCTGACCTCGATTCGTTTTCTGATGGCCGCCGTGATGTTGGACCTCGTCCATCGACTCGGCCTTTTCGGATTGAAGCCGCTGCGCTACCATCGTCGTGATTTTTTATCGCTGGTTCAACCGGGAATCTTTCTTTTCGGTTTGCTGGGGTTTCAAACCTGGGGATTGCAGTACACAAGCGCGACCAAAAGCGGATTTATCACGGTGCTGTACGTGCTGTTTATTCCGATCTTCGAAAAAATCTTTCTCGGCTACCCTTCGCGGAAAATTCTGTGGCTTTGGATCGCGATCGCCTTAGCCGGAACGACGATGATTTGCGGAGCCTGGACAGAAACGGGGATTTCGGTCGATTTTATGAAGGCTTTTAATTTCGGCGACCTGCTGACGTTCTTTTGTGCGATCTGTTCGGCCGCTCATATTATCGTGACGGCAAAAAAGATGTCGGCCCCCGAAGAGAAGCGGATCTCGCCCGTGAAGTTTCACATCTATCAATGCGTTTGGGTCGGCATTTTCGGAATGATCATCGGAACGGCGACGGAAGGCTTCTCGTGGGTGCCGAAGTTCATGGGCGGTCTGTGGACCTGGAAAGTCTGGGCCGGAGTTTTGGAGCTGGGGCTGCTTTCATCCGGAGTCTCGTTTTTAATTCAAGTTCGCGGCCAGCGAACCGTCTCGCCTTCGACGGTGGGAATCATCGTTTTGCTCGAATCACCGTGGGCCATGCTTTTTTCGATCTGGCTTTTGAACGAACATTTAAGTGGCATGCAAATCTTCGGCGCAACCCTCATTCTCTCCGCCGCTCTGGCCGAAAGCTTGACTCAGTTGGTGATTGAGCGGAGGAAGATGAAGAGGGTTTAGGCGACCGCTTCTTCACCCAGAACGCGCCCCGAGTTCGCCCGCGCTTAACCAGCTGGGGATGAAGAGAGAGATCGATCTCGGCTTGTCTGCGAGAAACCAAACCGTTGAGTTCTTGTAAGTAATCGCGTGTTTCAATGCGTTCACGCTTGCGAATCAACTGATCGAGCACTTTTCTGCGTTCATCGGGTTTTACAAAGGTGCGAGTCGCTTGATCCGTCCACTTTTGCGCTTTATTGATCATCAAATCGCGCGCGTAAAAACCCCAGCGAGCATAAATCGGATGTGGGTGCCTCGCCGCTTCTCTGAGTGATTCATTCGCAAAAGGGTGCAGGCCGATAAAGAAGCTTTGATAAGGTGCCTTTTGAATTCCGTCGAGCGTAAGCGCCTTCCAATGCGAAAAACTTTTCCGCTCGGAAGAACCCAACAAAAGCGCCGCATGATCGAGCAAAACCCCGATGGTCGCAGGCTCTCGAAGCTTGAACAGAGCCTCTTCTCTGAGCTGAAACGGCGAGATCGCTTTAAAATCGTCTTTCAGCCTGACCACCAAGACTTCACCCAATCGCGGATCAAATCGCGCCATCTCGGCAAAAGTGATCCATTCTTCAATTGAAATCACACCGCTTGAAATCGTTTCGTTGCCTTGAAGCTTTCGATAGGCTTCGGCGATCTCTTGGGAAGAAATCATTCCTCCTCCATCTCAAGAATTTCGTCGTAAAACTGAAGCGCTTCGGTAATCAGCGGTATTTTTTGTTGCTTGAGAAATTCGAGATGGTTCTCAATCAATCGATGATCGACCCCTTGCCGGACCAACGCACGAGCGTGCCCTACGTCCTTTCGACGATGGGCAAAGCATTTCATGATCAGCATATCTTCACGTCCCAGTGCTTGAGCGGAAAGTCGTTGGCCTTTAAAAATTTCGACAAGCCGATTTCCATAATCTTTGGGTAAAACATGAATGAATGTGGAGAAATAAGGATTCAACCAATCCAGAGGGAGCTTCTGCTCGGAGGCGATGGCCATACACAAAGGCGAAAGCTCGGGAACCTCTCCCCCCTTTGGAATTGCATCAATATCGGTCGTCCCCATGGGAAAGTGGTGGGCCAAAATCATCGCTCCGCCGCCGCCTACGATTAAGTGGACGGGATGAAAATCAATTTCAACCAGCTTTTCATCAAGACGGTTTAAAGCTGCGATCATGAGATCTTTAGTTAAGGGCCCCATTGAGAATAGGATATCAGAGATCAATTGCGAATAATAATAAATTCGTAATAGTGATTATTATATTTATATATCAATATGTTAATTTCTTTTATGACCTTAAGCCGCGTTTCCGAACCCCACTTGATAGGTCACGCTGGGTAGACGGACTAGGATTGCATTGTAATCGAAAACAAGCCGTGGCGTTTTAATCTTCCGCCCTTCTTCGACTTCTTCGAATCGAATAAAACCGTGCCCCTCTAAAAGGTCACAATCGCGACTGACATTTTGCTGAGCTCGACCGAGAATTTTCGCGAGTTGATAAATGGACTTAGGGTGATATCGATAAATCGCCGCCAAAATAGCATACTTCTGGTCGCTCATGAATTGTTGATAAGCTTCAACCGATGCCCATACCAACGTATCTTTTTTTGAAATGCTTTTCCGCTCCCGAAGTGCTTCTTGCAATAGCAACCGGGACTGTGCCGAAAAGTCTTCAATGGATTTGAAAATAACCTTTAAGGGTTTAATTTTCTGCATCGGCAATCTCCTTTACCACACGCCAAAACTCATCAAGAGCACATTCATAATCCATAGTTTCGAGCATTCTTCGAACTGCCCGATTTTCAGGCAATTCTTCATGAATATGAAAGCCAAACGGAAAATGATTATCGACTAATAATCGCGGAACTTTTCGGATAAGGTCCAACAATACGAATTTAACTTTAATTCCATCGGGATTCTTTTCACTCTCTTCTACCTTAAAACTTTCAGTACCACCCGAAAGCGTTCTGATAGATCCAATGTTTGATCTAAAAGAATAACGGCCTTAGGCATAGGATAATCTCACAATATACATCATGTCAATGTATATTAATGAATGTTTATAGGGGTTCATACGGTAAATACGATACCGAACAAATTACGAACAGTAAAGATTTTTTTGAAGACCACCCTCACTTAACTCAGAATCGCTTCGCGCGCGCGAATTGTTTTTCGGGTGTTTAAAATCGCCTTTTCATCAAATTAACTCACCTCTATCTTCAATAGCTAAAACACAAATCCAATTTTCTTTATATTGGACCCGCTGACTGACTTCCGGACCTACTCCAATATAATTTTCAGGACGCTTTATCTGATTTCCGCAATCGTTCCAAACCTTCCAAAATAAAGCTTCTCATTAAAACTTGATACGGAATTCCTTTTCTTCCAGCGATGCGTTTGAGCTCTTCAACCACCTCCGGAGGCAAAGAAATACTCGTAGGCATTTTTCGAAGAACTTTCCGCGCGTTTAAAACCGCCTTTTCGTCAAACTCGACTTCATCGTATTCCGGCAGGGACTTAGCATATCTCTTGTTCATAAAGACTTCTCTCCTTTGAGCTTGCGAATCTGGAACTAATGGGCCTCACTTTATTTCCGCGAAAAGTAAAACAAATGAACAAAATATCGCCATTCTCTGCTTTTCCAATAATTCCGTATCGATCTTCATTTGTGGTCGGTTGATATTGCTTACCCAACACCAAAAGCCGAAGATCATAGAAAGCGGATTCTACTGTTTTATTTTCAATTCCGTGTTTTTCAAAAATTTTGGATGAATTTCCGTCATCCCAATCAAAAATGAATGCCACTTGCGAGAATAAATACTCGATTAGCCATCCGATATATTGAAATTTTGCCATTTTCCCTTTCTATCTGTAGTGTACTACACTACGAACTCTATGCACATGCAATAAGCCCCATGTGCAATCGTTGAGCCAAAATTCCACGAATTTCATTTAATTTTTCGTCAAAATTTTAGCTTTGTTAACGATTGACCGATATGGAAGTGGACGGATCAATGGAGTTAGTGTAAAAATCCAATATCCGACAAATTTGCTTTGTTATTAAGAGGCTTCCCGCGCTATCCTATTCATAGGGGTTACGTTCGGGGATTTTCTTGGGGGACTTATGAAGAACTCAGTTTTTGTTTTATTCGCTATCTTGTTTGCGGGTCAGGCGTGGGGAGAAGTCTGTGTTTGGAACGGCACCACCTGGGACAAGGTTACGGTATACCCCGAAGGAGTAAGCGCCTTCGCTTGTCCACAAGAAATGAAGAATCAGTGCTCACAATGCTATTTAAATGCAAACTCTAATCAAAGCCCCTATGATCTTGCTCAATCGTATAATGCAAAATATAAGAACGAACAAATCAATGTTGATAAGGAGGGCCTTGTTACGTCTGAAACTAGCTCAGACAACAACGGCGGCCAAGGCAATGAAATTGCAGGCTCTACCAATGGTGGAACCACAGGCGGCGGAGGAAGTGGATTACCTAATGATCAAAATGGTTTCAATAATTGTATATCAGGTTATAAGCAAAATGAGGTTACACCAGATGCTGCCGCTGCTTTATGCCAGAAAATGGGTTTTACTCCAAACACCGGAAACACCAATGGCTCCAACGGAAACATGACTGAGCAACAAGCACAAGCAGTTCTCTCGCAGTTAGATGATACGCCTAGCAATAATGTTCAAAATAGCAATAAAGATTCATCCAATCAAAACTCTGAGAAGATGAGCAAAGCTGACCGCGATAAATATGCAGCTGAGGGAGAAAAACAACTTAAAAAGAATAAAAATTCGGCCAGTGGAGGTACCGGCTCTGACGATATCACTCAAAAGCACGAAGGAAAATATGGTGGGAACTATGGTGGCTGGAGTACTGAAACCACCCAGGTTGTCAATCAAGGCAGCAATATGCTTTTGAATGGTTTGCAAACCTCTTCCGCAAATCAAGTTGCTTTAACAGGACAAACTCAGAATACACAATTGCAACAACGCCAAATGGCCGGAACCGCAACTTATCAAGACTCTTACAATGCCCAAGCGGCTTCATTAGAAGCGACCGCAAAACAAAATAGCAATATGGCACTTTATACTGCAGGCGTAGCAGTCATTCAGGGTAGCATGGGAGTTTTACATCAAGCATCAGTTAAAACCGTCAATGCAAAAGCAGGCTATGCGTATGGTCGCATCAAAGCGCAGAAAACGACTGCTACAGGAAGTAACGCAATTAATCTCGCTCAACAATATATCAATACCAGTAATAACCAAGCAGGAGAAGTAAAAGCCCAGCAACAAGCCGCCGTCCAACAAGCAGCCCTAGTCGCACTCGACACCGTTCGAATCGCAAACTATGCTAACCAAGCGAAACAAGCGAGAGAATTGGCAGCGAACTTAAAAGCTCAAGGGGCTGCGGCAACCGGCCCCCAATTCACCATCGGCAACAACAACCCAATGGCGAATCCGACGCCTGACCAAGCAGCACTCACGACTCCGGGTGCGGTGGTGGCTAGCGATGATACAACGTCGCCGGATCTTCCGACGAGCGGCGATGCCTTCAATCCGGATTTACCGGCGGGCCCGATGGCTGGTCAAAGTCCAAGTCAAGGCGGAATGGGGGCTCCCGCTACTCCACAAGGCGACTCGGGCTCAGGCTTAGCTTCTGCGGGTGGAACATCCGCAGCCAACGACGAAAAAAAGGCCGACACTGCGGCCCTTAGCAAAAATGCTGAAGGCACCTACTCTCCTAGCGACGATGCCGGAAGTAAATTTTCGCGCGCAGGCGGCATGGGCGGTGGCTCCGGGGTCGGCGTCGACAACAGCTTTGCCGATCTGCTGAAAAAATTCTTGCCCGGCGGAGACGACGAGAAAAAAGGCCAGGACAATCTGAGTTTCGGTTCAGACCGCTCGCCTGCTTCCGACCAAGCCGCTGTTTTGGGCCGCAATCAAAATATCTTCGAAGCGATTCATAAACGTTACGAGAAAAAACAAGCCGAAGGCGCGATTATTTTCGCCGGCGAAAAAAGCTGATCGAGATCGGTTCATTCAGAAGGGGGAACACATGAAAAGCCAGGGATCTTTTCGTACACTACTCGCTTTTGCATTGACGTCGATCATGACGGTCAATCCACTTTTTATTCCAAGTGCAATGGCGAGTCAGAAAGACGACTTCCATGAGGTCTGCGACCCGATCAATAATGACGTGACGAATGCCGACGGCTCTTCGAATGGCGGTGACAACGCCAAAGCGGAATGCGCCAAGGCTGAAGCGGCGATGAATGCGACGAAAGGTGAGAAAACAAAAACTATATTGTTTGATCTCGCTACCGCTACAGTTTGCGCCGAAGTTGCTTTCTCCTTCATTCCATATACTAAAGCTGCGGCCGAAGCGCTTTGTAATTACACATCAATGGGCGCATCGCTAGCAGGTACCGTATTTGACACCACAACGAGCTCACAAAACAGTGAAGTCGTAAGCCAGTTTGCATCAACATCTTCACAGGTTTTAGGTGCTGTTGGCACAATGGCTCCTCTATTCATGAATAAGATCGTTGCCAATGCAAGTAAAAAAGCCGCTGAAGAAGCCGCCAAATGTGCTGTCACCGAAGAAGCAAAGCAACAAGCAAGTAAAGAAGCCGCGCAACAGGCATCGTCCAAGCTCTCTTGCATTATCTCATGTGCGATGCTCGGAGCCCAAGCGGCAGTTAGCCATATTGCTTGGGCTTCTTCAAATAAGGCCTTCAATACCTCATTGAATAACGCAAAAAACATTAAATATACTGCTAACCAGTCAACGACCCAAATGCAACTTTCTGGATATAATGTTAGACCCGGCGTTCCTGCGAACCCGACTCGTCCCACTGCTCCAAAAGCAACCGCCTCTGAGGCCTGCGACGATAAAGGTGGCGATCAATATCTTCAATGTATGACGAATCTTGCTCCAGAACTTTCGGCAATTACTAATAACCCAACACTTGCGAGCACAATGCAAGACGCATTGGGTGGAAAATCATTGGGTGATTTCGCGAAAGGATTTACAGGAGAAACACCTCAAGGCCTTTCTAACTATGTGGGAAGCGAACTTGGCATGCCCTCCGACGCGGCCGCCAAACTCATGGACGCCCAAGAAAAACTCGCAAAAGACACCGGAGCCCTCGACAAGTACGAACCCATGGCTTACGTCCACAGTGGTGGTGGCGGCGCCTCCAGTGCAGCAGCTGCCCCCGACTTCGGAAGCTTGATGTCGAACATGCTGAAACAACTCGATCCGAACGCCGACTCGAAAAAAAACGAAGACCCGTCCGCGCTGGTTTTCCGTCAATTAGATTTGCTTCCGCCCGAAAAAATCGTGCAAAGCAAAGAGATCAGCCTCTTCGCCCGAATCGGCTATCGCTATCGTAAACACCTGGATCACCTTGAGCACCTCAATTGGTCGATTCCCGAGAACCAAGAGAGTGCGAGGAAGTAAAAACAAAATGATCCGATACTTCGCGCGCGCGAAGTGATCATTGCAAGTCTTTCCTTACGATGCCTTCAGCACCAACTCTTCAGGATGATTCGCACCTTGGAAGCCAAATGGCGGAATGCAGCGATCCCCTCGGCGATCTGCAGGACAGATGTCTCCGAGTGTGATACCGTGAACCCATGAAAGCTTTCACCTTCGACGACGTGCTTCTCGTTCCCTCTTACAATCATCATGAATCGCGCAAAATCGTGAGCACCGCGATGACCGATCGGAGTGACAAACTCACCCTTGCGCTGCCGGTGATGAGCGCCAACATGGATACCGTGACCGGAGCCGAGATGGCGAATTTCATGAATTCGAAGGGCGGCATCGGTGTTCTTCATCGCTTCATGACCATCGAACAGAACATCGCCGAATTCAAAAAATCACCGGCTCAGACTTTTGTCTCGGTCGGCGCTTCAATCGCCGAACTCGAACGCGCACAAGCCCTGCGTGATGCGGGAGCAAATTATTTCTGCATCGACGTCGCTCATGCACATGCCAAATACGTGGGTAAAATGCTGAAAGACCTCCGTGCCTTGGTCGGCGATCGTTGCATCATGGCCGGAAACGTCGCCACCTATGCAGGCGCTGACTACCTGGCCTCATGCGGAGCCGATATTCTCAAAGTCGGCATCGGCGGCGGCTCGGTGTGCAGCACTCGAATCAAAACTGGATTCGGCGTTCCGACCCTGACTTCAGTTCAGATGTGCGCGCGCTCGGATCGTTCGATCGTCGCCGACGGCGGAATCCGCACGCCGGGCGATATCGTTAAAGCCCTCGCCTTCGGCGCCGATTTCGTCATGATCGGCGGGATGTTGGCAGGCACCCGTCCAACACCGGGTCAGGTGATCACGAAAGAAAACGGCAAACGCGTGAAACTTTACCGAGGCATGGCCTCGGCCGAAGCACAGCACGATTTCATGGGTGGTGGAATGCCCGAATGGAAAACCGCTGAAGGCGTCCAGACCGAAGTCGATTATCGCGAGAACGAAGAGTTCATTTTGGCCGACATCATCGGCGGCTTAAGGTCGGGGCTCACCTACGCCGGCGCCATCGACATCCGCGAGCTGCAACGCAAGCTCGATTACGTCGAGATCACGCAAGCCGGACGTCTTGAGAGCTTGCCGCATAAGACGTTTTCATAACCGCTCAGTTCACGAACGATCCCAGCAATCGCATGCAGTCGAACTCGGGCGGTTTTTTCGGCAGATGCGCAATCGGGTTTTCCTGCTTGAAAAGCTCGACCAGATCGTCATAGCTCGCGTATTGAGAGTAAAGCTTTTGACCGTTCGGCCCGTCGTAATACGGGTAATGACGGCGAATTTTCGGATCGATCTTCGGCGAAGACTGCGTGTAAATCGGGTTCCATTCGTCGTAGGCGGCGTAATGTTCGAGCAGCGATTCCTTCGCAAGATAGCCCACGCTTCCTCGCGCCATGACCCCTTCGACATCCATAGACTTAATCGGTATCTTCTTATCTTCCAAAATATTCCGATACTCCAAAGAAAGAGGTTGTCCGTAGCCCATGACTTCAACGGTAGATTCGCTTCCGGCAAAATCCTGAATCCAAATCGCCGCCTGCGCGATCGAACCTCCACGATGCACGTAATCGACGACGAGAATTTTTTTCGCCTGCTTCAGCTTGGGTTCGAGATAGCGCTCAAGAATTTCGTGATGAAATCGCTCGCGCGCCGAAACAGACTCGGCCTCGGGCACATAACGGATTCCCGAAACCGGAAGACTGACGTGAGCCCCGAGCTGCTTCGCATCCAGATAAGCGGACAATAAAACATTCGATCTTCCGATGAACGCAATCACGCAGTCTTCGGGCGGGCATTCTTTCAACAACTGCTCGGACATCTTCTGAAGCGTATGATAGCCGCTTTCACTCAATTCAGGATATTTCACCTGGGCGTGAGCCATGGAAGAAACGAGCGTCGTCAACAAAAATGCAAAAGTCAAAATGATCGATTTGGTTTTCATTCTAGTTTTTATCACAGGCGAGTCCACACATACTCAAGGTACCGCATCGTCGCCAAGGTTTCTTCATTCCGTGTGAGCGCCCCCATCCCGACCCGTTTTCGTAAGTGACTGAAAACCACGACGGGCGGAGCGATGTATTCCGATGCGGGAATTCCAACCCGAGGTTGCTCCAGAAACTTCGCCATCGGCTGCTTGCGAAGCCAATCTTCCGAAAAATCGAACGAAACCGTCGATTCGGCGGTGACTCCGCCCTCGGTCTTGGCTCTCTTGACCCAATCACCGTCCAAACGGAACGTCGTCAAAACGTTCCCCATCCGTCCGGCATTGATCAATTTCGGGTTTAACTCGTTCAGGATATCGAAAAGCGAATAATTTCGGCTCGGAAAGAAAAAAATCTTCTCGTTTGAGTCGCCGCCTCCGTAGGCGAGTTGGATATCTCCCTTAGAAATCAGAAGGCCGCCACCGTCGAGAAAATCCTGAACATAACCGCCGTTCAAATTGTAATGAAATCCGATATTATCGGTTCCGTGCTTTTGTTTCGCCTTTTCTAAAATTTCATCGCCTATTTGCCTGAGATACGGCTCCCGTTCCTTTTTCGGCATCTCTCGAAGTCGGGTAATTTCATCCGCCAACGAATCATGCAACTCACGCCAGATCGCAGGCGGATTCCATTTCGCGTACTGAATCTGAACCGCATGAAGCCGATTCAGAAAAGGAAGTTCATCGAGAAAGGGAAACTCCTCATGGGTAGGCGTGGGCTCAATCGAAGCGATTTTCGAAGCCTTCAACGAAATTTTTTTGCCGTCGGAGGTCACGAGCACCAATTCTTGAAAACCGTTGTTGACGACAAATACGGTCGATGTGTCGGCTCCGCTTTTGAGATGGACCGAAACTGCTTCGCCCGGAGCGAAGCGAGTCACTCGCTCTGCGGTCGCCGAATCGAGCATGGCGAATTCATCCGAAGGCTTGAAAAAGAAATCGAGGGTTCCTTTCAACAGCTTCGAGCAATCCAAGGCATAACACCCCTGCGGTGCGATCACGATGGCGGAAAGAAACAGATAAAATAGGGCAACGGGCCTCACCCTATCAGGATACCTGTTGAGCCCATTCGCGTTAAATCATTTTTGTCGGCAATGTTTTGACACCACTTGATTACGCAGTGGGCATCAAAAAGTAGTCAGACACCCTAGAGCGCCCTATAGGAGCTTCGCCACGATCTGGCCGAAGATTTTATTCACTCCGGCGGCGAATTGAGGGCCACCGGCGACCTTCAGCTGCGATGGAAGATCCATCCGAGCGCGCCAATCGGGGCCTAAGAACTTGACGGTCAGAGTGGATTTTCCACGATTTTGGAGGATGTACTGCTTCAGCGAACGCAGCTGATCGACCGCAACCTTTGTCGGATCGAGTTCGACCACGACGTTGACCGAACGGCCGGAGTGGGCTTCTTCCAGTTTCTGGATCGCATTTGCCAGGATCTTGGGCTCGCCCTCTTTGACGTCGAACTCGCCTGTGATCAGAATCGGCTCGGGCGAATCTTTGGCGAGATTCAGCGCTTCGAGATGGGTCGAATAAAACTCAGGGAACGCAATCACCTCGACTCGGCCATTCAAATCTTCGAGTTGAAAGAAGGCCATGCGCGAGCCTTTTTTGGTGGTGATCTCTTTGAACTCACCGATAATCCCTGCGAGCTTTACTTCTTTGCGGCGCGGACGGCCCTGTCCCCAGTTACCCTGTTGCTGAGCGGGCGCGGCCGGTGCCTTCGCCGCCATCTCACGCAGAATATCCGTATTCGTGCCGAGCCAGTCATTCACAATGACCTGCCAGTTTTGCATCGGATGGCCGGAGATAAAAAACCCGAGGACTTGTTTTTCGCTCAAAAGCTTACGCGCCAGCGGCCAGTCCGTTTCTTTGCGGACGAGCGTATCAATCGGCGCATTCAAGCGCACTTCTTCGGCCTTGAAGTCGTCGAATAGCGAGCTTTGACCAAGTTCGGCCTTGGCTTGTTCGTTCTGCCCGTATTGAAGCAAATTTTCGATCGAGGCATGCAAGGAAGCGCGGTTGAACTGACCTAAAATCGAATCCATCCCGCCGCCCAGGATAAGCGATTCTAAAACTTTTTTATTCGCCTTACGCATCGAAACGCGTTTGCAGAAATCGAGGATGTCGGTGAATCGCCCGTTCGCGCGCGCTTCGAGAATCGCTTCGACCGCCGATCCGCCCACGCCCTTGATCGCCTCTAACCCGAAGCGAATCGCCTTCGCAAACCCGTTGATCGGTTCGGGCAGGGTCTCGACCGTGAAAGATTCAATCGACTGATTCACGTCAGGCGCCAGCACCGTGATGCCCATCGTGCGCGCGTCAGCCGTGTATTTGGCGAGCTTATCGGTGTCGCTCATTTCGGTAGTCATCAGCGCTGCCATGAATTCGACCGGATAATACGTTTTCAAGTACGCCGTCTGGTAAGTGATGACCCCGTACGCGGCCGAGTGCGATTTGTTGAACCCGTATTCGGCGAACTTCGCCATTAGGTCAAATAACTCACTCGCCTTCTTGGAGTCGACTCCGCGTTCGGTCGCGCCTTTGACGAAGATTTCTTTGTGCTTCGCCATCTCGTCGGCTTTTTTCTTACCCATCGCACGCCGGAGCATATCGGCTTGGCCGAGCGAATATCCGGCAACGTCGCGGGCGATCTGCATCACCTGCTCTTGATACAGGATCACGCCGTAGGTTTCGCGCAAAATGGGTTCGAGTTGCGGAAGTTCGTACTTTGTTTCGAGGCGTCCGTGCTTCCGATCGATGAAGTCATCGACCATTCCTGAACCGAGCGGGCCCGGACGGTAAAGGGCGTTAATGGCGGTGATGTCTTCGAGCGACGACGGAGCGATCCGTTTGCACAGATCTTTCATACCTTCCGACTCGACCTGAAAGACACCGTTCGTGTTTCCGCTTGAAATAAACTCGAATACCTTCGGGTCTTTGTACGACACTGCCTTTAAGTCGAAGCCTGGCACTGCATTTCGAATGAACTGAACCGCACTGTCGATCACGGTCAAAGTCTTCAGACCCAAAAAGTCGAACTTCACGAGCCCGATTTTTTCGGAGTAATCCTTATCGAACTGAGTGACGACGTCACCGTCCTTCGACACATACAACGGACAATAAGTGACAATCGGCTCTTCAGTGATGATCACGCCCGCAGCGTGCATGCCGGCATTTCGATAAAGGCCTTCGAGCTTGAGTGCGTACTCCCACACCTTCTGAAGTTTCGGATCGCTTTCGATCTTCGCGCGCAAATCGGGCGCTTGCTCGTACGCCTTCGTCAGCGTGATATTCAGTTCGTCCGGAAAAAGTTTTGTGATTTGATCGCTCTCCGAGAACGCCAACCCTAAGACCCGGCCCACGTCTTTGATGACGGCCTTGGCCTGGAGCTTTCCGAAGGTGATGATTTGTGAAACGTTGTCTTGTCCGTATTTTTCTTCGACGTAGCGGATGACTCGCCCACGGCGGTCCTGACAAAAATCGATATCGAAGTCGGGCATCGAAATCCGCTCGGGGTTGATGAAGCGCTCGAAGAGCAGCTTAAACTCGATCGGATCAATGTCGGTGATGTACAGCGAATAGGCGACGAGCGAGCCTGCGCCCGAACCCCGGCCTGGGCCTACGGGAATGCCCTGATTTTTGGCCCAAAGAATGAAATCCGAGACGATCAGAAAGTAACCGGCGAAACCGGTTCGCTCGATCATGGCCAGTTCTTCTTCGAGTCGCGCACGGTATTGTTTTTCGAGTTCCGGCCACTCCGGCAAATGCTTCTTTCCTTCAGGGCCGGCAAACTCGGGCTCGGTAAAGCGTTGCTCTAGCCCATTCCTCGCCTGTTCGAAAAAATAATCGATGACATTAAAGCTCGCATCGCCCTTTTCAATGCCTTCCGGGCGAAAATTTGGCAGATGGTAGATCGCCTTGCCGTTTTCGTCTTTAAACTTGAAGGTAACATTGCACTTCTCGGCAATCTTGGCCGTGTTTTCAAAGGCACCGGGGTACGACTCCAATCGCGCTTTCATCACCTCTGAGGGCTTGAAATAAAATTCATACGGCACGAGCGACTTCGGGCGTTCGAAGTCGAGGTGCCGACCCAGCGGAATGCACTGAAGGATTTCCTGCGCTTCACCGTAGCTTGGGTCGAGGTAATAGCTTTCACTCGTTCCGACGAGTTCGACCCCTTCACGTGCGCCGATCTCGACCAAACGTTGATTGACCGATTCTTGCTCAGGAAGCCCGTTGTCGACGACTTCGAGATAAAAATCTTCGCCGAATCGTTTTTTAAACCATTGTGCGGCCTGAATTGCTTCTTCATCCCGCGCAGTCAAAAGCTTGTATCCGATCTCGCCCCGGATCGATGAACTTAAGACGATCAATCCTTCGCCGTATTGATCGAGGAGTTCGCGATCGACCACACCACGAACCAAATCGCTGAGCGGCGTTTTGTTGTTCTGACCGTCCTTATAGGCGCGGGTGAGCAACTTTGAAAGGTTTTGATACCCCGTCATGTTTTTGCACAACACGACGAGCGAGTGCAGGGGCTTTCCCTTCCCTTCGAACACTTGGTCACGCCCGTCGGGCGAATACACGAGGTCACAGCCGATAATGGACTTAATCCCCGCATCCTTACACGCAAAATAAAAATCGATCGCGCCAAACAAGTTGTTGGTATCGGTGATCGCAAGCGCAGTCATGCCCTCTTCTTTGGCTCGCTTGACCAGATCTTTCATCTTGATCGTCGAGGAAAGAAAGCTGTACTGCGTGTGGACGTGCAGGTGCGTGAATGGGCTCAGTGGCAGCCTCCCCCGCAACAGCCGTCCTCATCGGCACCTTCGACTTCGTCGTCATGATCATGGTCATGCCCGCATTCATCGCATTCGTGATCCGCAAACAAGGCTTCGAATTCGCGGTCGTAGATCGCGTTGTCGCCAACGTAGTTCTTGGCCGATTGTTTCAAAAACGAAAGCTCTTCGGCGGTCAATTCGCGTACCGCTTTCGCAGGCGAGCCCTGAATGAGAGAGCGTGGCGGGAAGACCTTGCCCTGGGTGACGAGCGCTCCGGCGGCGACGATCGAATCGTCGTCGATCACTGCTTGATCCATAATCGTGGCGCCCATGCCGACTAACACGCGATTCTTGATCGTACAGCCATGAAGCACCACCCGATGGCCGATCGTCACGTCGTTGCCAATCAATAAGGGATTCCCGAGCTTCGATGCGCCCTCGAACTGATTTGGACGGGTGACATGCAAGACCGATCCGTCCTGCACGTTCGTGCGCTCGCCGATGCGGATGAAGTTCACGTCGCCACGAATGACGACTTGAAACCAGACCGAGCTGTCTTTGCCGATCTCGACGTCGCCGATGATGTCGGCCGAAGGGGCCAGAAAACAGCTATCGTCGATTTTGGGTTCTTTGTCTTGGAATGGGAAAATCATAATGAGGCCTCCGTCTCTGCGAAATGAGGATCATGCACCAACTCGCCGGTGAGCGAGAGCGATGTCGATCCGGTGATTTTGACTTTTAAAAATTGTCCGAGATATTTGCGCTCGGTCGTGTCGATGAAGTTCACGACTCGATTGCAGGTCGTGCGGCCCGTCCAAACGCGGCCCTTCTCACCGGACTTAAGCATGTTTTGATTCTTCGCCATGCCTTCGACCAGCACTTCCATCGTCTGACCCATCCGCTCGGCGTAACGGCGCTTCGCGATCATCAGTTGATGCTGCAAAAGCGTATTTAAACGACGATTCTTCACGTCATCCGGAACATCGTCCGGCAATTTCGCTGCCCGCGTTCCCGGTCTCGGTGAATAGGCGAAGGCGTAGATATTATCGTATTCGATCGCGTCGAGCAGTTGCATCGTCTCTTGAAACTCTTCTTCGGTTTCAGTCGGAAAACCCACGATCAAATCGGTCGACAGGCCGACCTCGGGACAGAGTTTTTTTAGACGATTCATCTGCGCAATGTAGTGCTCAATGAGGTGATGACGCCCCATCTTAGTCAGAACGCGGTTCGAGCCCGACTGCACGGGCAAATGCAGTTGTTTCGCCAGCTTCGTCAGGCCGCCCTGATCGGCCGGGGCGTAACACGCCAGCAGCTCGTCGCTGAAATCAAGCGGATGCGAAGACGTGTAGCGCACTCGCTTCAGCTTCGCGAGTCGCGGATCGGTCTCGATCGCACGCAATAGTTGGACAAAGTTTTCATCGCCGTCACGCGGGCCGACCTTGCCGATCGGGTTATGCAATTCTTTCGGCTCGTAGCCGTTGACGTTGGAATTTCCTTTACCGAACGAGTTCACGTTCTGGCCCAGCAGGGTGACTTCACGCACTCCCTTGGCGACGAGACCTGCTAAGTCGTCCAACACTTCGGTGATCGTCCGTGATTTTTCGCGTCCGCGCGTGAACGGAACAATGCAATAGGTGCAGTACTTATCGCAGCCCTTCATGATGTTCACGAAGGCTTGCGCTTTTGAACCGTGCACTTTGGTCTGAGTCGAATACGCGAGTGTTTTATCGAACGCGACTTGAACGAAATGGCGTTGGCCACTTTCAGCTTTATGAACGAGCTCCGGCAATTGGTCGATGGCATCGGGGCCGAATACGAAATCCAGATAAGGGGCGCGCTTAAAAACTTCACCCTTGTCGAGCTGGCCCACACATCCGCCGAGGGCCAGAATCGGCCCTTCGCCCTGATTCTTTTTTAAAATCTGTTGCTCGCCTAAAAATGAAACCGCTTTGTGCACGGCCTTTTCACGGACGGAACAGCCGTTGATGATGATGACGTCGGCCTCGTCGGCTTGATCGGTCGGCTCCATCCCGCGTTCGCCCATCAAGGCGATCATGCGTTCGGTGTCGGCCACGTTCATTTGGCAGCCGAAGGTTTTGATCATGACCTTTTTTGGAGTGTGAGGCATGGTGATTTTCCTTTCCGGAGTTCCGCTATCAATCGGCCCCGGTGATGTTTTTGCTTTCTTAAGGCATAGCATAAAAAGCTCGTTTTTCCTACGGAATGGCGAAACGGGCTGGTTTTCGTAGAAAATCCGGGGTTTAGCCGATCGATAAAATCTATCGTTTTAATAAAATCTATTCATTTCAGCATTTGGGGAGTTTGGGTCATACTCGTTTCATAAGGAGATAAAAAACAATGTCTACACTCATCAACAGCAAAGTCGCTGATTTCAAAGCCCAAGCCTATCACAATGGCGCATTCAAAGCCGTCACTCAGAATGATTTAAAAGGAAAATGGTCCATTTTCTTTTTCTATCCCGCTGATTTCACGTTTGTGTGCCCAACCGAATTGGGAGACATGGCCGACAAATACGCCGACTTCCAAAAACTGGGCGTTGAAGTCTACTCCGTCAGCACGGACACCCACTTCACGCACAAAGCATGGCATGACACCTCGGACACCATCAAAAAAATCAAATACCCAATGCTGGCCGATCCGACGGGCGCCCTGAGCCGCGCTTTCGGTGTCTACATCGAAGAAGAAGGTCTCGCTTATCGCGGAACCTTCCTCATTGATCCGGAAGGTCGCATCAAGATCGCTGAAACGAACGACAACGGCATCGGCCGGAACGCCGACGAATTGTACCGCAAGGTTCAAGCCGCTCAGTTCGTGGCCTCGCACCCGAACGAAGTCTGCCCGGCGAAATGGAAGCCAGGCGAAAAGACCCTGAAACCGGGTCTCGACCTCGTCGGTAAGATCTAACACCAAAAGGGTGAGCCTCACCCTTTCGTTTCGCAGTCGCGTTAAAATGGCCCCTGGGCGGTGCCTGGGGGCTTTTTTTGTCTAAATGAAGGAGAAAATTATGTTGGACTCTCAATTTCTTGAACAACTCACCGGAGTCTTCGCCGTCCTCGAACAACCGGTCATTCTGAAAATGAAACGCTCCAGCCATGCCAACCAAGGCGAGCTGAAAGAAATGCTGACAGAGTTGTCGTCGACGTCGCCGAACATTCAGCTTCAGGAAAGCGATGAAGAATCTGCCGCTCCTTACTTTGAAATTCTTCGCGACGGAAAGAGCACGTCGGGCGAGCCACCCATCTCGACCGGGATCTCCTTTCGCGGAGTGCCCGGCGGCCACGAATTTACGTCGCTCGTCCTGTCGATTCTTTACGCCGACGGAAAAGGCAAGCGTCCGGATGCGGGCATTCTTCAGCGCATTCGCAACCTCAAAGGCCCGATCGAACTGAAAACGTACATGTCGCTCAGCTGCGAGAACTGCCCCGAGGTGGTTCAGGCACTGAACCTGATGGCGACCGTCCATTGCGATTTTACGCATGAAGTGGTCGACGGCGCCGTAGCCCAAGACGAGATCGAACGCTTGAGCATTCAAGGTGTTCCGAGCGTGATTTCAAATGAACGCTTGATCCATTCGGGAAAAATCTCGTTCCTCGATCTGCTGGCACAACTTGAAAAAACGTTCGGAACGAACGCATCGGCTGAAAAAACCTCGCTGGGTCAGTTCGACGTCGTGGTGATCGGAGGCGGCCCCGCCGGAGCGAGTGCCGCAATCTACAGCGCCCGCAAAGGCCTGAAAACCGCGATCATCGCCGAGCGTTTCGGCGGACAAGTGCGCGACACGCTTGGGATCGAAAATTTGATCTCCGTTCCCTACACCGAAGGCGCCAAATTAGCGGCGCAGCTGTTGGAGCACGTGAATGCCTACCCAATTGAAGTGTTTGAACACCGGCGAGTCGCTCAGATCTCGGATGCGACTTCAGGCAAAACGGCGAAGCACCTTCAACTCGAAAGCGGTGAATCGATCGATGCGGGTGCGGTAATTATCGCCACCGGCGCGAAATGGCGTGAGCTCGGCGTTCCCGGCGAAAAAGAACACATCGGTCAAGGCGTGGCATTTTGCGCTCACTGTGACGGGCCTTTTTATAAAGGCAAAAAAGTGGTCGTGGTCGGCGGCGGAAACTCCGGCGTCGAGGCCGCGATCGATCTTGCGAACATCGCAAGCGAAGTCACGTTGTTTGAGTTTGGCGATGCGCTTAAGGCCGATGGCGTACTCATCGAGAAGCTAAAGAACCTTCCGAACGCGTCGATCATCACGAACGCCAAGACCACCCAAGTGTTGGGCGACGGCAAAAAAGTACACGGCGTGGAGTACCTCGACCGAAAAAGCGAGGCGACGAAAATGATCGATATCGACGGAGTATTCGTCCAGATCGGGCTTCAACCGAACACGCAGTTCTTAAAGGGCTACCTCGACCTCACCCCTCACGGCGAGATCGTCGTCGATCCGAAGGGCCGCACTTCGATCAAAGGCATCTATGCCGCCGGTGACGTGACTACGATTCCGTTCAAGCAGATCATCACCGCCATGGGTGACGGAGCAAAGGCCGCCTTGACCGCGTTTGAGGATCGGATGCACTCCTAATCAGCGGCGTCCGAGCTATTCCAACTCATGAACTTGAGCCGAACCCTCGGCCCGGATCTGGATCGAGGGTTCACTCAAATGCTTTGAAATCGATCCGTCGAGTACCTTCAATACCAGACGATCTCCGGGCATATCCCAAACATGGGACGGAGCGGGAGTGAATTTGACCGTCGTATTCGGCTCAATCTCAATTCGATCTTGCCCCTTCAGTACGAGCAAAAGACGGCCATCCGACCGGGTCTCAATGACGTCGTTGATAAAAACGAATTCTTTTCCATTCAGACGAAAACCGGCATCCGAAGGATTACTCTTTCTTTGGGCGACTCCTTCTACTTGAGCCACGCGGGCGACGATTTTTCGCTGAGGGAGGGACGATTGAATGCCAAGCCAATCCGTCACCTGATGAAACCCCACGGCCGCACCTCCGGCAGCGATCATCAATACGATTCCAAAAAAAAGAAATCCTACTTCATGGAGTTCGAGATCACGCATTTTTTCGCTCCAATACCAAAAAAGTCACATCGTCCAATAACGGTCCTTCTTGGGTCGGCATCACCTCTTTAATGACCGCATTCACCAATTGATCGGGAGAAAGCGCGAGATTCGCCATCAGAAATTTCTTAAAGCCTTTTCTTCCCAAAGGCGCATCTTCGGTACCGATTTCTTGAATCCCGTCGGTATAAAGAACCAGGCGATCTCCCAAAGAGAGTGTTCCTTCGATTTCCGTTAAATCGTTCTCGATTTTTATTTTTTCACCCAAACGCGGGCCCGATGCGTTGACGGAAACGACTTTCTGATTTCCGATCAACTGGTAGGCGGGATTATGGCCGGCACTGGCCAAGTGGTAGTGGCCGGTCTCGAGATCGAACACGAGGCACATCGCCGTCATGTTCAACTGAGTTCGGGTGGCCTCATAGGTCACTCGGTTTAATACCCGCAGCATTTCGCTCGGGGTCTGATTGATTTTTCCGTCTTTTTCGACACCGTCTTGGAGCATCGAAATATAGCCTCGCGCAGTCGCCACCAAAAGCGCGCTCGCATACCCGTGCCCGGTCACATCACCGATAAAAATAGCGACTTTCTTCTGACCGACGACGTAAGACCACCAATCTCCGCCGCATTCGTCGGCGGTACGATAAAAACTATGCACGGCGAAGTTTCCGAATCGAATCAGGGGCTCCGGCAAAAGCATTTTCTGAACCGCACCCGCCATCGCTAACTGCTCCTGAAGCTTGGCTCGCTCGACTTCGCGTCGGATCATCTCTTGGACTTTTTTCATCAACTCTAAAGTGGATTTCGTTAAAAAGCCGATCTCACCTTCGAAAGAAAGTTTTTTAGGTAACTCCTGCTCCGATTTTCCGGAAATGAACTGCTGGGTCACTTCCGTCAATTTTCGAACCGGCACGGCAAGACTTCTCGAAAGGAACACGGCCGCAATCACGACCATTCCCAAAAGTAGCGCGATTAAAATCGCGCTCTTCACGGCAAGGAGATTGGCTTCTTGATCCATGTCGGCCTCGCCGATCGCCGATACCAGTCTTCCGTAATTTCCGACGTCTTCGTAAGCCCACGAGGTTTGTCCGGCGAGGTCGCCAAGATTCATCCAACCGACACTCGGGGTCGCCAAGGTCACTGTGTGAATCGACGCATCGGCGTATTCCAAGCGCTTTTTAAAAGCCTGATCGCAAAAAAACAGCGGCGCTCCGCTCTTGGAAAAGAAGCCGAACGACCTCCCCTCGCAAAGGCCCTTCAGAAAGTCGAAATTCATCCGAATTGCGGCCGTGGTACCGGCCGACTTAAAGATAAACGTGGCCTCGTGATCGGAAGCCGCCTTGATCGAATCGGAGTTTTGATTGAGCGAGTCCGGCGATAAAACGCCCGCAATCGAATTCATCGGAAAATCGATCCATTGATTTTTTTCTCCGTCCTGAATCCATCCTAAGCCCATGACCGGGATCGATTGCGAAACGGCTTCGTCATAAGAAGATTTAAGCCCGGCGTAGACCTCGGGATTTTCCGTCGATGCTTGCAGCGACACGATCGCAGACGAAATTTTATTCAGTTTTTCCAACTGAAGATCGAATTCTTTTGCGACAAAACGGGTTTCGACCTGTTGCCTTTGTTCGGCTTCTTCGCGTTCGTGCTTTCGAGTCTGGAAAAACATCAGATAGCCGATCGATGCCAGCACTGCCACCGATAAAAACATCGTGGTCGCTACACGATTCGAAATCGATTTCATGCCTTATTTCCAAAAGCGGAGATATTCGTCCGCCAAATCGTCGAATTCAAGCTTCGGAGCCTGGCACGACGAACACGGCCAGTCCACATGGTCGAGATCGACCCCGACTAACGCCTTTTTATCTTTCGAAATCGATTCCGAACTCCCGCAGGCCTGACAAGTAAACGGCAAAACCACCGACACGACTTCGGCTCCGCAGGAAAAGTTGGAAATGAGATTCAATTGTTCCACTAAAGTCGGCGAAACCCTTGCGAAAATACACCTTTTCCCTTCCGCTTGAAGGGCATTAAAAAACTGCATCCATTTTTTTACCCCGGTGGAATTCATTCTTTTGATTCCGCTTAATTCGAAAAAAAGAGGGGCTTGAGCGTCTTTCAGGGCGGCACTGACGTCGAAAGATTCATCGACCACGCCGGCAAACTGATAAACGACTTTTCCATTTTGATTGAAGGTTTTGACGGTGACCATACGATGGTTTCATTATCTCTGATTTATTTACGTTTTCAATTCATTTTATTTTATTTAGTCTAAGTGTATGCCGGTCCAGCTCATCAATCTTTCGTGGAACGAAAACGACGCACAGTTTTGTGAGAAAGTCGCCAAAAAGTCTGGCTTCGATTTCGCGTTAGCGAGCTCTCCGGCACACTTGAACGAACTTCTGATCGAACGTCCTCAGTCTCTCTTGTTCATTGAGATCGACGCTCCCGAGCCGCTTCGCTCTTCTCTCTCGGTTTTTTCGAAGTACCTCAAACCCCGACATATTTTTGGCCTGGCTGCACAGTCCGTATTCGAATTGCCCGAAAGCAGTCAAACTCGTGGAATCGGCCATTACTGCGTTCGAAATTACAGTGACTTTGCGGTGGAATGGATTTCGAGACTTTGTATCCCGTTATTCAGCCAAGAGCCCTTTGGAATCGAGTACTACAAAGATCAAGACGCCGTCATTCAATCCATTACCTTAAAAAATTCAGTGCATAAGGGGCCGGCGATCGAAGCCATTGGAAAAACCTTAACCAAGAGGAACCTCAACGACCGAGCCCTTCAAATGATTCTTCGAGTCTTAGATGAGCTATTAATGAACGCGATTTTCGATGCGCCTCTGAACGCCACTCAACAATCGTATCGTCGAGAGACTCCCCGGGACGAAGCTTTTGATTTAAATGAACAGGAACAAGTCACTTTAAGCGTTGCCTTCAATCAAAATTTTGTCACGATCAGCGTGCGCGATCATTTCGGATCGTTCTCGCTCGATAAAGCCTTTGCTGCCTTGAGTCGCAATTATTCGGTCTCTTCGTACCAAGTGAACCAAAACACCCGTTCGGCCAGCCTGGGACTTCACGGCATCGCATCAAACGGAGTGGGAATCATGATTTCCTGCAAACCGGGAATGGCCACGGAAGCGGTGATCTCGTTTCCGTATTATTCGTCATTTAAGGAAACAAAACAGGCATTTCGCTCCTTCAGCTTCAATATTCGCTAACCTTTAGAAAATCTTGCTCAACATTCAAGTTTCTTTCGGTTTTTGCCGAAAGGATCATGAATGAGTGTGCCTCGAAGAAACCGTAAAATCAGTTCTCGTCCGACTTCGTTGGCCTTAGCGGCGCTGCTTTTGTTGCAGGTCGCTCCGATTTTCGCTCAGGCTCAAGAAGAGACCGCTCCCCTCCGCGAAGAATCCACTCAGCTCGACCATTTCTATCAGCAAAGAGTGGTTTCGATTCTCAATCAGTTGATGGACCCGAAGGATTACACCCTGGTCATTTCCACGACTCTTCGAAATGACGAGGCGAAACTGAAGGAGCTTCAAGTCGATCGTGAAAAATACTTTTTACCCGGTCTGACCATCGGTGATCCCGCAGGCAATCCCGTTGCGAATGATATCCTTTTAGGACTGAAGCAAAAGGCCGAGATTCAGGTGATCCTTGCCGATACGGTTCCCGCCGATCGCGACAATCTGGTCAAAGATATTTTAAAAACGAAGTTAAAACTGAACGAAGAAAGTGGCGACACGGTCACAGTCATTCGAAGCGCCCGTAAACCGGCCAGCATCACGCCGATCCCGGCCGATAAACTTCCCGAGCTTTCCGTGCGAATGATCGCTTTTTGGATCACGGTCTCGCTCCTCGCCCTTGCCGGCATTGCACTCTGGCTGTTTAAACGCCTCGAAAAGCGAAAAGAACGCGACCGCCAAGAAAGCGAAGACCCGCAATCTGCGAAGAAATCCGCAGAAGCGACCGACTCCGTCGGACATGCCCATTCGGTCGACGAAGAAGCGGAAGAAAAAGAACGCGAAAAAACGCCTGAAGAAATCGAAGCCGAACGAGACGCGCTTGAAATGCGCCTCGCATTTTCAAAGGGTGAATTGACGAAACTCGTTCAAGACTATCCCGGCATTGTCTGTCGGGCCGCCGAAGAATTCATAACTCAAGGACGCTTGCCTGAAATCGTGAACTGCATGGAAGCCTTGGGCTGGGAGCAATCGAAACATTTATTTAAAGAAATCGACGGACGGGTCTGGACACGCATCGGTGCCGCCCTCCGTGAACGGGATGTTGACCCGACCGCCGAAGAAAGCTTCAACGCAGTTCATGTCTTTCATCGATTCGCCCTATCCTTCGTGTTGGAACGCGCCGGCCGAGACACTGAAAATCCGTTCTCGTTTATTTTCCAACTGACCAATTCTCAGCGAATCGATCTTTTAACCCAAGAAACAGCCGAAAATATCGCCTTTATCGCGATTTACTGCTCCGGCCCGCAGATGGGCGAATTACTGAAAGGTCTTGAGCAAGATCAACAAAACTCGGTTTTATTGAATATCACGAAAATCAAACATCTTCCTGAAGCGATCATTCAAGAAAGCGTCGAAAACTTGGTGCTTCGCCTTGAACGAATCAAAGCAGAGCCTTCGGTCTACGCCGACGGACGGATTCTGGCCGCCGACTTCATGAGAAGTCTTGCTCCTGCCCGCGAAGAAGAGCTCTTCCAAAACCTGATGAACCATCATCCGCAGGAGGCCGAGAAGATCCGCCACGTCCGAGTCATGTTCCAGGATATTCCGTACTATCCTCAAGAAATGGTCCGTAAGATCGTCGAAAGTTTCGAATCGGAAGATCTGATGAAATCCTTGGTCGGATACGACTCCGCCTTTGTCGACGCATTCCTGGCGCTCTTGCCTTCTAAAAAGGCCCTCATGATTCAAAACGATCTCTATCACATGATCGAGTTTCCGCCGGCGTCTCAATGTGCCGAGAATCGCCGTAAAATTTGCAGCAAAATCGAACAAGAATTCGAATCCCAACGCTTCAGCGTAGCCGAATTCTGGAAGCAGTTCGATCAAACGGAAGAGGACACCGAAGACTCCTCCACCGCAGAAAAAGTAACCGATGTAAACCTCAACGCCTACCCGCATGCCGTTTTTGAAGAATTCGAAGACGACAAAGGCGGCAAGGGTGACGGCGAAGGCGGCGGCGATCAAGCAGCTTAAGCGCCCGACCATCGAACTTCGTCCTCCTTCAGAGTCGGACCTGCATCGCTTGTTTGAAATTCAATCCGATCGCGCAAGCCGCGAAATGGCGGGCTATCCTGAGCGGGATTGGGAGGCGTTTCAGAGTCATTGGGAAAAGAACGTCGTCGGTTCGGACGCGATCACGCGTGTGATTGTCATCGATGGCGAAATGAAGCGCGAAATCGTAGGCCAAATCTCGCTTTTTTCGCGCGATGGGTTGCGTGAAGTCGGCTACTTGATCGCCCGAAGCCACTGGGGGCAAGGCATCGCCTCGATCGCATTGAAGCAGTTTTTATCGGAAGTGGCCGAGCGTCCGATCCATGCCATCGTACTACCTTCGAATGCGCGCTCCATCCGTATTCTCGAAAAGAACGGCTTTACGCTCGCTCAGAAATCGGATGAGATTTGGACTTACGAAATTATTTCTTCTTCGGCCCGATCATATCCAGCGGCTTCACCCATTGATCGAACTGATCGGAAGTGAGGAGCTTCAGCTCCAGCGCCGCTTCCTTCAGGGTTTTGCCCTCGGTGTGTGCTTTCTTCGCGATCTTGGCAGCATTGTCGTAACCGATGTGCGGATTCAACGCAGTCACGAGCATCAGCGAGTTCTTTAAGTGCGCATCGATCTGCTTTTGGTTCGCTTTCAATCCTTCGATACAAAACTCGCGGAAGCTGCGGCAGCCATCCGTTAAAAGCCGCACCGACATCAAAAAGTTGTGAATGATGAGCGGCTTGAACACGTTCAATTCGAAATTGCCCGACATGCCTCCGATGTTGATCGCCACGTCGTTGCCCATGACCTGAGCACACAACATCGTCATCGCCTCACACTGGGTCGGATTCACCTTCCCCGGCATGATCGACGATCCCGGTTCGTTCTCGGGCAACAGCAATTCGCCGATTCCCGAGCGTGGGCCCGAGCCGAGCCAGCGAACGTCATTCGCGATCTTAAACAACGACGCGGCCAAAGATTTGAGTGCTCCATGCGCATTCACGATCGCATCGTTTGCGGCCAGTGCTTCAAACTTGTTCGGCGCCGACACGAACGGAACTTCGGTCAGCTTCGCGATTTCGGCTGCGACCTTCACGTCATAACCTTCGACCGAGTTCAAACCCGTTCCGACAGCCGTTCCGCCGAGCGCGAGTTCATACAAATGCGGCAATGCTTGTTCGATGTGCTTCAACTGATGATCGAGCTGAGCGACATAGCCTGAAAATTCCTGCTCTAAGGTTAGCGGAGTCGCATCCATCAAATGCGTGCGGCCGATCTTCACGATTCCGGCGAAGGATTTGGCCTTTTCGTGCATCGAATTGCGAAGCGCGATCACCGATGGAATCAAGTGGCGCACGAGTTGCGTCGCCGCCGCAACACTCATCGAGGTCGGAAATACATCGTTCGAGCTTTGCCCGCGATTGACGTCGTCATTCGGGTGTACCCGTCGCTCGTCACCGCGAGTGCCGCCCATGATCTCGCTCGCGCGGTTCGCCAACACCTCGTTGACGTTCATGTTCGTCTGCGTTCCGCTCCCCGTTTGCCAGATATAAAGCGGGAACTCACCGCTGTGCTTACCGGAAAGCACCTCATTCGCGGCCTCAATGATCGCCGCTGCCTTTTCTTTCGGGATCGTTCCGAGTTCAGAGTTCACCTTCGCTGCGGCCTTTTTCACCAGCACGAGCGAGTGAATCAGCGCCTCGGGCAAATGTTCAGTCGAAATCGAAAAGTGGTGCAACGATCGCTGGGTTTGCGCTCCCCAGAGTCGGTCGGCAGGAACATCAATCGGGCCAAAAGAATCGCGTTCAGATCGGAATGGTGTCATAGACCTACTATAATGGTCGGGACCACCATTTGGTAGCTCCCATGCGTCATATAACGCGACTGCGAAACGAAAAGGTGAGGCTCACCCTTTTCTGGACCGGGGGGATGTGGTACCTACACGCCATGGCACATGGGGGATTTTCGTCGTTTAAATTGGATCCGAATTCGCCGGAATGCTCGACTCCGTTGATGAAGCAATTCCTGAAGTTAAAGGAGCAAGCCGACCGAGAACTCGGCGGTGCGTTGCTCTTTTTTCGGATGGGCGACTTTTATGAAATGTTTGCCGAAGACGCATTGATCGCAGCCCCCATTTTAGGCATCACCCTCACCGCCCGGAACAGCAAAAGCGACAACCCTGTTCCGATGGCTGGAGTGCCTTTTCACAGCGCGACAAATTACATTCAAAAACTTCTGAACGCGGGCAAGAAGGTCGCCATTGCTGAGCAGATCGTCCCCGAGGGCATGACGATCGATCAAATCAAAGGCATCGTCGATCGGCAGATCATCCGCGTCTTTACCCCGGCCGTTCAATTCGAGATGCAGGCCACGTCGTCGCGGAATTTTCTGGCGACGGTGACCCCGACCGAAAAAGCCACCGACAAAACCTTTGTTTTGACGATGCTCGAACCTGCGACGGGGATCGTTCGTGTCTCTAGCGCGCTGACCTTGGACGATCTGATGGCCGAGACCTCGCTTGCGTCGATCAAACATTTTCTCAATCATTCGTCGAAGGTTCCGGCTGAGTTTTTAGGATCATTGGCGGCGTACCCCGACATGCTCGTCGAAGAAATTCCGCACAACGGCGTTTCGGACTCCGAAGTCGTTTCTTTTCTAAAAAAACAATATGCTCGCTCGGCGTTGCCCTCACTTGTTGAGGAAAACACAGCGGCACAAAAGGGATTGGCACTTTTAATTCGGTACGTGCTCAAAACACAAACGCTCGAAACCCTGCCCCACCTGCATGAACCGCAAGCGCTTCACGAAAGTGATCGATTGGTGGTGGGTCCGCACACGCACACTCATCTGGATTCGGAAGACCTCTTTGCGCTGATCAACCGGACGGCGACCTCGATGGGATCGCGCCACCTGCACGCGTGGTTAGAAGCACCTTTGAAGAGCATTCCCGCTATCGTCGAACAACAAGATGCCGTGAAGGAGCTTGCCCAGGCCTCGCTCGAAGCGAGTCAAATTCATGCAAACCTGCGCGAGGTCTACGACCTTGACCGGATTTTAGGTCGGATCTCGACAAAACTGGCCCACCCGCGCGATACCTACGCGCTCGGAACGAGCCTTCAAAACGCATTTCAATTCGACGAGAAATTGGCGCGCTTTCAATCGAAAAAGCTGCGGGCCCTGAGCGAGCGCTTCACGACCGCACGCCGATCACTCTCAGATTTGGCCGAGCGGATCGTCCGCACGCAAAAGCTCGAAGCCCCGATTCACACCCGCGAGGGCGGCATTTTTGAAATGGGCACCGACCCCGAGCTGGATCGTCTGATTACACTGACGACCGAAGGCGAAAAATTCGTCGTGGAACTCGAACGCCGCGAACGCGAAACGACCGGCATCGGCTCGCTCAAGGTAAAGTACAACCGCGTGTTCGGCTATTTTATCGAGATTTCAAGCGCGAACCTGAAAAATGTGCCTGCACACTACCAACGTAAACAGACGATGGTCGGCGGCGAGCGCTTTTTCACGGAAGAGCTAAAAAAATTCGAAGAAGAAATCCTCTCGGCCTCGACTAAACAACGCGCGCTCGAAGCAACGTTATTCCAACGCTTGGTCGACGACCTGATCGCCCACGCCGAAGCGCTGAAACAGTTATCGGACGTCATTGGCGAGCTCGATGCCTTGATCGCCCTTTCGTTTCTGACCCAAAAGGGCGCTTGGACTTTTCCGAAAATCGACGACTCCTTCGAGTTTCACCTCAAGGGCTCGCGGCACCCGGTGGTCGACGAGGCCTTGCGCGGACAATTCGTGCCGAATGACATTGAATTGAGCCCCACCCAAGCGCGGACATTGATTATTACCGGCCCGAACATGGGCGGTAAATCGACGTTCATGCGCCAGATGGCGCAGATCATTTTGCTGGGCCAGATCGGCGCACCCGTTCCGGCGCAAGACGCCCACTGGGGAGTCTTCCACTCGCTCTTCACCCGCATCGGCGCTCAAGACGCGATCGCCAAGGGACAAAGTACGTTCATGGTCGAGATGGTTGAATTGGCGCACATCCTCGCCCACGCCGACGAGCGTTCCTTTATTGTGCTCGACGAGATCGGACGCGGGACCTCCACTTACGACGGCATGAGTGTCGCCTCGGCGAGTTTGGAATATCTACACGGGCGCTCGAACGCACGGATCGTGTTTGCCACTCACTACCACGAGCTCACCGACTTAGAGGCACGCCTGCCCGCCCTGAAAAATGCGCACATGAAGGTGCTCGATGAAAAAGGAAAGCTCACGTTTCTGTATGAGATCGCCACCGGTCGCTCATCGAAAAGCTTCGGGATCCAAGTCGCCGAGCTGGCCGGCTTACCGAAGCCCGTGATCAAGCAGGCGTGGACTATTTTAAAACGCTTGGAGACTCAGGCCGTGTCGACCGACGGTGCCGGACATTCGGCGGGACAGCTCTCATTGTTTTCGCCCGTCTCGGAAGTGAAAACGGAAACATCTTCATCCAACCCGGGTCTGACCGTCGACCCTGAAGTTTTGGCGCTCAAAGAAAAACTTCAATCACTGGATCTCAATTCCATGCGTCCGATCGACGCGCTGAACTTTTTAGCCGAGACCCAAGCAGCGTTGAATCAAGTTATTCATTCTTGAACCGTTCACCGATTCGAACCGTGCAGTTTAAAGGTGTTTTAAGCCCCCTTATTCTTTCTCCCCAGATTCCCCAAAATGGCTTAGGGAAAAACATGGGGAATCTGGGGAGAAAGAATAAGGGAGATAAATTAGAATGAAACCAGGAGAGCCTGCCTCCCCCTTCAAGCAAGTACCTCAATCGTACTGCCGAAGCAGCTTCTGAATCACTTTCGCCACCGGCGACGGCAGCGCAGGCAGAGCATCGCCCGAAAACCATTCGCCCGTCGCTGATTTTAAGGCCTGCCGCCCGATCAGAAACACCTGATGCTCACGCGTGATCCGATGAGTGGTCACGACATAATGAGTGGAAAAGGTATCGAGCATTTTCGCGGCCTTGGCTGAGTGGCCGAGCGACAACGATCCTGCATTCGGAAAATCCCACAGCCCTTCTCGCCACCCTTGCGGACCATTGCGCTCTAAGTAAATTCTCACCGCGTGCTCTTGCCCCCGCGATCCGCGATCGAGCAAAATCCATTTCTTTTCTTGGACGGGTGTCCATTCCTTCTTCGGCTTCGGCGGCGGGTACTTCTCGGGCGAAAGCTTGCCTTCGCATGAGCCCCGAATCGGGCACAGCAAACACTGCGGATTTTTAGGCTTACATACGGTCGCGCCCAACTCCATTAACGCTTGATTCAAGGCCCGAGGAACGACTCCGCGAACCGTGACGAGCTGGCGAGCCAGATTCCAAATTTCACTTTTTTGAGCATCGATCTTGCCCACGGCAAACACACGCGACAGCACACGCACGACGTTTCCGTCGACGATCGCCTCGGGCTGATTGAGTGCGATCGAACAAATGGCGCCCGCCGTGTATTCGCCCACTCCTGGAATCGCCAGCCACTCGTCGCGGGTGGCGGGAAACCCCTGCCGTTCCTTCAGGCGAGCCGCCAAGGCCTGTGCACCTCGGTGCAAATTGCGGGCGCGCGAATAATACCCCAACCCCGCCCAAAGCTTCAGCACCTCGTCCAAGGGGGCTCGGGCTAGCTTTTCGACCGTGGGAAAGCGCTTCGTGAATTTTTCAAAGTACGGCAAAACGGTCGCGACCTGGGTCTGCTGGAGCATCACCTCCGAGAGCCAGACCCAATACGGCTCGGGATTCTCGCGCCAAGGCAGCTCGCGCGCGTTTTGAGCGAACCAGGATTCGAGCTTTTTGACCAAAAGGCCTGCTTTTGCCATCTTTTTGACTCTAACATAAATTTTTGGTCTTTGCGAAGACGATTGGGTAAGCTGAAAAGGAGATGCGATCCTGGATGTTTTTCATCAGCTTCGTCTTTTTCGTGGGGGTCACTTCGACGGCGATCTCGCCCCAACCGGCCTTCGCCGCGAAAAAGAAATTCTTAGTGGTGATCGACCCCGGCCACGGCGGGTCTGATACGGGAGCGGTTTACGTCGAGCACCATCGCGGCAAGAAAGACAAACTCTACACCGAAAAACAGATGACCCTGCTGTTGGCGCGCGATCTGGCGCGCGAGCTAATCATCCGAGGCCATAACGTGATCCTCACCCGCAACGACGATCGGCTGATTCCGTTGTCGGATCGAACGGCACTCGCCAATCGTTTAAAGGCCGACGTGTTCATCTCGATTCACCTGAACTCATCTACCGAGAAAAAGCTTGGCGAAGGTGGGGTCGAGACTTTCGTTTTGAATCATACGACCGACGACGCCTCGAAACGTCTGGCCGATCTTGAAAACGCCGTCTTGAAAGAAAGCCAGGCTGCCGACGCGGAGTCGTCGAATGTTTCGCTGATCATGAAAGATTTGATTTTAGACGGCGCGACCGTTCCATCGCGCGAGCTGGCCTGCGCGGTTCAAAACCGGTTGATCCATGCGAAGGACCACTACATCCGCAACCGGGGCGTGAAACAGGCGCTCTTTTACGTGCTTCTCGGCGCCGATATGCCGAGTATTCTGATCGAGGCGGGCTTCATGAACTCTAAAGTCGATCGCAACCGCGTGCTCAACACGCGAAGTCGCCTTCGGATGGCGGCGCGACTCGCACTCGCGATCGACGATTACCGGCACAAGCGCACGCCGACCCAGTGTCACATCCAAAGCGCCGAAGTGTTCCAACGCAAGGACGACCCGAGACGCCATAGCCGGCTCTAAAATAGACTTTTAGAAAGTTGAAAACTCTCGTCACCCCATTGTTTATTTCTTTCTCACAAGGGGTTCTGAAGCCGGACGGCGATCGAAAGACAAGGCAGGATGCCGTCCCCTTGTGAGAAAGAAATAAACAAAGGGGTTGCTAGAGGATTAAACTTCCATGGAAAGCCATTTGAGAACCCGCTCCGGCATCTGCGGTGGATCGATATTGACGTGAATCAATTTCAAACACTCATCCGGCCGGATGTTCCGACGCTCACCCCGAAATAAGGCCTTCACCAACCCCACAGCAATCGTGCGGTTGCCGCGCGCGAAGCGCTGTTCGATGTAGAACCATTTTTCATCCCAGCCGATCACCTTCGTGTGCAAGCGGTACTTCTGAAACGGCATGAGTGATTGCTTGTAGCGAACATTGACCGCACCCACGAGCGGCTGCCAGCGGTGCTTTAAAAGCGCCTTGGCCAGATCGGTGCGAATGAGCAGATCCAATCTGCCCAGATCCATGATCGAAAGGAAGCGGCCGTTGTTCATGTGAAAGTTAAGATCGAGATCATTCGGCAGCACCCGCAGGTGCAAAACGGATTCGGCCAGCGGATGCAGGCGCTTCCGAAAGAAGCTTTCAATGACCATCCAGACCAGTCGAAATAAAAGATTCACTGACCCACCTCATTGATCATCGTCGTCCAAAGCCCGCGCCCGAGTAAGCGGGTATTTTTCAAGGCGAAATCGATCCGAAAAAACCGGTCCTCAAGCGCCTGAATCGATCGAAGGCTCCAGTGCTTCTTCCAGCGATCAAGATTCCTCATCAGATACGGGTTCCGTTTATCGGGAGCGCGCGAGCGGGTTTCTTGCTCCAGAATCACGAGTTTCAGGTGCCTCAAATTCCAGGCGATCAGTCCCAGAATCGGAAGCTGAACCTCCATCTCTTCACTGAACAGATGCACCCATTTCAAGGCACGCGCTTGATCACGGCAAAAAATCGCATCGATAAAATCATCACGCGCGCGCGCATCCACGCCGCTCAACAAAACTTGCGAGCGCAGGGTCTCTTCGTTCGCCACGAGCTCCAACTTTGACAGCTCTTGATCGACGATTTCGAGCGACCAGGGGTCCAGGCCTCGAAGCAACAGCCGCTCGTCGGGACGCAGCTCGACGCCTCGGCGTTTGGCCAGGTAATCCATCCACGGTTCGCGATCCTGTTCGCTCACTTCTTCACAAGGAATGACGGCGGCAAGATCTTGAATCGCTTTGAAGGCTTTTTTACGGCCGTCGAAGCCCTTCGAGAGGAACACCATCACGTTCGGATGCGATTCGGATTTCAGAAAATCCACGAGCGGGTCGATCGCCTTCATTTCGTCGGCATTGCGGACGAGCAAGAGTTTAGTGCCGCCCATGAGTGAAAAACTTTGAGCGGCGTCGATCACCGCTTCGACCGAGATTTCGCTTCCATCGAGCTTTTCAAAATTGAAATCGTTCGGGGTCGCATCGCCCAGAACCGTTTTTTGAATCCGACGAACCAGCTCGCGCGCCTTCATGCGCTCAGGCCCAAAGATCCAATAGACCGGGCGGATCTTCCCGGAATCCAGTTCTTTTTGGATCAGCTTGGGTTCGATTTTAGACATGCTTTCAAAGGTTTATCAGAATAAAATAAAATTCACAACGTGTCATTTTTATTGTAGAACTGAGGCCTCTATGAAGTGTCCGTACTGCTCTATTCCCGAAACGAAGGTGATCGACTCTCGTCTGAACCAGACGGGCGACCTGACTCGTCGCCGACGCGAGTGCTTAGAGTGCGGCGGCCGCTTCACGACCTACGAGCGCATCGAAGAGGTCATGCCGAACGTGATCAAGAAGGACGGCCGGCGCGAATCGTTCGTCCGCGAAAAGATCTACTCCGGCATTCAAAAATCCTGTCAAAAACGGGCGATCACCACCCAACAGATCGAGGCCTCGGTCGTCGAGATCGAAAAGCTGATTCAAAGCTATGGGCTGAAAGAAATCCCGTCGAAGAGCATCGGCGAGCTGGTGATGGCGACCCTTCACCGCCTTGACAAGGTGGCCTATGTCCGTTTCGCATCCGTTTATCGCGAGTTCCGGGACGTCGAAGAATTTTTGGCCGATTTGAATCAACAGCAAGCTCAGACACCGAACGAGACCCTATCCTTTCCGTTTTTGGAGAAAAATTCATGAACCAGCCCCATCCCTTTCTGACCCCCCGCCAACGTGCGCGCGAAATCGCGTTCCAATTTCTTTATGGCTTGAACTCCGATGTCTTGAACCCGGACGGCGCAGGTCAGATCGAAGCGGACTTCGAGAAGCATGCCGCTCATTTTCAAACTCCGGCCGAATCGTTCGATTTTGCTCAACGGCTCGTGCGCACGACGGCGACCTGCATGCCGGCCATCGACGAGATGATCGCCAAGCACGCCCAGAACTGGCGGCTAGACCGGATCGGTGCCATCGAGAAAGCCTTTCTTCGGATGGGCGTCGCCGAGTTGTTGTATTTCAAGGATGTGCCTGCGTCGGTCACCCTGAACGAGGTGGTCGAGCTCAGCAAGCTTTTCGGCGAGGCCGAAACCCCGGCGTTTTTGAACGGGATTTTGGATCCCGTGAGCCGCGAACTTCAGGCCCAAACCGGCAAGATCGCCTCAGAATAGCCTGGGCGCAAATCGATCCTGATATTTTTTTGACTCGTAGGAATTCCGTCCCGTTTCGACTACACTTAAAAATGGGAGCGACATGAATTCACTCGACGACCTTCGACCCGAAATCGCGCTTTCGCAGCAGAAACTGAACGGCATGATTTTACCGTGCTTCGAGAACGAGCGGCCCTTGCGAGGAATGCTCGGCTATCTCGATTGGCGATTCAATGGTTACTTCTCGAAGCTGCTCAAAGCACAGGTGATCACTGGCAAAAAAGACGAAACCGTCTATGTCCCGCTCTCATGGAATCAGCGCACCTACTCGTTTTTGATTCTCGGCATGGGCCCATTAAAAGAATCGAACCGCCGGGTGCTTTCGAAAACAGCGCTCGAATCGGCGCTCCAGAAAATGAAAGAACTGCAACTCACCAAAATGGGGATCGCGGATTCGGAAGAAAATCCCGATGGGTGGGTGATCCAAGAATGACGGACTGGAAGCTCATGGCAAAATCGCTCTATACCTTAAGCAAACTCGAACAAGGTCGCGTGAAACCGCTCCGCCCCGATCCGCGACAAATCGGCGACTTTGCGACGCTGGATGAGGTCGTCGCGCGATCCCTCAGAGTTCCAGCTAAGATCGGGGCTCCCGCTCCGTCTCCGGTCCAAGGCTCCGGCATGCCTTTGCAGATGCAAAACGAGGCGCTGCTTAAAAAGCTTCTTCAATACCGAAGTCAGATTCCGGTTTCTCCGCGAATCATCCGCCCGAAGGGTGAAGCATGATCTGGGGCGAGGTGCTGAACGCCGTTCGCGGTCTTCATCTCGAAGCCGTCGATGCGTTTCGGATCGCTCCGCAAACGCTTTCGCGCGACGTAGAGCTCGATTCGGCCCGCGACTTTCCGTTTCCGGAGTCGACCGAGTGCTTTGAAGAATGGGAATGGATGGCGATTCCCGAAGCCCTTCAAGACGCGCTGGAACTCCATCCGGTCGAACGGGTGTTGATCGAAGGCCCGCTGCTTCCGATCGAAGGCATCCTCATTCGGGACGAGGCCCAATGGCAAAAGTTGGGAGATGCAATCTTCGCGCTCGAAAAAGAATGGTTGGAAAAATCGGTGCCGCTCCAAGAACGCACGACGGATCGAATGGCACCCATCGAGCAATCGCTGAAAGCGCGCTGGCTCAAACTCCTCCCCCGGACGGGGCTGAAGCGATTAAAGGCGGTTTAGATGAATCTCGAAAAAATTTCGGAAACCATCCAAGGAAAATTTAAAAAAAATCAGCACCTGCTGAGTTTCGACGAGTTCATGAAGCTTGTCGAAAAAAATCCGCGCGAAGCGCTGCGCGGCTCGGCCCAGTACACGGCCAACATGCTCGATCATCTGGGACGCGAAGGCGAAGCCTTTAAGGCCTTCCGCGCAAAGGTCGTGGGCCAAGAACAAGTTCAAGAACAGATTTACAACACATTGAAAGCCTTTTCGCGACTGGGCCTCAACAATCAGTTGATCTTGCTTCATGGTCCGAACGGCAGCGCGAAGAGCACCCTCGTCTCGGCCCTGATGCAAGGACTTGAGGATTACTCGCACCTGCCTGAGGGCGCGCTTTACACGTTTTCATGGGTGTTCCCCGTCGATCGGATCGTGCGCGGAAGTTTAGGCATTCGTGGCGATGCCGACCGTAAATCGACCAACTTGACGTCGTATGCTTATCTGAGCGAAGAAGAAATCGCGTGCGTGATTCCGAGCGAGCTGCACGACCACCCGGTGTTACTCGTCCCGAACGATGCGCGCGGAGTATTTTTTCAAAGCCTCGACCTGGGCGGATCGTTTCAGATTCCACAGCGGTTAAGCGAAGGCGGCCTCTCGCATCGCGATCATTTGATTTTTCAGGCGCTTCTGAATAACTACCAAGGCGATTTTTCGCAAGTCATGCGCCACGTGCGCGTCGAGCGCTTTTATCTGTCTCGGGTTTATCGATCGGGCCTCGTCACGGTCGAGCCGCAGATGCACGTCGATGCCCAGTACCAGCAACTGACGATGAACCGCTCGCTCTCGCAACTTCCTTCGTCGCTTCAAGGAATCAACCTCTTCAGTATCAGCGGTGACCTGACCGACGCCAACCGAGGCGTGATCGATTACAACGATTTGCTCAAGCGGCCGATTGACTCTTATAAATACCTGCTCAGCGCCTGCGAAACGGGCACGGTGAGTGTCGGGCACAGCATCGTTCACATTGATGCGGTCTTTATCGGCTCATCGAACGAGCTTCAGCTCGATGCCTTCAAGGAATACCCCGATTTCAGCTCATTCAAGGGCCGCATCGAACTCGTGAAGGTGCCCTATTTGCTGAAGCTGCATCAAGAACTCGAAGTCTATGCGCCGATCTTAAAGAGCATCGCAGGCGAAAAGGCGCTCACTCCCCACACTGCCTGGGCGGTGGCCTTCTGGGGGATCCTCACCCGTCTTAAAAAGCCGCATCGCGAACGCTACGGCAGCGAGCTTGCGCCTACGATCGACAAGCTTACCCCACTCGATAAGCTGAAGCTTTACGATAGCGGCGAAGTCCCTGAACGTCTGACGAACGAAGAACGCAAGTTACTTCGGGCCAATGCCGATCGACTCGTCGACGAGTACCACAACGTGCCTTATTACGAAGGCCGAACGGGAGCGTCGGCGCGCGAGCTGAAATCGGTTCTCATCGACGCTGCCCAGAACCCCGAGTTCAAAACGCTTTCACCGCTCGCGGTCGCGCACGAGCTTCGCAAGTTCGTCAAACGCACGAGTGAATACGAGTTTTTACGCCAAGACCCGGTCGACGGTTATCACAACCACGAGGGCTTCATCGAAACGATGCTGACCGAGTACGCCGTCAAGGTCGATCGCGAGGTCCGCGAATGCTTAGGGCTTTACGATACGAAACAGTGGATGGATTTCATGAAGAAATACATCACTCACCTTTCGTCGCTGCTGAAGAAAGAAAAAATCAAAAACCCGATTACCGGCGGCTACGACGAACCCGACCAGACTTTGCTCGACGAATTTGAGGCCATCGTGGGCGCGCCCGACGAGGCTTCGGCGAAAGAACAGTTCCGGCAGAACATCATCACTCAAATCGGCGCCTGGGTGCTCGATCACCCGAAAGAGACGATGGATTACTTCAAGGTCTTCCCCGAGATGAAGCTTCGGCTCGAAAAGCATTTTTACGAAAGCCAGAAATCCCTGCTTCAGAAAATGAACTCGGCACTCAAGATGTTCGGAACCGATCACGAGGATGCGACCTCGGAAGGCTCGCGACTCGCCCGCCAGACGCTTGAGAACATGCAACGCAAGTTCGGCTACAGCATCGACGGCGCGAAGGAAGTGATCGGGTTTCTCATGTCCCGCAAATACTGATCGGGTCAGCGTAGCCGGCTCATTTCGCGGCTATTTTGCACGGCGGAGGATCACCATATCGGTATAACCCGGGTTTTCCATCGTCTGAGCGCATGCCTGGTCTTCGCATGGAAGCAGCTTCACGATCTGACGAGGGCTTTGCCCGACGAAGATGATCTTGAACGTCCGAGCTTGCTGGTCTTTCGTGCTCTTCTGAAGAATACAGCTCGAAGGCGTGTACCGATAGCTCATCGCGCGGCTTTTGCCGTTGGCTTCGTCTGTTCCCGAGTAAGAGATCGTTCCTTGAGTGGACTGACCTGCCTGAATCGTCGAAGTCACGCGAATCACTTGCGAACCCGAAACCAGACTCGAGATCCACACGCCCGCAAGATCGATGTTCTCGCAGGTCTGAGCAGTCGGACGCAATTCCGTCACGGTCTCGGGCAAGCGTTCGTCGATATAGAGATTAATCGCTTTCAGGGCCGAAGCGACGGTCGAATCGGCAGAGGCCGGATCGTTCACCACCTCGGTCGCGCCCGAAAGATTCGTGAGCGTGATTTGGTAAGTGACGGTCGGCGAGGCTTGTGACGTTGCAGCGGTTTCGGTCTTACCCTTCAGCACGAGTTTTCCCGTCATGAGGTCCGAGACAGCTTGATAGGTTTTTCCTGCACTCGCATCGATCGAAATCGACGTGTTCATGACTTTGCTTTGATCGAGCGAAACCGAAATGGTAAACGCTCCGTTTTCGGCGGCGGTGATGTTGTAGCCTTTCGACGCGTCCGAGGCGACGACGCCGATTTTCTGAAACTGAAGTGCGGCTTGGACTTGAGTCGCCGCCGTCGTTGAAGTGACCTTCGCCTGATCGTTTTGGAACAATTGATCCAATTCGGCTAACAGGTTTTCGGCGTTTGCGCCTTGAAATGCCGGGCTCAAGATTTCCTGTTTCTGACCTTCGCTGGTTTCAATCTTCATCGTGGCCTCTGAAGCCGGAATGCTGGTCGCGACCTTCACCTGACCAAGAAAGAGCGCATTGACTTCCTGGAACAACACCGATTGCGTGGTGGGGTCAATGCGATAAGTGGTGGGCTTTTGAGCTTCTGTCGAGCCGTCAGCGGCGGCAGTTGCCGAGCCGTTAGCCGAAGGCGTTTGGGTCAGGTCGATCAAATACGCGACTGCCGGTTCTGTGGACGATGCCGCGCTAGACTCAGGGTAAATCACGTAATCAATCGCACCCAAGGTCTCGCTTTGAGTCGTGACCTCGATCTTCGAGATCGTTCGCTTTTGATTTTGATTGAGCACGGTCGTTTGCCCGGCCTGGGTTCCGCTTAAATTCCCTTGAACAGCGCTCTTGGTTTGCACCTGACGGGCCTGACACGCGGTTAAAAGAGCGAGAATACACCAGCCATACGCTAATTTTTGAATCTTCATGCTGCGCATTTTACAGTATCCGACAAAATAAATCAACCACTTTTTTACACACAATTGATTTACTTGAATTTGCGTAATCCGTCGTCATCCGTTAAGTTCTTCTTGAAGTTCTCATGGTCAAAGGCGTTCAACGACACATTTCTAAAGATCAATTTCTCGTGACCCATGCGGTGTACCCGAAGCATGCCGGAGTCCGTCTTGATCGTTTTCTGATGGAACGCTACCGTCACCGCTCGCGCGAACAGCTGAAGCGCGCCATCGAATCAGGAGCGATCACCGTCATCCGTGAAGGCTCCACTCACCTCCATGCGGGCCGCATGAAGGCCAGCTTCGGCCTTCAGCCGGGCGACATCGTTCGCGTGCTCTCTACCCGCCACCCCGAGCCCGAGGTTAATTTCAATTACCGCATTCTTTACGAAGATTCAGACATCGCGGTCGTGGATAAACCGCCGAACCTCCCTGTTCATCCGAGCGGAAGATTCTTTTTTAATTCATTACTGATTCACTTGAAGACCGACGGGTATTCAAAAGAACTGAGGCTGGAGCGCGATTACTTTCTCGTCCATCGCATCGACAAAGAAACGAGCGGCGTCCTGCTCATCGCCAAAACCCGCGAGGCTTGCAATATTTTGACCGGACAATTTCGAAATCGCGAGACGCAGAAATATTATCTCGCGATCGTCCACGGCGTTCCGACCGAAAAAACGTTTACCGTGAATCAGCCGATCGGCCGCATTCCGAAAAATCGGGTCGGGCTGAAAATGTATCCCCTGCCTGAAGCCGAAGGCGGTCTGTCCAGCCTGACTGATTTTGAAGTAGTCGAGACTCGTGTAGGAAGCGCATCGCAGACTTATACCCTGCTTGCCTGTTTTCCGAAGACGGGGCGCCAGCACCAGATTCGATCGCATGCCGAGATCGCGGGCTATCCGCTCGTGGGTGACAAGGTTTACGGAATGAATGACGACGATGTGTTCGCGCTTTTGGACGGGCACCGCGAGTCGATGAAGTCAGAAGTCCGCCCCGAACCGATCGACTCTGAACCGATTAATGATCTGATGGACGACTTTAGCGATGAAGCGGATGATGATTTGGACGGTGAATTAGACGGCGACCACGAGTCGGAAGCCTTCCAAATCCCAGGCCCCACACTCGATCGCCACGTTCTTGCCCGGTATGCCGAATTGAAGAGTAGGCTCATCCTCCCCAGACACGCACTTCACGCCGCAGGATTACGATTCGCTCACCCCTCGACGGGAAAGATCATGACCTTCGAATCACCGCTGCCGGATGACCTGCGCACTTTCTTCGAGGGAATCACCGAAGCGCCATTACAGCCCTTTAAGACCAGTCGGTGGGCCTAAGCATCCATTGCAGCTTCATGGCTGTTCTGATTTTTAATCAAATCTCGATCAACCCCTCTCTTTTATAGTTCGCTTGTGAGGGGACGGCATCCTGCCTTGTCTTTCGATCGCCGTCCGGCTTCAGAACCCCTCACAAGCGAACTATAAAAGAGAGGGGAAGAGCGAAAACGGATTAAAACTCAGATCGATTAAGAACTGGGCGCAAGTATTTTTCAGAACAACTTGAATTTGACGTTCAGCCGTTCCGATTGAGATTATTCAAATCCTCAAATGCGATTTTCAGGCGCTGAATCAGGCTTTCTTCACCCTTCCGCAACCACACCCGAGGATCATAGTACTTCTTGTTCGGAGCATCCGGCCCTTCCGGGTTTCCGAGCTGGCCCTGAAGGTAAGCCTTCTTCGATTCGTAGAAGTTCTTCACGCCTTCCCAAAAGGCCCACTGCGTGTCAGTGTCGATGTTCATTTTGATCACACCATAGCTGATCGCTTCGCGGATCTCGCTTTGAAGCGAGCCCGAGCCGCCGTGGAATACAAACGAGACTGGCTTCGGACCGGTTTTGAATTTCTTTTGAACGAAATCGTTCGAGTTCTTGAGAATGACCGGCGAAAGCTTCACGTTCCCGGGCTTGTACACGCCGTGCACGTTTCCGAACGAGGCTGCGATCGTGAACGCCGGGCCCACTTCTTTCAAGTGTTCGTAAGCATAAGCCACGTCTTCGGGCTGACTGTAAAGCTTAGAGTTATCAATGCTGGAATTGTCGACACCGTCTTCTTCGCCACCGGTCACACCGAGTTCAATCTCGATCGCGGTTTCGATCGCGTGCATGCGCTTGAAGTACTTCGCGCTGATCTCGACGTTTTCATGCAGCGGCTCTTCCGAAAGGTCGAGCATGTGCGAAGAAAAAATCGGTTTTTTGTAGGTTTTGTAGTGCGCCTCGCCCGCATCGAGCATGTGGTCGATCCACGGCAGAAGTTTCTTCGCCGCATGGTCGGTGTGTACCACGACCGGAACGCCGTAAGCTTCGGCCATGCGCTGAATGTGATGCGCGCCCGAGATCGCGCCCAGGGCTGCGGCCTTTTCGTTTTCGAGTTTCAGGCCTTTTCCGGCGAAGAACTGACCGCCGCCGTTTGAGAATTGAATGATCACCGGAGAATTCACCGCCTTCGCCGCTTCCAAAACGGCATTCGCCGAATCCGTTCCGATCACATTCACTGCAGGCAAAGCGAATTGGCTTTCTTTCGCGTATTGATAAAGCTCTTGAAGGGCCGATCCGTAAACAAGTCCTGGTTTCAATTTCATGATGAATCTCCTTTTAAAACCTCATCCTCGTCATATCATGCTTTGACGACGAATGTCTTTAAATTCGTAAACTCGTGCATCCCGATTTCGCCCAATTCGCGGCCGTATCCGGACGATTTCACCCCGCCGAACGGAAGCCTCGGGTCGGACGCCACGAGTTCGTTGACGAAGAGCGATCCCGATTGGATTTTCGTCACGGCCGTTTCGACCTCGTTCATATCGTTCGACCAAAAACTCGCCCCGAGTCCGAACCGAGTTTCATTCGCCAACTCGATCGCCTCGTCCAGACATTTGACCCGATAGAGAGCCGCCACCGGTCCGAAGAGTTCTTCCTGGCGAAGCTGGGCTTCTTTCGGAATGGCCTCCAAAACCGTTGCGGGATAATAGGCACCCACACCTTCGGGAATCTCCCCGCCCAGTAAAAGTTTCGCTCCCTTTTGAACCGCGTCCACGACGAGCGCATGCAAAGCATCACGCGCCGGAACCGACACGACCGGACCATAATCCGTCGTATCGAGCATCGGGTCGCCCATGACTTTGGCGCGCATCGCTTCGACGAACTTTGCCCGAAACGCGTCGTAAACCGCATCATGGATGATGAACCGCTTGGCCGCGATGCAAGACTGCCCGTTGCAAATCAAACGCGCTTTCGCCGCAGTTTCAGCTGCCGCATCGATCGACGCCAACGGCATGACGATAAACGGATCGCTTCCGCCCAATTCCATCACGGATTTCTTGATGGCATGGCCCGCACGCGAGGCCACGTCGCGGCCCGCGCCTTCACTTCCGGTCAGGGTCACTCCCTGAATGCGAGGATCATCGATGAGGGGAGCGACGGCATCCGAGCCGATCAATAAGGTCTGAAACGCTCCCTCGGCACCCGAATCATTGAAAATCGCTTCGATCGCCAGCGCGCATTGCGGAACATTCGATGCGTGCTTCAAGACATACGAATTCCCGGCGAGCAAGATCGGCGCCGCACATCGAAATACCTGCCAAAGCGGAAAATTCCAAGGCATCACGCCGAGCACGACTCCGATCGGAAGCGATCTCAGCTCGGCGATGCGTCCGTCACCGAGATCGACCCGCTTGGGGTCTAACTGCCGCAGGCCCGTCTCGGCGTAATGGCGGCAGTTCCAGGCACATTTTTCGACTTCTTGAATACCCGATAAATAAGTCTTGCCCATTTCGAGCGTCATCAGCCGAGCCAGCTCGTCCTTTCGCTCCAACAAAAAGGCGGAGGTTTTCAACAGAACCTGAACCCGTCGGCGGCGCTCTTCCAAAAGATCGTCGAGATGGTGGTGGTAAACCTCCCACGCGCGTTGAACCCGCCGCTCGACCTCTTCGGACGAATACGGCGGAAAGGTTTTCAAGATTCTTCCATCAACGGGGTTCGTGCTTGAAATGCTCATTCCGAAATCATACGCGTTCGGTGCGAGCTTGCGCAAGTTGGAAGCGCTCGAAGCGGTGCAGCTCTTGCTCAATGCGTTTTTTCAGCGCGGCAGAGCGATGTTTTCCGATCCACGTCCATTGCTGCAAGCGCACCTTTTTCTTTTCGCGATCCGTCTTAAGATCGATCGCGGCGACGATTTGGTCGCCCACCAGAATGGGAAGTGCAAAATACCCGAACTGGCGTTTTTCTCGCGGCACGTAGGCTTCGAAACGATGCTCATAATCAAAAAAACCGGCCAACCGTTTGCGCTGAATCACCAGCGGATCAAACGGCGAAAGCAAATGCACGCGTGAGTTATTTTCAAAAATCGGCGACGCGAATGTTTCAGGAAGCACCCAATGTTCGCCCTTCACGCCCTCGACTTGCACCGGAACGATTTCTTTTTTGCGAACTCGCGTTTCGATTCGCTTCAAGATCGCGCGTTTCAAACCTGGTTCGAGGTAACACACGGAATCGAGACTGACCACGGCCTGCGAACGAAGTGCGCGATCGATCAGGTAATCTTCTTTTTCGCGCAAAGTCGCCGCTTTCGGGAGCCGACTCCAACCGAAATGCCGCTCGATCAGCTCGTATCGCTTCAACATGCCTAGGCGCTCGCTGATCGTGAGCTGACCTCCGTAAAATCCGAGTTGCAGAGCCTTCTTCGAGGGCTTTCGGCTCGCCCAAGGATGCGTCTTTTCAACCAGAACCTCGTCTTCGATGTCCCGAATAGAAAGCGCCCCCTCGTTGCGGATCGTGCGAAGCACTCGGCGAAGTTCGGCGGGCTGAACACTTCGGTACCAGGAGCTCGGGTGTTTGCGAAAAGTCTTCATGTCTGAGACGTAAAACCGAAAATCACGAGTCGGGATGTATGACAGTGCGTGCGTCCAATACTCGAAGACGCTCTTGTCGAGGGTCTGGGCTTGATGCAGATCCTCCCGGTGATATCCCGGAATCCGATCGTACAAAATATGATGATGACAGCGCTCGATCACATGAATCGTATCGATTTGAACATAGCCCAAATGCTCGATCGCCCGGCGGACCGCTTCAGGGCCGCGACCAAAGGGCTCGTCCTGATCCAGGCCCTGGGCATGAATCCAGAGGCGTCTTGCTCGTTTTTTAGAGAGGATTTCCGTCACGCTTTGATTTTAAGCAAAGTTCCCTTAAAATGGAATGGCTATGATTTCACGATTCAAGGATTGGTATCAACAAAACCGGCGCTGGATTCCGATCGCGGGTTTCGTGCTGGGGTTTCTGTTCGACGCCGTGATGCTCAAGCGCATTGACGAGCTGTCGGTGCTGATCCAGCAGGCTCTTTACCTCGCTGCCTCGGCGGCACTCATTGCCGTCGAGTTTCGCGAACACGTGGCCGAGATCGCCCCTCCCCGTCTGCTTCGAAAGCTTTGGCCCTATCGCGAGTTTCTGCTTCACTTTTTGCTGGGAACGCTGCTGAACAGCTATACGATCTTTTACTTCAAAAGCGCCTCGGCGTTGACTTCTTTTTTGTTTATTTTTCTGCTCGTGGGGCTTCTCACTGCTAACGAATTTCTTCGCTTCGGTAAATCTCAAACCCAGGTTCATCTCGCGCTCTGGTCGCTGTGCGTGGTTTCGTATTTCGGTTCGCTTTCGCCGATTCTGCTTGGGTTTACGGGCACACTTCCGTTTCTGCTCGGTGGATTCCTCTCCGTCCTGGTGTATTTGCTTTACCTGCGGATGGTGCAACCCCGTCTGGGGCTCGACTCAAAACATTTTCGCAGTCATTTGATTTATCCCTACGCGGGCGTACATGCGCTTTGGATCGCGCTGTATCTGGTGCATACGATTCCGCCGGTGCCGCTTTCGGTCTCGTACATGGGGATTTACCACCGCATTGAAAAGCGAGACGGCGAATATGCCTTGGGCTATACTCGCCCGTGGTGGAAATTCTGGCAACACGGCGACGAGAGCTTCGTCGCAAACCCAGGCGACGTCGTTTATTGTTTTGCGCAGATCTTTTCACCCACTCGCTTTCGCGACCAACTTCGGATGCACTGGATGTTGTGGAATGAACGGACGGGCTGGCAAACGCAAGACGAAATCCCGCTCGAAATCATCGGCGGCCGCGACGCCGGATACCGGGCCTACACTCAAAAAACGCATTATCAACCCGGACGGTGGCGAGTCGCGATCGAAACGATGGACGGACGCGAGGTCGGGCGATTGACGTTTGAGATCGACGCTGCTGAATCCGGTACTGACTCCGATACTGAAAAGCCGATGCGTTTTGATCTTCGATGAAATTTTGAGTAAAAAATGGAGCCGATGAGCGGACTCGAACCGTCGACCTACGCTTTACGAAAGCGTTGCTCTACCAACTGAGCTACATCGGCCCATGAAAAGATGCTGGATCACTGTATGGCATTCTGAATTCAGGGTCAAGCCTGTTGCCCCGGGTGGTCCACCGTTAATTTCGGCATCACCCACTTCCGGAACATCAACGGCGTAATCATCGTCGTCACGACACCCATGAGCACCAAGGTCGAAAAAAGCCCTTGCCCGATAAAGCCGCGCGAAAAGGCGATACTGGCGATGACCAGTTCCATCACGCCACGACCGTTAAGAATAAACCCGATACCGAGCGAGTTGATCTTGCTCAGCCCGATTAAACGTCCGCCGACCCAACCGGCGATGATCTTCGAAACCATCGATACGATCAAAACGACCACGACGAATCCGATCGACTCCATCGCGCTGACGTTAAACTCAAGTCCGAGATACGCGAAAAAGACGGGGGCCAAAAAGCCGCCCGTAATCGCCCCGAGCGTCCGTTCCAATTCTCGGTAGCGTGAAGCCAAAAAGAACTTCCGATCGATCAGAAGCGCTCCGAAAAAAGCGCCGATCACGAAGTGAAAGCCCAGCATTTCACTCACCGAGCCGAAGATCAGCACGAATAGCACCAAAATCCCGAAAAGCGCCTCGTTTCCGAGGACCTTGATAACCTTTTCAGGAATCCGTTCGATGTGAATCCCCTTCTCGACCACCTTTTCGATGAACCAATTGAATCCCAGAATGAAGGCCGCCAGCACCATCAACTTGCCGCCGGTAAAAAAGATCGACAGACTCACCGTCTGAAATGACCGCTGCTCGGGAAGATTTAAAATGACCCCAAGAGCGAGCAAGGCAGCGACGTCATTGAAAATCGCCGTCGCGACCGAATAACGGGAGATCTCGGAATTGAGAATGTCGAAACTCTGAAGGATCTTAACCGCGACCGGCAACGCCGTAATGGCGATGCACAAACCCAAGAACACGGTCCGCACGATACTCATGTGAAAAAGCTGACCCACGATAATCCCTGAAAACAGCGGGATCACAAAACCCAAAACCGAGATCACGATTCCCTTGCCGCGTAAGGCATTCACCACGTCTTTGAAGTTCATTTCAAGACCGGCGGAAAGGACGATCAGAAACACCGATAAATCCGAAATCGCCGACAAATGCGAGTTCGCCTGGATTAAATTCAGAACACTCGGGCCCAGAAGCACGCCGGCCAACATTTCACCCACGATCTCCGGCTGTTTGAACTTCAACATCAGTTGCCCGAACAGGCGAGCGACCACGATCAAAATCAGTAAGCTGGTTAAAAGAGGCATGGCTTTATCCTGACGTAGTTTTTGGGATTTAAAAATTGAAAATTTAAATGGGGTGACTGAGGGGACTTGAACCCCCGACCCTCGGAATCACAATCCGATGCTCTAACCAACTGAGCTACAGCCACCACAATCGATCGAATGAACGAGCCCCTAAATTAATCCAATCCCGCCGGATCTGTCAATCCATAACCCTCCAAAAGACTTGACTATTCTTTCCGTTCTGAGTCAGCCTTAAGGGATGAACACCCCAAAAAACCTTCTTCTTTTGACCATTTGCACCATTACCCTGACCTTGACTCTGGCTTTCACCTCGAACCGCGCAGAAGCCGGGGTTTTCAACATCCCTGAGTTCGTCGATTTTCAAAGCTGGGCCGTGGGCTTCGAACCCGAGGTCACCCTTTCAGGAGCCGACAACACCGCGAATACCGGCATCGCCACGAACTTCAAATTCACTTACGGCATTACGCCGATTTCAAACCTGCAAGTGGGCTTAGGTTTCGGATCCGGCTCGCGCGGATTTCGCGTCGGCGGCACTTATACTTTCGATGTGATCCCCGACCTCGAAGATCAACCGGGTTTCGGCATCGCGCTTCAGGGTTACTACTACAAACTCAAAGCGTCGGTCGGGCAAACCGAAGCCACGCTTTACCCCTACCTTCACCACCTGATCACGGGGCCTTCCGGCGTGGATTATGATCCGTACGTCGCCCTCCCGATCGGCTTGGCCTTCTACGACGGAAACTATCGGACCATCGGACAATTCGTGATCGGAAACTACTTCCGTACTTCGCAGCACTTCGGTTTCAACCTCGAACTGGGAATCAACTGGAAAGACACCGATACGTATCTCTCGACCGGAATTACTTATCGTGACTAATCCCCTGACTCCTCCTTCGCCGCTCGCGGGAGTTTCTCGCGAATCGATGAAACACATCCGAGGGATCTGCTTCGACATCGACGATACTTTTTCGTCGCACGGAAAAATCACCGCCGAAGCCTTCGACTCGCTCTGGGCGCTCAAAAACGCCGGCTTCACCCTGATTCCCGTCACCGGACGGCCCGCCGGATGGTGCGACCACATCGCACGCTTTTGGCCGGTCGACGCCGTGGTCGGCGAAAACGGCGCCTTTACTTTCTTCATGCACGAGGGAAAGCTGAAGCGCTTCGACACCCTGCCCGAGCTTGATGCGAAACAGGCACGCTCGAAACTGGCATCGCTCAAGACTGACATTCTGGCGGCTTATCCTCAGGCCCGATTCGCTTCGGATCAAGAATACCGCGAGTACGATCTTGCGATCGATTTTTGCGAGGACGTGCCCCGCTGGTCCGAAGCCGAAATCGACTCGCTCGTCAAGTTCTGCGAATCGCGCGGAGCGATTGCGAAGATTTCGTCGATTCACGTCAATACCTGGTTCGGTCATTATACCAAGATCGACGGCATCCGAAAGTTCCTGCACTACGCGCAGATGGTCCTAGGGCTTCCCATCCCCGCATTCAATGATTATATTTTCGTGGGCGATTCGCCGAACGACGAACCGATGTTCGCAGCGTTCTCGCAAAGCGTGGGCGTCGCCAACGTGCGGCCGTTTCTTTCGCGGATCAAACACCCGCCGAAATTCATCACCGCTTCAGAAGCGGGTGCGGGCTTCGCGGAGCTTGCAAGATTTCTTCAAACGTAAAATTCATCACGGGCCAGTTCGCATTCGAAACGTGGTTGAAGTGCCACCACTCGTTTTTGATTCCGGTGAATCCGTTTTCCTTCATCGTCTTTTGAAGCAAATCGCGAAGCTTGCGCGATTCGGGCGCTCCCCCGGCATATTCGGTGTAAGCCTTCTCGTTCATCTCGTCGAAATCGGATGGCATCTCGACCGCTTTGCCCGTTTTCAGCGAAAACATCGACAGATCGACCGCGCAGCCCCGATTGTGCGAAGACCCCGTCTTCGGATCGGCCAGAAACTGACGATTGTGCTCGCTCGACTCGTCCCAAAAAAGCTTCGTCACCGACCACGGACGGTAGCCGTCGAAAATCAGAAGGCCATACCCCAGGGGCTTCAGCGACCAATGGACGTTCAACAGGTCTTCAGCCACGTGTCTCAGCAAAAACGCACGCGGTTGAGAGTACACTGCTCGACCGATGAAATTGTCGGCACGGGCATAGCGGACGTCAAAGCTCAGGGTCTTCTCGATTTCTTCGAGATGGGCAAGCTCCAGACATCGACCCTCTAGCTTCAATGAATAAATCATTCAATCGTCCAATTCGCCGACGTCGTCGTCTTCGCGGGGTCTGAGGTAGCGCGTGTATTCTTCGGTAAAGGCGATCGGCGATGCACCCGGCTCGTACTTCACCCGATCGATGAACAACACCCCGAACAGATGATCGAGTTCGTGCTGAAACACCGTCGCCAAAAATCCTTCGGCCACGATCTTCTGAGGCTTGGCCTCTAAATCAAGGTAATCGATCTGCACCTTGCGCGGGCGATACACGAGCCCCCGCAGTTCGGGCACCGAAAGGCAGCCTTCCCAAAACCCTTGCGTTTCTTCCTCAAGCACCGTGATCTTCGGATTAATCACGACAGTGAGGGGCAACGATTCAGGTTCACCTTGCTCGTCCAAGGATTCCGCCGTCTCGTCCGCGTAACGAGGATGATCCTCTTGGTAATCGATGATGGCTACGGCCACCGACTCGTGTACCTGCGGGGCTGCGATGCCGATCCCGCCATATTCGTTCATGGTCTCGATCAGATCACGAACGAGCGCACGGGTTTCGGGCGAAAGAATTTCGTTTTTGCTGAGTGAACGCGCTTTTTCTCGAAGGACGGGATGCCCCATGCGGGCGACTTTACGGATAGCCATATCACGCAATTTTCTTTGATTTCTGTTCGTCCGTCAAATCCAGATATGCCGTGACCCGGTTGCGTCCCGCTTCTTTCGAGGCATAAAGCGCCAGATCGGCGTGCTGAAGCACCTCTTCATCGACAGAACCGCAAGTGGGATAGCCCGAGACCCCGATGCTCGCCGAAACTTTTCCCAAAGGCTGGAATTCGCCGAATGGAAACGGAGTTGTTTCGATCTTGGCGCGAATCGCTTCGGCCATTGCCCGAGTTTCGTCGAGCGTCGAATTTCGGCAGAGCACCACGAATTCTTCGCCGCCGTAACGGCAGGCGAGGTCTTGAGTCCGAACGCTTTCTTTCAGAATGCGGGCCACGCCGCGAAGCACTTCGTCGCCTGCGGGATGTCCGTTGCGATCGTTGAATTTTTTAAAATGATCGACGTCGATAAACACGATTCCGTACTCACTCCCGAACGCCTGCGCCTGATGGTGCACGCTCGCCAGGGCTTCCTTAAAATAACGGTAATTACGAAGGCCCGTCATTCCGTCGGTCGTCGAGAGATTTTTCAGAACCTCGTTCATTTCGTGGAGCTCTTGGTTGGCGCGCTTCACGTCGGTCACGTCGCGCGCGATGAACTGAATGACTTCGACGTAATCGAGAATTTTCAATGTCGTCGCCGAAACGTCAAAATACAAAGTCTCGCTCCCCGACTTGAACTCGACCTCGCCTTGAACCTGATGATCGCTTTGGGTCTGAAAATTTTTCAGCGCAGCCTCGAAGCCCGCCTGGTCGCCCATGAGTGCCGGGAACTCCTGCCCCAAGATCTCGACTTCCATTCGGTCGAGCAAGGCACAGGCGGCGGGATTGCACTCCAACACCCGCAACGAATTCCGGTCGATCAGAAAAACGGCCTCGGACATTTTTTGAAAGAGATCCGAATAATTCGCGAGCTGCGAAAGCGTTCCGCCAACGACTCGGCCGCCGAGCATTTCTTGAAGGATGTCGTCTTTGGTCTTCGCCATACTCTCTTCATCGGCAAAAGCGTCAAAAAACTGTAGCCAGATCATTAAGTGATTGAAATTAAAAGACTAAATAAGGCTTGAGTGTGAGACAAAATTTGACACTCCGGCTGCGCAGTGTTAATTCAAGTTTTGGGGAAATTTGTGAGAGAAAGACCATGAAATTCAAATTCTTATTCGTCCTTTGCGCCGTCACGCCGTTTTTGGCCCACCCGGCATCCGCGACCATCATTCAGATCCTGCATACGAACGACCTCCACGCCTCGCTCGAAACTTCCGGCGCTCCGAAAGACGGAACGCCCGAATACGGCGGATGGGCCCAGGTCAAAACCGTGATGGATCGCCTGACCGAAGAAGCCCGCCAAAAAGGAATCGAGACCTTAAGGCTCGATGCTGGCGATTTTTCAGAAGGCACGAGCTTTTATTTTCCGGACCACGGCCAAGATGTATTGCGTGCATTCCAACACATGGGCTACGACGCCACGGCGCTCGGAAACCATGACTGGCTGATGGGTGCGCGAAGCCTCGACCGTTCGTTGGGCGAGATGCCTTTTTCGTTTCCGATTCTGTCGGCCAACCTGAAGATTAACTCCGCACTCAAGAACCTCAAAAAACAAATTATTCCGTCGACACAATTCGTTCGCGGCGGCGTTCGGATCGGCGTGTTCGGCCTTTCGACCGACGAGGCTTTGTACAAGTGGATCACCCGCATCGATTCGAAAAAGAAAGACCTTAAAATTATGAATTTCCGCGATGGCTCCGAACCGGGCATCGCGAATCAACTGATCCGCAAGCTCCGAAAAAAGAACGACTTGGTCATCGCACTCACTCATATCGGTTATGACGAAGACCAGCTGCTCGCGAAAAATTCGCGGGGCCTCGACCTGATCGTCGGCGGTCACTCGCATACGGTATTAGAGAGCATGAATCTGACGCCAGATCGCGACGGACATACCGTGCCGATCGTGCAGACGGGGTTTAACGGCAAATACGTCGGAAGAATTTTGGTCGACGTCGAACCCGGTCAGCGTCCGCAGGTTTTGACTTATGAGCTCGTACCGGTGCTGCATGAAACTCCGCAAGATCCGGTCATTGCCCAAGACGTGGCGCTCGCGAAAAAACGAGTGGAAGCCCTTTATCTTCCGGCCAAGCTCGATGAAGTCATCGGTCAGTCCAAAGTCCGGCTCGTCTCAGGTGAAAACGGACCCACGGCTTACAGTAAATTCGCCGTTGATGCGATGAAAGATGTTACTGATGCCCAGATCGGTCTCGACGTCGGCGCCTTCCACGGTGGTACGGCCCAAGCCGCAGGCGACGTCACTCGTCTGAAACTCATGGAGATGTACCCTCGCAAATTCGAGATCGCTCAGAATGAAGGCCTTTATGTTTATGAGGCCCGCATTCCGGGTTGGGTCCTGGCACTCGGTCTCAAGTATGCGGTGAAGTTCGGCGCTTATCTGTCGTTCAGTGGTTTGACCTTCGACGTGTATCAGGTTTCGCATGACCAATGGGAGCACGATCAAAAAGCCTATCGCGATTCGATCAAGCAGTTCTCGGTGACGCCATATCGCGTGCGAAACATTCAAGTCGACGGTGCACCGATTTGTCGATTCTGTACTTATACCGTAGCCGCACCGGAATCGCTGATTCGCGGAGCCTGGGGCATTACTGCTCTTACGAAACTCATCATCCAAGGCGGCCATCCGACGCCGCATACCATCTGGGATGCGATGACGTTCCACCTCTATCGCATTCACACGATCGAACCGATCGGCCCGAACGATCATTTCAATTCACGCGAGTACTCTAATGGTTATCGCAGAGCCCAACTTACGGGGATCGACCCGGAAGGTTATGGACCGCTCGAAGGAGCCGAAGCGCCGTGGAGTCATGATCACGGTTCGGCTTCGGCCATCGTGACGGACTTCTTCAACGATGTGCAACAGCACATCCTCAATCCGAAGCTGATCGATCAAGACGCGAAAGACGAACAATAGCTAATAGTTTAACCAGAGTTCGACCTTTTTTCCGTAAGGCCGTGCTCCCATGGCTTTGATCGTGAAGACCTCTTTCAACGGCATTCTCCATTTGCGTTCGAAGTAACGGGCGATCCATTCCGCGCGTGAGAACGAAAATAAAAAATCACTGTGCCCGAAATCACCGGGCGAGCGCTCTTTCTCGCTGGCTTCATCGGCGAATCCCCTCACCTCGACCTTCAATCCTTTTTTGAATTCGGCCGGGGTCAGCTTCTCGGCGATGCGATCGATGACCGGATACCAGGATTCGCGAACCGAAGGCTCGCCCTCGGCGAACACGTCATCGCCTGAAAGCTGGATGAGTAATCCCTCCGGTTCGAGCGCGAGTCGAATGCCGTCCGTGCGACCTGAAAAAATCGAATCTTGAAGAAAAGCTTGAAAGAGCGCCTTCAGCTGCGGATCGGCGACCCGAGCGGTCTCGACCACAGGAGGCGCACTCGACGGCGGAACGTTGATGACCGAGACTCCGTTCTCGTTCGGAACCCCCGCTCCCTGCGTGACGCCCGATGCTTGCGTTTTGGGTTGCGATTCGGAATGCCGTCGTTCATTCGCGTACAACGCGAAGGCCATTAAAAACAGGCCTAAGAAGACGACCGGGTTTTTCATGCGTCCGTCCACTTCGGATCTTCGGCGAGACGGCCCAGCATTTTATCGCGAAGCAATTCAGCGTTCACTCCGTCTTGAATGCCGTTCATGCCTTCTTCGAGCAAAGTGAAATAAAGACGACAACGATCGAGCGCCACGATCAGGCGTTCGGGATAAACGGCCTGAAGCCATTGTTGCAGAAGCAAAGACAGCACGAACGGAATGAAGGCCGCCGCGACCGAAGCCTGCGGGCGGTCCAAGGCGCCCATGATCATGAACAGGCTTCCGATCAAACCGACGACCGGAACCACTTGCAGACCATGATCGATGCCGTTTTTCGCGATTGCGAATAATTCCTGAAACCGGATCAGATGATTGCGGATGAATTGATTGAGCTGGACTTTTTCGTAGCCGTCCATCACGCGCTTCAAAAGATATCGAATGAGCGGATCCTTCATCTCTTTTCGAAGGCTCTCGGTGGCGAGCAAGCCGTCGCGCCGGACGGTTTGGGCCAATTCTTCCAGTTGGGTGATGAGTTCTTTCGGGTCATGCGATTCGAAGGCCAGCAGGCGTTTCAGCATGCCGTTTTCCAACTCCTTCGGGAATTGAAGACAGGCGAATGCGACGGTTCCTGAGACGACCATCAGGATCGACAAAAACCAAACCGCAAACCCCGACGAAAAGCCGCCGATTTGCGTACAAAACATCAGAAACACGAAAAGCGCGAAATAGCCAAAGCCCTTGATCATCCTTAAGGCTAGTGTAACCTAAATAAAGATGAATCCACAAAAAAACAAATCGCGCCGAAACCGGGTGATCCTGATGGCGATCGTGGCCGCCGCGATCGTCGCGGGATGGGCTTACCGACTGCAAAGCGCGAACCCGCTGACTCATGCTTTATCCATCGAGTGGATTGATAATCAATTTCCCGAGAAAATCGACGAAGAGCTGAATCCGAACCCGACGGCCGATACGCAAAGCTGGACAGTTCTGCCCTTCGGCTACACTCTGGGGCCCTGGCCCGTGTTCTTTCAGGGCGAGCCCATTGTCATGAATTTGACATATCAAAAAGGCCCGCCGAAGAAATTCATTCAGAACCTCGTTCAAGTCTGGCGTCCCGTCGAGATCGAGCTCACTCTGGAGGGCCCCCGCACCTTAGATCGCAGTCTGACTGCGAGCGCTTGGAAGAAATGCTTCGGAAGCCAGTTCTCGTGTCGTAGCGATAAGAAAAAATTCCTGACCTATGCCTATCCCGAGTGGTTGAAAGACCCCGATCTTCCGATTCAAGCGACTTGGTTTGAAAGCCTCGACCCCTTGGCCGCACGCGGAGTGCACTTTCATGTGAATGCAGGCACCTATTCGGTCGATCGTTATACCGTGATCACCGACCGAGGCGCGCTTCAGAATTTCTCGCTCAAATATGTGAACACGCCCGCCGGAGAATCGGCGAAAGCGCTTTTTACTCGGGTCATGGGCGGAATGAAAGTGAAAGACGCGCTTTCAGGCTCACGGCTTTGGATTCAAAACAAAATCGAAACCGTGAGGCTCGATCAGATTCGCGCGATTCCCGATGCGAAGCTTCGGATGATGAAGCTGATTCAGGTTCAGAATTGGATTTTTTCGTTACTGTCGGTCGATCCGACCCAGATCACGCCGTTTTTTCACTTGGCGGGGGTGACTCACCTGCTGGCGATGGATCTTCTGAAGGCGAACACTCGGTCGTTCGAAAGTCAGGAAGCCTGGATTCTGAACTCCAAGCCCTTGCTCGAAACCTTGATCAAATACGCGAATGACTTTCAGTCCACGCCCGCGAATCAGGCGTCGATCAAGAACATGGAAGCGCTCTTGCAGGATTTTCTGCTGACTCAGGAACGCATGACGGGCGCGAAGAAGTAATTAAAGCTTCGTCGCCGTTTCGAGCGCCGCGATTCGCTCATCGAGTGGCGGATGCGACGAAAAAAGCTCTCGAAAGCTTCGGTTCTTATTCGCCGCGATTTGAAACGCCTGAATCGAAGCGGGTGCCGGATGCGCGTCTTCGCCGATCGGCGATTCATACGCACGCTTCAACGCCTGCAAGGCCCCGATCATTTTCTCGCGTCCGGCCAAGCGGGCACCGCCCGCATCGGCGCGATATTCGCGATAACGCGAAAACCAGGCCACGACGATCGTTCCTAAAATCGAAAAGAAAATCTCAAACACGAACACCAGGATGTACTGTAAAAACGGCGAACCGCCCCGGTCATCCTCATCTCGGTTTCGCATTGCCTGGCTGATGGCGAAAGCCAGAACACGGGCTAGAAACATGACAAACGCATTGATCACGCCTTGAATGAGCGCCATGGTCACCATGTCGCCGTTCGCGATGTGAGTGATTTCATGACCAAGCACCCCTTCACGTTCGTCGTGATTCATGCGGCCCAAAAGCCCGGTCGAAACCGCGACCAATGTCCGCGAGCGGCTGGGGCCGGTCGCAAATGCGTTCAACTCGGGTGAATCGTAAATTCCCACTTCAGGCATCGCGGTCAATCCCGCCGAGCGCGCGAGGTGATGCACGGTTTGCAATAAATCCTGAAGCTCGGGGTCGCGCGTCTCCGGGTCGATCACCTGGACCCCCATCATCATCTTGGCCATCACCCTCGACAGCATGAGCGAGATGAACGATCCGGCCATCCCCCAAATCAGGCAAAAAATCGCGAGTTGCTGATAATCGAGCCCGTATTGGTTCAAATAAGGCCGAACCCCCAGTAACGACAAAGTCGTCGAAACGGTAACGACCACGAGAACATTGACCATCGCAAAAAGAAAGAAACGCTTCATGAATGCCATTTTAGCACAGCCTTTCTGCCAGATTCCCTAAAAAGCGCAGTTGAAACTCGTTCGCGACCGTCATCAGCTTCGCCTCGACCGAGGCATTTTCTTCGATCGCGACCATGAACACGTCATTCAGTCCCGCGCCGCAGCCTTTGGCACCGATCACACCCGGAATCTGAATCAGATTCGAACGGATTTTTTGGGCGAGTTCCGTCTCAAGCCCGAGTCCCGACAGCCAGTTCGCCCATTCGGTCAGAACCGTCAAACCGACTCGGTTGCCCGTGCGGAAAGAAAGACTCAGCCGATCGACGAACGCATTCGCCACCGTCAGATCCAAGCTCGGCCGTGTTTTTTTCAGATCCACATGGGTCGGAAGCTTTTCGGCCGGAGGAGTTTGGAACAACAAAATTTGATGAAGCTCGGCCGTGTATCCGATTGCCTTGATCATCGACGGAATTTTCTGTACCTCGAAAAGTCCGTGATGCTGGTGTAAGGCTTCGAGCTGAACGGCGAGATCGGCCCCACTCGCTTCCGGAAATTCCTTTTTGTACCAGCTTAGAATCGCGGACGACTGCGGGATCGCTCCATTCACGAATTGCATGCCGGCAATCAGCTCGGCAGTCGAACTACCGAAACCCGCACCCAAGCCCTCGTCGAATTGTCGAAGGCTCAGCTTTTGATTCGTCTGCGACAGGTATTTACCGATCGGCGAATCGGGATGGATCGAAACCGGAGCGCCCTTCGTGGTGGAATATTCGAATGCGGGATTCAGCGCGGCTACGATGGCTTTTCCGCCTTCGATGACGCTGTACTCGCCCATCAGGAAAATCTTGCCCGGGACTTTGAATGGCTCCAATTAACCCACCGCACCTTCCAACTTTAATTCGAGTAGACGATTCGCCTCTAAAGCGAATTCCATCGGCAGCTGCTTGAACACTTCGTCGCAATAACCGTTGATGATCAGCTTCACCGCGTCCTCGGTTTCGATTCCGCGCGCTTGAAGATAAAACAATTGCTCTTCGCTGACTTTCGAAGCGGTCGCCTCGTGCTCGACGGTCGCCGTCGGGTTTTTCACCTCAATGAACGGTACGGTGTTGGCTTCGCAATTTGGCCCGATCAACAATGAATCGCACTGGGTGTGATTGCGTGCCCCTGACGCCGACGGCATCACCACGACAGCCCCGCGATAGGTATTCTTTCCGTATCCGGTCGAAATCCCTTTCGAAAGAATCCGACTTTTCGTGTTCTTACCCGAATGAATCATCTTCGTTCCGGTATCGGCCTGCATGCGTTCGTTCGTGATCGCGACCGAATAAAATTCGCCGATCGAATCGTCGCCCTGAAGGATGCAGCTCGGATACTTCCAAGTGATCGCCGAACCGACTTCGACCTGAGTCCATGAAATCTTCGAAGCGCGACCCTTGCAAAGCCCGCGTTTGGTTACGAAGTTGTAGATCCCACCCTTGCCAGAAGCGTCGCCCGCATACCAATTCTGAACCGTGGTGTACTTGATCGTCGCGCGATCGAGTGCCACGAGTTCGACGATCGCGGCGTGGAGTTGGTTCTCATCCCGCATCGGGGCCGTACAACCCTCCATATAGCTCACTTCCGAGCCTTCGTCGGCGATGATGAGCGTGCGTTCGAACTGGCCTGTTCCTTGAGCGTTGATCCGAAAATAGGTCGAAAGATCGAGCGGGCACTTGACGTTCTTCGGGATGTAGACGAACGATCCGTCCGAAAAAACGGCGGTGTTCAAAGAGGCGTAAAAGTTGTCGGCAGTCGGAACGACCGTGCCCAAGTATTTTTTCACCAGCTCGGGGTGTTCGCGCACGGCCTCTGAAATCGAGCAAAAAATAATCCCGTGTTTCTTCAGCTCTTCGCGCTGAGTGGTGACGACCGAGACTGAGTCAAACACGGCGTCGACCGCGACTCCGGCCAGCATTTTTTGTTCATGCAAAGGAATGCCGAGTTTTTCGTAAGTTTCGAGCAACTTCGGGTCGACCTCATCCATACTTTCGAGCTTCGCTTTTTGCTTTGGCGCCGAATAGTAAGTGATCGCCTGAAAGTCGACCTTCGGGTACGAGACTTCGGCCCAGGTCGGTTCTTTCATTTTCTTCCACACTTCGAATGCCTTCAGGCGGAACTCCAGCATCCATTCGGGTTCTTGCTTCTTGGCCGAAATAAAACGGATCGTCTCTTCCGTCAAGCCGGGCGGAAGGCGGTCTTCTTCGATCTCGGTGACGAAACCGTATTTCGTATAATCCTGTGTTTTAAATTCATTCGACATAGACCCATCCCATCCTTACCAGATTCCGAGGCGATCCTTCACTTCGTCCGACGCCATCGTCGCCGGATCCCACTGGGGTTCAAACACGAGCTTCACTTCGGCCTCGGTCACGTCCGGATATTCGAGCAAACGGGTTTTCACATTCCCTAAAAAGACGTCTGCGATCGGGCAATGCGGGCTTGTCAACGTCATGGTCGCTTCGACTTTTTTGGCGCCTTCGGCTTCGCTCGTGAATTTTGCTTCGTAAACCAGGCCCAGTTCGATGATCGAGATGAACATCTCGGGGTCTTCGACCGGCCGAAGCCATTCGATCAGCTCAGGATTCTTTTCGTACGTTGGCATGCTCTAGCCCCTTCTTCAGCGTCGTCCACGGCAACAGCGCGCATTTGATCCGCACCGGGAAACGTTTGATTCCGTACAACGCAACGAGATCGTCGCTCTCGTCATCCCCCGGCAGCCCTTCGACCTGATCCGCGCCTTGCATTTTTTTCCGAAAGGCGTCGATCAGATTTTCGATTTCTTCAAGGTTATGCCCGTGCACCTTTTCGGTCATGATGCTGGCCGAAGCCATGCAAATCGAACAGCCTTCACCTTCGAAAGTGCATTCTTCAAGCTGATGGCCGTTCATCTTCAGGCAAAGCGTGATCTGATCCCCACAGAGGGGATTGTATCCTTTTTCTTCTTGAGTGGCGCCCTCGATCTTCCCCCAATTACGGGGCGATTCGTGGTGGTCGGCCAGGATTTCTCCGAAAATGTCGCGATAACTCACAAAGCACCTCCGGATTTCGGTTTGCGCGCGAAAAACTTCGGCGCGTCTTTTAATGCTTTCAAAAACAAGTCGGCTTCTTCCAATTGATTATAGAAACTAAAACTCGCCCGGCAAGTGGCGGGAAGTCCCAAACGGAACATCAGCGGATGAGCGCAGTGGTGGCCCGCCCGAACCGAGATTCCTTGCATATCGAGGTAAGTCGCCAGATCGTGCGCATGCACGCCTTCGATCGCCACACTGAAAATCGGCGCACGATGATGGGCTTCGGTCGGCCCCAGACAGCGAACTCCTGGCATGTCTTTCAAGGCCTTGAGCACGTACTCGGTGATCGTGTGTTCGTATTCTGCGATCCGTACGCGGCCCATCGTTTCGATGTAATCGATCGCGGCGCCGAATCCGATCACGCCCGCGATGTCGGGAGTGCCTGCCTCGAACTTATGCGGAAGCTCATTCCACTCGGTATCGAGATCGCCGACGTGAGCAATCATGTTTCCGCCTAGCTGATACGGCGGCATTTTTTCAAGCAGCGCCTCACGGCCCCACAGCACGCCGACTCCGGTCGGTCCGCATAATTTGTGCGACGAAAAGGCCAGAAAATCGACGGGCCCCAGGCGATCAAGTGTGACTTCGCCGTGAGCAATTCCTTGAGCGGCATCGACCACGATCGTCGAGCCTACCATTTTAAAGCGTGCTGCCAATGACGAGACAGGGTTCATCACGCCCGTGACGTTGCTCAAGAGTGAAATCGCCAGAAGTTTCGGTTTCAGCGCAAGCACGCGATCGACCTCTTTCGGGTCGAGCCTTAAGTCGGGCGTCAGTTCGATGATCTCAAAGCGAGCTCCTTTGCGTTTCGCCAGTTGCTGCCAAGGAACAAAATTCGCGTGATGCTCCATCCGGGTCACGGCGATGACGTCGCCTTTTTGAAGGTTGGCTTCTCCGAAGGAATACGCCACGAGGTTGATTGCCTCGGTCGTGCCTTTCGTGAAGATGATTTCACGCTCGGTCGGAGCACCGATGAAGCGCGCCACTTTTCCGCGAACCGCTTCGAAGGCGTCGGTCGCCTCTTGGCTCAGATGATAGACCCCGCGATGAACGTTCGCGTTCATCTGGGTGTAATACTTCACGATCGCATCAACGACTCGCTTTGGACGTTGCGAAGTCGCGGCGTTGTCGAGGTAGCACAGAAGCTTTCCGTCGATCCGGCGTTCAAGCTGCGGGAAGTCCTTGCGAATGAGTTCATTCATGGCCGACCTCCATCGCATCCAAAATCCGAGTCTGAATCGATTCGTCGCTGATACCCGCCAGGGCTTGACGGATGAACCCTTGGGTCAACATGCGTTCGGCTTCGTCGCGGTCGATTCCGCGCGATTGCAGATAAATAAACTGATCGGGGTTCAGCGTGCTCGTGCTGCTTCCGTGCGCGGCCTTGACGTCGTCGTTGGCGATGAAAAGTTTCGGGAAGGTATCGATCACGGCCTTCGGCGAAAGCAACAGGTTTTTATTCTTTTGATAAGCCTCGGTGTGATGGGCGCCATGGGCAATCGTCATCAAGCCGTTGAAAATCGACTGAGACTGATCGCGGGCCACGCACCAAACCTGAAGATCACTCTTCGTATGTGGAACGGCGTGCAGCGAGTGAAAATCCATCGAAAGCTTCTGAGTCGCACGCGCGTCTTGAAGACCGCGAATCTCGATCTCGGAACCTTCGCCGTCGCAACGGGCTTCGATTTGAAGCTGCGATTTCGTCGAGCCGTATTGAACCAGAATCAGACGAATCTTCGCGCCCCGCTTGGCTTGCAGGACGATCCGGCCCACGGTCTCGCTCGTCTTTGCGTGGTTTTGAAATAAAACATATTCGAAATCCGAGTTTTCATCGGCGGTCAGGTCGAAGGTCGCGGCTTCTGTTCCGTGTTCGCCCCACTCTCGGAACAAGCGCTTGCGTTCGTCTCGCTTCGCGGTCTCGGCGACGTGAAAAGACGACTGCTTCAGAAGCTCATTCGCGTTTTTAAAAAGTACCGGCTCTTTCATGTTCTTCCTTGGTCGGCGCTACGCGCCTTGCACCCAATCGTATCCTTGTTCTTCGAGCTTCAAGGCCAGCTCGGGGCCGCCGCTTTCCAAAATTTTTCCGCTGCCAAAGACGTGCACGACGTCGGGCTTGATGTAATTCAGCATGCGTTGGTAGTGGGTGATGACGAGCATCCCCCGCCCTTGCCCTTGCACATCCTTCGTCTGGCGATAGGTTTGCAGATTTTCAGACACCACCCGAAGCGCGTCGATGTCGAGCCCCGAATCGGTCTCGTCGAGCACCGCCATCTTCGGCTGAAGCAAGCGCAGCTGGAGCGTCTCCAGGCGTTTTTTCTCGCCGCCGCTGAAGCCTTCATTCAGAGATCGAGTCATGAAGCTTTCAGGAATGTCGAGCTTCTTCAGCTCTTCTTTAATGATGGTCCTGAACTGAGACGGCTGGAGCTCGCCGCTGCGAACCGACTTGAGACTCGCACGCAGAAACGAGGCGACACTCACGCCCGGAATCGCGACCGGATACTGGAACGCCAGAAACAAACGCTTGCGCGCGCGCTCTTCGGGTTTCAGCGCGGTGATGTCTTCACCGTCGAGCAGGATTTTTCCCTGAAGCACTTCGTATTTCGGATGGCCCATCAAAGTGTAGGAAAGCGTCGTCTTGCCCGTTCCATTCCGGCCCATGATCGCGTGGACTTCCCCCCGTTGAATGATCAGATTCACTCCGTTTAAAACTTTTTTGCCTTCGACGGCGACGTGAAGGTCTTGAATTTCGAAGAGAGGTGCCGTTTTCATGATGTTTTAATGTTCCTGCGCGCAATGGCTTCGGTTTTGAGGGAAATTTCGTGCTCGGTTTTCAACAGATCTTCGAGGTTCAACTCTCGAGTGAACGCTTCAAAGTATGCAGAAAGCACGCTCCAAAAAGGACGGATGCTGCAGCCGTCATGGCGAACGCAGGTATCGGATTTTCCCGAAAACGATTTGCAAAACTCGCCCGAGGCCGGTTCCAGCACGCGACGCTTCCCGCCCAGCGCATCGAAAACGTCTTTCAAGCTGATCTCAGAGGGCGTTTTGGTCAGGGTGAACCCGCCGTTGATCCCGCGAACCGTGTTCACAAGACCCGCCTTCTTCAAATGCAGCATGAATTTCGAGACGTATTCGACCGAAAGCCCTTCGAGTTCTGCAATTTCAGGAGCCGATGCCGACGCCGGGTAAGACGATGCCAACCGCACCGCGCACCGGAGTCCATACTCCTCTAATGCCGAGACATTCATGACGCTCAACACTCCTATCCTTGCGCAAAGTCTGGCATAAACGGGGATTTAAATCAATACAAAAAAGTATGGATTTAGGTCGTCAGCGCTGATCCATTAGCCCCTTGTGATTTTAATTAAAACATCACATAATATATTATGTGATCAAAATGAAATCGATCTCTGAGCAAATTCGGGCCTCTCGCGAACTCCTGGGACTCAGCCAAGTCGAACTCTCCAAGCAAAGCGGGGTGAGCCTGCCGATGATTCAACTCATCGAAGCTCAGCGAGCAAACCCCTCCTTTGAAGTGCTTTCAAAACTTTTATCGGCGCTCGGTCTCGAACTCGACTTGCACCCTACCCAGACTGCCAAAGAACGGCTTGTGGAAGCCTTTGGGCTAGTCACCGGATCCGGCCCAACCATCCATCGTCTGAATCGCGATCGTTTGAAATTATGGATTCAACAAATCATCCAAGAATCCACGGCTAATCCGTCGCAAAAGCACGTTTCAGAGCATGTCCCAGAACGAATACAAGAAAGTTTCGAAGGACTGAGCCTCGCGATTTTCGAATATTATCCGACTTTCTTTCGGACGTTGTGCCTTCCGGAACCCGGACGGATCACGGGCAGGCAAATCAAACTTAAACGCATTGCGCTTCAAACTCTCATTGAGGTGATGAATTCATGAGCGGGATCTCTCAAAGTACCTATCGTTCCTTCTATTCCTACGCCGAAAAAACCTTGAGCGGCGACTGGGTCATCGTCGGAGGCGCCTTGCTTCATCTTTTGGGACGATCCGATCGCACCACTACGGACATTGATCTGGTTCCGCTTGAAACACGTGGAAATGCCCAGCTGGCTCAAAGTTTCGAGCTGGCCGAAAAACTGAAGCTTCCGGTCGAAACGATCAATAGCGCAGCCCTCTATTTTTTGAAGAAGATCCCGAATTTCGAGAAGGAACTGGTCCTGTTGAAAGAATGGAAAAGCGGACGAATCTTCCGTCCCAGTCTCTTTCTTTTCTTTCAGCTCAAAACTGATCGCCTCTCGGAGACCGACGCGCTCGACTGCGAGAACATTCTTCAGCTCGATCTCGACGAAAAAACACCCGAGACGCTGAATCGAATCTTAACTCTCTTGAAAGAAAAAAAACGGACTCACCGTAAAAATGCAGAGTCACTGCCAGAACAACTGCTCGAACGACTGATTGCCGCCATTCAGAAAGCTCAAAAACCCCTCACCGCCCTCTGACTTTGAGCTCGATCGGATAATGATCCGAACCAGTCAACGGTAGGCGGACGTTTTCTTCGACTTCGACATGTTTACTCACGAAGGCATGGTCGATGCGAAGCACGGGCTGATCGGTCATGTCCGAACTGATCGCCGGGAAGGTGAACTCTGAAAAAAGCGGGTTCACGGCCGGGGTCAGATAAGACTCAATCAGCTGATAGCCCTTCGGCGAAAAGCCGTAATACTCGTCCGGCATATTGAAGTCGCCGATCAGAACCAGCGATGAACGTTCGAGCTTCACCGTCCGCAAGAGCGGCATGATCTTCTCATAAACCAGACGTTCAGTTTGACGAAAGTGCGGATTGTCGTCGCCGAACATCAGCACCAATCCCGCCTTGGTCTTTCCGAGCGCATCAGCGATCGCAAGCCATGGATTCAACAGATGCACGGGAACGATATGGTACAGCCGATCGCCCTTCGTCAGATGGATGTCGATGAACGGACGTTCGTAATACTTATCCGCTTGCGGATTCATGCTCGTCCGCCATTTTTGCTTAAATAAAATTTGCTCCGTATTCGACGCAAAAAGCGGTGACCAATCCAACAGCTCTTGATCCGCCGTGAAAGGATACTTCGAATAAATCGCGATTCCCATCTCGTCACGAAATCGCCCGTAGGGCGTGTAAAGATGGTAAGGGTAGCGGAAATTCAGCGCGACGTCGGTTTCCGGTTCAAACTGACCGGGCATGTATTCGCCCAAGATCAGCACGTCCGGCTGGTAATCCGATTGAATCAAAAACTTCAAGTTCGTTTCAAGCGGATTGGCGAACATTTTTTTCGACCAAGCCCCGCCCTCACGGGTGTTCCACCAAAATACCGTCAGATCAGACGGATCTTCGGCCACCGCCTTCAAGGTGATCGGATATTGAAAAGCGGTGCGATCGAGAGGGTCGGAAATAAAAGACAGACTCTCGGCAAAAACGCTACTCAGAGTGGCCAGAAAAAAAGCGAGCAGGAAAGCCACTGCCAGCGCCGGGTTCTTCAACAGCGACATCGCTTACTTTCCGTTCTCTTGATAACTGAAACTGAGTAAATTTCCCCCACGACTCAGAACATACAACCAATCGCGGTCCGCATCCCAGGCCATGCCGCCCGAAAACCCCGAGCCGTAACCGATCTGAAAGCGATACACCATCTTGCCGGTCTTGCGATCCAGCGCATAGAGGTATTCGCTGCTGGACGAAACCAACAGATGCTTCGGCGTTGCCACGATATCGGAAGGAATCCCCTGATCGAGCTCGAATTTCCAGAGGTCTTTTCCGCTTTTCGGATCCAGGGCATAGACCTCGCCGGTCGAAGTCGGAACATACAACGTGTGATCAAACAGCGTCACCTTCTTCGATCCGCCCAAACCTTCGCGCGCCCAAAGCGTCGTTCCGGTCTTCGCGTTCAGCGCGTACAAAGCGCCGTCATAGGCCGGCACATACACGACGTCGTCCTTCAGTAAGAATTCGGCATTCAGATTTGAAAACCGCTGATTCGTATTCAGCTGCTTTTCCCAAAGCACCTTGCCTTCTTTGCGAGTCAAGGCGACGAGTGCTCCGTCGGCGAATCCGACCCAAATCGTGTCGCCAATAATCAGCGGCTTCGAGGCTCCGTGAATCGTCGGGCCCGAAACGTTGCGGCGGCGGTAATGCCATTGCCATTTGCCGGTCGTGGCCGAAAGGCTCAACAAAGCGTCATCGCTCGTCACGACGAAAAGATCATCGCCATCCACGGTCGGCTTCGACGAAACGGGATTGCGAAGCTCGTAGGTCCAAAGTGTTTTGCCCGTCTCAAGCGAAATCGCGTGAATCTGACCGTCTCCGCCGGTAAAATAAGCGCGTCCGTCATGAATCTCGATCGGGCTCACGACTCCGTTCGGAATCTTCATTTTCCATTTTTCGCGCAGAATCTTCGGATAGAGCGCCACGACCCCATAACGATCGCTTCCGAAGATGAGCGTGTTTTCGTAAAGGACGGGGCTGACATATTCCATGCCCCCGTTCACGAGCGTCGAAGAAAGCGGTTCGATCGAATACGTCCACTGCCGGCGCAGGATTTCACCCTCATTCTTAAAATGAGGACGGAGGTTGCGCGAAGCACATCCTGAAATCAACGTGACTGAAACCATCACGAGCGGCATCGCAAGCAGAAGGAGTTTCGATCGGTTCATCATTATCGCATCAATTCTTCAGCCGTTTTCGCTGCCGCCGAACCCGGGAATTCCTGATTCAATTTTTCGACGTACAACTTGGCTTTTTCCTTTTCGTTCATCTTCAGATGAGTCCGGATCATTCCCAGCAGAAACTCGCCGTTCATGCCCGAGACGTCGCTCTTCAGGCCTTTTTGAAAAGAGTTCAGTGCGTCCTTGAATTGTTGAGCACGCTCTTGCGCCATTCCCAAAAGGTAAAAACCGGACGCCTTTTGAAAATCGGTTTTCCCGAATTGAGTGATTTCTTTCAGCGCGGTGACGGCCTGAGTAACTTGACCGTGATCGAGGTAGAGTGTTCCCAGCTTGAAAGCCGCTTCGAAAAGGACGCTGTTCGGCGCCTTTTTCTCGGTCAGCATTTTTTTCAGCTCGGCGACGGTTTTCGGATACTTGGCATCGACATCCAATGCGCCGTCAGGAGCACGTTCCGCTTGCGGCAAGGCCGTCGTTTCGGCTTCGTAAGTTTTTTGGACTTCATACAGAGCCGCTTTGCCCGCCTGCTCTTTTTGATCAGCGGCCTGTTGATAAAAATGGACGCCCACTCCGAGGATGACCAAAATCACGACCAGAATGCTGACCATTCGCTTATTCACGATATCTTCCATAGTCTATAGGTGTATGGTTTGAAACGACTGTTGTCAAAAAAAAAGCTTATGTTACGCTAGTCTAAAGATGATT